>Ga0066851_10001110_pt1 | contig 13248 bp, 4 predicted proteins | sample ETNtaG_7_FD_65493 | JGI IMG/M metagenome (GOLD analysis project Ga0066851, IMG submission 65493) | Marine microbial and viral communities from oxygen minimum zone, Eastern Pacific Ocean - ETNP201406SV65 | ecosystem: Environmental > Aquatic > Marine > Oceanic | place: Pacific Ocean: Eastern... | reverse complement strand
TTGGGTGAGTTATTGAAATTGTTCCTGTTTGATTTGAAGCTGTATAATTGCTTCCATTATCATAAGAAGTAAATATTGCTGCTCCACCATCAGTTACAGTTATATCTCCATATACAAAAGTATCAGCAGCAAAATTATCTTCATGAAAGTCTCCTGTACCTGAAACTCTCCAATCTGGTGCGTTTGAGGTTCCTGCTCCGATATTGCTTCTAAATGTAGAAGCAGCTTCTGCTACCCATGCATTTCCATTCCATCTTGGAACTTTTCCTGTGCCTGTTCCCACTAAAGCGTCTATGTCTACTCCAAATCCACCTTTGGTTCTTGGAACTGTTCCGCTTATACTTGCTAAAGATGGAGTAACGGCGTCAGTACCATCATAGTTAAGTGTACCATTTGCATTAGTTGTTATTCTTGAATTTTGTAGAGCATTAAGATTAGTGGTTCCTGTTCCTCCCTTGGCTACGGACACAGCACTCCCATCCCATGCTCCTGCATTAGTAATAGCACCTAGTCTGGCTGTAGTATTCGCTATGGACACTGCTGTATTTGTGTTGTTTCCTAATGTTCCTGTAATTGTTCCGCTATTTAATATATCATTATCAGCTGGCTGGCTAGCAAGGTTGCTACCCCATGTAGCTCCTACTGTAGCTCCTGTTTCTATGCCTGAAAACTTTGTTCTTGCAGTAGCATCAAATACATCATAATCAGTAGCATCCCCCGTACCTATTTTATATGAAAATATTCCATCTGTACCATTTGCCGTTACTGTAAATCTATTAGCAACCTCAACTGCTTTAGCTGCTGTCTCAGCTGCTGAAGCTTTAGTTTGAGAGTCTGCGGTATTTTCAAGTGTTTTTGTTCCGTCTGGTGATTTATTATCTCTTAAATTATCTAATTTATCCCTTTCATCTGAACTAAATACATCATTATATGCAGTAACCCCGCCACCTATCTTGTACCCAAATCTACCCTCAGTACTATCAGTTTCGATAGTAAATCTATTAGTAGACTCTTGAAGTTTAGCTGCTGTCTCAGCTGCTGTAGCTTTAGTTTGAGAGTCTGCAGTATTTTCAAGTGTTTTTGTTCCAGCTGGATTTTTATTATCTCTTAAGTTAGTTAGCTTAGTTCTTTCATCAGAACTATAGGCTTCTATAGCAGAAGCGGTAGCACCATTTATAGCGAAGTTTATTCTTCCATCGGTACCTGCTGTTACTATAGCTTTATTAGCATCTGAAGGCGGTTTAGTTCCTTGTAGCTCTGCAAAAGTGGTTTTAGCATTATTAACTTTAATATCATCTGTACCGATTCCTGTGAGTTTTCCATCAGTGTCTACTAATATACTTGCATTTTTAAGAAGTGAGTTTGCATTAGCTACTTTCAATTTAGGCGTTGATGCTAAATCATCAAAGCCTCCTCTTACTGCTAAGGCTTCTGCTACTGTGAATGTTGTGCCGCCAGAAATTAACCCTACTTTTACCTTACCACTTGAATCCAAGCCTGTTCCTGCGTAACCTGCATAGGTTTTGGTATTACCACCATCTAACATTTCATGTATATCCAATTCATCCTCATCTTTGTCAATAGTATCGCCAAATCCAGATACTCTTGGCGTAGGACTTCCAAAACTAGGCGTTCCTGTACCTCCAGCTGCAGTAGTTTCTGTAACTGCGTAAGAGCATTGATACCAGGTGTTTACAGTTGCTCCTGCCAAAGAAGGGGGTGAAAGTGTCCAACTGGAAGCGTTTCCTCCAGTAAATACTCTAGTGCTAAATGTATAGTTTGTCATACTAGGAGTAGTGCTGTAGCCTGCTGCTGTTGCATAGAGTACACCCACGACTTCTTTTTTACCTACTGCTCCTGGAGCTCCGTCAGAGCCTTCTATTTGTGATGAGGCTCCCCAATCCCAAGTGTAACCAAATGTTCCACTACTGTAAGTCCAAGCTGCTACACCTTTTGAAACCCATATTGAATTACTGCCTGCAGGTACATCTGCTATATTATCATACCATTGACCCCCTGATGAAGGTAAAGCAGCACCATAAGCAGTATCATCCGGAGTATCAGTAACTGTATCTCTCCTAAAAATGAAGTTAACATCACCGTGTGGGTAGCCTTCAACACTTGGAGTTGACCAACTAAGGGCATCAGAGGTAGTTCCACTAGAGCTTTCTGTAGCTAGTGTTTCTGATTGAAGAACCAGAACTGCGAGTGCAGCTGCTGGTTTTGTTTGTGTCCAACCAGTAGGTAAACTAGCTACTGTTTTGTTACTAAAATTATACACTCCTGTGCTTGGCGCACTACCAAGAGTAGTTGTACTGTCGTCAAAAGTGTAAGGTTTGTATATTGTAAGTTCTGCTACTTTTCTTCCTACTGCTCCTGTTGATCCATCGATAGATTTACTAAAAGTCTGTGACGTAGTAACTGTTTGTAAGTTCTCACAATTTACTGCATATTCTATTTCAGCTACAGCTGCAGTCATACTATTAGCAACACCAAAGCTTCTGGTATCATTTGTTCCCGAACTATTTGTATCTTCTAAAGTAGGGGATGCGTTTACTGTTATACCAGTTGCTGAGGGTGTTACTTTAAACTCTCCTGATGTCGGAGTACCTGATGCTACAGGCTCTAACATTGAGCTTCCTTTGAATACTCTTATGTTTGTTCCTGAACCAGTATATGTTATTACACCAGCACTAGTTGTTGGAAGAGTATGAGCAGAGTTAGTGTTAATAACTGTGTATGCATCAGAACCTTCTTTGACTCCATAGATAGTAACTAGATCTGTAGCTTTTACTGTTCCTCCGTCACCATCTCTTAATTGAACTCTAACTACTACTAAGCTTCCTGAAGTTGGTTCATCTGAGTCGGCTAAAGTGAATGTGGCAGTTGTAGAGTCTTGTTTATTTGTGAATGTGCCATTGTTGTTTGTATCTACATCAAAATCATAATATGCTGTGCCGCTTAGTTCAGAAATATTTTGAACTTCTGTTGTAAAACTAATTGAACTAGATTCTGCTCCTGCTTCATTATAAGGTATTACATGATTACTAGGTAACAATTTAACTGTTATAGCACTTGAGCCTGTTCCATCGACGCCTGCGTTTGCTTTTGCGAAGGATAGTACTCTATCTGTAATAGTTGTTGCCGTAGCTAAATCTGTAATTCTGAGTGTTGCGGAAGCTGCTGATACTGCATCTAAACAGTTATCATCAATAGTTATTTGTCCAGCACCACTTATATTTATATCTGTATTATTTGAAAATCCTGTTTTTGATTGTAGAGTAATACCAAAGGTATTTTGTGCTGTTCCACTTGCTGCATATGCGTATGCTTGCTCCCCTTTTTTAACAGTAAAGTCATTCGTATAGGCAATATAATTACTATTTGTAATTGCTCCAGAAGAAGATGCAGCGAATACATGAGATTCATTAGTACCAAATACAGTAAATCCTGATTCTCCTTGTTGTGATCCATACGATTGTAAAACATAAGTATTAGCACCTGTTTTAGTGACCTTCCCCATAATAGTATCGGGAGTACTATCTGTATAGTCTGCTAAAAAGCTTGGTTTTGAAAATGCTTGGTCAGTCGCGTCGGTAAGAGTATCTCTAGTAGGATTGAGAGTGCTCATTACAGAATCACTTGTTATTTTAGTAACTCTATGATATCGTGTATTAGAATTATTAACATACTTAAAGACATTACCTGGTGCAAGCTCTCCGTCAAAATCAGTAGTATTTGATCCATCAGATACTCCTGTCCACTTCCTTGATTCAGTAGCGGTACTTGCTGTTAAGTCACCTTTTGCAGTTGCAAATACAGCAGTTCCAACAGGGTGGAATTGTCCTGAAGTCTCATCAAAAGCTATTGCTTTAAATACTCCTGAGCCATTAACAGATGAGTTGCCATCTTCATCAAAGTATATGTAACCTTCGTCTCCTCCTGTAGTAGAAGTATGATCTAATCCTGAAAAAGCTAATTGTCCTTGCCCAGTAACTGTATGTTCATTTGTTCCGTCATTGTGTTGAAAATTAGCAGGAGAAAAACTAACTGCACCCGTACTAGTATTTAGACTGAAGCTACCGCTCATATTTCCCATACAAGCTATTTGATAGTTTCCTTGTCCAACATAATGTTGTGCTGGAGCTACTGCCTTATTGAAGTCAATTACTATTGCTCCACTTTCTTTTAAAGGACTTCGTACTCCATTTAAACTAACAGTATATATTCTAAAATAGTAAGTGCCGCTTAGTATTGCTATCTCCCCGTCTTGTATTTCAAAGTCAGTATTTGTAGTTGTACCTGCTCTAAGCCATCTTTCATTATCTTGTGAATACTCTAACTCATAGTGTCTTACAGAGGCATAAGGAGTACCATCATCATTCTTTACAGGTTCCCAATCTACAATCAACGAGTTAACTGTTCCGCCAGAACTTGCTCGTTTAATTATAGGGTCTGCGTCAAGAACTGTTACTGCAGGCACCGCTTTAAAACTGTCTGGTAAATTTATTACCCTATCTTGTGAGAGTGCCTCATTTTTGTCTACTGCATCAAATTTAGATGCATTATATTCGAGTGCTGTGATTTCATAAAGATTCTTATCTTTTTCTACCATAGCCATCATTCTGAATAGTTTAGCTTCTAGTTTTGTTTTTCCTGTTGCTAATGCTGCTCTTGATAATATCCAGATTGCATCTTGTGATGGAGCAGTATTAAAAGCAGAGGCTACAGTAATAGTTTTTCCACTATTTGATACTGCTGATACAGTTTGTGTTTCTGTAAAAGTAAAAGGCGTCCATTGTATAAATACTAAATCACCACTATCATCTTGTAATTGTGCGGCTGCTTCTTCAGTTGTAATACTAGTGAGATGGTCACCTCGTACATATGCAGTACTACTTATAGTTGCGGTATCTTGAGCAAGGATTGCTTTGTACCCCATAAAACTTAATGTTAATCTATAGTCTCCTACAGCATACCCTGTTTCTACAGAGGTATTTCCAAAACTTGTAGGTTTCCTGTCTATATTTATTGCAGTAGTACTGGAACTAGTAGATACTCTACCTCCCCATGATTTGCCTTCTTTATGTTGGTCAATAACCTGTACAATGTCACCGGGTCGCAAGAAAGCTGCGTTCAAAGAAGTTTCGAACGTTACAGTATTGGTGTTCCAATTATTAGTGAGTAACTTCCATTTACCCAACCTTCTTGCTTGCCCTCGGGACGTACAACCAAAAGCTGTAGTAGCTTCTGGTTTAACCCATTCAGTATCTTTCTGTAAATTTTCTTCTAATTCTACAATTTCAGTTCTACTTCTATAGTAGTCTTGGGGATTATTCCAGTTGACATGAATAGAGTTTGTTCTTGTTTTATTAGCTGTTCCTTCGTATTTAAACTCTCCGTTTATTACGTTAGCATTAGTAAATTGATATACAGGATCTTTTTCAGAGTCTTGTACTACATAAGCTTCTCCATTTAGCCAATAAGCCATTCCTCTAAATATACTAGAAACATCATTTAATACTTTAAAGGCTTCTTGTTTTCCACCAATTACTAAGTTCGCACTAAATCTAGGCTCGTGTTGCCCAGTTGATCCACTCGGGATATAGTTAGAATCATCTGTGCAATGTATACTTAATAAGTCAGCTGCTGCTACACCTGCTGGTACAAGTTCATCACAGTACCTGCCAATTTGATAAAGTTCCCATTTATTTATTTGATTAGTATCTATATAGTTTCCTAATCCATATATTTTGTTTACTACAAGGTCGTGATATACCCATGCTGGATTGTTACACCAGATTGAATAGTATGTGCCGTCCCAGTCTTGTTCTGCAGTTCCTGGTTTTTCTGTAGCTTTTATTCTCCTATAGTTAGCAGGTATAAATACTTGCTCACTAGCAGTTACTGTTCCTTCATCACCGTCTCCATTTGTTATAGTACCAGTTACTGCACTTGTTGAACCTGATACATTTCTTAAATAAAGGGTATTACTTACTTTTTTATCTACTAAACCTCCGCTGAACATAGCAGCTGTTTTGGTTCCCCCACAGGTAGTAGAACTTAAATCTTTATAATCCCCTGCTCCTGAATTTGCAGTTTCATCAAAAGGTTTATTTAGTGTATAAGTAAATGTGGTACTTGAAGCAGCTGTACATACAAATTCTCCTTCCCAGAAATCCTCATCTGTACTTGTGCTCGTAGCAATAGTTGCTTTAAAAGTTTCCGCAGTTGCAACTCCATGTGCTGGTACTGTTGCTGTTGCTGTGTACCCTTCTTCTTTAGTTCCTGCTGCTGTTAGGCTACTTATAGTTAAGGTTTGAGTAATTACGTCTCCAACGGCAAAATCACTAGCATCACTTAATGTAAGTTTACGTCCATTATAGTCTAGAGGATACATATTAGTTGGAACTTGTATTAACTTACCATCTACTTCGTAGCCTCTTGCAGGTACACTACTAAAGGCTTCAGCATCTATTACCCCTCCTATATATGCAGTATATGGATATTCTAGTTTATCTGCAATTGCAGCTTCCATACTATCAACGTAAATAGCATTTTGAACTTCTACACTAGTAGTACTGTCTGGACTGCTTGATAATTTAGTAACTTTTACTGACCAATCATTGATAGTAGAATTTCTTTTTATTTCTTCAATATTAAAACCGAAAGTATGTGCGTATTTACCACTAACTTTTCCAGCAAACCCTGTATCAAACATTTGTTCAGTATGATGAACACCACTATTATCTACCCAGTTAAAATCGATAGTAAAGTAAACCTTAGTTTCATTTATATCTCCTTTATTATCCCCTTTCTTTGTGATTGCAGACATACCTGTAGTAGATACAGTAATTTTAATATAGTCAGCATTTCTTTTTTCAAATGTCCCACTTGATATAGTAAAATATTGAGGTTCGTCTTCTAATAGTTCTGCACTACTTATATCTTTTGTTGTTGCAGCACTAGGATATTCTGAGAAAAAATCAGCATCGACTACTTGAGTTGCATCTCCATTTTTTGTGATTACAGTAAAGTTTTTAAAGTTAGAGGTCGCTTTTATACGTCCAGTTGATTGGTTTACATCTCTAAGACGTACTTCATCAATTAGAATTGATGCATCTCCATAGACTAATCCTTTAATTGGTCCTTCTGAAATAGCATCTATAAATGCGGCAGACTGTCTTGCAAACATATTATCGTCTGCTTCAAACGTACTTCCGCCTCCTCCCTTTCCTTTAGAGCCTCGAATAGTTATTAAATGTTGATTCTTTTTCATTATCTTCCTATTGGCCCCTAGTGCCATAATGGCCCGATGTTCCAGGCTCTTGGATCGCTTGTAGTAGTAGCTCCTTGTCCTGATTTACTACCGTCTGTTCTAAAGTTTGATATTCCAACCATTTTTCTTCCTGCCGACACTTTCTTCCTTGATACATTAGTAAATAATGATGCCATAACTGTTTTAGACCCAACAATCGCTCTCCCATATACTAGTGGAATTGCTTGTCCTTCTTTAACTGTATTAACTGGGCCACTAAATAAGTAGTTTTCTGCTTTTTCTGAGGAAGTTCCATCTGGAACATCTGGAGCAAGCATCATTGCAGCTCCTCCTAACATAAGTGCTGTACCTAAATATCCAAGTCCTTGTGTTGCAAGGATTGCTGCTGTACTAGTCTGTGCTGCTGCAGCTGCTCCTGCTACTGTGTATGTTCCTGCAGATGTTACGGCGGCTGCTCCTGAAGCTGTAACTGCTGCTGTACCTGCTGCAGCCGTTTGACCCACCAAACTAGCTCCTGCTACTGCACCTGTACCACTAGCACCTCCGATGCCCATAATACCAAAACTTGCGAAACCACCTGTTGCGGCTATTAAAGCTACTCCGAGTACCATCATAAGTCCTGAACTCTTTGAGCCACCAATTACTGGTACAAAAGTATAGGACTGTTTCATACTTGGGTCTTGTAGTACTAATTCTTCTTCTACCTCAATGCTTTCATTATCTACTAATACTTCGTAACCTTGTATTCCTTCAGCTGAAGTAATAAATTGACGCATACCAGGACGCTGTGCCATTATAGCTGAAAGGGCTTCTGCGGGCGAGTTAACTGCTAGGTTCCATTCTGACCCAAACTTCTCTCCTAATTGTCCTTCTAAATAAATCTTTCTCATGTCATACTCTGATGTCTTACTGTCATTCTAGTAATCTGTTTCCATATTCCATTATAGTTGTCTCTGCACGATAATCTGTTCGGTGCATGATGGAGCATTTTTCCTCTCCCTACATATATTCCTGCGTGGTTGGTAATGTCACTATTCAGAGCCATTAACATGACGTCTCCAATCTGGAGGCTACCATCTGTTACTTCTACAAATCCTTCACTTTGAAAGTTGTCTAAGTATAGATTTTTTCCTTTTTCCCAAAATTCCCACTCATAGTCAGGTGCATTAACTATTATGTTTTCCTCTTGAAAATAATCTTTTAAGATAGTGAAGCAATCGTAGATACCATAAACGAAAGGTCTTCCCAGTAATTCATAAGTATTTTCGGTCGGTTCCAATTTTATCCATTCGTCATTTTTTCCAAAAATATACCAAGGAATTCCTAATTTATCACACGCAGCTCGGTCTAATTCACTTGGTGTTGGTGCACAGCCAGGGTGACTATGTATTACACCTACTACATCTCCTCTATCCGCAACTGCTTTATAGTCTAAAGGGTCTATAATAAAATCATTCTTTGGATTTTCAGCTTTGTTTTTGCAGGGGTGCCATTTTACTCTACCTCGCTCTACTCCTAATAATCCACAAGCTTCTATATGCTCATTTTCATAAACATATTGTTTTATGTCTTCTAATACTGGTTCAATCATTATCCTATTGCTGCTCCTGGGAATCCTCCGAATGGTAGAGATACATTACGTGAACCTCTTTTGTTTATTTCTGCTGTTGCTGTTGCTCCTGTTCCTCCGTTTGTTGGAGTTAGAGTAACTGTTGGTACACTTGTATACCCTGTTCCTTCAGCAGTAAGTTCAATATAAGTTACTTTACCCCCAGATACATAAGCTGTTGCGGCTGCTCCTGAGCCTGCGCCTCCACTAAAACTTACTGTAGGTGCGGCGTTGTATCCACTACCACCTGATTCCATATGTTTATTAGCTCCAAGTCCTACTTCTTTTTGGTCAACTATTACACCCGATACTCCTGTAGTACTTGCTGGTTCATGTCCGTAACGAATTGCACAAGACTGTAATCTTTTACCACATACATCACCAAATTCCCAATAAGAAACATTGGTTGGTCGTATTATATCATCTGCGTCGTCTGATGCTGCAACACTATGCGCTGTTATACATTTATATAACATAACTCTAGTTGCTTGTAAGTACCCTACAGCATCGCCATCGTCATATAGATTAAAAGAACTATCTACTGGTATTACACACCTAATGGTTGTTGCACTAACATCATCAACATTTAAAGGTACTGCTTTAAAATCTTGTGTAAATCCTTTTGCAATAACGTGGTCGTTCGTAGTGACTCCATGACCAGATCCTACAGTATAAGTAACATTATTAGTACCAGACTGAGCTCGAGTTACTGATACCAATCCCCCCAAAGGTCTTTCATACTCTACGTAATCTCCAACACTATAAGAGGCTGCTCCATGAAAAGCACTTGTTGTGCTTACTTGTCCTGACCAAGTGCTATACTCAGAACTAGGAATTCTTTGATCATCTTTATTAAAGTATAAAGTATATTCTGTGCCATCTATTGTATACCTGTTATCTGAAGGCCAATCACAACCACCTTGATCTGTATCTTTATACTTCCAAGGACAGCGGTTTGCATGAATAGATCTTCTTGGTAATTGAATTCCTTGTACATCAAATGCACTTGCAAGTTCAAATTCTACCATTGTGGCAGTTTCTGTAGTTTTTCTTTCTACATAGAATACATCTCTATTAAATTCAACAGGAGGGTTAGTACCTAAATGTTTCTGTAGAGTTTTTCTTCTAATTACTTTTGCTCCAACTAAGTCGTCATAATTACTTAAATGTGCACTCCAGTATTGATTTATATTTGCAAATCTTACTGAAGGTCTTGGTAGACTTCCTGTACCCCTAACTTCCCAACCTTCTGATTCTACTGGAAACGCAGTATAACTTTGTTGTCCATAGTGCCCAGATGTAGTTGAGCCAAAATTATTGTCATCTAATAAGCTATACCAAGTAATATCTGCTGTTCCATTTGATCCATCATGAAAATATAACTTGTCAATACCCGGCCCTCCAATATCACTACTAGAAACTTCGATTTCATAAACAATGATTAAACTGCTAGATTGGGATTGTCCTTGCAGCTCTGCAGGCAGAGTGCCTACTATTGGTTGACTCATGCTTCAAAAACCTCTCTTGCTGTACATACTAAAGTATAATAATTATCATAGGTTAGAGACCTGCTATATCCTTCTATTACTACTGTTATGGTTTTTTCTACGGCGTCTCCTCCACTGCTACCTCCACTAGGTATCGTTAATTTACAAGAATCTACACTTGCTAACCTATTAAAGAAAGCGTATAAATTATCGATATCTGCTTTTGGTCTATTATTAAATGTTAAACCCCATTCTCTAGGTGTATTATTTATGCCATCGCGAACTCTTAATTCATAACCATCGCCAAATTGTGCTTTTAGAACACGAGGTTTTTCTGATTGTTGTACTCCTCTATCATACATTAACTCTGGCTGATCTCTTGTTGACCCATTAGGAGTATTTGTATCTTGAACGCTAGAGTTAAATCCTGTAACTTTTGTTCCAGCTGAAACCGTACTTCCATCTGTTTGTACTGTATTTGTTCGTATTCCTAATGCCATTATCCTCTACCTTTTGTGCCTTGTTGATTTAATAATCCACCAGGTCTCATTTCTTGTTGTAAATGTTGTTGTACCATATTTCCGATACTTCTTCCTAATCCTTGCATTCCATCGCCGGATACTTGTGAAGACCCCTGTCCTTGTCCATTCATACTAATACTGACGTTGACTGTGTTTCCTCCGCCTTGATTACCTATCATTTTTACAGGAATACTTCTATCATTTCCTAGTGGTACAACGGCTTCTCTACCATGGAGCATTGCTGTATACCCCGATTCTGGTCCGTCTGATACGCCTCCGTGCGCGAATTTTCTTTGCTCTCCCCCATATCTGCTCATGCCTGGAATGTCTTTTATACCTTGTAACATGCCTCCCATTCCTGGGAACATAGCAAGCAGTATCTTTAATGCAGCTGCTTTTGCAAACATAGCTGCTAAATCAGAAAGTACTGATTTGGCTAAGTCTTTCATTGAGTCTTTGAATGACTTTGTTCCATCTACCATCGCTTGGAACATACTTACAAAACCATCTGTAAGAGTATTTTGTATACCACTCATTAGTTCAGTTTCTATTTTAAGATTTGCTGATTCAAGTGCTGCTCCTCTTATATTTTCTACTGCTTCTAGATAGTTGTCTGCAATCTTCTTTGAAACGTCCTCCACTGGTTCAGCACTCATGTAGGCTTCATACATTTTGTCTTTATCTTCTTTAGTACCTAACCCTTTATATGCTTCACTATCTAAAACAGTATTTTGCATTACCTGTTTTTTGATTGTGTCATACAGCTCTTCTGGGCTTCCATATCCCAGTTTACCCATTTGACTATTTACCTCTCTTCCAGCTGGATTAAGAGTAAAACGATTCATAGCGCTGCCACCTGTTAGTTTCTTGTTTGTAGATTTCACGAAAGCTTCGCCCTTTAGTAAGTCTAAGGCCTGTTTACCTTTGCCTTTTAACATACTGTCTAAGTTACCTATTTCTTGGGTTAATGCACCAATGTCTTCTACCCATTTTGCTACTTTTGATTTATCTCCTTGATAAGTATCAAATAATTCGTCTGAGAGGGTAGGTACAGCAGTAAAGTCATCATCGGAACTCCATTTAACTTTCTTCCTACCTGTTACCCAACTCTCTGGATCGTCTTGGCTTCCAAATTTAATACGATATTTGTCTAACTCTTTTTGTATCATAGCTTGCTTATTTAATAAAACATCTCTTTTATAATGTTGTATCATCAAACCATACATTTTTGCATATCTTTCTTCTTCATAAGATAAAGCATCTTCTGACATCTGTTTATGGTGGTCTGTGGCATCTGCTATGTCCAGATTTAATCTTTTTAGTTTTTGTGTAAGTTCTAGTTGTTCTTCTTTAGCAAGATTTACTGCTTGATTCTCCAACATCTGTTTATAAGACTGATTAGTAACTTCTTCTTCAATCATAAGCAGTTCTTTTGCCTGCGTTATTTGCTCTTTTGCTCCTTTGACCGTTTCGGTGTCCCCTTCTACTAATGCTAACTTGAGCTGTAGCTGAGCCCCTATTACTGCTTGTCTAGCTTTCTCTAGTTTTAAGTTTTGTTCTTCTTGCTTATATTTGAGCTGCGAATTTTTAATGTCTGCTGATGTGCCAAATTTACTCTTTGCCATATTGAGCTTATTTGCATTCATATCTCTAGTTAACTGTGTTTCCTCTGTTTGTATACCAAGAATGTCTTGTTTTAAGCCTTTTGCTTTTTTATCTATACCTAGCTTCTTATTATATGCTTTAATGTGCTTGTTTAATTCACCATTTGTATCCTGCATTTTCTTGTCTATATCTTTTACGTCTTGTAGCGCTTTTTCAAGATTATCAAAGTAAGTACCAGCAGTATGTTGAGCCTTATCTTTACCTAAGGCTAAGTCTTTCTCTCCTATCCAATCTGAAATTCCTACCACCCTCTCATACGCTTTGTTCCTTTCTTTTATTAGCTTTTGCATAGTTGTAGCAGCAGTAGATTTGTCCGCATTTAATGATCCATCTTTATTGAAATCAATATTATACTTTTTGCCTACTTCACTTGTAAATGTCTCTTTTTGTCCTGCTAACTGAGATGAGGACATTGCTGTATAGGCTTCATACGCTAATAGTATGTCAGCACCTGCTAATTTTTTAACGCCACCAAGAGTTCTTTGGACTGCTTGGGATAGTTGTTTTTGTGATTGAGTGAATTTGGAAGCAGCATTACTACCTGCTACCATAATATTGACTATTGATTGTATAATAAAAAATTCTTCTGTATAAACTTCTACCAATTCCCCATTTATCAGTTTTGATTCTTTTTTGATACTTATTTCGTCTTCAATTGCATTTACTAGGGCTTTAGCTCTTCCACCT
>Ga0066851_10001098_pt1 | contig 13332 bp, 10 predicted proteins | sample ETNtaG_7_FD_65493 | JGI IMG/M metagenome (GOLD analysis project Ga0066851, IMG submission 65493) | Marine microbial and viral communities from oxygen minimum zone, Eastern Pacific Ocean - ETNP201406SV65 | ecosystem: Environmental > Aquatic > Marine > Oceanic | place: Pacific Ocean: Eastern... | reverse complement strand
TCTCTGTTCTCGTCATGGGAATCGTGCTCCTTGGCAACATCTTCCCTAGTTGTCTCGATTAGCTTGTCATTGCTAGCATTGTACAAATCGTAGTCGATATGAACGATTGAGCCATTATCCATCATAGCACCTCGGAGCCACGCGACCGGCTCCCCCTTTTTCATTCAAACGGTGAGGGAGGACTCAATCTTCATCGATGTCGAATTCGTTCCCCGATCTTCCAATTCGAGGAGGCCATGGCAATGCCGATGACCACCATCAGCCAACCAGCCCATACGAGGTGACTGCCTGGGAGGTGGTGGACGGTCACCCTGACCTCGCTCACCTGGTCCGTCTGGCCCAGTATCATCGATGACAGCAACTCGTTAGACTGCAGTATGTCGAGAATGACGATCGTGTCCCCGGTCATCCCTGTCAGCCTATCCACCTCCGACCTAGCGGATACCGATCCAGAGGGCGAGTCGAAGCGGAGCATGCCGGGTGTGATCGTCCCCAGGATCTCCCCCCCGTCCCTTGCCTCAATCACGACTCCCACGTAGCCGTCCCCTATGTCGAACCCGTACTCATCATCATCGGCGGAAACAATCTCAATCCCCGTGAACACGAGCTCCATCCCCTGGTGCTCCGTGGGGACGTCCCTCTCCAGGGTGACGAAGTGAGAGGGGTCGGTTCTATCCACGAGAGTGGTCGTGAGGACGTGGCCCACGAGTAGGATGAGTATCCCGGCATGGGCAATGTGAGTCCCCATTGCTCTGGCTCCAGCAGCCTGAGACCACAGGCCGCTGCGGATGATTGCCTGAAGACTCTCTCTCGAGCTCGTCCATAGCTTCAGGAGTGTTGGGAGGATGGCGAATGCGAGCCAAGTCAGGACGAACATTGCCAGAGCACCCCTGGATACGCTATCGGTGATCGGCTGGTCCTGGTTTCCAGGCAAGTCGAAGCTTCCAGAGTATGCAGCGAGCAGGACAGAGAGCGTGGTTGTGACCGACAGGGCGATGACTCCTGCCCTGCCGCTGATTCCATCGCCCCACGCGTACAGGGCGAGTCCTACAGCCAGCAAGGAAACGAGAGGGGCGCCGTAGTACTCGTGCGCAGCGATATTGGTACCCTCAATCTCAACTGTCAATAGAACCCATGTCAGCAGGAGGAATGCCATGGATAGGTACCATGGGAAAGAGCGCGAGAAACTAGCCCTCTTGGTTGTATCTGTGATTGCACCGTATATCCATGAAAAGTCATCCTTCTCTTCCTCTGGAATGACCCATACTAGCAGGAATGGAGCGATTCCGGCCAGGGACTGATACCACTCGGAAACCCAACCCCATCCTGAGAAAAGCATCAGCAGGACCCCCAAGGAGACCCAATGCACAGGAGGATCGTCTCGATCTCCGAAGATCAAGAGGACCATGATGGCAAGTCCGAAGAGAAGAACAGCAGATGATCCAATCCACAGTCCCACGACAGCGAAGTAGACTAGCAGAGATATTGACAGAGTCCTGTTAGACTCGAACAGGGCCTGAGAGCCTCTCTCGGAGACTTGGATCCTCTGCTCCCTCAGGACATGAGCTACCGATAGGCAGAGGAGCCCTACGACTGCGAGGAGGTAGACCAGAACCTCAAACCCAACAGCGGTGAAGTCGATGATATCGACAATCCGAACATAGGGGTCACGTGGAAGCGAGTTCTCCCCGTCACCAACGAAGGCGTGTACTGATGCCCAAACCCCATTTGCCCTAGTTACCAGGGTTGCATGCATCACCAGGGCACCGCATATTAGTCCGAGTGCAGGGGTGTGTGAGTAAGGACTGTCTGTCTGACTCCTGGCTCTAGCATGCAAAATCGCGAGGAGAGCCAACCACGGCATCAGAGAGCCAGTCTCGACCGGGTCCCATGCCCAGTAGCCCCCCCAGTCCAGAACCGTGTAGGCCCAAAGCCCTCCAAGACCGATGCCTACAGTGCCAGCTAGGAATGAGTATCGAGCCCACCTAATCATCGAGGCGTGCGTCTTCTCGGATGAGCTTCCTGTGATCAATCCAGACAAGGCGATGCTAGAGGTTGCGAGGCATAGCGAGTAGTAGGCAAAAACAACTGGAGGATGAATCACCATCAAGTCTGTCTGGAGCAGTGGGCTGATCTCTCCTGACGAGCCAAGATCGGAGGATGAGAACGGCCGGAGACCTGCAGAGACTAGGAGGAGGACTGCCGTCCATGAATGCATGATCCTGATTGTCGTGCTGTCGATTGTCTTGTCCCTAGACATCACCCAAGTAATTACTCCCATCATCGAAGCCCACATTAGCAAGGGCCCGGATCTGCTCCCCCATACAGCAGAGACCCGATATGATAGTGGCAGACCCTCACCTACGTATCGTGAGACGAGGTCGAGGGTAGTTGCCTCGATCAGGAATGCTGCGACGAGAAATAGGAATGGAGACGACTGTGCTGCCATTGACGTAGTTCTGATTAGTGGGTCAGAGCTAGCCTCGGGACGAAAGGCGAGATAGGTGCTCACAAGCAATGCTAGGGTGAGGAGGGTGTATCCGAGGAGGGTGAGCATTGTTCACCATCCGTAATACTTCGCTCGGCTGTACCCAAATGCCAGCATCGCTGGAACGATCTTCTTGAAGTACAGTCCGGGACTTCTCAGTAGTAACCTAAATCCAACCATCGCCTTACCTGACGCGCCCATGTCAGACATCTCGTCGGGGAAGCAGGTCGCCATCACGGACATCTCATCGTCGGACAATTCGAATAGCGCAGTCTTCCCCCTCAGGATTTTGCCATAGGGAGGGAACTCCGCCTTCCACATCCTAGTGTACTCGGACAATCTCTCAGAACTGAGGTTTCCCTCCGAGATAGCCTTGTAAGAAATCTGGGCTGCGAAGACGGCTGATTTCAGCGCGAGGTGGGAGCCACCCTCGAAAAGGGGAGAAGTGAATCCGGCGGCGTCACCTACCAGCATCAATCCATCATAGTGAGTACGATCGAAGGGGCCCGAGATGGGTATGGTCCCACCGAAAGCGGGACTGCCCTTCTCCTTCCATGGAGGGAGGGTCTGCTTCAGGTCGGAGAAATGAGTGTCGGCGATGAACTCGTCCAACGCCTTCTTTGTCCTGGGTTTGTCCTCAGTCACAAGGCCGACGTTGGCCCTTCCTTCGCACTTGGGAATCATCCAGAGGTAGCCCTTCTCGGCATATTTTGGCCAGATGTAGAAGTCCAAGTAGTCATCTGTAGGGACGTCCAGCAGTTCGTACTGCATGCCGGCGACGACCTTTCCCTTTGGGTTCAATGGAGAGTCGCCATCCGGCTTAACCAATCGAGAGCAGACAGCAGCCACACCTGAGGCATCAATAACGATCTTGGCCCTGATGGGGAAGTGTTCTCCCTTGCCATCACAAATCCAACCCCCGAAGGAGTCACCTTCCACCCTCTCCATCGAAAGCAGTTTGTGACGAAGATGTAGGCTTGCTCCGGCGGAGACTGCCTCTTCGGCTATCCATCTCTCGAACAAGTGCTTCTCCAGAACGTATCCCTCCTCAGTAAGGCACTTCTTGGTTCCATCAGGGAAAATTACACGTATCCCCCGGACCCTCTTACTGATTACTTCCTCTGGGAGAGTCAAATCGAGGTTCTGACAGGCAATCTCGGAAATGCACTCTCCACAATGAACCGGAGTTCCAATCTCAGGATGGTCTTCGATCAGGATAGTTGAGAGGCCTCTCCTAGAGCATTGGAGAGCAGCATTACCACCGCCAGGTCCAGCGCCCACAACAAGGACATCGCAAACGGTTTCTCCCTCGTCCACATATTATCGGTAGAGCACCCAACAAAGAATCCGTCGGTTTGCAGAGCCTCTTAGGAGGCGAACCTTCTCATGTCAGGGGCATCACGAATCGCCATGTGCTGGAGGAATCTCGAGGAGTTCATCAGAGCCCTAGAGGCGAGGGGGGAGTTACTCAGGGTTAGCCATGCCGTTGACGTGAGGTTCGAGGCGGGGTGCATTGCAGACCGGTTGGTAAAGAAGGGAGGTCCAGCAGTGGTGTTTGACCAACCAAGGCTCGAAGATGGGAGCATTAGCAGATTCCCCCTTGCGATGAACCTCTTTGGCACGAGAGAGAGGACTAACCTCGCGTTGGGGGTGAATGAACCAGGGGAGATTGGGAAAATGATGGTCGAACTGATGAAGCCAGACATTGGAGAACTCCTGAAGAGGCCCTGGACGGGAATCCACCTACTCAGGCAAGGGATCTCGATGGTTCCTAGGAGGATCTCCAGAGGGAAGTGCCAGCAAGTGAGGATTGATGACCCGGATGTGACTAAACTACCCATTCCAATCACTTGGCCACATGACGGAGGTCCCTTCATGACGCTCCCCCTAGTTGTAACCGCCGATCCAGAGACTGGAAACCACAACATGGGCATGTATCGGAGCCAGGTCTTCGGACCCAAGGAAGTTGGGCTTCATTGGCAGAAGCACAAGCATGGGGCAGATCATGCAGAGTCCTCAGAAGGGAGGATGCCGGTGGCGATTTGTCTAGGTGGTCCCCCTCAAGTAATTTTCAGCTCAATCTCGCCACTACCGGATAATCTCTCAGAGTACGAATTTGCAGGTCTTCTCAGTGGAAGGAGGTTGAGGATTACTAAATGCCAGACGAATGATCTGTGGGTGCCCGCGGACTGCGACTTCGTTATCGAGGGATACACAATACCAGGTGAAACTAGGGTCGAAGGGCCATTCGGAGACCACTTCGGGCACTACTCGTTAGAAGACGATTACCCGGTAATGCACGTTACAGCAATCACTCATAAGAAGGACCCGGTGGTTCCAATGACGATCGTAGGAACCCCTCCCATGGAGGACGGTTATCTCGGTGAGGCAATCGGGGATGCTTTGTTGCCAGTTCTGAAGTTCCAGCATCGGGATGTTGTTGACACATTCCTACCATTGGAGACGGGTTTTCACAACCTAGCGATAGTTTCCTCCAAACAGAGATTCCCCCGTCAGGCTAGGAAGACCGCCCTGGGTCTACTGGGTGCTGGTCAGATGATGTTCCTCAAGGTGGTGGTGGTTGTCGATGAGGATCATGCTGTCAAGGATCTAGACGCCCTTCTTGATGCTCTTGAGAGCGGAGTCAGCGTCCCCGATGATCTGGTGACTCTGAGGGGTATGGTGGCTGACTCATTGGCACATACCTCTCCGTGGGAGAACATCCATGACAAACTGATTATCGATGCGACGACTCCTGTGGATGGAGACCCGGTGGAGAAAAACGAATTGAGTTCGGTGAGCGATTCACTGGCCATTTCTGCCTCTGCCATCGACGGGGTCGCTCAAGCCAGAATGCTACGCCCGTCAATGATGGTGATTACTACCGATATTGAAGGAGGTCCGAAGCCAGAGGAGAGTATGGAGAATGCAAATGAGCATTTGGCCCTCCTCCAGAGAGAGAGGATTACTTCCATCAGGGATTCTATCTGGGGGTTAGGGGCATCAAAGGGACTGAAGTGGTTGTTTATTACAGATTCAGATGCTGACTTGCAGGCGGAAGATTGGAGGAGGAGGCTGCTATGGCAGCTATTCTGCAGATTCGATGTCGGGAGGGACTTGCACTACGATGAGGCGGGGACGAGGGTTGCATGGGATGCGACTGCTCCGATTCCATCGGAATCCGGACCATTGCCGGTTCGTAGATGGCCTGCAGTGACAATGCACGACCCTGAACTCGTCCAGAGGGTTGACTCGTGGCTCTCAAAGAGGTTGTAATATGGGTCTGAAGGAGATGCTGGAGTTCGTCAAAGTGGAGCATACATTGTTCTCCCTCCCCTTCGTACTAATCGGCTTCGTACTAGCTGACAATGAGTTCGGGAGCGAGAGAATGGATGTCTTCTGGATCATCGTGGCAGCTGTTGGTGCCAGGGGACTTGCGATGGCGCTGAACAGGATTATTGACAGAGAGATTGACTCTTCCAACCCTCGAACTTCCTCAAGACATCTGCCATCGGGGACGATGTCGATTCAGACTGCATGGATGCTCGCTGCAGCATTCCTGGTCATACTATTGTTCGCCGCGTGGATGTTGAACGAAGTAGCTCTGAAAATGGCTTGGCTTCCTGTGATAGCATTCGTAATTTACCCGTATACGAAGAGGTTCTCATGGATTTGCCACTTCTGGATAGGTTTCTGCCTGGCACTTGCTCCGGCAGGAGCCTGGGTAGCAATTGCCGCGGATACCCATGGTTGGGCATCCATTACCGGAATGCATGACGGTCGAGTCGAGTTCCTCTGGTTCCCAGAAGTGTTCTTCATTTCGCTGGGGGTTGCCCTCTGGATATCTGCTTTCGATATCAACTACGCCCTAATGGACAAGGATGTCGATAGAGAACAGGGGATTCGATCGTTCCCTGCTAGTTTTGGAAATATTGCAACTCGGAATCTTAGCGCTGCTCTGACCGTCGGGTGGATGGTGTGCTTTCTTCTAACCGGTATGCATGAGTTCACCGAATCCAGGAGATTCCGACATCAGTATTGGATCATTTCTGTTGTTTTGATGGCACTGGTCAACGTCTACGTAATGACCAAAGCTGCTGAATCTGCGTCAGATTCTGTAGAAGAAATGGAAAGGTATCAGAAGATTCTATTCCGTTCGTCCATGCTCACTGGATGGATTCTTCTAGCCAGCATCACGTACGTAGGTTACTTCAGTGACGGATTGCTTGATTGAGGTATTGAGATGTTCAGACTTCATGCAGATTATGGAACTGCGGGTGATCAGCAGCAGGCTATTGATCAACTAGTGAGGCAACTGGAAGATGGCCAGGAAAGATGCGTTCTTCTTGGTGTGACGGGCTCAGGGAAGACCTTCGCAATGGCCAAGGTCATTGAGAGTCTGCAGCTTCCAACACTGATACTCTCACACAACAAGACACTTGCACGGCAGATCTGGCAAGAGATGTCCGGTCTCTTCCCCGACAATTCTGTTGAGTACTTCGTTAGCTACTACGACTACTATCAGCCGGAGGCGTATATCCCTGGTCGAGACCTATATATCGACAAGGAGCTACAGATGAACGAACGAATCGAACAGGAGCGATTCTCAACCGTTGCCTCTCTCGTTTCACGACCGGATGTCATCACGGTTGGAACCGTGTCAACGATATACGGTCTGAACCCGCCAGAGGTCTTCCAGCAGAATCATCTCAGGCTACACGTTGGACAGAAATCTGATCCGCAAGAAATCGTCAGAGAACTGGTGGGTCTGCAGTACCGAAGGACCGCTGGTGAGATTGCCAGAGGTGACGTTCGTCTCAGGGGGGAGGTTCTTGACGTGTGGATGCCAAGCAGGGATGACCCGATCAGAGTCAGGTTCGGTTGGGAGGGGATTGAGAGGATCCAAGTTTGCGAAGCAGTCTCATGGGAACCTCTCGACGAGTTCGAGGAGGCTTGGATTCATCCCAGAGAATTCTACATGACGAGCGAGGAGAGGTTCAAGCAAGCACTAGAGGACATCGAGTACGAATTAGAAGAAAGATTGGACTGGTTCGAGTCTAGAGATGGGGGTTTAGAGGCCCATAGGCTCGATCAGAGGACGAGGTTCGATCTGGAAATGCTGAGTGAAGTTGGGTCATGCAAGGGAGTGGAGAACTATTCCATGCACTTTGATGGCAGAACCAGAGGGGAGAGGTCATACTGTCTACTGGATTTCTTCGCCAGTAACGGAGAGCAGTTCCATGGTGGATCGGATAGGTATCTAGTCATCATGGATGAGTCGCACGTCACTCTGCCCCAAGTTGGAGGGATGTATGGTGGAGATTTCTCTAGGAAGAAGAATCTAGTTGACCATGGATTCAGGTTACCATCGGCGTTCGACAACCGTCCACTTCGAGTGGACGAGTTTCAGGATCTTGTCCCCCAGATGATGTATGTCAGCGCAACACCTGGTGAGCGTGAATTGAGGCACCTTGCAGAGGTTACCGGGCAAGAAGTTCCAGAGGGTCTAATGCATGTTGATGGTGGAGGAGGAGCAAGAAAGTCCGAATCTGGGAAGCCCAAAACAAAGCACAGTATGGAAGAGCTGCTTGAGGCAGTTGAGGGTATAGCAAAGATGGAGATAAGGCCGACTGGGCTTCTCGATCCAGGAATCGAAGTAAGGTCCACTAAGGGGCAGGTACAGGATCTGCTAAGCGAAATTGGCGATAGGGTAAGTCGTGATCAGAGAGTCCTAGTGACCGTGATGACTATTAAATTTGCAGAAGAGGTTGCAGAGTACTTGGAAAGGATGGGAGTCAAAGCCCATTACCTCCACAGCGAGATTGACACCCTAGAGCGTACAGAGATAATCAAAGCTCTGAGACTTGGACTCATTGACGTAATCGTGGGAATCAATTTGCTGAGAGAGGGGCTCGATATCCCTGAGGTCTCGCTGGTTGCGATCTTCGATGCCGACAAGCAAGGGTTCCTCAGAAACGAGCGTTCGCTTCTTCAAACCATTGGTAGGGCGTCACGTAACGAAAACGGCTCCGTCATTCTGTATGCAGACTCAATCTCCCCGGCCATGGAGGCAGCAATCAGCCAGACTGTCAGAAGAAGGGTTCTGCAGGGAAGACACAACGAAGAGAATGGAATCGTCCCGAAGACAATACAGAAGGCACTCCCGGTTATGGGGTCCGAAATAGAGGACTTGCTTTCAGGAGTGGCTGGAACAGGGAGTGGTGGCGGACGGAGGATGGTTGCCAAGCCTCCGGGAAGGAGAGGATTAGAAGGTCTGGCGAAGAAGTTCGGCCTAGGCGCCGGGATGTGGAACACATCCAACTCGGTGCTCGAAAATGTCAGTCAACCGGAATGGAACGAAGACCCAGATGGGGTCTTGGGTGAAGATGAAGGGCCTACAGAACTGATTTCTAGGCTCGAGAAGGAGATGAGGCAGGCTGCGGATAGGCTTGACTTCGAGAGAGCTGCTAGCCTGAGGGACAGGATTTTCATGCTTCAGAATGCGACCAATTGAAGCCCAGTGTCCAGTGCGGTTCCCATGGGCGGATATTCGCGTGACGATTTCGACATCCCAGTCGAGGACTATGACTTCTCAAGCATCTCAGACGTTCGCTCACTGATTGACCAGATGGGCAAGGCCGGTGGTTTCACCGCATCGAAGTTGGCACGTGCCAGAGATATCCTTAGGAAAGCGATTTCCCAATCTGGTGATGAAGGGTCCCTCAACTGGCTTTCCTTCCCTGCTTGCCTATGTGCTACTGGGACCAGAGGATTCTTCGTTGAGGCTTTGAAGAGAAGGGCATACAATGTCGTAATCACCACATGTGGGACTCTAGACCACGATATCGCAAGGACGTTCAAGGACTACTTCCACGGTGATTTCAGCCTAGACGACATCGCATTGGGAAAGGAAGGGCTGAACAGACTGGGCAATGTTGTAATCCCGAACGAATGCTATGGGGAGATATTGGAGAGAGTCTTGCTACCCTGGCTAAGTGATATTGAAGACGAGAGGAAATCTCAGAAAAATAGCAACCCATGGAAGGGTTTTGGATCGGTTGAACTTTGTTGGGCAATAGGAGACAGGATTGATGACGAGGGTTCCCTGCTCCACTGGGTTGCAAAGAACAGAATTCCCATGGTCATTCCAGGTCTAACTGACGGTTCAATAGGGTCGCAATTGTTCATGCACAGACAAAGGAGTCCGGATTTCATGGTGGACGTTCTGGCGGATGAGCAAATCCTATCTGACTTGATCTGGACGGCAAAAGAGAGTCATGGATTGATGGTAGGAGGAGGAATCTCGAAGCATCACGTAATTTGGTGGAATCAATTTAGAGAAGAGTCAGGGATGGATTCGGCGGTTTCGATAACTACTGCCCCTGAATTTGATGGTTCCCTCTCGGGAGCTAGACTCAAGGAAGCTATTTCTTGGGGCAAGATAAGACCTGAGGCGGACCAGATTGTGGTTGAGGGTGAGGCAAGTCTAATTCTACCCCTTCTAGGTTCAGATCTTTTCGGTAATGACTGAGGAGTGTTCCGCAGAAACGGCTATTAATCTGATTTTTCCGTTGTAGTGCTATGCCAGTAAGAGAAATGATTCAGGACATGATAAATGAGTTGACGGAGGCGCTCGGTGACGCTGAGAAACATGACTCCGGGAATGGTGCAGCAGGTACTCGGATTCGAAAGGTGATGCAAACATGCAAAGGCCTTGCTCAGGACGTTAGAGTAAAGGTTCAGGGCGACAAGAATTCACGTTGAGTTATCTCGCGCTTGCAATCATTTCCATCAGAGAGACCCGCATAGGAACCAGTGGGTGCCACCCATCCCCGCCCGATTTTATCAAGGCCTCGTGGAGATCTCTCAAGTCTGGTCTTTCTGGAATCTCAGAATGGATCCCCCTCACTGGGCTAGGAACTTCGGATAACGATTCAACAGTGTGGGAATGATGGATTGCATTATTGTAACGTTCCCAGAGCACCCTGATTTCGTCGGTGACATCTTCCATCTCCCATGATCTCCTGCCGCATAACCTATATTTTCCACTGGGAATATTTTCTTTCTCATTCAGACAGATAGTGGAAATTGCATCTACTACATCCCTTACGTTGACCCAGAACCTAATACTAGATTCGAACGAGGGTTGATTTCCACTCATGATTTGTTCAATCCAGTCAATCATTATCCCATTGCCCCAATTCCTACCACCATTAGGAATAATGACGTCACGCAGTTCGATGACAATTCCAGTGTTTGATAATTCTGAACCATGAGGTACGATTGCGATGTCGCAGTTCTCTTGACCATTGATCTGAATCGTTACGTCTGCTTTCTCTGCTTGGTCTACAATCGGTGCATCGGCTCGTTGAAGCCTTTCCTCCAGAGCCTCTCTGAGGCCGTCAAGAGGTCCAGAAACATGCACACTTCTGGGCATGGCAACGCATCTGCCTAGTTGGCCTCGATAGTCTTCGAGGTGAAAGTTATGAGTGCCTCCCTCAGGATCCCGATTATCATATCTATTTCCTCGGAAGAAATTGCAAAGTGAGGCGTGAATCGCAGAGCATTCTGCCCTCCGTGAATGACGCCAAGACCATTCTTCCTGCACCATTCTTCAACACATCCGAATCCCATGACAGGGAGTTTTTCGGGATCTAATTCGGCACATAGAAGGAGTCCAGTGCCTTGAACTTCGGTAATCGTACCAGGGATCTCATCGGCGAGATCTCTCAACTTGGAGACGAATTCTACACCCCTGTCCCTGATATTCTGTCTCAATTCGGGAGTAATTCGATCAAGAACTGAAACTGCGGTTTCCAGGGCTCTCGGATTAGTTGTCATGGTATTGCCATATATTCCCACAACGTATAGTTCGGCCGCTCTCTTGGAAAGACCGACCACTGAAAGAGGGTATTGCCCGGCGTTTAGAGCCTTTGACCAAGTCTCCATGTCTGGTACCAAACAGTCCTCGAACCCATCATAGTCAACGATACTCAAGCACCCTTGCCCTCTCAGTCCGGCCTGGATTGAATCCACGATTAGCATACTTCCGTGCTGAGAGCAAAGAGATCTGGCCAAGTCATAGAACTCCCTAGTTACACAAAGTCCGGGATTGCCTTCCCCCATCACCGGTTCCATTGCCATCAGTTCGATGAAGAAGCCTTCTTTCTCTGCACGGTCAAAGGCATCTCTGAGTGATTCTAGATCATTGCTGGGAACAAAGATGACATTGTCTCTTTCTCGGAATGATGCCAGATTCTTCTCGTACTTGGCACTGCAAGAGTCTGAAATCTGAGCCGGTCTGTGTGTTCTTCCATGAAATGCATCAACTAGAGCAAGCATCTTGGTTGGCTTTCCCTCGTGTTTTCCGCCCACTCTAGTAATCTTGAGAGTATTCGCATCGGCAATCCGAATCGAGATCGCGACGGATTCTGAGCCACTATTCAGACAGACGAATCTGGAGAATGGGCAACTCTCCCTCTTGTGTCCTACTTCTCTCCTAAGACGATCTGAGAGTCTCTTCTGACTGAAAGAAGGAGTCATGACATTAGCCATGACCCAGTTCTGCTGCATTGACTGAATTACGTCGTCCGGACCATGGCCCATTCCAAGCATCCCATATCCCCCGTTATCATGCAGAACTGCGCCATGGGAGGTTACTATCCAGGGACCGCGAGCAGCGATTGCCACGTATGGATTTATAGTGGCTGCAGAGTAGAAGTTGACATAATCAGATTGAAGATGATCTACTAAATCACTCTCTTTCATAGAGAATAATTCGCCTCCCATGTCATTGAGGAGGCTCTGGAAATTTACTGCGGCCTCCTCTATGGCTCTGCTAAGAGATGGATCGGTTTCCAGGAAACCTGAGATTACTGAGTCTTTGAGACCGTTAGTCTGAGCTTGCCCGGTTCTTGAGCGAATATCGGTCAGAGCAGCGAGGTAGTCAGCCATCATACAATGGAGTGAGGGGTCGCACATCAACATTCTCCGGAAATAGCCGTTAGGGTCTCAGAGAAAATATCCGAAATGGGGAAAAGTCATTTTTCTGATAATCATTAATAAAATTAAACTAAAATCAATTTTTCAATTGAATTATTCATTATTACTATAAATTTTCAATTGAATTATCAGTCTTGATTAACGAATAATATAAGTGCCACTCCAGTGTCTGGAGCACAGGAGAAGCATGGGGGATGCACTCCTCCCTTGAGGGAGAAATATGGTAGAGGACTACGAAATACAGGAAATGATACATAGAGATGTTTACGTTGGAGAAAAACACGTAGGAGTTGTGGTTGGAGAGAGATTCCACCCCAGAGACGAATTTGTGAAATCACTCAGGATCAAGGTGGAAGATGAAGTAGCTAGTGAATTCATGAGGAAGCCAGCTGATCTGGCTCCCTTGGCTAAAGAGCTGGTTCACAGCATTAGACCCGATGGTGGAATCAAGCTTTCTAAATCAATGAGAGAATTGCAACGAAGATGGAGGAACACTGTACGAATCCAAGAAGATCTCTATGCTCCGGATGAGTTGCTCGACAGAGCAGTGCTGGATAATGATGGCATGGACATTGGCAATGTTGTGGAACTCATCAAAATCAAGCGCACTTACAAGGGGCTTCTGGTTAAACCCCATTTCATGGTCAGAGCCAGGCATGGTCTGCCTGAGACAATAGCTGTCCCCTGTGGGCAACTGGCCAAGACAACTTCCAGACTTGATGAAGTCATCCTGAAGTGCACCTTCTCGAGATTAGTAACCCTACCGAGTTTCTTGAAATTGAATGACGAAGGTTACGAAGAAGAGTGAGTGAATCCTTGAGTAGCCTTCAAATCACAATCCC
>Ga0066851_10001060_pt1 | contig 13616 bp, 10 predicted proteins | sample ETNtaG_7_FD_65493 | JGI IMG/M metagenome (GOLD analysis project Ga0066851, IMG submission 65493) | Marine microbial and viral communities from oxygen minimum zone, Eastern Pacific Ocean - ETNP201406SV65 | ecosystem: Environmental > Aquatic > Marine > Oceanic | place: Pacific Ocean: Eastern... | reverse complement strand
ACATTGCTGCTCGCTTTTATGAGTTGCATTATTTTTTCTACGGAGTACATTCGCCGTAGAGGGTCACGTAAATAAAGCTTCTAGGTATGAATAGAAAACAAAAAGAAATCACAGTCTTGGGTGCTGGTATAGTAGGAATATCTTGCGCCATCAACCTACAACGTTTAGGATTTTTTGTTACTGTTGTTGATCAGCAAGAGCCTGGAGAAGGGTGTTCATTTGGTAACGCCGGAATTATGGCGCCTAGTGCTATGGTTCCATTGAACTCACTAAAGCTTCTGGTAAAGGCTCCTGCTATGCTTCTAGATCCATTGGGACCGATCGCTGTACGATGGGGTTATTTGCCTCAGATGCTTTCATGGCAATTTAAATTTTTGCAGAATTGTAAAACTTCGAAAGTCGAACAAATTGCAGATGGACTTTCAGAACTTATAAGTGGGGCATTGGAGGAACACCAGCGTCTTGCGGCTAATGGGGCTGGAGCAACTTTGATTCGACCTTCACCTTATCTTTATATTTACGAATCGGCTGCCGCATTAGCTTCAGAAGAGTTTAGTTGGCGACTACGCCGTGACCGAGGGGTTGCCACACGTGTTCTACACGGAAACGAAGTACAGGAATTTGAACCTGCAATTGATTCTCGTTATAAGTGTGCTGTTGTTATGGAGGATGGTCACGGATTTTCATCTGACCCTAGCCAACTAGTGAAAGCTCTGACCTCCCAGTTTCAAAGTGATGGCGGTAAGTTTATCCAGGCTGACGTACAACAAGTGGAAATTGTCAATCAAAAGCCTAACTCATTAATAACTAGTGAGGGCAGGCTAGCACTGCAACGCTTGGTAATAGCGGCTGGTGCTTTTTCTGGAAAATTTGCAACACAGCTTGGAGAGTCGGTGCCTCTAGAGGCTGAACGTGGCTATCATATAACCTTGGAAAATCCTGGCATTACACCACGCTATCCTATAATGAATACTGCCGGTAAATTTGTTACAACACCAATGAATTCTGGGCTTCGTTTTGCTGGTCTTGTAGAATTTAGCGGTTTGACAGAGAAGCCAAATTATCGTTTCGCTAAAAGACTCCTGACTCATGCTAAGATTATGTTCCCGAAAATCAATTTGGATGATTATACCGAGTGGATGGGAAACAGGCCTTCTTTACCGGATAGTCTACCAGTGATTGGACAATCGAGTAATTTTGAACAGATTTTCTACGCTTTTGGACATAATCATTTAGGCCTTATGTCTGGGCCTAAAACAGGTCGAGTACTTGCTGAATTTATTGCTGGTCAAACACCAAGCATCGATTTGTCGCCATATTCTATTCGACGCTTTGTCAAAAAGTAGACTATAGTGTTATTTTTTTTCCAATACGATTTCCTATGAAATTCTCACAAAGATTACAAAACATGTTTACTAAACCTATCTTAAATAAACTCCTGAATCATTATGAATATTTCTAGATTTGAAACAAATAAGCGTATGAGTCGTGCCGTTATACACAACAGCACTCTTTATCTCTGTGGACAAGTTTGCGTAGATGCGTCTGCCGGTATTACAGAACAAACTCAAACAATGCTTGATAAGGTGGAATTGCTTCTGAATAAATATGAAAGCTCTAAAGAGCATATCCTTTCTGCCACGATTTATCTCAAAGCAATGTCCGACTTTGATGCAATGAACTCCGTATGGGAGGCTTGGGTGCCATCAGGTTTTGCGCCGTCCAGAGCTTGTGTTAGTGCCTTAATGGCGAGGCCAGAGCTGCTGGTGGAGGTGTCAGTCGTTGCCGCTGTTAAAGCTTAATTAACTCATTTTGTTTTTATATTGCTACTTAACAAAATAGTGATGCCTTGTATTATTATGACCTACCAATTTCATAGCGTCTAGTTTTTACTTAAGTTTCTACCTATTAAAATGAGCTACAACTACAGCTTGGGTATAATCAAAATTATTAACTAAAAAATGTAATTTTATATGTCAATTAGAGATCCAGATCCAATAGAAACTAGAGAATGGTTAGAGGCATTTAGATCAGTCGCCAGATTTGAAGGTGAAGATAGGGCTAAATACATTCTTAAGCAACTGGTGGACATGGCACACGAAGAAGGTATGGACTTGCCAGAAGGTGTCAATACAGCCTATTTAAATTCTATTCCTGTTGAAAAAGAGACCGAACTCGTAGTACAGCACGAAATAGAGCACAGGATTAAATCAATAATTAGATGGAATGCAATGATTATGGTTGTAAAAGCCAACCAATTTTCATCAGAATTGGGTGGCCATATTGCTTCATTCGCATCAAGCGCAACTTTATATGAAGTAGGATTTAATCATTTTTATCGTGGACCAAATTCAGATCAGGGGGCAGACCTAATATTTTTTCAAGGGCATATTGCACCTGGAATATACTCTAGAGCATTTCTTGAGGGCAGAATTACAGAAGAACAGATGGTTAATTTTCGCCAAGAAACAGAAAAAAATGGCTTATCATCATACCCACATCCATGGCTTATGCCTGATTTTTGGCAGTTCCCTACAGTTTCAATGGGGCTAGGGCCAATTATGGCTATCTATCAAGCTAGATTTATGAAATATTTGCATCACCGAGAGGTAAAGCAAACCGATAAAAGGACAGTTTGGGCTTATCTAGGAGATGGAGAAACTGATGAACCTGAGTCCTTAGGAGCGATATCTCTAGCTGGTAGAGAAAAACTTGATAATCTAATATTTGTTGTTAATTGTAACTTACAACGCCTAGATGGGCCGGTTCGGGGTAATGGCAAAATTATCCAAGAACTTGAAGCTATGTTCCGTGGCGCCGGTTGGAATGTTATAAAGGTAGTCTGGGGTAGGGGATGGGATAGTCTTTTAGCTAAAGATACATCTGGAATGCTAAAAAAACGCATGGAAGAGGTTGTTGATGGAGAATATCAGGCATACAAAGCTAAAGATGGTGCATACGTTCGTCAGTATTTCTTTGGTAAGTATCCTGAGCTATTAAAACTAGTTGAGCATATGAGTGATGAGGAGATTTTTGCATTAGAGAGAGGGGGTCATGATCCAAACAAAGTTTATCAGGCATACAAAAGAGCCAAAGAGCACGTTGGTCAGCCAACCGTAATTCTAGCAAAAACTGTTAAGGGTTATGGAATGGGTGAAGCAGGAGAGGGGAAAAACACAACCCATAGCCAAAAGAAGTTGGGTCTTGATGCACTAAATAGAGTTGCAAAAAGGTTTCAGATTCCTGTTACCGAAAAGGACGCCAAAGAACTAAATTTTTATAAACCAGACCATAACAGTGAAGAATTAAAATACCTTAGAAAGAGGCGTGAAGAGCTGGGTGGCTATTTACCAGTAAGAAAGTTTGATTTAGAGAAAATACATATTCCATCTCTTGAGACTTTCGATGTATTACTGAAATCATCTGGAGACAGAGAAATGTCTAGCACCATGGCATTTGTGAGATTTCTAACCCTACTCATTAGAGAAAAAGATTTAACCCATCGAATCGTTCCAATAGTGCCAGACGAAGCAAGAACATTTGGAATGGAGGGTCTATTTAGGCAGATGGGAATATATTCCTCATCAGGGCAATTATATGAGCCAGAGGACTCAGAAACTGTGATGTGGTATAAAGAAGATATCAAGGGGCAGGTTTTGCAGGAAGGTATAACAGAGGCCGGGGCAATTTCTGACTGGATTGCAGCAGCTACCTCATACGCAACCCATAACGTGACAATGATCCCATTTTATATATACTATTCCAAGTTTGGTTTTCAGCGTGTTGGAGATTTAGCTTGGGCTGCAGGCGATATGCAGGCTAAAGGGTTTCTTTTAGGAGGCACAGCTGGAAGAACAACGCTTGCTGGTGAAGGGCTACAGCATCAGGACGGAGAGTCACTTATTGCTGCAAATACGATACCGAACTGTGTAACTTATGATCCAACTTATGCCTATGAATTAACCGTTATTATTCTAGATGGTATGCGCAGAATGTATAAAGATATGGAGAGTGTTTTTTATTATATAACTGTAATGAACGAGACCTACCAACAGCCCGAAATGCCAAAAGGCGCTGAACAAGGAATAATTAAAGGAATATATCACCTTAAAACAATAGGAAAACACAAAAATGAAGTTCAACTTTTAGGAAGCGGAACTATTTTAAGGGAGGTAGAGTTAGCTGCACAAATATTGGATGATGATTGGGGCGTTAGCTCTAAAGTTTGGAGTGTAACTAGCTTTAATGAGCTAACAAAAGAGGCTCAAGCCGTTGAAAGAGAAAACCGTTTCATGACTAAAGGTAAACCTAAAAAGCCTTATATTAGTGAGTGCTTAGAAGGGTCAAAGGGTCCAATAATCGCTGCTACTGACTACATAAAAAATTATGCTGAACAGGTAAGGAAGTACATACCAGGTCGTTATGAAGTCCTTGGAACTGATGGCTTTGGCAGGTCTGACTCTAGAGCTGCCCTTAGAGAATTTTTTGAAGTAAACGCTAACTATATAGTAGTAACATCACTTAGATCACTCTCAGAAGAAGGCTTAATAGACAAATCTCAAGTGACAAAGGCTTTAAAGAAGTATAAGATTAGCAATAATAAGCCAAACCCTCTATCAGTATAGGCGTTATTGTTTTTTTATGAGAGAAGAAAAATTTCTAGAAAATGTAAAGCTAGGAGTTGAAGTAAAGTTTAGCGACTTAATGTCTATAATTGATGAAAACTATACCTATATAGCTTCACCTTTTGTTAATGGGGGGTTGGCCAATAAAAACAACGAAAACCAAGGCAGTGCTAAGTTATTTTCTTTTGCTGGTATACATAAACTAAGCAAGGCTGAAACCCTACAATGCTTTGGTGAGCACTATAAGACAGTCTTAGACGAGCCCGATGGAAATTCACATCAAAATATCAGAAACTTTATGAGGTATGGCTGGAATGGCCTAAAGTTTGATAGTATTGTATTAAGGCGTAAGTAAACTTAACACTAATTTAATAGTGCGGTGGTTTTTCGTTATTTACCTCGTTATCACTATTAGTATTGTCTTCATTTAGTTGTGTAATACTTACATTCAAATCTTTTATTTTTTGTTCTAGCTCATCTATTCTATTTGATTGACGATAGATAACATTGTTTAGCTCATCAATTATGCGATCAAGGTGTGCAAATTTTTCTTCCAATTCAACGATAGATTTTTCCATAGTGATTGTTTCCTAGGTATTAATAGATATAAATAAAAAAAGCCACCATAAAGGCGGCTTTTTTACTAACATATCTAAACATTATTTATTTAACAAAACTTTGCGTGATAGCTTTATTCTACCTCTATCAACTCCAAGCACCTTAACCTCAATTTCTTCACCTTCTTTAAGGTAATCTTCAACTTTTTCAACTCTCTCATTAGCAATCTCTGAGACATGAAGAAGCCCATCTTGGTTAGGTAGTATTGTAACAAAAGCACCAAATTCGACAATCTTGGCTACCTTTCCTGTGTAGACTTTGTTTACCTCAGGAACTGCAGTAACACTCTTAACCATTTCTACTGCTTTTTCAAAGCTATCTTGGTCATTTGCGAATACATTTACACTTCCATCATCATCAACGTCAACACTTGCACCAGAAGAAGAGATAATTCCTTTAATAGTTTCACCACCCTTACCTATTAGGTCACGAATTTTATCTTTTTCAATTTGAATAACAGCAGTTTTAGGGGCATTTTTGCTTGACTGATTAGGTTCACAAATAACCTGATTCATTTGCCCTAATATGTTAAGTCTTGCATCTTTAGCTTGTGCAAGAGCTATATCCATGATTTCTTGCGTTATTCCTTGTATTTTAATATCCATCTGTAGCGCATTAATGCCTCGAGATGTACCGGCAACTTTAAAGTCCATATCTCCTAAATGGTCCTCGTCACCCAATATATCAGTTAACACAGTAAATCTATCACCATCCTTAACTAAACCCATAGCTATACCAGCTACAGGTGCTTTTAGCGGCACTCCAGCATCCATTAATGACAAAGACGAGCCACAAACACTAGCCATAGAGCTAGAACCATTTGACTCTGTAATCTCAGACACTACACGAATAGTATATGGGTATTCCTCAATTGAAGGTAAGCACGCTGCAATACCGCGACGAGCTAGACGACCGTGACCAATTTCTCGACGCTTTGTTATGCCAACTCTACCAGTTTCGCCAACACAGTAAGGCGGGAAATTATAGTGCAATAAGAAGTAGTCACTTAGACGTTCAGAAGCTTCAAGCTTTTCAATTAACTGAGCATCACGCTTAGATCCCAAAGTGGTAGCAACCAATGCCTGAGTTTCGCCACGAGTAAATAACGCAGATCCATGTGTATTATCTATCAATCCAGTTTCAATTTTCAGATCTCTAACTGTCTTTGAGTCACGCCCATCGATACGAGGTTCATTATTCAGAATCCTCTCACGAACAGTAGACTTTTCAATTTTTTTGAAATACTTTGAAACATCATCAGCGGAAGCTCCATCCTCATCATCATTTGATAATGCCTCTATAGCAGCCTGTTTGATTTCTCCTACCTTTTCATAGCGATCTAATTTTTCTCTTATTTGATATGCTTCATTAATCTGTTCGCCAAACTGAGATTTAATTTCATTTAATAATGATTCATCAGTTTCAGGGGCATCCCAATCCCATTTTTCGTTGCCAACTTCTTTAGCAAAGTCAGAAATATTTTCGATAACGGTTTGGAAACCTTTGTGAGCAAACATTACTGCTCCTAGCATAACCTCCTCAGACAACTCTTTTGCTTCTGATTCAACCATAAGTACAGCATCATTAGTTCCAGCTACCACCATATCTAAATCAGATGTTTCGAGCTCAGAGTAAGTTGGGTTAAGTATATATTCACCATCAGAGTAGCCTACACGAGCGCCACCAATAGGACCGCTAAAAGGAACACCAGATATGCTGAGTGCAGCTGAAGTTCCAATCATAGCAATAATGTCAGGGTCAACATTTTTATTTGCTGATATTACAGTAATTAGTACCTGCACTTCATTCATAAAACCATTAGGAAATAACGGTCGGATAGGGCGGTCTATTAGGCGTGAAGTTAGTGTCTCTTTTTCACTTGGACGTCCTTCACGTTTAAGGAACCCTCCAGGGATCTTTCCTGCAGCATATGTTTTTTCAATATAGTCTACAGATAGTGGGAAGAAATCTTGTCCAGGTCTCATTTCTTTAGAGCCAACAACAGATACCAATACTTGCGTATCATCCATACTTGCAAGTACAGCTCCATGAGCCTGCCTTGCAATACGGCCTGTCTCTAATGTAATTGTTTGTTTGCCCATGGCAAAGCTTTTTTTAACGATATTCATTTCCATGAAATTCTCCATAAATAAAATAAAAAGGAAATCTACGGATTCATCGTATAAGCTTTATTTGAAACATACCCACTAGAGGTACGCTTTAGATAAAACTTAAAATAGATAGAAGCCATAGAAAGAGGGTCATTATACATAACTACTGATACATTACATCCCAAAAGAATTATATTGCTTTATCTAGCAAACCTAACCTAAAAAGCTTTTTAGCGATATTAACTGAAAAAACATCATCATTTTTACAGTCAATTTTTCTGCTATTGCAGAAATTAGTAATAGCTTCAGGTTTAGAATCATTAACGTCAATATATTCACCATTGATGTACATTTTTACCGATTCATTATTTATAGTGTATGCAATTTTGCAGCTAGCATGAAGAAAATATTTTGCATAATAATCGAACCCTTCATTTTGAATTTGAAATTGAAAGTTTTGTAATATATTCAAGTCAAAACTGTCAATTTTAGTTACGCAACATGCAAATTGATTAGTGCTTATATGCACTAGTTTTTTAGCTTTATTAATTGCTGATTGGGTTATTAAGGCTGGATACTCGTTTAGCTCAATATTAGGATCTTCATAGTATTGAATTGTACTAACAATACTATTATATTTTTCTGTTGATTCGAGCAATTCTTGATTTGTATATGACCTATAACCAAATGAGAATGTTGTGCATTTATCATCAAGGCTGACACCGTGATGAGCTACTTTTGGTGGGATATACAATATATCGCCCGGGCCAACTTCAAATACATATTCTGGCTCAAAAGTTCTCATAATTTTGAGAGGAACGTTGTCTAAATAATTATTATCACAGCAATTCTTTGTGCTTAAATGCCAACGACGCCTACCTTCTCCTTGTAACAAAAATACGTCATAATAATCAAAATGCGGCCCTACACTACCTCCAGTTACAGCATAAGACGCCATAACATCATCAAATCTCCAACGAGGAACAAAATCAAAATGCTCAATCATTTGATATACTTCATCAACAAATCTATCTACTCCCTGTACAAGTAATGTCCAGTTCTTTTTTGGCAAAGTTGAATAAGTTTTTTCTATAAAAGGACCGTAGTTTAATGCCCACTCATGGCCATCGATTGAACCTTTAACTATCCTCGATTCGATTTCATCTTCAAGCGATAGTTCAGCTAGTTCATTTGGATTTATAGGAGATATAAAATTTGGTAGAGCTTGTTTTAATAGTAGAGGCTTTTTTTGCCAATAGTAAGTTAAAAATTCTTCTTTAGAAATTTCATTAAATATAATCATTAATCATGAACCCATATCATAATTAATCATTTGTAATTATGAACAATTATTGGTGATAATTAGGCGCCTCTTTAGTTATAGAAACATCATGAACATGAGATTCGACCATCCCGGCAGAGGTAACCTGTACAAAGTTTGCATTTGCCCTCATCTTTTTAAGATTTTCACAGCCAGTATATCCCATTGATGAGCGGACACCTCCAATCATTTGATCCAGAATAGGTCTTATAGATCCTTTGAATGGAACTCTGCCTTCAATGCCCTCTGGGACAAGTTTATCAGCTTTGGACTCAGACTGAAAATACCTATCAGATGAGCCGTGCGCTTGATTCATAGCACCAATAGACCCCATACCACGATAAGATTTGTATGAACGTCCTTTGTATAGTTCAACCTCACCAGGTGACTCCTCAGTTCCAGCCAGCATAGATCCAAGCATTACACTATAAGCTCCAGCAGCAAAAGCTTTCGAAATGTCACCTGAAAATCTAATACCACCATCAGCGATAAGAGGGATGCCTGTACCTTCTAAGGCTTGAGCAACATCTGATATAGCTGTTATCTGTGGCACACCAACACCTGCAATTATTCTTGTAGTGCAAATACTTCCTGGACCAATACCGACCTTAACGCAATCAGCACCAGCCTTTACCAAATCAAGTGCTGCTTCAGCTGTGGCAATATTTCCTGCGATTACATCAAGTTTTGGATATAATTTTTTTGTCTTTGCAACTCTGTCGATAACCCCTTGGGAATGTCCATGAGCTGTATCTATCACAATAACGTCAACACCAGCCTCAACTAATGCTTTTATTCTGTCTCCAGTGCCTTTTGCAACTCCAACAGCCGCACCCACTCTTAGTCTTTCCTGAGAATCTTTACATGCATCAGGGTAGTCTGAAGATTTTTGAATATCACGAACCGTTATCATGCCTTTTAGTTGAAATTTTTTATCAGTTATTATTACTCGTTCAATGCGATGTTTATGAAGTAAAGCTTTAACTGTATCAATATCAGTTCCCTCGGCAACAGTAATCAGTCTATCTTGAGGCGTCATAACATTTTTTACTGAATCATCTAGATGCGTTTCAAATCTAACATCTCTTCCAGTAACAAGTCCCAATATAGTGTTATTTTCAACAACCGGTAGTGCAGAAATTTTGTACTTATCTTGCATCTTAAATACTTCAGCAATAGTAGCGCTAGATGTTAAAGTTATTGGGTCCCTTATTACTCCAGATTCATAACGTTTTACAGTACGTACTTCTTTGGCTTGAGCCTCTATAGACATGTTCTTATGAATGATTCCTATTCCACCCTCTTGGGCAATAGTAATTGCCAATTTGGATTCAGTAACTGTATCCATTGCTGCAGACAATATTGGAATATTTAGGTCAATATTTTTTGTTAATTTAGTTTTAAGATTAACTTTTTTTGGCATTATTGTTGAATGCGCAGGTATTAGTAATACATCATCAAAGGTCAAGGCTTTTTTTAGTAAATTCATTAAATTCTCCTCTGATTGGTTAATTTTGGAAAAATTACTCCAATCAAAATTCCAATAAATAAAATAATTGCACCAACTATAAACCAATTTCTTGAGCTGGCCTCTTTGGCAGCTGTGTCATTGTTTCTTAACAGCTGAATTTCAGTTTTAAGTTGCATTATTTCTGAGTTTAATTTTTCGTTCAGGTGCTCAATTTTAAGAGCATCTTTGTATACCTGTTCGATGTGCTCTTTTTCTGCCTGAGATTTGCTACTTTGAATTGAAAGTTTTGTGTTGCTTACCTTTAATTCTTTTATCTCTTCTTGCATCTTTTTGTTAGTTAATTTTTGTTTTGTAATTAGTAACTTATTAGCAGTGTGAGTTCGTTTTAGTTTTTTTAATTGAACCATAGCTGGCTCTTTGTTTGTAAGATACCTAGAGATAATCCACCCAGTGTCATTTTCAAATTTAACTTGAGTCCATCCCGTTTCAGTTGTTGACAGAAATTCAAGCTTAGTGCCTGAAGGAAGCATCCTTATAATATTACTTGGGTTGTTGGCTATTTTGCTCTGTGAGCGCATAGGCAGGTCTACTGTGTCAGTAATAAAAACAAACGATTCGGCACTTACGGCAGAGACCCATAAAGTTAAAATAATAATAAATGTCTTTACGATTTTCATAGTGAAGATATTCTTTTAAGTTGTATAGAAAGGTCCATAATAGCACTTTGAACTGAGCTTAGCTTTTCTTTTTCTTTATTTACTACTTCTTCAGGTGCACCATTAACAAAATTACTATTATCTAGTTTATTTGCGAATTGAGATTCAAGTTTTACAAGTTTTTCTATTTCTTTTTTGAGTCTTAAGGCCTCTTGTTGTTTGTCAATTAGCCCCTCCAAAGGGATAAATATTTTCATATTCCCAACCAAAGCTGTAGCCGATTCAGGAGCATTGACGGTTCCTGCTAATTTTTCAATATTTTCTAGTTTCGCAATGGTGCAAAGAATTTTTATATTATTATTTAGATATTTGTCATCATTAGAGCTATATTTTTGCACTAAACATGGCAAAGGCTTTGATGGCGGTATATTCATTTCGCCTCGGATTTGACGAATACCCAATATAAAACTTTGTAGCCACTTAATTTCATCTTCAGCACTAGAAGATATAAGGTCAACGTTTGCCTTAGGAAAAGGCTTATTCATTAAACTATCATTAATATTAGCGGAGATATTGTTACAGTGCTGATAAATCTCTTCAGTAATAAAAGGTATTACAGGGTGGAGCAATGAGAGAATTTCAATTAACACTTTAAGTAGAGTTGATTGTGATCCAGCTTTGGTGTTTTCATTGTTTAATAATGGTTTTGTAAGCTCAAGATACCAATCACAATAGTCATGCCATACAAATTCATATAACTCTTGTGCCATTAAATCTAGTCGGTAGTCGTTTATATGTTTTTCAACATTGGTTTTGGTTGCTTGTAATCTAGACAATATCCATTTATCAGCTGTAGAGGTGGTTGCATTTAGATTAATATTTTCACCATCAAGTTTCATAATAACGAATCTAGAGGCGTTCCATAGCTTATTGCAGAAGTTTCTATATCCTTCAACTCGTTTAAGGTCAAACTTAATATCACGACCAAAAGATGCAAGCGCTGCAAAAGTAAATCTTAGTGCGTCAGTACCAAACGCGGGTATCCCATCAGAAAACTCTTTTACTGTTTGTTTTTTAATTTTTTCAGCCATTTTTGGCTGCATCATCCCCTGAGTTCTCTTACTAAGAAGGTCTTCAAGGCTAATACCATCAATCAAATCAATAGGGTCTAGCACATTGCCTTTTGATTTAGACATCTTTTGCCCATGCCCATCTCGAATTAGGCCAGTTATATATACATCTTTAAATGGAACATCGTCCATAAATTTAAGCCCAAACATAATCATTCTGGCGACCCAAAAGAAAATAATATCAAAACCTGTTACTAGAACGTTAGTAGGATAGAAGCGTGACAATTCTGTTGTTTTTTCAGGCCATCCTAAGGTAGAAAAAGGCCATAAAGCAGATGAAAACCATGTATCAAGTACATCATCATCTTGCTTTAAATGTATATCTTTACCAGCCTCTAATTGAGCTTCTTCTAGAGAGTTAGCGACATAAATATTGCCATCATCATCGTACCATGCAGGAATTCTATGGCCCCACCATATTTGACGAGAAATGCACCAGTCTTCGATATTCTCCATCCAATTAAAATAAGTTTTTGACCAGTTTTCAGGTACAAAACGAATATCACCATTTTTTACAGCATCAATTGCAGGTTTAGCCAATGGCGCAGCTTTAACGAACCATTGATCTGTCATGTATGGCTCTATCACAGCATTCGTTCTATCGCCCCTAGGAACCATCAAAGTGTGAGGATCGATTTTTTCCATTAAATCGAGCTCTTGTAAATCCTTGACAATTTGTTTTCTTGCTTCAAAACGGTCCATACCGACGTATTTGCATTCAACCGTTTCATTGATTTTAGCGTCAGGAGTGAATATATTAATAATTTCAAGGTTGTGACGTTGGCCCATCTCGTAATCATTAAAGTCATGTGCTGGTGTAATCTTTACACACCCAGTCCCAAATTCCATATCCACATATTCATCAGTTATTATTTCTATTTTTCTATTTGTAAGTGGAAGTTCGATAGATTTGCCAACCAGATGTGAGTAACGTTTGTCGTCTGGATGCACTGCTACAGCAGTATCTCCTAACATCGTTTCAGGTCTAGTGGTAGCAACTACGAGATACTCTTTTGAGCCAGAGATTGGGTAACGAATATGCCAAAGCGATCCCTTCTCTTCGGAACTAATAACTTCAAGGTCAGAAACTGCAGTAAGGAGGACGGGGTCCCAGTTCACAAGCCTTTTACCTCTATAAATTAAACCCTCTTTGTATAGCTGGATGAATACTTTTTGTACGGCATTTGATAATCCTTCATCCATAGTAAAGCGTTCCCTTTCCCAATCAACTGAAGCTCCTAATCGTCTCATTTGAGAAGTTATAGTGTTTCCTGAATGTTCTTTCCATTCCCAAATTTTTTCAACAAACTTTTCACGACCAAGATCATGCCTAGTAATATCATCACTAGATAGTTGACGTTCCACTACCATTTGAGTAGCTATTCCTGCATGATCAGTTCCTGGTTGCCAGAGTGTTTGATCACCAATAGAACGGTGATATCGAGTCAATATATCCATTATTGTGTGCTGGAAAGCGTGCCCCATATGTAAGCTTCCAGTAACGTTAGGAGGGGGCAGAACTATTGAATATGAATCTTTACTGTTGGAGTTTTGCCTAGAAGAGAAAAGCTGATTTTCTTCCCAAAGGATACGGAATTTACTTTCTATAAGGTTTGGGCTGTATGTTTTTTCCATTAATGTTTTAGATCCAATTGGTAACCACTAAATGGTATAAAACTGATGA
>Ga0066851_10001053_pt1 | contig 13656 bp, 16 predicted proteins | sample ETNtaG_7_FD_65493 | JGI IMG/M metagenome (GOLD analysis project Ga0066851, IMG submission 65493) | Marine microbial and viral communities from oxygen minimum zone, Eastern Pacific Ocean - ETNP201406SV65 | ecosystem: Environmental > Aquatic > Marine > Oceanic | place: Pacific Ocean: Eastern... | reverse complement strand
ATCCTTGAGATATCAACTACGGGTAGCATATGCTTCAGTTTTAAATTCTAACGGAAATGGTAGATTATATACTGGTGGTTCGAACAACGTAGGACAAGCACATAGTACTGAATATACATACGGACAAAGTCAAAATAATAGAAACTGGAATACTAGTGATGGTGAAGATTGGCCTGCTTATCCGAGTACAGGAACCACTACACGTTCCACCACTACCTTTACTCAAACGAGAACTAACGCAACCTTTCCTTCCGATGCAAATTTACGTGATTACGGTTGGTTATATTGGCAGGGTTCTACAACAGCCTTTAATATGAGAGTAATTTCATCAGAAACAGATTTTGTTGATACTATTCTAACAGATACTATACAAGAAGCATATAATGGTGATGAAGTAGGAACGTATAGAGTATCTACAGGATCTCCCGGCGGTGGATGGACATCTAAAGGTGCAGTATTCACAAATACTATCTATAGTAACAATTCTCAAACAACTTGGAATTTATATCTTAAAACTTCCGGTACAGATCCCGGTGGTGGCCAATATCCTATAGGATATAATGGCGGATTTAAAAGACGCGCCACTGGTTCAGGAGATAGTTTAATTCAAACACTTCTTCTCCCAATGTTACACAGAAGGGTTGCTAATAATGGAGCATTAAATTACAACATTAACGGCTCTGGAACGGGAAGAGGGACAATGACTGATACCCGTTATAACTCTTCTACTACTGGCCAATGGTTTTCAAGTAACATTTACTACAGATCACGTACACCATCCGGTGGACAATCAAATAACGCATCATACGAACTAAAGGTTACCACGTAATGAAAAGGATAATATATAATGAAAAATAATGATAATGCCTCTTTTCCTAGAGGAATAATTGAAGCGCTTTTTATTGATGAGGCCGCTACTGCAGTAAGAATATCCCATTATAATAAAGATGTGGGTGAAGAGGGCCGTGAACTTATCCAAGATGTTGTCCAAGTAGATCCTGAAAGTCCGATGTATCAGGATTTAATGAAACTTACCAACCTTGAAGAAATAGATGAAGATACGATAGAACATACTAAGAATCGTATAAATGAATGGCAACAATTTGAAGCTTTTCAAAAAAGTCTTTCAGAAGAACCTACAATACAACCACCCATAGAAATAGATGAATCTGATTGGAGACTTGATAATATATTAGATACTCTAACTACTGATTTTACTAAAGAGGATTTGTTTGCTTTGAAGTTACAAGTTTTTGAAAGTGATGTTGTAAAGAATAGTAAAGATAGAGAAACACGTTCTCTTATTAGAAAGGCGAAAACTCCCTTAGATGTGCTAGTTCACTATCAACAAATGTTAGAAGGGTCTGTTTAGAGGCCCCTGAAAATGTACAAGTTTTATATCAGGATGATATTCCCCACCCAGATAATACCACTCACCGGGATATAGACTGTTTATATGTGCTAACCATTTCTCGCCTTGTTTTGTCATTACACCCATCCACTCTGGTGGTGCCCATACTAACTCTAATCTCTCATTAACCGAATCTTCAACAAAATATTGCTCACCATTAATTGGCCCTTCAGTAGTTCCATTTTTTATATAATGTTGCTGCCAATATTTTGGGTCTTTCATAAATTTCTCATAGATGTATAAACAATCTTTAGGATAGTATTTTTGGAACCCACCTTGTAGTTTATACTTAGGATTAATCGATTGACCCCACCACGCCCGTATTGATAAAAACTGTCCTCTCTTGACAGGGTAGTTTATCAACTCCATATAATCATTCATCAAAAGAATATCAATATCTAGAACAAGTAATGGCTCATCTATGTCTAGAGTCATTCCATGTAATTTATTCCATTGACCTAGTATGTAAGGATTAATAGGTTCATGTAACCATATTACATTATCTAATTTAGAATTAATGTAGTCTTCATATTGCTTATCATATCTTGTTCCGACTCTTACACAAAATATTTTCATAATACTACAATTTCCTTTTGAATGCCTTTACCACAAACATTATAACAAGAATTTAGTTTATTCTCCCATACATGACCCATAATATAATTGTTAAGGAAATGACTTTTGTTAATCTCCTCAAGGGTGTGTTTAAAAATATTAAGTTCATCAAAACCACCAAGAATCCTTTTCATTGTTTTATATGGTAATTGTTGATACGTAACCCACTCATAACCACCATCTATTAATTTTCCTTTTTCATAGTCTTTTAACTCATCCGAAATGTTAAAATTATTTTCAGCATGGGCCATTAACAAGTATAGTTTATTTTGAAAAAAGCAACAAGGTGTTACATATCCTTTACAATCAATCCAAATTTCCTTTTCTTTTATTGCGTAACAGTCAATTACTTTTTCTTTATCATCATCTACGTGCCATAGATCAGTTTTTTTGTTTTTATATTCATCAGTAGGAGGATCTAATCGATATTGCTTACCTTTATAATTGTACGTATGATGATCTTCGGACAAGTCGCTATTCCATCTTTCACTCTTAATTACTTCAAATGCTCTAAACCCCATTTCTATTGATAATTCTCTCGCTTCTTCCACTTGATGTTGATTATGTTTAAAAACAATAAATGACCAATTTGCATATCCTCTTCCACTTATAAAGGCTTGTGCATTTTTCATTATTTTTTTAAAGTTGGTACCAACACGATATAAATGATTAGTATCTTCTAAACCATCAATAGCAAAATTTACTTGAACCCTCCCACCCCATTGGGAAAAAATAAACCACCAATTCTCATCTTTTACAGAAGCGTTAGTGGATAACATTACTTTACTCTTACTATTATCCATAATGTATTTGACAATTTCATATAGATCACTACACATTAATGGATCGCCAAATGTTCCACAGAAATAAAAATCAGGGTAACAATGTGGGTCAGGAAATGCTTTTTTAAAATCTTCAAATGTCCATTCAATATTTTGAATCCATTTATGGGGCTTACAGTTATTTTCGGAATCTGTTCGATGACATTGAGGGCATCTAGAATTACATTTATCTGTTAGCTCTATATTAACTTTGTCAATTTTTTCGTACATTATATATTGTTTTAGTTAAGTCTGGATAAGTTTCATATGTTATGGTGGTAGCAGGCTTCAATGTTGCTTCTTTAAATTTTTTTAAACCAAGTTTAGCCTTGTCGGGTGTCATATAATAATGATATCCTATAATTGAAATGTCTTGTTCACTCCATGGAATATTATTACGTTCTCTACCATCATATGCCATTTTAGTTAATAATTTAGCATCTTCTTCATTATCTAAGAGTATCATTCCACCTCTGTCCAAATTTAAATGTTTTTTATAATGAAAACTGAGACACATTTTTGTCTCTGGTATGTAACTGTTCTTTCTCCATAATGTGGCAGCATCAATAATTGTAGGGGTTAAGTTATAATATTCTTCCCATTTATCATTTACAAACTCCCATGGATGTTGAATTTTTTCCAACATAAAGGGTATGGAAATGTAAGTTTGTTTTGGTACTGTAGCTATTTCACTCGATAATTTCAGGCACAACTCTAATGCATGTGTACAACAATCTACAGCAACAGCATGGGGTGAACCAAAATATTCGGCAATAGTTTTTTCGAAATCTGTAACGTACTCTAATGGGTCTTTACGATTGTCCATCTTTTTGATCCCTTTCTTCATATAATTTATGGTGTGAGTATTCATTTGTGGCGTATATACTACGATGCGGTGGATTTTTTGGATTAAATTCGCTAGTACTTAAATAATAAAAAAATCTTATGGCGCATCTTCCTTTAATGTTGTCCGGACAATTAACTTTACTTACTGAATGCCAGTCACCTTTTCTTTGATCATCGTCATACCACATATTTTCTTTTACAACAAATCTATTAAATAAAGGTACAACCGAACCCAGCATTTCAGCATTAGAATCGGTGTCCTTATTTTTATCCCATACTTGGTGATGTCCACCCCATTCTTCTTTCCAATCTGGTGTTATAAACAAAAGAGATGTTAATGTTCTATGTATTCGTAATCTATCATTCCAATTAAAATCATAGTGACAACCTAACATGTCACCATTACGAATTATAGAAAATCCTGTACCTACTAAATGTGGGTCTGGTATTAATCCAGAAATTCCAGTTAGTTGTTCTAAATCATATAACATTTCACCTGAGTGCATTAAATCATAAGTAACTTTATGTGCTGTAGGAGTAGAAATTAAATCATTAAATTCTTCCATACGGGAACCAGCTCTAGTAAAAACAGTCCATCCTCCCTTAGGTGCGGTGATACATTCTTCATATAATTTTAAACATGTTTTATTGTCAATGAAATTATCAAAAACAGCATGGGGAATTCTTGCTTTTTTATTTTCAATCCACTCTTTTTGTTTATTAATCATGGTCTCTCCAAAATAATTCAAATTTTTTGTGTATATAGTGTCCTAGTCGTGCTTTAAATCTAGGTTTTTGTTCTATAATACAATGCCATTTATCATCAAGTTCTTGAATAGGTAGGTCATGTTGAACAGACCTAACACCAAATAATGTTTCGTTGTCCCATCCTAGTGCATTTCTTATATTTACAGGGAAAGAATCATCATTTTTTAAAGTTGACATATCATTAATAATATCAGAAAAATCTTTGAAGTAATTTAATTTTTTATTTACTTTTGATGAGAATCCCATAATACCTGTGTTATATGCTTCTAGGTCTGTTGAATACCCATACTCATTTAGAAGTAATACAGAGTTAATCCTTTTTGCATCGGGTGATCGAAAATGAATATTACGACCCGTTCTTAATAGATATTCTAAAGAAAAATCTCTCTCGGAAGTTGCTATAACAAAATTATTCTGACAATCCCATATATCAAAGAAATTCTCTTTTGTGTGTGGTATAACATCAAAATCGAGAAATAGTACATTGTCGTATTTTTCTACAACCTGTTCTGCAATGTAGAATTTATAGAAATTTATAATATTATACTTACTCATGGATGGTAAAACACTTTTACAGTAAGTATGAAATTCTAAATAGTGTTCTATGTCTTCATATAATATAAATTCAGCATTGCATTCACGTGCATAATCTTCTTTGCATTCTATGAGTCGATGATAATATTTTTGAAAGGTTTGTCGAGTCTTTTCACTTTTACTTAAAGTGTCTCCCGGATATCCTTCATTGACTATATCATGATCTACCTGATCAATATTAATGTATATACTGTAGATTAAATTGGCCATTGTTTATCAAAGTTTTTATTTAAATAATGTCGAAATTTACATGTTTCAAATTCGTCTATGTCTTGTTTGAAGGATGAATTCCAATCAACATAATAGTTCCATTCATTCCTAATTTCTTTTACAGGAACATTATTTGTTATCATTTTATAGGAAAACAATACTTCATTATTAATACGTATACGATTTGTTATATATTCTGGCCATTGGTCAGAATGTAAAGGGGTAACCATTTCACAGAAGTTTTCATAGTCATCAAAAATATTTAGTTGAGCCAGAGTATCTTTACAAAATCCCATTACGCCTGTATTATAAAATATTGCTTTACCTTTTGTCAGTATATCAATTGCTGCATATTTTACTTCATCATCCCACGGTTTAATATTTTCTTTTTTATAAGGTAATTGTTCAACCCAAACCTCATTGATATATGGATCATTGTCGAGTTTATGTAGTTTAAACCACCATTTTAGATCATATTTCTTTTCAAATTCCCCCGGATAAGTTTCTGCTACCCATGGCTTACCGTGAAATCCTTTATCGTTAATTCCATCATAATATTTTTGAACATATAGATTATGTTTTATTACCGCATCTGCTAATTCATATAAATTAATAATTTCATTTATCATTTCTGGATTATATGGTATAGTTGCTTTAACGGGAATATATTCACTAACGTTAAAGACTTCAAAAAAGTTGTCTGTAGTATTAGGAATTACATCAAAATCGATGTATAGAATTTCATCGTATTTTTCACAAAGCTTTTCGGCATGATAATATTTACCGAAATTAATTTGATCATACGTTGGTGTGTGAAATAATGCTGGGACAGTTTCAAGTAACTCATAATCAACATTAATTGATTTGGCATATTTTTTATGTGATTCAATAATTTTTGAATAATATTTCTGAAATGGCCCAAATTTGTTTCTATAGTTTTTTAATGGAACATATATGCTGTATAGACATCTTTTCATATTATATCTCTTGATGTACCACAAAATTTGGTTCCTGTTGTACACTTGCTATGACAATGTTGTGGTGCCTCATTTGGACGATGTTCAAGCATATTATAAAATTCTAGCCAAGTATCTGATAAAAGTATATCTTCAATAGATTCGTTGTTATCTATATGTAGTGATTGTTTATAAAATCTTTCATATCCAGTACAACCATTTCTATCAACCCAGCAACACGGAATAATATACCCCTCCGCACTGTAAGCTATAGGAGCTTCATGATTCAAACATTTTGGTTTAAACTTATTCTTTAACATATAATTTATTTGATGGTATTAAGGGATCATCGGGTCCATCCCAACGGGATGAAACATTTAATTCAAATGTAATGTTATTATCTTCAGCCAATTTCCTAGATTCTTCAATATGATTTTCATTATATTTAAATACAATATATTGCCAAACAATTTGTATACCTTTAGATGCACCTAATTTCATTGCTTCAAATATTTTATGTCCATCTTGTTTCTTCCTGTAAATATGACTTTCACTTGGTAATCCATCCAAACCAAAAACCCATCTTGTATTTAAATTACTATTATAAGCAGATTCATACCAATCTAAATTTCTATATGATGCTGCGGTATGTACACCCGATAAAATATCTTCTTCATATAAAATTTTTAGAAATGTTGGTAAATCTGGATTCATTATAGGATCAGAAATTTGACCAGAAAATATTATTGCTTCATCAAAAAATTTAATTAATTTTTTAAATCTTTCTATAGTGAGATTACCACCAGGAACCTTTTTCTTATTTTGTTTGAGGTATTCCCTCATACACTTTGAACATTGTAAGGAACATAAATTACTAGTATCTACAACTAAATTTCTATTAGAGCTTATCGACAAATGAGACATCATTAAATATTTTTTCTATTTGATTTTGATTGTGTTTTATTGTTTCCATATTATCATTAATTAGCTCCTTTAGATTATTTTCTATCTGAAGTAACTGTAATTGATCTACAATTAAACTGATTCTTTTATGATGGCTTGTTTCGTTTTCATAAGTATAATCAAAAATATTATAGTAGGGTTCAAATCCCATATTCTTGAATGATTCTGTAAAATTTGGAATACATACAGATATAAAAGGAACTCCTGCTAATATTGGCTTGAAGGTTTTTTCTGTGTAGAAGCAATCTCCGGGATAAGTTTCTAATGGGATGTTTATATATGATTCTAATAATCCTGTTGGTATAATTTTATCAAACGGCAAACTCAATGTAGTTTTTAGATTATCTACTGTTGTTTTTTGTGTATTCTCATCTATGAAGTCATGATTTAAAACAATTTTGTCAAAATTTTCTATAAAATAATCTTTTGTTTTTTGCCATTCAGGGATTGATAATTGTGGTAAGATATCTACTGCATTTTCTCTAAATGACCGATTAAGCTGGTTCGTATCTTGGGAAACCTGTAGACTTTTTAATTTTAATTCGGGACATATTTTACTCGCTTCCTTATCTCTTTCCCAATGTTGTAATGGTGGTATAGCTGTTATTAAAAATTTATCATTCTTCATATCCCTATAAAAAACTTCAGACAAGAAAAACATTCTATGTTCCCGTATAACCCTTCCCCCTAAACAAGAAAAATTATATTTCTTTTCTCTTAACTCTAAAGGTATTAATTTATTCTCTTTTTTATATGAGGACATTAAAATAGCAAACATATTAACATAAACAAATAATTTTTTATATTCTTCATCTACGTAGATATAATTTAAATCGGTAGATACTAAAATTCTGAAGTATTCCGGATCAATTAAATCTTTAATAGAATTTAAAGAATCGTTTAAACTTTTTATGTCTGGATTCATATTAGGTATGCATTCAGCCGCTTCCCATGTAGATTCTATCACAACTGTTATTTTTTGCTCATAACAAGCAAGTATTAGTTCTTCTATATCTCTTAAATATATTATACTTGGCGCGTGTGATATTTTTATAAATATAATCTTTTTTTTATTTCCCTCTGTCTTGTTTTTTCTAAGGGCATACATTTGCCAATCTTGTAGAGTTGTGATTGGTATTTTCGGATCTTCATTGGTTATTTTATATTTGGCATTATCAGTAATACCATAAACCTCAAATCTATTTGTTTTGAATACTACTTCCATGTTTCATTCCAATAATCCTTAATCCAATTATGTTTCTCTGCTGCTTCATGTAATTCAATGTGATGATCATAGTTCTTATCACAATTAAAAACACATATTATTTTTTCAGGTCTATGTGTATGGTATTCTACATCATCCGGCCAATGGCATCCACGATTGAAACTATAATAATATTTAGATGGAACAAAATCAAAGGAATCTAAATGCCGATTACTAATATAATTATCACTTCCGCCATAAAACAAAAAATAAATCATTTCAGCCCTACTATTTAAATCTTCCCAAATCTTTTTAGTTGATTCACAATCTTCCCATAGGTAAATTCCTCCATTATTTCTAGCACCGTAACGTTTAGCCCATGCAGGTTTCTTTTCTTCATCCATATTATGCCACCATGATCGAGCAGTTAAAGGTTTTCCTTGATATAGATCGAGTAAAGGTTCCATATCATTTTGTATAATAAGGTCTATATCTAAAGCAATTTTTAATCCTGTTAAGTTCCATCCATTAGGTTTCCAATAATTTAATTTTGGTCTGTCCCATAGTCTGGGTTTATCAAATCTATAATCCTCAGAATTAAACATTTCTTCTGGTGTGGAATTTGGAAGGTCAGTTAAAAATGGTAGAATTTCAATTTTAGAATTTAACCCAGTTGTAATGTCGGTTTGACAAAAGAAAGTAAATGTACTATGTAGATTTCTTTTTACATTATTATATAATCTATTTACATAATCTACTGTATATTTTGTTCCCCATAATGAACATATAACATTAATCATTTTTGATATCCAATAAGGGAAAGAGTTTTATATTTTTCGTTATTTCTATCCCCATAATTGTTGTAACTACGTGCATATGGATCAGTGCTTTTATAGAGGACTTTATTCATTCCAGATTGTTCTTTAAATTCTTCAATGTTATCACAGCAATTAACATGAGAATCTTCTAGATCATAATTATTTATTTGGTAGCCAAGAACAGGATTAGTTGTTTTTAGCTCCAAATGCTTCATGTAGTACATATGTTCACATGCTGTATTTATTATTACATCAGGAGGGTATTTTTCCTCGAACCAACTAGACCTACCAAATAATAGATTAAAATTTACATCACAATGGTCCCTAACAAGTAAATGTTCATGTCTCTGATTGAATGCCCAACAAATTTTATGAACTTCATTATCAAAATCAAACGCTACTATATGTTTTACTTTAGGAAAATAATACATAATCAATGGTATCATTATATGTCCATACCAACTACCTAAAATCCAAAATGTCATCCCCTTATCAGGGTCTGCACATAGACTAAGATTTTCGATTAGATTACATTTATGTCTGTACTGTCGTTCTGTATTAGCTAAAGCAAAATCAAGCTGCCTCCACGGAAAATCATGTGTAATATGTTCTAATGCATGACCCCATTCCCACACAGGGAATATTTGATTTTTTTGTGAATATGTTTCGGGATTTAATTCCATAATTTTTTCACCCAGTCTATATGCATTAATGTATCTTGTTTGTCTTGAATGTAATCAAATAATATTAGAGGACAATCCGTTCTATGTTGATCATTACTAGAATAAGAATACGCGGTATTATTACCATATACCGAATATTTTTTTTTATGTCTATAATTTATATAGTTATCAATTCCATGAAATAAAAATATAATCATTTCTCTATTCTTTTGAAAGTCTTCCCATATATAATGTCTTTTAGTATTTTTATTCCATGATATTATTGAGGAGTTTATATCACAATATTGATAATGTTTACATAGTACTTCTTTTTTCATTTGCTCGCAATTTATCCAATCAGTATATAACAATTTTATATTTTCATCATATTCTATGGTAAATTGATCTTGAATAATAATATCTAAATCAAAGAAAACGCTATCATCCAGTTTCAACCATTCTTCATTAAATAGCCACATTTTCCACCACCATTTTTCAAGGTTATCATTTGGCAATGGGATGATGTTTATGTTTTTATTAATATTTTTAGGGTCTTCAGTTATACAATGAAAATCAAAATTTTTAAAGTGTCGTAAACACATATTGTATAATTTATTTACAAATATATGATTGTATTTTGTGCCCCATTTAAGACATATTATGTTCAACAGTATTCCTCAAATTCTGGCCATAAATCTAAAAACTTTATTTGTCTTTTTTGATCCATGATTTTTAAATCATTAAGTAAGTTTAAAAATATTTTATGATCACCTTCTACTGATTGTAAAACTCCTTCTACAGTAGGAAAATCATATTGTTTAAGTTTTTCTATATAATGTTTTTTAATTTTTATGGGTAAGTGTTGGGCATTATGTTTCACGGGACTCCATACTATATTTTTTGGATCAATTTTTATACCTAATTGTTGGCCATAATCATATAGTTCATCTAGATAACCGATATTTAAACTTTGTATGGTTGGATTTAAACCGACAAAAAATTTACCCTTTCCCCAATCTTTTTGCAATAAAAGATAATCATGTAGATTTTTATCCTTTTTTTCCCACTTAGTGTTCCATCTGATATATTCATCTCTTTCACCGTAAGCATCTATAGAAACATTTAAACTTACTTTTCTGAAGTGTGGTAAATATTTTTCAAATCTTGATACTGGTATAGTGCCATTTGTATTAAAATGTATTTCTAAATGTGAATGACCCATATCAATACACCATTGTATAACTTTAAGACAAGAATTTTTTAATAAAAGGGGTTCACCTCCAGCAAATTGAAGCACGGTGCAATTTTTTAAAATTTTATCTAAATCTTTATAAACTTCATCTGTAAAATCTGGATCATAAACATAACCACCAATTAATGAGGAAGCAGAAGGAACACACATTACACATTTTAGATTGCAGGTATTTCCACATTCAATTTTTATGAAATCCATATGTGGTTCAATATGTTGATTAATATCCTTTTGTGCTATATTATAATTTTTTTCTAAGTATTTGTAACTATCTAATTTCAATTCTTGACTGTCTCTTGTTCTTTTAGAATATCCAAAAGATTCTTCAGCACCGATGCATTTTCGACAGGCATTTTGTACTATTGGTTCGTTTTGTGGTTGATCTGTTAAAAATGCTTTTCTTAAGTTTTGACTATGTTCACTATTAAAAAATTCTATAGGTGATACTTCATCAATTTTAATATTCGTTGTTGTTCTCCAAGCTTCACAACATGTAGCATATGTACCTCCTTGACGCATAGTAGTGTGTATAAAAGGTAATGGACATAACCATTTTTTACCTATGTCTTCTTTAAAGCTCATGTATATTCCTTTTTATTAATCTGTGCTCCACATACCATATAACATCTTTCTGGTTGAAGTTCTGTATGCATTTTTTCTAATTGAGTAAACCAAGGATCTTTTACTACTGTTGATAATTTTCCTCGTAATCTATTTAAATTCATATCATTAAACATAAAAGAAACTTCTTCTTGACTGGGCCAATTTAGAGGACGATTTACTAATGTTGCATAGAGATATATTCCTAAATAACAACAAGGTGTTATGTAACCTAAACAATCGATGAATGCTTCTTGTCTAGCTTTTGCAAAACAATTAATGCCGTTTTTTTCTGAATATGTTTTTATATTCATTAATTGTTTTTTATTCGGCTCAAGTGTAGATCGTTCAAGAACTTGTTTACCTTCTTGATACGTATATTCAAAACTGTCACCCTTCCAAAATCTTTCTGTGGATATTATATTAATTTTATTAAAGCCTAATTCATCTGCCATATTTTTTGCTGTTTCAATATCATTCTCATTGTGTTTAAATACTAAAAAATCCCAAATAGTTTCAAATCCCGCATTTATACACATGGTGGCATTATCTATAATTTTATTAAAATTTGTTCCTACCCTATATCTATTATGTTGTTCTTGATTGACACCATCTATACCAAAAAAAAATTTAAGTTTTTTATTATGATTGTGTAGTTTTGTACATAATTTCCACCACCAATCTTCATTATGCATTGAACCATTGGTATGTATTTCTAAAAAAGCATTTGAATTTTCTAGTATGTAACTACAAATTTCTATTATATCTGTAGCTAATAAAGGGTCGCCATAATTACCACAAAAGTTAATATATTCTAGTTCAGCTAAATCTTCTAATGTGAGGATAGTTTTTATATCTTCTAGTGACAGTTCTTTTTTGAGAATCCATTTGTGGGGTTTACCCGTTTCAATATTTGTTCGAATACATTGAGGACAACGGGCATTACATTTATCTGTTAATTCTATATGTAATTTTTTTACTGTATCGTACATTATTTCCCTATTACCATAAATCGGTCATACGTATCCATCATCCTTTTTGAACCGGAATAGATTATTTTTTTCAATGGTAAGTATTCTATAAAATCTTCCAAGGTATCTGAACAATTTGTATGGTCTTCTATATCGTACCAATTATTGGATTGCAATGCACAAATTACTTCTACAGGTTTGTCTTGTAGAAAAAATTGAAGTTCTTCACGATTAAAATGTTCTACAGAAGTAGATACAAAAATATCAAAATCTTGTAGAGAGTATTCAAACACGTTAGTTGTATCAAATTTTATATGAGGGAAAATTTGTGTTCCAACATCCTTGTGATGTTGTAGTAGGTCTACGGAAAGGATTGAACTAGCATTTGTAAAAGTTTCATCAAGAAGATGTGCCATTAATCCTGTCCAACCACCTCCAACAAGAATTTTTGGATCTTTAAAATAAATTTGAGATTTTCGTAATTCTGAAGCTAACCATTCCTTACATTTAATATGATCATCATTTGTTGAATGTATGATATCACGAATCTGATTAGCCGAATGCATCCGGCCGTGTCTACCAATATCGATGGATATATTATAAATTGTTTGGATTATTCTTTTGTAGATTTCAGTTTTCATATTCATTTCTTTAGGAGTTATATAAATATATATACAACATATATTAAGGAAAAAGGAAAAAATGATGAGTTTCATCCAGATATAAAATTTATACATTATACTTTTGCTACGAATAAACCAAGATTATGAAAATTATAGATGTTATTGAAAATACAGAATGGCAAGAACCTTTACTTGTTCAAGTAAATCAAATTCAAAATACACCCCATATTAATAATAATAATTATACTAATTTTAAAAAAAGATTAAAAGAGTATGATTGTTTTACAATAGTTGTTGAAGGTAATAATATACTTGCAATGAGTGGATTATGGAGTGGTGGTA
>Ga0066851_10001049_pt1 | contig 13684 bp, 15 predicted proteins | sample ETNtaG_7_FD_65493 | JGI IMG/M metagenome (GOLD analysis project Ga0066851, IMG submission 65493) | Marine microbial and viral communities from oxygen minimum zone, Eastern Pacific Ocean - ETNP201406SV65 | ecosystem: Environmental > Aquatic > Marine > Oceanic | place: Pacific Ocean: Eastern... | reverse complement strand
TCTGTGATTCTATTCAACCGAATCAGAGGGGTGTTGCCAATGGCTGAGACCAAGTCCTCATAGGTATTCGAACGAGGTCTGGGGGGGTTGGTCACAATGGGGCATCGAGACCCGCTGTATGATGGTTTTCACTAAGGGTTTCGTGTGGAGCTATAGTAGATCCAGCCAGCAATTGGAAGACTCCAGAACGTCCCCCCTAGCAATCCTAGTAATACCAATGAAGCAAGTGTTGACAAATCTGAGTTTGGTGCTCCGAAAGACGTACCAAGGAGTGGTAAAAAGAACGTCATTAAAGAGACTGGAATCAAGACCTTAAAACTCGGGTCAAACCAACCCATAGATTGTGAGATTTTCTTGACTGAGAAAGCAGAAAGAAGAATCATCCCGGTGAAGAGAGCAATAGCCGCTCCAAACGAAGGTGGTTCAAGCCCTATCTTGATCATAATCAGTGACACTAACGTGGCCAATACTGCTCCAGTCCCAGAACCGGCGGCCAAAGCTTGTTTCCAATTCATCATCCTACCTAGTGCCTGAAGAGCCGGGTGCCCGTAAATAGCATTGCCATACCAAACTCGTTCGCGGCCTCGATTACCTCATCGTCACGAATTGAGCCTCCGGGCTGCACTACGCTGGTAATCCCAATCTCGTTAGATGTGTCGATACCGTCACGGAACGGAAAGAAGGCGTCTGAAATCATCATGGATCCCTGCGCTCTATCCCCGGCCCTCCTCGCAGCGATCCTCACGGCCTCAACTCGGCTGGTCTGCCCTGGACCTACACCAACCGTTGCGAATCCTGTTTCGGTCTTGCTAACCAGGATGATGGCGTTGGACTGGACTTCTGCTATAACTGAGGTTCCGAATCGCGCAAGTTTGAGGCCCTCTTCATCTAGAGTTGTGGTGGTGACGGAGCATGCTTTCTCCCAGTCTATGCTAGGAGGCCCTTGGATCTGGGACAGCCAACCTCCTTGCACTTGTCGGAACTTTGGTTCCTCAGAGTATTCTCCAAACGGTTCCAGAGATAACATTCTGCGGTTCCTGCTTTCGGCGAGCAAATCCAATGCCTCAGGCTCATATCCAGGAGCGATGATGCATTCGAAGAAGTGCTTGCCGATTGCTTCTGCGGTTTCTTTGCCTACGATGCGATCGAACGCGATTACGCAACCAAAAGCACTCTCCGGATCGCTTGCCAGAGCGTTTTCCCACGCGGAAACCTGACTCTCTGCAACCGCGGCACCACAGGGGTTTGTGTGCTTTATCACTACACAGGAGTGTGATGCGAAGTCGCAGGTCTGAGTGAGGGACCGGGCGAGTCTGAGTGCGGCATCGAGATCGAGGTAGTTGTTGTAGGAAAGCGGCTTCCCTCCGTGTTGGACCGCCGCTGAGAGACCCGATGGGTTTCCAGAGTCTGGGAAGAATGAGGCTGGTTGGTGAGGATTCTCTCCATACCTCAATTCTCGACCCTCTCCGGTCGATGCGTGGATCCTATTGGGGATCCTACTCTCGGAGAATCTGCTCCATAACTCGTTGGAAACGGCGTTGTCATACGCTGCCGTGGATTGGAATGCAGATAGGGCGAGATCCTTTCTCATTTCCAGTCCTATTCCGGATGGTTGTCCATTTGATTCCGTAAGGGCAAGTAAGACTGATTTGTACTGCTCAGGTGCTGTTAGGATAATGACGTCAGCATGGTTCTTCGCTGCTGATCTTACCATTGTTGGTCCTCCGATATCAATCATCTCAATGAGTTCCTGATCGCTTACAGGGGGTTCTCTAGCAGCTGTTTCCTCGAAGGGGTACAGGTTGACGCACACCAAATCGATTCCAACATATCCAAGCTCAGAAAGTGTCTGCATGTCCTCCTCAGAGTTGCGTCTAACTAGTATCCCGCCGTGAACAGCGGGATGGAGTGTTTTCACCCTGCCATCAAAAATCTCTGGATGTTCGGTGACCTCTGATACGTCCGTAACTTGGATGCCTGAGGATCTGAGCTTCGAGGCGGTTCCCCCAGTGGAGAGTATCTCCCAATCCATCGAATTCAGAGATGCGGCCAGTTCCTCGATTCCTGATTTGTCCCAGACGCTGATTAGGGCCCTTGGTCGCTCCATGACGAATGCGTGTGTGCGAGTGGCTTGAAGTTTCGCGGTTGGCTATTCGCCTCTCGATGAAATGACCTGGTCAATCCTCAGCATACCCATTGCCGTCTCTGTGGCAGCCTCGAGGGATTTCTCTATTACTGACCTAGGATGCCAGACGCCATCTACCTCCCAAATCTTCCCATCTTGCGAAATGCCGACCGGTTTCTCACTTAGCGAAGAGGATCTGAGCTCTAGGACCCGGTCTAGTGGTTCACCACCAGCGTTCTCGACTAAGGTGGCTGGGATTGTCTCCATCGCCCTGGCGAATGCCTCCATTGCAAGCCGCTCCCTTCCCCCCTGACTCTCGGCCGCTTCTCTTACTGCATGGGCGACTCTGCTGTGTGTCGACCCTGCCCCTGGTAGCACGTCTTCGCCCAAGGCCGATGAAGTGGCCCTCAAAGAGTCGTGGAGCCCTCGGATGACCTCTTCCGTTCCGGTCTCTCCAGCTCCCCCGACCTCAATCGTGACTACAGATGGTTTCCGGCAACCCTCGATTCTGATTACGTCTTCCACCTCATTGCTGGATTCCTTTCTCGACCATGAAGTGTGGCCACAGAATCCGAGGTCAGCCTCTTCAATGTCGAGGGGGTTGTCAACAATTCTTGATCCAGTGGCGTCAGAGGCATTTCTGAGTTCTGACGAATCCAGTTTCTCGACTGCTAGGATTCCGCTATTGCACAATAGGTGAAGAATGTCCTTGTCGATCTCCCCCGAGCATAGGACCACTCGGGCACCCGATTCACTAATACCATGGAAAATCTCCTCTTTTCTATCGTACTCCGCACCAATGAATGAGTCTAGATCGGCTGCATTAGTAATCTTCAATTCCGAATCTCTGACCATTTCCCTGATCTTGATATCACCCTCTAAGCAAACGACTGTAGAATCTCGGATATTGTTCGGTAGATTGTTCATCAGCACCCTCCTTCGAATTAGGACTCCTTTGACCAAACGAGAATCCCTCGTTCTGCCTGTTCCAGTCTTGAACATAGATACATGTTGCGCCAGGGCCTCTCCTCGATTCTCGAATACTGTTTTTAGTGATTCTACGATTAGGGGAGAGAAAACCTCGAGAGCTGATTCTGCTACCTTTCCTCTAAGTGAGGTTTCTGCTACTGCCATGAGTTTTTCATCGTCAGTTCTGATTGTATCTTTTTCAATCTGTGAGACAGCGGCTTGGAGGGAGATTTCGTACCCATTAACAAGCGTTAGGGGATGCAGTCCCTTTCTGAAGAGGTTGTTTGCTTCAATGAGGAGGGAACCGCAAAGAAGCATCGTAGTGGTGACCCCGTCACCACAAATCTCCTCTTGTGATTCTGCCATGGACACCATCATCTTTGCAGCGGGATGTTTAACCAATAGCTCTGCAACAATCTTCGCGCCATCATTAGTTACCGCTGTGCTACCGTCGGTCTTGTAGAGCATCTTATCGAGGCCGCGTGGACCATAGGTTGGCTTCAGGAGGTCTGAGAAAACCCTTGCTGCTAAGATTAGTTTCTCTTGGACGTCAGTGCCACTAGTCACCTTTGTGCTTTGAGACGCGATTTCTACCTTCGGCTTGTCTGAGCCCTCTCCCATGAGTGCTTTCGGTGTGAGTGGCTGACATGAATGCTTTGAGGGTGGAATTGAAAGAGTTCGATAGCAAACCATACGAATGTCTATGACGGTTACAAGACAGGAAGATTTGTGATTAGTCGATCTGTATCAGTGGTTTTCATCACCATGCTACTCTTGGTCTGTAGCATTTCTCCCAGCAGTTCTGCTCAAATCCTACCAGAAGCTGAGTTAGAGTGTGATGGTCCTGTAGAGATTGATTTCTCGGGGGGCAGCGGGAGTTCAATGATTAGCTGCGAGTTGAATAATCCGACCTCAGGAAGCGAGAATGTGGAGCTGTCGTATCAATCTGGTGTGTTGAATGTAGCTGGCCCTGATAGCGTGACTGTGGATGGTGGGGAGTCAGAGGCATTTCAGGTGGTGATATCTTCCCCAATAGGTCAGTCTGAGGGAACGTATGAAGTCAATATTAGTGCAGTAGTCACTGAATGGAACGGAGTTCCGGTGAGTGTTTTTGGATTCTCGGATGAAGAGGGGGTGCAAGTAGAAGTTCTGCCTTACACCTCGTGTTCGTTATCACCTACCCCTGCAATCTTTGTCGAAGCCGGGGAAGATCTGACCTTCTCAGTGGGATACGATTGTGTTAGCAACGAAGACAAGAGCATGATGGTCTCCCTGCATCTTCTGGAGAAAGGGAGCACCCAAGAGAGTATGTGGCCATCGGGATTCAATGACATGTCACAAGGAGCGTGCAATGTGCAAAACCCAATGGGGTCAGTAAACTGTGATTTCATCCTAACCACACCGTCAAACCTGCAGGAAAAGTGGGAGGGCTGTCTAATAGTGGTCGATGATGAGACTGATCCGGGATGGTCTTGTTCGAGCAATTTCGCATTTCCGCTTACTGTAAATGAAGTCGAGATAGCTGTCCCATCCGTTGGAATCGATGTTAATGGAACAATCCTTGAGGGCTTAGGAGTAACTGAGGATAATCAGATGTACGTTGTCGGAGGTGGAGTTTGCCTCATAGCGCTGGTCATTTCCCTGATGTTTCTCTTGAGAAGAAAAAGTGGCTAACCTAGCACTGTGACCATCCACCTAATTGACAATGATGAGGCGGCAGCGATTCCCCATGAGGCCCCTGATGCGAAGTCGAAGGCAGAGGTGTAGATGAAATACAGCGCTAATGTCAATAATACGAATACTCCAAAGTCCACAGATTCCCTCTTACCTATTCCAGAGTTATTGATGATATGGTCCCTTTCTCTAATTCCGAAAAAGATTGCTGCAAAGCAGATGAAGATTATTGAGTGTCCAATTGCCCATCCTATAGAGTTCCCAAATACTGAAGTCAGTGATGCTTGGAAATCTCCTAGGACGATGGATGCCACGTCAAACATGATTAGTTCGGGAGGTAGTGGATTATTCAACTAAGCGCCAGAATAGATACTAATTTTGTTCAGTGATATGCTTCAGTACACCCTCTGTATCCTTGGCCATTCTCTTCTTGTCAAATCTCCTCTCTGAAGTATCTCTCGCCGCATTTCCTAATGACTTCCGTGTACTTGAGTCCGATGCGAGATTGTTGATTGCTTCCACAAGTTCGTCCAAGTTACCGGGCCTAACGAATAGTCCATCTTTCCCATGAGTAATCACGTCCGAGTTCCCTCCTATGTCAGACGAAATAGTTGGAATTCCATGAGCCATTGCCTCAAGCAGAGCCAAAGGAAGCCCCTCGAATCTCAATGTTGGAATCAGATATATTTCAGCCTTGGAATAAAGTCTGTACAGCTCATCATCGTCGACTCTCCCTCTGAATGTAACGCGATCGACTAGATTCAGCCTACTTACTAGCTTCTCTAGCTCTCCAAGGTAGTCTCCCGTTCCTACAATATCTAAGTGGAGATCGATATCGGGCAACTCATTGATTGCTCTGATCGCCATCTGGAATCCTTTCTGCCTATCCGCTCTTCCTGTGCAGAGGAGTCTCAAGGTCCCTCCAGAGCCTTTCTCTTTGGGCTTCTCGGGGAGTGTGATGCCGTTCTCAATTACCCGGACCTTGCCTTTGCAGAAGGCTCTGAAATCACGTTCAATTGTTGGAGTTACTAGGATAATACTCGAAACCGTTCTTCTCATTGGAATCTCCCATAGGAGATAGCGTTTGATTAGGAAGAAAGGGGTCAATATTAGCCAATGCCAATACCTCGGCCTTCTATCCGCGGAGGCGAAGAATGACAAAAGCTCCGATCTTAGTGATCCATGACATAGGAGAGAAATTGGGATGTTGTTTTTTCTAGCCCACGAGTTAATGCCAAAGCCTGCAAATTCATTGCTGTGAATGACATCAATCGGTTTCCTTTCGTGAATTTTCGAAACGAGCCTTCTCGTCTCTCTGAACCATCTTCTGGAAAGTCTTCTGGGCCTGGATGGTTTGACGAAGTGTATTGTGTAGCCAGCTGATTCTAGTGTCTCGTTACCATCGGGATGCGCGGTGGTAATGACGGTAACATCATGACCCATCTGCACGAATCCCTCACATAGATCTGTGCATTGCCTCTGAAACCCCCCGAATCCGTGATGGAGGGTAGATCTAGTCATCACGAGTATGTGCATGGGTGTAAATGGCCATAATTCTCGTTATATGCGTATGGTTAAGTTGGTCCAATAATTATGCCGAGTTGAAAGGTTAAGGCATTTGAGTATCCATATCGGTCGGATATTCGAATATCTCGAAATCACTCTTGTATCTCTTTGATGCCAATTCCCTTGACTCCTCAGAAAACAAATCGACAGCTGTTTTTCCAGATGACTTGTTGAGGAGCGGCAGATCATCAAAATCATACTTGTTCCTAATTTCATCAAAGTCAGATGGGAGATTCTCGAATTTGCCAATGAAATCGACTTTGTCACCTGAGGCGAAAACTAGCCTATGTTGGGACTTGAAGTGCCTGTCACAAATTCTGTCGGGAAGTTTTGAGACCTTCCTAACGAACTCATCGAACGTATCGTCATTCTTTAAATAGCCAAAAAGGTAGTTTGCGAACATGAACTGTGATTCGTCTTCTTTGTTAAACTTGGCACGATAACAGGATGCGAGTCTCTCATATGGATTTCTTACAATTGCGAAGACAAAATATGATGACTTCTTGTTGGGGATTCTCCTATGGGAGAGGTGCGAAGTATATTGGTGAATCTGAATTCCTTCTGGTGGTTTGCCGTAGATAGCAGTCTTAATTGACGAGCATGCTGATTTTGCCACGCTAGCGAAGATGACTTCCTTTTCATCCAAAACAATGAATTCAGGGGAGTCCAATTCACCCCTAACTATGGTTCTCGTCATGTCTCTGATAAATTGGTATGAGTTAATTATGGATAATTTCATACTTCGACCCCAGAAAATACCTCTCCTCTTGTGCTCTCGGACTGGGCTTTAGCATAGTACGGTTTTGTTTGTTCGAATTCGGTTTTGAACATATGATGTTCAGTAGGCATGACAGGATTGTTTTATGCGTATGCTTTACTAAGCTCGTTTCTAATACGATGAAAGTGAAATGATATGCCCCTCCCGGGTAATTAGGAGTTAATGCGAATGGATGCTTTCTTGATCGGTGTTCCGAAGGCTGGCACTACTTGGTTGTCGCATGTCTTGGATCAGCATCCCGGAGTCGACCTTTCCAATCCGATGGAGCCAAACTTCATTGCAACGCACAAAGGTACCTTCGAAAGAGTGGTCGAGGAGCCGGTTTGGAATGAATACAAAGGCTTCTTTTCGGGAGATGGGCTAAAGATAGATGCTTCAGTGCATACCTTCGCCTGCCCGATTGCTCCTGGGAGAATAAAGGCCAATTTCCCAAATGCAAAATTTATTCTTTGCCTTAGAGAGCCGGTTTCCAGAACGGTTAGTCACTGGAATATGATTAGGAATTCTGGAGAGGATGGAGCAAACAATCGCAATTGGGATGCTTTCGAGGAAGCGTGGTTGGAGGATGCACTGCGAGTGGACTCACTGTATGGCACTTCGATGGGGAATTGGTTGAAGGAGTTTAAATTGGGCCGATTCACCATTATTGACAGCTCGAGAATGCGTTCCGAACCACTAGAAGTAATAAGAGAGATTGAAGAATTCCTAGGAATCGATGAATGGAACTATGACTTGAGGATGGACAGGCATGCAAACTCTGCTGCGAGCAACCGACGAGTTTCATTATTGGGAAGGGCTGCAATGCTATTTTTCTCACTCATTCCGAGAATGATAAAATCTCCAATTGTAAGATTTCTGCAAGGTAGAGACTGGAACATCTACAGATTGCCAATATTAAGCGTCAAAGGTGAGTATGTTCCATTGGGGAAGTTACATTATTTGACATGCGGTGAAGAATTATGCGAAGAGCTTGGTCTCTTTGGCAGGTTGACTGGTTTTGATCACTCTCAATGGGAAAGTCATATTCGAGAGAATTTGCAGGAGGGAGAAAGTTAGATGTTTTTCGGCATTAATGGTGTTTCATTAGCATATCACGCCACTCCAAAATGTGGGTGCACTAGTGTCAAGGCGATGATACTTGAATCGTTAGGAGAATCAGTAGAAGGAGGCGAGGACGAGGCGATTTTAGAAATTCATAAATCGATTGGGTCTCCTCCTTTTAAGAAGTTCAAGGCTGACTTTAGATTCTGTGTTGTAAGAGATCCTGTACAAAGGTTTGTGTCTGGATATTCAAACAGGGTGCTACACTTTGGCGATATCCCAGAAGTGGGGTTCGATGAATTTGTGGAAAACTTCTCTCACTATTACCGAACTTATCCTCGAATAAAACATCATTTCCTCCCTCAGGTATTCTTCATAGGAAAAAGACCTGAGTATTTTACAAACATTTTCTGGATCAATGAAATGGAAGAAATTCGTGATTTCCTATCTACGATTTCGAAAAGAGAAATAATACTAGGCCCACGACAGTCGGGAGGTTCTGATAGAAAGCCTATTCCAACAGAAGGCCAGATTCAATTTATCCTGGATTTCTACAAGCAGGATCTGAAATTTTTGGAAAAAATGGATCGTCTAAGTTCTGGAGGGCTTTCGGTTGAGAAGGGAATGGTTGGAAGGTTTCTAGATCAAATCTGGTCGAGGAAAGGGGGCCAATGAATTGGTTGAAGTAGATGATGTTGAATGGTTAATGTCTAAGGCTGGATTAGAGGGACTAGAGGCAGTGACCCCCCTTGAGGGGGGGTGGGACAATACCAACTTACTACTGAGTCTACAGGATGGTTCTTTTTCCGTCCTGAAGGCATGGTATGCAAACACAGTCGAAGAGGTTCGCAGGGTGGTTGACTGCCATCTTCACCTGCACAACAACGGAATCCCAACAACTGTTCCATTAACTCTAACTGACGGGAATCGGATTGCAGTCAAGGATGGACATGCATGGACCTTGCTCCCATATGTTAGCGGAGGAATCCTAGGACAAGATGAGGAATCGCTGAGGAGTCTTGGGGAAGTTCAGGCTAAGATGCATCTTATTCCCGAAGCAGACTGCTTCCCTAAGAGCTACAGGATGGGTTTCGATCTATTCGAAGAGGTGATTAGTCACTCTGCTCGAATTGGTCGTTCTGACCCTTTCGTCGAGATGCTGTCGTCCCAGATTGCTGATGTTAGGAGTGGCTTCCCCTCGCATCTACCACGAGGGGTACTCCACGGCGACTTGTTCCCAGACAACGTGATTGGGGAAGGAGGGGGGGTATCTGCGATTCTCGATTTGGAAGAGGCATGGATAGGCCCGATGGCATTCGACCTTGCAATGTCATGCGTAGGATTCGGATGGGATGGAAATGTTCCGGTGTGGGGGCGATGGAAGGCCTTGTTAGATGGTTATCAGAATGTCAGAAGGCTCACTCAAGACGAGGTGGATTCCCTTCCCTTCCTTCATCGCTTTGCCACGCTATCCATTGCCGCCTGGAGGTTCTGGAAGCATAATCTGAGCGAGCCTGACGAGTCCCTCTCGGACAGGTATGTGGAAATGGTTGATAGGCTAAGTTTGGACATTGATTTTTCCGAGGTCATTGGATGAACGGCTTGATTCACTCGATCAACATCAGCTCCGGCGGGGTACCCAAGATAACCGTGGATTCAGCCAAAATCGGGAAGAAAGGAGTCGAGGGTGACTTCAACAGGTTCAGAGACGGGCGAGGGGGAGATCTCGATAGAGCGGTCTGCATCTTCTCCCTTGAGCGAATCGAGTACCTGAAGCAGGAGGGTCATCCGATAGAGGTTGGATCGACCGGCGAGAACCTTACAATCCAAGGTATCGAGTGGGGTTCCCTAGTAGAGGGGATGAGGCTGGAGGTTGGTAACGTCGTTCTGGAGCTCAGTGAGCCATGTGCGCCTTGCTCAAAGATCGGGGGGTCATTCATTGGTAGGCGATTCGATAGAGTCGCCCACGAGCAGGAGTTCGGGTGGTCGAGATGGCTAGCACGCGTTTTACGAGAAGGCAGTGTCTCAGTTGGTGATTCCGTGAATATCGTTATTACCCCAAGCCAGTAGAATTGCGGCATGGTTACTGTAACAGATGGTTGGATGATGCGCAAAGATGGGCGGAGGCTAGGTTTTCGTGAGAGGATTTCTCGGGGATGGAAGATCACGAGGCTCGGGGTGGCGGTAGTAAGAGCTGACCCGGAACTGATGGTATACACCTTTCTTTCGGCCCTATTTTCTCTTGTAGCAATAGGAGCGGCAATCTCCAGCTCGGTCGGTCTGGATGTTATCACCTCAGACCCAGAGTGCGTGGGTGAAGACTGCGGAAGCGAGTTTGTTATTGCTCATATGGCAATTTGGTTCGTATTCTACATGTTAGTGTCTATAATAACGGTCTTCTGGAATGCTGCGATCATCGCTAGCGCCCACGAGCGCCTAAGTTCGGGGACTAATCCAAGTTTCTTCTACGGCATAGGGCAGGCGATCAAATGCCTCCCGCAGATTCTGGTTTGGGGAGTAATTGCTGGCACGGTCGGTCTTTTCATCCAGGCCCTAGAGAGCCTCGCTCACAGCGAAGATTCGCCTGCTCCACTCAGGATTGTTGCAGGGCTAGCTAGTTTTATCATTGGCATAGCTTGGTGGATTGTAACATTCTTCGTGATCCCCATGATCGTCCTGGAAAGAGCTGGTGTGCTTGATGGAATGAGTAGGTCGACGGAGTTGTTCAAGAGGACTTGGGGTGAGGATGTGACGTCCCATATTGGAACCGGCTTGTTCATGGTTTTCGGTATTCTCCTAGTGTTTTGCGTATCCGTTCCTCTAATGATGTTGGGTGAAGTAGGTTCCATCCTAGGGATGTTGATCCTAGCCATTGGTATCCTGTTCATGGTTCTCTTCTTCTCAACTGTTGATGCGGTGAACAGAGCGTCGCTGTTCTACTACGCCAAAACAGGTCAGGCACCTCCGATGGCTGCCAAGGTCGGGATAAATTTCTGAGGGAGCAGTTTGGCCAATAGCGGATCCGCGGGTGCAGACATAATCGAAGAGTTGGTTGTAGCAGTTGCTGATAGTATCCCTGAAGGGCAAGAAGACAGTTTGTGGAGGGCTTTTCGAAGGGGCTTTGCAATCTGCTTGCCGTTGCTTCCAGTCGGATACCTGATAATGTGGAAGTTAGGATACCTCTGAAATATGTCGAGGTTGGCCCGCTGACTTACGAGCAGAGGTACCCGAGCGGTCAAAGGGGCTGGGATGAGGTCCCAGTGCGTAGTGCTTCGCAGGTTCGAATCCTGCCCTCTGCACCATTAATGGATGATTATCCAAACCGCCACTGCAAACAGTGAAACGCCCATTGCCCTGTTGAGTGCGATAGCGGAACTAGGAGTGGAGAAGGCTCTTCGAAGAACTGTTCCAAACGCTGCCCATGACATAACAGCTGGAAGCCCGAACATCACATTGAGTAAGACGAGTAGGGCTTTGCCAGAGAAGCCTACTCCGAATAGAGACCCAAATGTAGTCATCAGAACTAGGAAGTGAATCCATGCCTTGCCGTTCACGAACTGTATCGCGACCCCAGTGGAGAAACCGAGGCGTTCGTTCTCTTGTGAATCCTCGTCCAACGGGTCAGATGTTGCGATTTTGTACGAAAGGTAGGCTATGTATCCGGCCCCGATGTATGTCAGAATGTCGAAGAAACTCTTGTTTTCCTCTATGAATACTGTCGCACCACCTACGAACAATCCCAGCAGAGACCAACCGACTGCCATTCCTGAGATTAATGTCAGTGTCTCCTTGAAACCATGCTGAGATCCGTGAGCTGCGCATAGAACATTGTTGGGACCGGGGCTGAAACACATTGGGATGATGAACACTAGAGTGGCGATCAGAAGTGATGTGTCCATACGATTACCCGTTCACAATTGGCTTGCCCTCAGAGCTTGATCGATATCTGCCCACAAATCTTCGACATCCTCTATCCCTACACTCATCCTAACGAATCCAGGGGAGATTCCAGCCTCAAGCCGGACTTCCCCGGGAACGAAGAGATGGCTGGTGTTGAAGGGGCAGGTGACTAGGCTCTCGATTCCTCCGAGGCTTGTTGCCTCAAAGATTATCTCAAGAGCTCGGATGAAGATCAAGGCACACTCATCCCCTCCCTTGACTGCGAAGGACAGCATCCCTGTTCCTCTAGGTGCTATTCTCTTTGCAACATCGAAATCAGAGGAGCCTGGGAGTGAGGGGTGGTTAACGCTTGTAATAGCTGGATGTTTCTCGAGTCTGCGAGCTATCTCTGAAGCGTTCGATGTGTGAATAGGCATCCTAGCATGTAGAGTTCTCATCCCCCTCTCCAAAAGATAACACATCTGTGGGTCTGCAGCCCCTCCGAGTTTAGTTTTGGCTTCGAAAACTCCCTTGATAAGATCGGCTCTTCCGACTACAATACCTGCTGTAAGATCTGTATGGCCATTGAGGAATTTTGTTCCGGAGTGGATGACGATGTCGAAGCCCATTGCAATGGGTCTACAGGCCCAAGGAGTTGCGAATGTATTGTCGACGACGGCGATTAGTTCGTGCTTCTTCGCCAATGAGGCCATCGCCTCGAGATCGCAGACTTTGAGGACTGGATTGGTGATGGTCTCTACATAGAGCAGTTTTGTATTTTCGTTGATTGCCGCCTCAAATGAGCTGGGGTCTCTGATATCTGCCATGGTGACATCGATTCCGAATTTGGGGAAGTAAGAGGTCATCAAACCATATGTTCCACCATAAATGTCTGCCGACGTCACTATGTGGTCTCCTTTGGATAGCAGAGATAGTAACGTCGAAGATATTGCCGCCATGCCACTACCGAATGTCTCACCATCCTCAGCACCTTCGAGGGAGGCAACCTTGGCGGCCACTGCTTCCGAGTTAACACTAGAATATCGACTATACATCAGAGTATGCTGGGCTCCCTCGGCCCACTTTCGATATCGCTCATCTGAAAGCTGATAGGTGGAGGTAGTGAAAATTGGAGTCACTGCGGAACCCTCGAGATGATTGGTTCCAGACCAAACAACCCTGGTAGAAAACTCGCGTTCAGAGAATTTGTCGGCCATGTCACGCGATTGGCAGGTTGGCAATAATGGTGCTTATTCCATTCCTATGGCACCAAGCACAGATCTGATATCAGGTTCTACCACAACGGATCTCAAATTAGCATTCTCAATCGCTATTCCTGGGTCCTTGAGACCATGTCCGGTTACTGTGACGACCACAGTCGAGTCTGGTGGTATGTGCCCCCTTGCATGGCTCTTGACAATTCCTGCAATTCCTGCAGCCGAGGCTGGTTCAACGAATATTCCCTCGGTTCTGGCGAGCATCCTCTGGGCATCGAGAATCTCATCATCGGAGACACTGTCGATGATCCCGGATGATTGTTTAGAGGCTATCACTGCTTGTTCCCAACTTGCTGGATTGCCTATTCTGATTGCTGTTGCCACGGTCTCGGGCGAGGCGATTACGTGGCCCTTTACGATTGGAGCTGAGCCCTC
>Ga0066851_10001036_pt1 | contig 13776 bp, 16 predicted proteins | sample ETNtaG_7_FD_65493 | JGI IMG/M metagenome (GOLD analysis project Ga0066851, IMG submission 65493) | Marine microbial and viral communities from oxygen minimum zone, Eastern Pacific Ocean - ETNP201406SV65 | ecosystem: Environmental > Aquatic > Marine > Oceanic | place: Pacific Ocean: Eastern... | reverse complement strand
TCTTCCTTGTCGGTCCATAATTCATCCTCTTTTAATTGATCCAGTTTTTCTTTTTCTGTCTCAAGGCCTTTGGATTTAGCTTCTTGCTCTGTATTATATTTAAAGTTGTCTATGTCGGCTGCATCATAAAGAGTAAGGTGTTTCAGGTAGACAGCATCTTCCCTCGAATCCTTTTGCCTTTGGAATTTGAAGATAGAGTACCCGTTAAGGATATCCACCAAGATAGTCCTTAACTTACCCAGACTGGAAGATTGTTCTTGGTTTTCCGTCATACTAAAAAAACCCCCAATTAAGGGGGTTAACTCGATGGCTAGAGTTTTGTTTTAAAATTCCCCCCAAAAATCACTCTGATTTTTGCTCGTCGCTACCTTCAGGAGACTCTTCTTCAGGTTCTTCTTCAGGTTCTTCTTTGGGTTCTTCTTTGGGTTCTTCTTCAGGTTCTTCTTCAGGTTCTTCTTTGGGTTCTTCTTCAGGTTCTTCTTTGGGTTCTGGTTCTCCTTCGGGCTTTGGTTCTTCTTCAGGTTTTTCTTTGGGTTCCTCTTCAGGTTCTGGTTCTTCTTTAGGTTCTGGCTCAGTCTCTGACCCTGAATTTTCATCAACGTAATCGTCCAACATGTCCAAATTTTCACCCATTCCTTGTTTGGTTATCATTTTCGACAATTCTTCTTCGCTATCGACTTTAGACACGAACCAAAAACTAATGAGATAGGTGAACTTTCTAATTACACTATCTGTAAAATCATCTTCATCTTCTATAAGCCTATCATAATGCTCTAATTTTGCATCTGCGGTATCCCCACGAAAAAAAGGCTCTTCCTCTCCCTCTTTATTAATCTTATAGGATGCAAATAAAACCCACCAAAGAATGGTTTTGTTCCTAGACCTTACTTCCGCAGTTTGATCGTACAAAGCTTGTTGCCCCATTTCAAAATTCGTAAGAGCTTCCCTAGTACTATCAATGACACCTTTTAATTCGTCTAATTTTTTCTGTTGATCTTCAGAGGGTTCATTATCAGGGTCTATTTGCATTATTTCTTGTTGTTTATTATAAAAATCAACATACATTTGACCATAGTTTTCAATTTCAGTATTACTTAAAACTCCTCCATCATTATCGTATCTTTTTTCAAGTAAAGCCTTAGTCAGAAGCCCAGCTTTAATACCTTCGGACAACTTTACGGCATAATAAAGGTCAGCATCATCATAAAGCCTTCTGTTTGGCTTTCTCATGAAGAATTCGTGAGAGACTTCCCTCTCCTCTTCCTTCTCTACGGTGACTTTTTCGCCCTTCTCGTTTTCCGTAGATTTTTTAGTTAATACTTTTTCTTTCTTAACTTCTTTAAAAGTATATAGTTTTTTCATTTGAGCTTTATATCAAACTTATCAAGGTTTTCTTCTATTTCCCGAATCGTGTCATTACCGTAGTCTAGTACTCTTTTTCTAGCTTTTTGATATACCTCATCAGGTATTTGATACCCAGAGTCCTCTAGGTCTTCAAGGATAAAAAGGAAGTTTTTATAGAGATTAGTAACTTTTCGCCTTACTTGAAAAGCCATAAAATCCCTCGAATTTTTACTGGAGTCATCCAACACCCTGTATCCTTTTTCCTAAGTATTATTACACTATGTTTATCGAAAAAGCAAAAAAATAACCCCCCTCCGAAGAGGGGGGCATGAGTAACACATTATAATTAATTTCTCAATTACTGCATCGCGCTAGAGTCTTGGATGATTGGTTCGAAGTCATCCGCGAAGATGCCGCTCATGAACAATCCTTGTTTGACTTGATTGGGACCGCCAATTTGAGTTGAGAAGTCAAGAGTCACAGACTTGTTAGATCCGATATCGGAACTGAAAGACTGAGAATCGACCTTACAATTCTTTAGAACGTATTGAGCGAAGATCTCTTTAGCTACAGATGAATCACCCGGACAGTTAGTAGGACGTAACAAGTTAACTGAGATGTCGTAACTATCATCACAATTAATTACATCGGACAAACTGCCAGTGGTAAGATCAGCAACAAGAGCATCAATCGAACAACTTACAGTCATCGGGAAGGTGATCTCGCGAGTAAACGCAAACCTACTTCCAAGCCTGTTAATCGGTTCTCTGCCCATGTCCAAGTTAACGTTGTAACTTTGAATCTTAGCGTGAGCCTTGCTGGTCATATCACCAAGTGTAGCACCCGGAGCATCATAACTATTCAAGCCTCCAGCACTAACATCACCAAGGTGTCCACCTTCGGAGTCAGCTTTCTGGAACTCGAAAGTAATATCTCCCGGACGAAGAGCGCTTGTTGCAAGAATTCCCGTTCCAGCACTACCAGTTGCTACTGGGATACAGTACTTGAAGTGATCTAGTCTCGTGCCGCTTTCGGGAGAAATAGCTGGGCTACCTCCAGAAACGCTGTTGTTGAAGGTCATATTCATACCCTCAACGGAAACAGAACAAGTTGGGAAATTTCCTACTGAACACTCAGTGGCGTAAGAGGTCAAGAATCCGTTACCAACTCCAATCACTGAGATTGTGTCGGTTACAGCATTTCCGCCTTCGCCAGCAGCCTTGGAAAGATCACCAACCGCGTCTTCGCCTTCAGCTACGGTTTTGATAAAGTAGTTCTTTTCATCCGAAGCCTTGTTCAAAAGACCCGAAATACAAGAAACGCCCTTAGCAACGGTAAACCCTAGATTCGCCTCGTTATCCATAGTAGCAAGGATATAAGAGAAGTCTAAAGCAACAGTCGGTGTGTCCATGACCACCCTATCAATCGCCGCTAATTCACCAAATTGGTTAATATCTGTACGAGCGATATTGAAAGAGTAGTTGCAAGTTTGAACTCTGTGAAGTTGTTTAATAGCATTCGGGTAAGAAAGCGCTCCTGCGGCTCCTCCGTTTGCTCCGGTGGCGATACCATTGTTGGTGATCGCTGCGCCAAGATCCTTGGCCCCATTCCAACCTTCGACGTGGCCGCCGAGACCATCTAATTTGAAAAATCCGCTTACAGCTGGGGAAGGACCAACGTAAACAGCTTCTGATTGGTAAATAACTCTATTTCTAGCCATAAGTTTATTCCTTTATAATAATTACATTTTTTTAGGTCAAATGAGAAATATTTTCTCATATTTTCTGTAAAAAATTCTGTTATTGTATATCTTCTCCCTGAGTCGCCTTTCTTGGGTATCTGGGCTTAGATATCTCAAAGTCTATTACACCATTAAATACATCCGGGTTCATATTTTCTATCTTTAAGTTAACGTTCCTGCTGAATTTCGCAATATTTACTTCATCAACAAATACAAACTGATCTTCAGATTTTTTTCCCGTTATGAGTCCAGTATATGAGTATTTATCGTTATTCTTATAAGAGCCAAGAGAATTGAACGGCATGTCTGCAGTGCTCAGCAAGGTAACGTGAGTCCTAGCTAGGTCTCTAAATATGGAGCAAACCGCATCTAAAGCATATTGAGAATCCGCCAAAACTACTGCCCTTAGATTAAATGTGGTCGAATCGTAACCGCCGAAAGCAAGGGGCTCATTTCTAGACCCATTATGCCTTAAGAATATGGCCGGATAAGTTATAGCGTTAGACGCTAATCCAGTTTGGCTTTCTGAAGTCTTTGGGGTCAAATTAAATTTAGTTTCAAATAAAAGCTTCTCTTCGGGCTCATTTGTAAGGTAAACATTAAAGTCTTTTACAGCATATTCTCCACTTATGGACGTATCTGGATTCTGAACTGGATAGGTCATATATATCTGACCTTGGTCGTAATTTATGCCGGACAGTCCATTTGTTCCAACTGGAGTGAAAGAGCCACTCAAATAAATACCTGTGGGAACATTTACGACCTTGGAAGAGGCTTTGTTTGGATACGCATTTCCAGTTCCAGTAACTGAAAAATCAGCCACAAACTGCTTAAAGGGGGCTCCATATGTATAATAACCATTTATCAAGCTATCTACAGGATAGAACGCACCAGAAGCATTTGAGAACGCTTCTCCACGCCTTACGAGATTATGGTCAAACCATAACAGAAAGCTGGACATTAACCTGTTGTCAAATTGCGGGAGCATTTACCTGCCTTACTTACCTTTTCCTTCTAATGTTTCGACTAAATTTATTATACAACGCACTAATATAACTAACTGGGCGATAACCGCCACTTCTTAATCTGTTTTTAACTTGTACGCCAGTTCCAGACCTACTTTGATCAAAGTAAAAGTCTTCATCCCATAGATACTGCCCCAAGCCTGAAATACCACTTTCGATACCGCTTAACCAGCTTTTCCCCATCCAAGGGACAGTTGATCTTGTTGATTGGAAAAGTTTGCTTTTGGACATACCCACCACCCTCCAAGAGAATTCAAACCTTACGCCTCTTTTTGGTCCCCCCTTTCCAGAAGTAGATAGTTTCCTTACTCGCTTGGACGCGCTCAAGCGGTGCTGATCAATCAAATCTAAGACTTCGCCTATGGGATCACTACCATTTTCAAAGCCTATGTACGAAAACAAATTTCCGTAGCCGCCCAAAGTACCCGAAAGATTTTCTTCTTCTGGGCCTCCAGCTATCTCTGCCGAAACAGGATGATTCTCTACACTCTCCTTGAATCTTCTTACGGCTTTATCTAATTTAATTGTGGCTTTGTCTCGGATCCTTTTTTCGGTTCTTGCGCTTAAGCCTCCTTTTCTAGTAACTCCCTTACTTACGGCGGTCTCAAGAACAATTCTGTTCCATTTTACTTTTCTTGTGATTGGCATTTTAATTAGTATAGTTAAGGTGGAATACGTAAAGCTTGATCCCAAAGAAATATTTAACGGATTCTTCTGTCATCAATTGGAAATCTTTCCCATCGACCACTATTTTTTCCGTTTTCCCGTTCTTGATATAGTTTTTGGCCTCTTCTTGAACTTTAATTCTAATGTCTCCAGCAAAATATCTGATTTGACTTCCCACGTCAGACATCTCATCAGAGAACTGTTCGTCTTTGTATTTGATCATACCAGAAAAAGATTTATAAACAGGCTCATAAGTATAATTAGCTTGTTGGGCTGAAGCCCCATAGCCATATAGAAAGTCGGTATTTATTTGAGATATTATTTTTTTAGACTCCTTATGAACGACTAGATCCCTCTTGAAGGTGTCGAATAGATTCGTGAAATCGCCTGTAAAAGCGTTGACTTCTGCAGCTGAAACTAAACTCGCCATAATTAAACCCTATTGTAATCTCTGTTTGGCCTATACACAGCAGCGATAGTATCGTCTCCAGCGATTTGAAGAGGCTTGGTGTCTCTTCTAATATAAGCGGAAACCAACTTGTCGAGTTCTTCGCTATAAACGTTCCTCATCTGAAGGTATGTTTTCGATTGTTCATTTTTATTTATTTTCTTAATCGAAGACCCATCTGAGGATAAGGCAATAACAGCGTCTGTTGAGGCGGCATTAATGGTATCTCTTAGCTTCCCATCGAAATAGTGTATAATATATATCTTTTTTATGATCACTACTTCCTCTGGGGCTATCTCTCTTCCGCTTTCTTCGATCTCGAAAGTGGAAGAATTTACATCAAAATCAGTGTTTAAACGATTGTTCAAAGCCCCAATATTAGTCCTGACATAAAAAGCAATAGCGGGAATACTAAGATCCGAAGGAGACCCCAGCTCTCTGTGGATTTCGTCAGCTATGTCAACTATTTTCATAATAATATTTACACACAATTCTACATTATTTGAGTGTAGAATGGATATTTACCATCGGGTATAGTAAGTCCGGGGGCGTTTAGTGACCTTTGGACTGATAAATCAGCATCTATTTGAAGTCGCCGTCTTCTCTTTCTCCCGTCTGGGCCTGAAGGCCATCCCGGATTCGGTAGGCTATTTAAAGAATTTATGTCCTTGATCCTAGGGAAAACATTTATATCTGTATATGGTAAGTTACTAGTTCCAATCATAATTATTTTTACACTAGTCTTCTAGTGCTCATGGTAAAATTTGCCTTATCAAGTCCATTGGGCATTCATACGCCCTGTTTAAATACGCGCAAAGGAATTTTTTTATCTTAAGCTCGTCTACGGGGCTATTTATGAATTGTTCTGATTTCTTTATGTCTTCGATGTTGCGACATTCATAAGTGGCGGCAGAATAGTCTACTCTCCCTAGGGTAACAACTGGCTTAAGGTGAATTAACGCCTCAAATCCTGAACCCGAATTTATTGTCACGACAGCTTTAGCCAAAGGCAGAAGCTCGTGGATAGACGCATCGGAAACAATAGACACGTTATTAAACACAGGAAGACCGATTAAGTTGTTGATCACTGCGTTTGCATCTTGGTTTTCCAGTGGATGAGGCTTATAAATAATAGGTATATTGAATTTATCTATGGTAGAAAGAGCCACAATTATGGAGTTGATATACCCCGCTGGAGTATCTCGCCTTGCGTGAGGAGGTCTCACTAATCCCCTGATCTTATGCTTTGGAGCAGGGAAATTTGTAAAATTAATAACTGAATCCCCCGCAACTTGACCGAGGACTAAAATAAAAGGCTGAGAACCACAAACTTTGGTAAGATGGTCAAGTCCCGCAAATTCTGGCTGTTCATATTTGCTTGAATTTGTTTCTACGAATTTCTCGAACAAACGCTTATGCATGGCCGAGGCATCTTCATCAGAGACTTCATCGACTCTTAACAAACTATGGTCTTTAGCTATGGAGCTTGCGCCCGAATATCCGTTTCTATCACAGGACATCCACCCTCTAATTGGTGTGCCCATTACACACCATACGTTATTACAAATGCTATCAAGAAATTCAAATCTAGAGCTCATTATTGGAACCTCACGATTCCCATGCATAGCAAGACACAAAACGTTATCTGGCGAAGGTTTCGTTTCGCCAAAGTTTTCTCCGTACTCTTTTATTATATTATAGTCTTTAAAGGCCTTATTAGCCCGTGAGTAAATTGCTTTTGCCTGACCAGAGCTTTGTTTATTTATAGAAGCTAGTATGATATTTTTTTTACCTAGCTCTTTCATATGAACGTAGAATATCTTTTAAAGTCTGGGTCATCGAATAACCTCTCTTGCGTTTTCACATGTATGCGCTCATTATTCCTAAACCACCTAAACCCCCTATTGCCACTCACGTTTTGTTTCTCTATCGGGAAGTAATCAATGCCCAATTGGGAGCTTATAAAATCTTGAAGGCTTGAATGATTAAACTCCCTAACATTTTGGACTTCATCAATGTAATCTGGCAACGCCCAAAGATTCCTTAGCGCTGTATCTATACATCTATGTATAAAAACATCCATGTCCCACTCATGAGCATCTATATTAAGCGGGTTTTCCCCTGTATCTATATAAACTTGTTTTGACCAACAATACAAAGAGCATATCAAATCTTCAGGCCTTCTTATAAAAGTAAAAGTCACCCACCCTTTTTCGTTAAACTCAGATATTGTATCTCTTGACCAAGCTATATGATGATTATGCACGTAAGCAGGGCCTTTTTCGTTCGAGATTTCGGAAAGCTCTTCTTCGCTCCAGTCTCTCCCCTTGTAAGTTTCAGGCAACCTTTTCAGCCAAGAGTTAAAGACCTTATACTCCGAGTCGTAGAAAGCTTTAGTTTCTAGCCAACGAGAAACATATGACCCAGCGCATTTACCAAAGTGGACGAAAGCTAGTTTATTGTTTTTCATTTATTAAAAGATCTACTTTGTTTTTTAACTTTGAGATATTGCTCCTATCTGAATTATCATCTAGAAATTTATAAAATACTTCTTTGATTTGCTGATTCATATTTACCAGCCCTTGGGCAGCATTAGCAGACTTGTAAATCCCATCTGTTAAGTGAAGATGAAAACTTTTCATGTCTTTGGGTATGTTAAAGTTGTTTCTCCAAAAGCCCCAATTGTGCCTCCTATCAAAAATCCCTATATCATAAGCCTCATCTATGTAGCTCATGCATTCCTGCTCATAAAACTCAGATCTGGTGAGGTATAATTCCTTCCAATGGTCTGGAAATGTCTTATCGGCGCAAAATACGTACCCAGCATTAAAAAATCCATATTTCAAGCTATTGGAAATATTTTTCATGCAGTGATAATGAGGGGATAACATCACATCCTTATTAAGCTGTTCGTCTATGCGATCTACTAAAATGATATCGCAATCCAAGAAAAAAGTATTTTTTTGTTGGCTTAAAGCGAAATCCATAACTACCATTTTTTGAAAAATACATTCAACTCTATGGGGAGATTTAATTTTAGAGTAGAGTGTTTGAAAGTGTTTCGACTTAATTTCTTTTAGAATCTCACCTTCTGCATCTAATTTGAAAATCAAATTTTTAAAGCCTAACGAATCAAAATAATCTTTAGTTTCGGTATCGCATATAACATAAATTGGCAAATCATAAAAAAGATTAACGCTTTCGACAAAAACTGCACCCTCCCTCATTAGCTCCTTAGTGCATACAAAACAAAAACTTTCCAAATCTATATTTTCGGAATCGTCTTCCTGAATTATACAGATTTTAGAGGGAAACTCATAATCATATTGAGATGATATTTTTTCCAATGAAGACATGGCCAATATGGGCTCATATTCTAAAGACATCTTCAAAGGGGCGAATATAGAGGCAGAAGTATAAACCCCATGATGCTCAATTAGGTTAAAGGATTTTTCGTCTCCGCTTATGTCGGCAACCCAAAAAGCCCATTTTCTATTATCCATTTTTAGCTCTATGGATCTCAAGAGGTCATGTAAGCCTTCTGGATTTTTTACCACTAGCAGAACAGAAATAGAATCAGATGGGGCGCTTAAGCCTACGGCATCTTCCAATATCTTGCTGTTTTTAGGCTCATATAGGCCATTTTCAATTTCTCGAAGACCTATTTTCCTGCCCTTGTATTTAAGTACTATGCTGTCCATGCAGAAGAGTTAAAAGCGTTTAAGATTTCTGAGTGGGTATACTCTGGCAAACCGATATCGTCCCCTGTAATGTCAAATATGAAATCTGGTTGGTCGCCAAAATATTTTATAACGACTTTCTCTTTATTCGGGGAATACCTCAACGTAGAATGAGAAGTCTGCAAGACTTTATCGAAATCTATTACGTGGGCATCATCAGAATTAATTATACAATATTTTACTTGTGGGTCCATTTTTAATCATCTTTAGGTATTACGAAGCTCCCTATAGTTGCATAGGCTGAATACTCGTTATCTTTTGCGATAGGCGTAAAGGTAACAAGCCATTCTTCGTTTTTATTGTAGCTCGCACTAATTAAACCCAAAGCGTCAAAAATGCAATGACCCGAAGCATTAAGGGGCATATAAATTATTTTTTTATTTTTACCTTCGGTTGTTGAAATTTCCACCTTAACCTTTTCGTATGATATACCGTCTGTTTCTCCAAATACTCCCGTTTTTTTATAGAGCCAAGGAGTATTGACTTTTACTTTCAGCTTGTTTGACTCAAAGCTTATAAAGGCAGAGCCCCCTACATGTATATGGTTACTCATTGGTTGGGTCTAAAACGTAAAATTCCCTTAGCGCTTCATAATTGGTTCTTATCTGGGATAGGGTTATGGGTAAATTATAGCCTATAAAATGGCCGTGTTTAAATTCTGGATCTGTATACAAGGTCTTACCTTTTCCTATCTGAACAGCGCAATTATTTATATCGCTACTATCAGCGGAGTACATAAACTGCATTAAGCTTTGATTAATAGCATAGTTTTCTTGATAGGGCTGTTGGCCCGTAGTCTCAAACCTTAAGCCATCTGGCTGCTTATTAACATACATATTAACGTGCGAGTCAAACTCGCCCAACTTAGGGAAAAATACTAAGGAAACCATGTGCCAGTGATTTGGCTCTAGTGTTTTGTTACCTAACATTTTTGCGTCACTACCGATCCCTACTTGAGCGCCATCTAGGTAAAAACAAGAATTTCCTCCAGTTACATGAACCCCTAATTCATAATAATTATTTGAAACGGAAGTTGGAAGTGACGCTGAGATAGGGTAAAAAGCATCTCCTGTTTTTTCTGGAATATAAACCCAATGGCACTGACTCCAAGGGCTATTAAAATCAAAGAAAAAAACTGAAGAAGTATATCCGCCGAAATCATCGGGGCCGGGACCACCGCCGGGGCCGCTCATATAGTCGTCAATCCCATCAAATTGGAAATGCCTTACACTCCTTCCGTATATATTGGCCTCCATTTGATTTGCGTAACCAGTCCAAGAATGATTTTCAAAGGCTAGATTGCCCTTATGGCCCCCTACCGGATCAGCCAACTCTCCAGAAATTAAATTGCTCCAAATACCATTAACGCCAGAGCCAACACTGCCTGTTACATTGGGGTCAAATAATCCTATTAACCCCTTTGCGGTGGCGCTTCCTGAGCCCTCGATAACTGCACCCGCTTTTAATGGCGTAATATCATAGCTATCGCCACTATATATAAATGAATCATCCGAATAGTATGTAGCCTGTCCCTCTTCAGTGGAGTGTAGTGTTGTGGATCCGCTTTTTAAATTAAAAGAAATTTCACTCAAAAAGCCATAACCGGCCCCAGCATTATCTAAATTCCATTTGAGCTTAATGGACCCACCGTTATCAGTTTTTACAGTGTATGATGTGGTTGATTCGTCGTATTTGGTCCATACTGGCATATTTCCAGTATGTTGCTCTCCGGCAGTTAACTGACGATCCCCTTCCCATATCTCAAGATATGGGTAATCAGCGCCACCATCTCCCCACCCATCATCATTACTGTCGTTACACGTTATTACTAATTCGTATAAGTGAGACCTAGCTTCAGGATAAAGCGAAATAAGGGTATTAGGATCTTCATTCTGATCCCTATAGAACTTGTGTTGGCTAGACACAGTCTTGCCAATTGTAGCGACTTTAGAACAACCATGTATTCCAATAAAGTCCATTAATCCTCCGCAGCGTAGGCGGCAGTTAATTGCCCTGTGATTTGATTCCCTGTAGCGTAAGAAACTAAAGACAATAAGGCCTGACTGCCTGATTCAATTGCTCCCGGATAACCACCAATCCATCTTATGCCACTATCCCAAAAAAGATTATAGCCAGTATTTGCACTATTATTAGTTAATTTAATTGTAGACGTTTTGCCCATCCCTAAATTAGAAAAGGTAAAACCCGAAATATTGCCTGTGACTTCTAACGCACAAAATGTCTGCCTCATATCTCCAGTGAAAGGCCCACCAAGCGAATGACCGCCCGATTCAATTGGAGCCCTGCCATAATCATGCAGTCCAGTAAAACCACCCGCAGAAACCACATTGCCATATTGGAGTCCATCACCCGCGTCGTTTACGATGATTGATTGGCCAACTTCTGCGCCCGATACGCTAACTCGATCAATCATTATTTGCTTTAATTTGTCATCCATTTTTAATCCTTATTTAAATTTTATCCGCCCCCGCCGCCGTCACTAGAAACAAGATGCTCGTAATCTCCAGTTTTCAAGAAATCATCTTTAGTTGCGTAATAATTTTGCCTTATTTCCGATTCTTTAAGTTCCTTACTATACACTAAAACTCTACCCAGTCTAAAGTTTTGTCCAGCATAGTGAGTACCCCCTATAAATGGATAATCATCACCGTCATAGCTAGGGTACTTATCCACCCTTCCAAGCCATAACGCTGCGGCCATAGAGTCAGCGTTTTGTAAGGTCCTATAAGGGGAGTTATCGTAAATCGTAGGCTCCGAAGAAGAATCAATATAGATATTCCATTGTCCTGACCCGCGACCCCCAGAAGAAACGGTGCAAGATATCATATGCCATTCGTTATCTCCACTAGTTAACTTATATCTGTCACTGAGACCATTTTCGAAAAGTCCCGCTTCTTGGATACCTTGTTGATTAGTTATGATCGACCAAGGATAATTTTGCTCATCATCATCCTCATGAGCCTCAAGCATAATATGGCCCTTGCCGTAATCTAAATTGCTTCCCATATAATGGCCCGATAGATGAGCTAACGAGCCCATCCAAAAGCCAGACTCTTTTACTACATCACCAGCTGAAACTAATGGCGCATATTCGACATATGATCCTCCACCTGCGGCTGTAAATTCTCCAGTATTGCCGCTCATCGACCACCACGTACAAATAGAGAATCCATTATGTAAATTTACATTGAAAGATTCGTTATAAACGTCATTGTAAGACCCTATATAATTATCTACCCCGTCAAACTTAAAAACACTAGATGCATCATTTGTCCCAGTTATCCATGTAGTGCCGTTTTTGATTTCTAGATCTGGCTCGCCGGAGATTGAATTAGACCATCTTGCTGTTCCGGATAAATTCCCAGTGTTAGTATCGAAATCACCTATCAATCCGCCTGTTACTATTCCAGACGGATTCAAACTGCCCAATTGGGCCGTGTTATGGAATCCTCCAAACATACCTTAATCCTGTACGGCAAACGCTCCAACACATTCTCCTGTTGTAGTGCCAAAACTTTTTACTGTAAGCACTGCAATCTTATTAGCCCTTACGGTTTTGGGCGCTGCGCCTATAAAATGTATATTACTCCCAGAGCAGAAAGTGTAATCTGTATCAGCCCCAGAAACCATTAAGCTTACTTCCCTACCTTCTTCTATGTTCACTAACTCTAGATTGGTTGCATGTCCGCTAAGGATTATTTTTTGTGAGGACTTGCCATTTAAGTCTAGATGAAGTGTGCCATCGAGGATGAAAGTTCCGCTATTGTATACTGTGTCTTTGTATCCCCCATTAAGAGATAAACTAGTTGTTGAAATACTAGTTCCATTTATTGCTGATCCAGATATAGTACCACCAACATGTAAAGTGGTTTTTGGAGAGTCCTCCATTATTCCAATTCTACTGGTACTAGCATCAGTTTTAATGATTTTATTGTTATCATTATCCTTAACAACAAAGTCTATATTGTTACTTCCATTGTTGACTGTGACTTGATGAGGGGAAGAACCTTTTTTATGTAGTCCAAGCAATGTAATCCCACCCGCTTGAAATTGAATCCTATCGTCGGTAAGGTTAATGTACGTATTAGTATCGCCGTTATGTATAATTTTCTGGTCAATACTGATGTCGCCACCTACCGACAAAGTAGAACCGTCATAAGTTAAATCCGATTCTACGGTTGCTTCATCTGAGTCTTTGTAAGTAAGTAAGCCATCTGATGTGCTTCCATCGAAGGATATTCCTCCACCATCAGCAGCACCACTTATTTTTGCTGTCGATCCATCAAGCGTAACCGTTACATTACCAACTCCAGTTATGTCTAAAGAGCTTAAGCTCGAAGAGCCAGTAACGGTAACGGAGGTTTTATTCGTTTGTAGATCTCCTGTCGCGGTTTGAAGCTCAGAGATATCAGTGTCGTTACTATCGACATCTGTTCTTAATGTCCCCGTAGCTGTTTGTAGGGCAGTTATTTCAGGAGTATAAAGATAAGTAGCGAAAATATTTTGTCCGCTAATTTGCTGCCCAGTAATACTTCCCGATACGTTTAATACTGTATTATCAAAAGTTATATTAGACTCAACTGAAGCCTCGTCTGAGTCTTTGTAGGTTAATACGCCATTTGCGGCGCTTCCATCAAATGATATTCCGCCACCGTCTCCACCATGACTATGACCTGATGTAGAAATAGTAAAGTTTCCGTTTGCTCCACCATCATTTATTATTATCCCTGTCCCAGCGGTGAGGACTCTTTCTTCGGACAAAGTACCATTTGCCCCAACGACAATATAACT
>Ga0066851_10001023_pt1 | contig 13852 bp, 7 predicted proteins | sample ETNtaG_7_FD_65493 | JGI IMG/M metagenome (GOLD analysis project Ga0066851, IMG submission 65493) | Marine microbial and viral communities from oxygen minimum zone, Eastern Pacific Ocean - ETNP201406SV65 | ecosystem: Environmental > Aquatic > Marine > Oceanic | place: Pacific Ocean: Eastern... | reverse complement strand
CCTGAGCAGCAGTCGTGGTCAGGAAACCACACTCGGTCGACATTTCCTTCGCCAATACCATGCCAAACAGCAGGAATGATTGATTCTTCACCATCCTCATTCGTGTAAAACATGACTCCATCCAGTTTCAAGCGAGGTTCGCATTCGTTTAGCACTAAATCTGAATCAGGCCATTGATTTGCGATTTCCTCACAAATTGAGTCAGCAGTACTGCTATCCCAAGCCCAACTAGGATTTTCAACCCAAATATCTGCAAGGTTTACTCCCTCATCAGTATCCGCATAGATGTCATCATACATGCTTGAGGCTGTATGTGCATATGCTGCAAAGGAAATACCTGCGAAAACACCAACCGTCACCATGAGTACCACAGCGAAGAGTCGAATTTTTGTCCGCCATAGGCTTCTTGCCAAACGCTTTGTAAGTAGAGCAAACAAGTAAATCACCTCATTCAACAATTTCGTCAGACAGTACCTTCCCACTGTCGATTCTTACAACTCTTGTAGCGTATTCAATCAATGATTCATCATGAGTGACGAAAACACAGGTTATCGCCTCTGCTTCACAAGCCTTGACTAGTACTTCCATGACTACAGTAGAGGTCTTCGAGTCGAGGTTGCCGGTTAGTTCATCACCAAGTAGAAGGCGAGGAGTCTTGGCTAGGCTTCTTGCAATCGCGACCCGCTGCTGCTGCCCTCCGCTAATCTCAGCAGGGAATCTATCGATTTCATCGGCCAGACCGACCATGCCGAGTAGTTCCCTGGCCCTCCCCTCGTCCCTACTTCCGGCTAGTTCCTGGATGAGCAGGATATTCTCTAGAACGGTGAGGTCCTGTAGGAGATTGAAGAATTGGAAGACGTATCCTATGTTTTCTCTCCTGAATTTTGTCATTTTCTCTGAGTCGTTTGAAGGGACTAATGCTCCTGAGAATGAGTAGCTCCCCGAGGTTGGGCTATCCAAAGCCGAGAGGCAGTTTAGAAGAGTTGTCTTCCCCGAACCCGAGGGTCCGAGGAGGATGATTCTCTCTCCTTCGGAGATCTCCAGATCAATTCCATCCAGGGCTTTTACGATCCCTGATGGCATGTCAAAATGCCGTTGTACGTTTTTCATACTGAGTATTTTATTCATAGAATTCTCTCCGTTCCAGATTATTCGATATGTCTCTGTAGCAGAGGCTACTAATTAGGCTCACTGCTACTGAGACTCTGTTGCTCCGGCAAAGAAAGACATAGATTCTTTGAACAGCTCTTCTCTACGATGTCGTTTGTTATCTCTGATTTTTAGCCATGTGAATCCTATTGCTAGAAGAATGACGAATGGGATGAATGCCTCGGCATGATATCTCTCCATTACCTCAATGATTCCGCGAGCTGTGTAAGCCCACGTAATCGAGGCAGCAGCACCCCCGACGAAGCAGGCAGCAAGAACCCGTTGGAAGCGCATTCGAGCCACCAGTCCGAGCATGGCCCCAACTAGGACGCCACTTGCCATGAATGGTATCCAGACGAAGACAATTAGCCCCCAGAATCCATACTTGTCGATTCGTTTCCTATTCTTGTGGGCCACATACTCGACTGAGGAAAGAATATCCCCCATGAATGGATTCTGAAGAAGTGCTCCCGGAATGCCATCCCTCTTCGCAACCATAGCCTCTCCTGTATGTTCTTCGGAGCCCTGCTCGACCCTGCCAGCGACGGCTCTATCCCCTAGAGTAGATTTCTCATTCCTAGCGCTGACCACGAGTTCCCTTCCACCAAGGAGGAGCTTCAAGTCATTGCCCAGTTGTACCCTAAGATCCCCTTGGAGGTGCTGATATGTGGGCTTAAAAAGGAAATATGCGAACTTCATGACCGGCCTGTAAATCACCCTGACGAAGACCGCATCTTCATCGGCCATTATTGCAGACCCATAGTCGGCGACATCGTGTTTTCTGAACCACCTTGACATGCTTTCCCTGAATGACTCCTCTAGTTTACCGAATTGCCCCATCGAGGAAAAGAACTCACTGTAGTCATCTGTAATCTCGATTTCTTCGGAGTGGTCTAGATCTGGCTTTTCGGAGGTATTGGAAATTGAGTCCATGCAAACGGTCTTAATTTGGAGTGGCCTCATCTCGCCAAAAATCCTGAATTCATTTAGTAAATCCTTGATAATAGTGCCTTTAACCTCAATTGGGGGCATTATCGTCTTCCTTGTGGTATTGTAAGGCAGGAAAACATCCACTGAAATTGCTCTATCCTGGACTCTTATTGATTCCATATCGGGCCTGATCTGGAGTCTCTTGCTGGCTTTCTCAATCGTCCTATAGATCAGTCTACTCATTTGCTCGCTAGAGAGGATATCGTCAGTCTCTCTGTGATACAACCTGTGCATCAGTGGATACTGAACGCAGAGGAAGAATACGGACATTCCCAATGACACTAGGGCCATGTACCAAGGAGGGACCTCCGCATCCCCTCCCGTTAGCATCGCAGTTTCTCTACCTCCGACCCACTCTGCACCCATCAGAATCCACCCCCAAACGCCCATATCCTGAATCGTCATACATGCACGGGTTTCTTCATCGAACTTCTCCATCTTCCTATGCGTCCCCCCGGATCCGAAGATAGAGGAAGAGTCATCAGTGTGAATTTCCAATTCTAGAGGCTTCTCAGCTGCTTGAAATAACTTGAAGTCGGGCCTCAGGAGTTCATCTGCAGAAACATCCTCCCATCCTGATGTATTGCCTTCAGAAGCAAAAATAATGATCTGGACCCTGTAAAACCCGTCATCCAAATCTTCCTTGCTCAATTTAAGAGAAAGATCGCCGGATCCACCTACAACGAAAGTCTGTTCAGGATCACCTTCAATTTCACCTCCAGAACCAATAACTGAATGGTTCCAGAGTAATGCAAGAATTGCAGAAGAGTGCGATCCTGGAATGTTATTGCTTTGAATTCTAAGATCGTCTTCCTGAACCCATGTCCTGATCCAAATCTCATCCCTTCTATCTATGCATTCATTTGGATCCAAGGGCGTTCCCGACAGGGTGTCGTCAATCATTATCGAATTGCCCAGAATTAAACCTGAAGAGGCAACGGTAATCGCCCCGAAGAATATCAGACCGGCCATCACCCCGAAGACCAATGTATAGTCATCGAAGGTCCTCGGAACTATTGTGTTGATCAAGAAGCTATTGCCGGGATTTTCTCTCCTTTCTCTAATCATATCCAATTCTAAGTCAATCCTCTGTTCTTCTTCCGAAACAGAGGATGTCAACGAGGGGGCGTCTTCGGTCACTAGGGACCGACGAGCGGGTCGGGCGTATGTGATATTTTTCACGGAATGTTGGAAATTTTGGACTCAGATAGGGAGGTAGAGAAAGGGAAATTTGTCGAACCCTTGAAAATAATTTGTTAGGCAATTTTAATGTCCTCCTACTACGTAGGAGAAGTATGTCCAGTGGCAACGCGGTGAGGTCTCGGCTGTCTCTTCTGCTGGTTGGCCTGATGATTCTGCCAAGCATAATGGCCGTTTTCTCGAATCAAAATGGCTATGACGACCTTTCGAATGATCTTACAATGGGGGCACTTGATTTCGAACTAGATCCCGACTCTGCACTAGTTATTCCCAGTTCTAGTGATTCTTCTAATGGATGGAAGGGAGAAGTAGGAAACATCGGAGAGGCGTCTCTATTCTACAGAACAGCGTCATATGTGCCCATTGAGGATTGGTCGGCCAGAACTGGTGAGCGGTTCTTTGCTGGTTGGTTTGCCCTTGCGCACGACTACCCAGTTCCATCAAATTGGAAGGACTCATTGGAGAAACAGGGGATAGAATGTGTGACATTCTTCTCGCCGCAAGGATTCCACTGTAACGTACCGAAGCTGACACCTTTGGAACTCTCTGAAAGTGGGGTTATCGGTGCTTTCCGACTTCACCCGTTGGACAAAATCGCTCCTGATACACTCTCTGTTTTCGGAGGAAACCCCAATGGAGCAGAAATGAAAGAAGGTCGTTTTTTAATGAATATCGTATTGAGTAGTTCGAATCAAATCGATAAACTGATTTCGAGTGGGGTTGAATTAGTAGATTTCCGATCCGAGAGGATTGCAGAGGTCATTGTAGATCGGAAGGGTTTGGAGGTTCTGGTCAGCTTGGATTTCGTCGAGTGGGTTGAGCCGAAATATGAAGATCAGTTGGATAACCAAGCAGCTGCGGGGATAATCGATGTTGATTGGGTAAGCGACGCATCAAACATGGTGTCGTTCGGCGGTGCTCTGTCGGGGGATGGAGTAATCGTTGGAGTGATGGACTCCGGCCTAGACATTGTAAATGAGTGCAGTAGCATCGCCAATTGCAACGGTGCTAATTCTGGCATTCATGCAGACTTTGCAGGAAGAATAGCAGGAGTGGTGTCATACACTTGTGGCAGCTGTACGGATGGTCCAGAGGATCAAAATGGACATGGCACTCACGTGGCGGGTTCGGTCTTGGGAGATGGCTCAAACTCGCCTGACGACATGGACAATAGTGGAATGGCTCCGGGTGCTCATTTGTTCATGCAATCAGTTTTGTGTGGAGGTAGCCTTTGTGCCCCGTCATACGATGTATTCTTCCAGGAGGCGTATGACGCGGGTGCAAGGGTACATACAAATTCATGGGGTGTTGGGCCCAGTCCAGCCAATAGCTGCGAAGATTGGACTGGCAATAGTGGGAGCTGTTTGGCATACTACTCTACCCAAGCGCTAGAAATCGATACTGAAGCAAACGCATTGACGGATTTGACGGTCCTTTTTGCCATGGGTAATGATGCAATGGACTGCACCTACAATTCTATCGATCAAGCATCCTGCTTTGGTGGAAAAGATGGCGAGGTCAACTTGGGAGCGATGAACAGACAGGCTACTGCAAAGAACATACTTTCTGTAGGGGCCTCGGAGAACTATCGAGATACTTTGAATCTCCATAGCACACCGTGGAGGAACTTCTGCACGTTGGATGGCTGCCCTGAACCTCACTCTGATGAAAAGTGGAGCACGAGTCCAATTAATCTGGACACCGCATCGGATAATCCCGAGGGGATGGCTGCATTCTCAAATAGAGGTCCCACCAATGATGGTAGAATCAAACCCGACATTGTGGCCCCCGGCACTTGGATAATCTCTACTCGTTCTAGCATGGCTTCCGTATCCGGCATCTCGGATGTTGGGGATTATTACACACATAAGTTTGGAACATCGATGGCGACGCCTATTACAGCTGGAGCTGTCGCTTTGGTGATCGAGCATCTGAATAACATAGGGGCTTACGATTGTAATCTTGCCAATGATGCTTCAAGTGACCATTGTCCTGAATCCGCCCTAATCAAGGCTATCCTTGCCTCCGGTGCGCATGACTTGGATGGGCAGTACACTACTGGAGGAGATTCAAACGGGAATGGTGCTGAACAGAAGGCACCCAACCCACACGAAGGATGGGGGAGAATAAACCTTCAACAGATGCTTTACTCTGGCTTCACAGAGGGAATAGAAATCTCGACGCTAGAGAGTCATTCCTTCAAGTTGACAATACCAGATTCCGGAATCGAGGATTTTCGAGTCGTACTCTCTTGGAATGATCCGGCAAACTCCCCAACTGCTGGAAAACAACTAATCAACGACCTAGATATCCAGATCAAGAGCCCCAGTGGTGTAATACAAGCGTACACCAATGACGATCTGAACAATCTTGTAGGCGTTACTATGGGGGATAACCCAGAAGTTGGAGACTGGGAAATTGTTGTCACTGGCGTAAATGTCGCAGTTGGTGGCGCTCAGAAGTACTATCTTTCTTCCAGCGTAGGAGTAATCGAGGACATGAGGCATCCCGTATCAGATGGTCTAAATCAGCCTGGGTTCCAATCCGGATCAATTTTCACCGAAACAACGATGTCAACCGGCGGTGACCACCTTTGCGCGATTCTAGACGATTCTTCCCTCCAGTGCTGGGGCGATAACTCGTTCGGGCAAATAGGAGACGGGAGCACCTCAGATAGGCTAACTATGACGGAGGTAGGACTAGATTCGGCTCGCACAGCGATTTCAGTCAGCTCGGGAAGGGATCATACTTGCTCCATTCTGGACAACGGCGAGCTGCAATGCTGGGGCAGGAACAACCACGGACAGCTGGGGGACGGGATTGCGACTCACTCCAGTTCCCCCGTAAGCGTGAGCATGACTGGGGTACCAGTACAGCTTTCCTCTGGAGACTGGCACAACTGCGCCATCATGGACGATGCTAGCCTGCAGTGCTGGGGCAGGAACGACCACGGTCAGCTGGGGGACGGAACCAATGACGAAAGTAGTACTCCGGTTGCCGTACCCATAGGAGAAAACGTCCTAGCAGTGTCAGCGGGTTCGAGTCACACATGCGTAGTAACCGAATCGTGGGCTCTGAAATGCTGGGGTTTGAACGATAACGGCCAACTCGGATTGGGCTCAATTACATCCTCGAGCAACCCATCGACCGTCACTGTCGGAGGAAATGCAGTGGCAGTCTCAGCGGGTGGGAGCCACACCTGCGCATTACTCGACGGTAACAATATGAAATGTTGGGGAGACAATAGCAACGGTCAGCTCGGTGACGGAGGCACCAATCAACAGAATGATGCTTCCTCTGTAGGTTTCTCTTTGACTAGTGCGATTGCTATTGACGTTGGGCACAGTCACACATGTGCAGTTGACTCGAGCGATTCCCTACATTGTTGGGGGGATAGTGAGGATGGCCAGGTGGGAGATGGCAGCAATTCCCAGCAAATCACCTCTCCGACTGAAATAGCCCTGGGAGAGAATCTGGGGGCGCTTTCGATATCAGCTGGAGCTTCATACACATGTGTTGTTGGGAGCAATGACCTAGCTAGATGCTGGGGCGGGGAGGGTTCGGAGGACTTGTCTCTGAGACTTGGTAGCTCTCCGTCCGAATTTTCAATCCCCATGTGGAGCTATATTAGCTCATCTGAAAGGGATTGGAACGACAATGGTGACCTCAATATATTCGAAGTAGGGGTTGCCGCTGATTCGGACAGCGACGGCTTTCCCAGCGGTTCTGACAGCGATGACAGCAACCCCACAGTAGCAGCTGACTGCTCTGCTGGCTCATACGGGAGGTTCACCTGTAGACAGGCAACTCCTGGATACTACGTTAGTGGGACCGGGAACACCGTGATGACCCCGGCAAGCCCGGGGCACTATGTGAATTCCAATGGGGCGTCCTCCGAAGTAGAATGTGAGGTTGGGGACTTCCAGAGGCTCTCCGGACAGACTTCGTGTGATCCAGCGGAGCCTGGTTACTTCGTGTCATCTCGAGGGGCATCTGCGGGCACCCCTTGCCCAGCGGGCCTGTACAACGACCAATACGGACAGATCTCTGCTGATTCTTGCCAAGGTGCAGAGGCGGGTCACAGCGTACCAGTCCTAACTCAAGTGACTATGGGAGCATCGCACTCCTGTGCAATACTAGACGATGGGTCTGTTAGCTGCTGGGGGGAGAACAGCAACGGGCAGCTAGGAGATGGTTCTAGAACTCCGAGTCTCGAACCGGAAAAGGCGATCATGCCATTGGGCAAGAAGGCGGTCGAGGTTTCTGCCGGCTCTTACCACTCCTGCATATTACTAGATGACGGAGACGTGCGCTGTTGGGGGTCAAACGAATTCGGCCAGCTGGGTGATGGAACGAAAATCGAAAGAACTTCTCCCGTCCCTGTAGATCTAGGCAAAGGCGCTCTCAGCATATCATCTGGAGAGTCTCACACTTGTGCTATTCTGATCGATCACAGCGTGAAATGCTGGGGGCAGAATACCAACGGACAGCTGGGAGATGGGACTACATCCGACCGAGAAGACCCCATCATCGTAGACTTGGGTGGAGAATCCGCCTTGTCGATTTCGTCTGGCTCTTACCACACATGCGCAATTATGACGGACAGGACATTGATGTGCTGGGGAGACAACTGGAACGGACAACTAGGTGACGGAACAAACTCCGACAGCTCGACTCCAATGAACATTTCATTGCCAGGAAATGGAAGCGCAGTTTCTCTCGACGCAGGGGCATTGCATACCTGCCTAGGAATGGATGACGGGTCCATGTTCTGCTGGGGCTACAACGCCTACGGTCAACTGGGTAATGGCGGATTGGATAGTTCCAATACTCCCATGACGGTCCCCTTGAGCGCCAACCAAGTTCTAGCTAGTGTCGAAGTTGGACTTTTCCACAGCTGTGCTCTTTTCGATTCTGGACAGGTGGCGTGTTGGGGCAGCAATGCAAACGGTCAGCTCGGTGACAGTACGGTGGAAGGCCGGACGATTCCTGGAGTCGTCAGTCTAAGCACCAATGCAACATCAATCACTGTCGGGCATAGGCACTCCTGTGCAGTGCTAGACGATGCTAGCCTGCAGTGCTGGGGAGCGAACGAGGCGGGTCAAATCGGCGATGGGACCACCTCAAATAGAAATGGCCCGGTGGCAATCGATCTAGGTCACGGGTCAAAGGAGCAGTTGCCATGCTCTCCCGGTAGTTACCAGCCAAACCCCTCTCAGACCACTTGCATCCTAGCTGAAAGGGGATTCATGGTCCCACTGTCCGGTCAAACCTCTCAGGAAGGTTGCTTTGCAGGATTCTACTCAAGTGCGAAGGGGCAATCGGAATGCACTGCTGCATCCAGAGGATATTATGTCTCTGAAGCAGAGTCGGCTTCCCAGACTCCTTGCCCCGACGGGCAATCCACATTGGAAGAGGGGTCTACGTTCTTCGATATGTGCTTCGATGACTTCGATGGAGATGGGACACCGGACCAGTTCGACCTTGATGCTGATAACGACGGAGTTCTGAACAACGATGACTTCGATTGGTTGGACCCTGGAGTCTCGGCCGACTCCGATGGCGACAGAATTCCAGATAGCTTAGACTCAGATGACGACAATGACGGGGTAAATGACACGGAAGATCCGTTCCCGTTGGATCAATCGGAGTGGGAAGATAAGGATGGTGATGGCCAGGGGGACAACTCTGACGACGACGACGATGGAGATGGCAGGAGGGACATCTTCGACGTTTTCCCGAATGACGGCAACGAATGGTCGGATGCTGACGGGGATGGGTTAGGCGACAATACTGATGCTGATGACGATAATGATGGGAGGTGTGATGATACAACTTACTGGAGGCCCGATCTAGTGCCTCCATCGAACAGCGGTCCGAGCCAGGATGGAGACAGCACACCAGACTGCTTCGCTTCCGCGAACGGGGATGCTTTCCCGTTCGATGCGAATGAGACCGATGACACCGATGGGGACAGTATCGGGAACAACGTAGATACGGATTGCGATGGGGACGGATGGCTCAACCCAGTTCCCTGCTCCATGAACTCGGGAGCAGTGGAAGATGGATTCGATGCGTTCCCACTTGATTCCTGGAGGTGGTCAGACTCCGATGGTGATCGGCACGCTGACCAGGGGCAGAACGCTGACGTCTTCCCGGACGATCCAACCGAGTGGTTGGACACTGACCTAGACGGCGTAGGCAACAATGCCGATGAGTGCCAACTAGTTCCAGGAATTAATCCCAGTACTGAAGACTTCATCGCACTCCTAAGCCTACCGGGAAATGATCTCGGCTGCCCCATCCAATCTCTGATTGGGGATGAGATCGTGTTAGACGAGTTAGCCTCGAGTGAATCTGGGATTGATAGTAGCGATCAGACTGACTTCGATGGAGATGGGACACCGGACCAGTTCGACCTTGACGACGATAATGACGGAATCCCCGACATACAGGACGGAGTTCTAGGCGACGCGAAGTGGTCCACCGACCCATTCAGGCCCTTCAACACCGAGACTTGGGCAATAATCGCAATATCAATTTCCTTCATTGGAATAATGGGCTATAGGGTCGCAGGTTGGAAGAATAGGGGAATCTCCAATATACGCTCCAATAGAATCAGAATCCAGTGATGGTGCAGGGGGCAGGATTCGAACCTGCGAAGCACTACGCACAGCGACCTGAACGCTGCCCCTTTGACCACTCGGGTACCCCTGCTGGTTGGATTCGTTTTGTAATTTGGACTTCAATGCAGCGCGATACGTATTTTTTGGTGCAGGGGGCAGGATTTGAACCTGCGAAGCACTACGCACTGGGACCTAAACCCAGCCCCTTTGACCACTCGGGTACCCCTGCTATACCCCGTGCGAATAATTACCCACCAAGAAGGCAACGCATCCACGTCAGATACCCCCATAGGGTCATAACGGGGTCTATGCGCCCCTAGAATGGCAAAAATGGCTCGAATAGGGATTCTAGGGCTTGGCAATTGGGGAACCGCCCTTGCACTGATATGGTGTAAGGACGGCCACAACGTTCTGGGCTGGACAGTGGAGCAAGAGGTCTACGAATCGATGATGACCGTCAACGAGAACAAAAAGTACCTGCCTGGATACGAAATCCCGGGGTTGGACTGCACTATGGAGATCTCAGATGTCACCGAGAGTTGCGAGATTCTGGTTCTAGCACTCCCGAGCTCGGTAATCCTAGAAGTTGTCGATAAGCTGATGCCAAGCCTCAGGCCGTCCCACCTGCTAGTCGATCTGGCGAAGGGGCTAGCACCATCGAAAGAGGGTGGTTCCGGGATGATCTCGGATGCGATCGAGAGGAGGCTCTCGGACGCTGGGAAGTCCAATCAAGTAGTGGTGATGACCGGGCCGACCATAGCCCCGGAAGTCGCGCGTGGCGTGATCACGAACGCTCTGGTGGCCTGCCATGACATCGGGATAGCGGAAAGGGTCGCAGAGAGGCTCTCCACGGACTCACTGATACTAACGCCCGCGGAGGACCCGACTGGAGCGGAGCTATGGGGGGCGTACAAGAACTGCGTAGCGCTGGCATGCGGGCTCGTAGACGGACTCAAGGACACGATAGGGGGTGACAACCTCAAGGCGGCCCTGGTCCTCTCTGGGTACAGCGAGGGGATAGGTCTACTCGAGAAGATGGGTGCCGACCCGAATACGGCTTTCGGACCCGCTGGCATCGGGGACCTGTACGTGACAGCAACCAGCCCTCGGAGCAGGAACCGGACTCTAGGGGAGAAGCTCGGATCGGGGAAGAGCCTGGAGGATTCCCTCGAAGAGATGCACATGGTTGCAGAGGGCGTAAGAGCGACCAGGATGTTCCTGAACAGATCCGAGAAGATGAGTCACCCGACTCCCTTCCTGAGCACCTTGGGGAGTTTGCTGGATGGTGATATCGAGGTCGAGGAAGCAGTCAGGAGAATGGCTGAGGCATACGAGGTGGGTTGAGGCCCATCTTTACAGATCAACCGAGTTCCTTCAATAGATTCAGAGTGGTGCGAATCCAGTCTTCGGCATAGTCTTCGTAGTCCAAGTCGCAGTCTATTCTCTCGTTGACTCTGTTGCCTCCCTTCTTCTGAAGAATTTCGTCCCACTCCTTACCGGATTCACAGAAGAACTCGAATGCGGTGTCTCCTAGAGCGAGGACCGCGAAATTTACCCCTTCCATACTTCCATCTTCAGACTCTTCTACTGAATCGTACAAGTCCTGGGCATTTACTGGCTGATCCCCTTCTCCCCACGTACTACAGATCACTATCAGCCTCTTTGACGAAGAGAGATCGCCCAAGGAGGCATCCTCCATGTCCATCACCATAGGATGAATATCTAGGCTTCTAGCTATATGCCCTGCATCTTCCGCTAGTTCCTCGGCATTTCCCGTCTCAGTCCCGAATATCAGTAGCAAATCGCTTGCACCCATTTGCTTCCCTCGTTCCCTAATCCATTACCAACTAGAGTCTGCTTTCAATAATTGTTAACAAAGTTCGAAGATTTAATGGAGGATCTAACCATTATCCAAAATGATACTAGATACAAGCACGTTTGAGAGTAAGGGAAGTTTCGGGCATGCATGCGAAAGGCCGGTTTGACCTACTTACTTGTTGGGTTGTATATTCTTGCTGGCACTTCAGGCTGCATTTCATCATGGGATGAAAATGAAAATACCGGCACAGAAGTTTCCTATCCTTCGATATGGGATAGGCATACTTTGGAATGGAAAACCAACCACACCTACTCATTCGTTCTCGAGCCTGGGCCCTTCCACCCCCTAGAAGTGCAAGAGGCATTCATCGAAGTGGATACCAGCGAGGTCTGGGATGTTGGCCCCTCTGTATCTAGTGTCCATCTTTCCTATTGGCTACCCAGTAATACTGAGGAAGGGGCCAAGGTGCCAGTAATTGCCGTAATTAGTCCATATTTCTCATATGGCCAGCCAGGAGACGAGTCTGGGGCGACTAACGTAGTTGGAGCCGGTCGTGGGGAGTTTATCTTCGATAATTTCATCCCTCATGGCTATGCATTTGCGCAGGTTAGCGTGTTCGGAACCGAGCTTTCAACTGGTTGCTTTGATTATCGGGGCCTAGGAGAGGGTTTTGGCATCCACCATGCAGTGGAATGGCTGGGAACCCAAGATTGGAGCAATGGAAATGTTGGACTCTATGGGAAATCTTACGAAGGGGCCACCCAATGGGAAGCGGCAGCAATGGGTAGTGAGTTCCTCAAGACAATAGTCCCCATTTCTGGGACTACTGCCCTCCATCCGCTTCTATACAAAAACGGAAGTGCTGAAGCCAGAAGTCAAATTATGCACATGAACTATTTCTCTAGCACTGTCGATTACAATGAAGACGACTTGGACAACGTATGTCCTGATATTGCAGAAGGTCTTTTTGCGGGTCCAGTAACTTACATCGCTGGCGAAATGGATCCTTACATGCAGAATTACTACGATGACAGGAGTCACATTGACAAGGCTATACAAAATTGGAATGGTTCGATATATTGGGTCCAAGGAATGCAGGACTGGAACGTTGACCCTCATCAGGTATTTGGCGGCCCTGCGGGGATTAACTGGTACCAAGAATACATTGACGAAGGATTCGATGTAAGGGGGATGATTGGCCAGTGGGGACACCATTACCCGGATCAAGTTTCAAGTCACGATGGCGTGAGCAGCGGGAATGGATTGGAGGCACGGGGCAACATGACTAGATGGGACTGGGGGCAAGACCTCTTCGAGTGGTTCGAGTACTACCTCAAAGGCATTGGTCCGGAGCCTGAACAAATCGCACAAATTCAACGTTCGGATGGGCAGTGGAGGATTGAGGAAACCTGGCCTCCTAGTGACCTTGAGTGGATGAGTCTCCCTCTGGGAGACTGTACTAACATGGGCAATTCGTGGGTAGGAGGAGCCCCAGTAGTTGGAGGTGTGTCCGAGGTTGTTGTTGAGTGCCCTGCCTTCGATTATGACTTGCACATCTCTGGTTTGGTTAGACTTCACCTGCTTGCGACCTCGGTGTTTGATGGAGGTCAAGTCTTCGTAGAGATGCAGGATTCTGCCACTGGCGTCAGAATTGGTCATGCCACAATGGACATTCGATACCACGAAGGCGGAAACGAGCCAACTGGAGTTATTCCAGGTGAAACGGTGACAATGATGATGGAATTTCAGGGGATTGATCATTTACTCCCTTCTGGAAATGGGATCAAGCTGGTAATGACAACATCCGGTAAAGACTACTTGGCCCCTGCTTGTGGTGCTGCATGTCCAGTACATGTTCACATTACCGATGACAGTACCATTTCCATCCCATTCATTGAGGGAGACAGTTCTACCATACTGATAACGCCACAACGAGAACAGTGAGTTGTGGTTTTTGGCTTATTCCTCTTTACCCGAAACCCATCAGATACCCCTGTGTTAGTTGCATTCATGGGTAGGCTTGATTTCCCCTTCCCTTGTCCGATGAACATGGCTGTTGGTGACCTAA
>Ga0066851_10000999_pt1 | contig 14042 bp, 9 predicted proteins | sample ETNtaG_7_FD_65493 | JGI IMG/M metagenome (GOLD analysis project Ga0066851, IMG submission 65493) | Marine microbial and viral communities from oxygen minimum zone, Eastern Pacific Ocean - ETNP201406SV65 | ecosystem: Environmental > Aquatic > Marine > Oceanic | place: Pacific Ocean: Eastern... | reverse complement strand
TCCTTAAGAGCGTCCAAAAACCTTCTTGGATTTTCTGGAAGAGCCACATTCCATGAAAGCAAAGGTTCTTGGAATTCAGGATTTTCTATCAATTCCGCCGACTGAATCAGTGCATGCACCATCGCACCGACCGCCTGCTTCCGGAAATGTCCCGAAGATGAAATATTTCCAAAAAGCTGATCCTCCAAACCATCGAGTTCCATTTTGGAAGCCCAATCGGCATCCAAAGAACTTTGCACTTCACCCCAGTGTTCCCGGGTAAAGAGCCGGAGCGCGACGGCATCCTCCAAATCATGGACTCCATAAGCAACATCGTCGGCAAAATCGAGGATCGATGTGTCCAGGGATTGATGCTGGGTTTTCCCATGCCTCGACTCGGAAGGATCGGAGTGGCTGCCAAGAAATTCACGATCGTTGCCGGAAAAGGGCTCAAGCAGCCAATCCAAGATCTCCTGTTCTCCGTCCATGTAGCATTTGGGAGGCACCCATTCCCTGCGCTGAAAACTCCTTCCTGCTGAAGGATTTTTTGGTACAGGGGGACTCTTTCGACATAGACTTGAATAAGAAGCAGGGTATTTGAGAACTCCCAGCATCGCACGGCGTGTCAGATTGAGGCCAAAACCGGGAGTGTGAGATTCAAGTCGGGCCAACAGACGGATGCTCTGTGCGTTACTCTCAAACCCTCCGTGACCATGCATCATACAGTTGAGTGCAGCCTCTCCCCCGTGGCCGAAGGGAGGATGCCCAAGATCATGGGCCAGTCCCAGGGTTTCGACGGTTTCCATGCATGGCAGCAGTGGACGAAGATCCGGATAACGTCTCCCTAACTGCAACACAAGTCCCCGTCCGATCTGAGCAACTTCCATCGAATGGGTCAACCGGGTCCGGTGAAAGTCACCTTCGAGCACTCCAAGGATCTGGGTTTTGGACTGAAGCCGACGGAAGGCTGCGGAATGGATCACCCTCGCACGGTCGCGTTCGTAGGCACCGCGTGGGTCACCAGGCCGGGATTTGAAATACTGTTGTCTGCGCTGCTGCCAGATTTCAGAAGGAGTGTCGATGGTCATGGGTACTCGAGCTTTATCCTGCTTACCAAAATGAAAGCAAGAGTCTAATGCCAGAAGAAGGAGGTCTTCAAGTTTTTGGATTAAAGAACATTTCCCGCGACTGGCCGGTGGAAAACAAAACCTGGCGCCAGAAATCGCCCCGGGGGTCGATGCGTTTCTTTTCACGAACCACCGAATCCAGTGGAACATGGGTGAAATGCCCATTCCAGTACCCAATGATCAAATCCGTTTTTCCACACATCATTGCGTGCACAGCGTTGTCGGCAAGGTGATAGCAAAAAATTGCATCATGAGGATTAGCGGGAAGGGAACGAATCATATAACTGGGCTCAATGAGTTTCACATTGACTGGGATCTTTCCTTCAAAGTGGTTGAGGATCTGCTTTTTCAGGAAATGACTGATGTCTTTGTAGCGGATGTTGCCTGAGGCATCTTTTTCTTCACCCGTGTTTCCCATCAGGTCTTGTCCGACACCCTCGGCAACCACGATCACAGAATGTGGATGCCGCCCATCCAGTTGTTTCTTGTTAAGGTATTTTTCGAGACAATTCAAAAACCCATTTTCTCCCTCCAGGGAGAAGGGCACTTCAGGGATCAAAACGAAATTGACGTCAGGACAGGCCAGTGATGTATTGGCCGCAATGAAACCGGAGTCTCGGCCCATCAGTTTGATGATCACGATTCCGTAATTGTTTCCGTACGCCTCGGCATGGGCGGCCTGAACTGCTTCCACTGCTTTTGAAAATGCGGTTTCAAATCCAAAGGTTTTGACACAAAAGGGGATGTCATTATCAATCGTTTTGGGAATTCCAAGGATCCCGATTTTCAAGTTACGCTTTTCAACTTCCAGGGCAATTTCATGGGCTCCGCGAAGAGTACCGTCCCCTCCAATGCAAAAGAGTTGGCGGATGTCCTGACGTTCAAGGCAATCAACGATTTCTCCAATGTCCTGTGGCCCACGGGAACTCGAGAGGATGCTTCCTCCAATATTGTGGACGTTTTGTACGGATTCTGGATTCAAATTCATCGTTTCATGTTTGAAGGACGGGATGAAACCCTGAAATCCGTAACGGAATCCCTGAATGTGTCGAACCCCGTAATTGTGATAAAGCTGCATCACCAAGGTTCGGATGACGTTGTTGATTCCCGGGCAGAGCCCTCCGCAGGTGACGATTCCAGCGCGGATTTTCGACGGATCATAATAGATCTTTTCCCTCGGCCCCGCCTTTTCAAAAGCAAATTTTGAAATCGCTCCATTGGTTTTTTCCACCTCGTAAAGAATCTTGTTTTCATCCGAAACAAAATTGAAATAAGGAATTCCATCTTCCAGTTCAAGTTTCAGTGGAGATGGGATTCTGCATGGTCCCAGGGATTTGATGGAAAAGTCTTCGGATCTCATTATCGGAAAATGATAAGAAAAGGGATATTTACGTTGAGCTTGAAAGGATTACTGAGAAAATATATCACAATGTGCTAATTTGACCTAGTATTTAAGGCGGCATTAAGAGATTTAAATCTTGCCGTCTTCATATCCTGACAAAAGGAACTTCAATGAGCGGAGTGCTGGCTATGATACTGGCTGGAGGAGAAGGAACCCGCCTCAGGCCGTTGACCTCTGTTCGAACCAAACCTGCAGTCCCCTTTGGAGGCAACTACCGGATCATTGATTTTGTCTTGAGTAACTTTGTTAATTCCGGATTCCTAAAAATTTTCGTCCTGACCCAATTCAAATCGCATTCATTGATGCAACACCTCCGGGAAGGCTGGAGGATTTCCGGATTACGCGGACATTTCATTGATCCGATTCCAGCACAGATGCGGATGGGAAAACACTGGTATGAAGGAACCGCTGATGCAATCTATCAAAACCTGAACCTGATCAAAGACACGGATCCGGAACAGGTTTGCATTTTCGGTGGTGACCACATCTACCGTATGGACATCAGCCAGATGCTCCGATTTCACACGAAAAGACATGCTGATCTGACCGTGGCGGCGATACCGGTGCCTGTCTCGGAGGCAAAGCATTTTGGCATCATCGAAGTTGATGAAAACTGGTGCATGACAGGCTTCGTAGAAAAGCCTCAAAACACTCCCAGGACCATACCAGGCAATCCGGAAATGGTGCTGGCATCGATGGGAAACTACATTTTCGAACGACTTCCCTTGGTGGACATGCTCCAACAAGACTCTGAAGATGGACAATCGGTTCATGATTTTGGACGGGATGTTATTCCCAAAATGTATCCCCTTGGAAGGGTTTATGTTTATGACTTCAGTCAGAACAAAATTCCTGATGCAGAACCGATAGAGGCAGGCTATTGGAGAGACGTTGGGACGATCAAGAGTTACTGGAAAGCAAATATGGACTTGGTCGGCATCGAACCCCAATTCAATCTCTACAATCGGCAGTGGCCGGTCCTGACCTCCACCCCACCGTTACCTCCTGCAAAGTTTGTTCATTTCAGTGATCTTCGAACAGGACATGCGATCAATTCGATGATCTCTCCTGGTGCCATCATCAGTGGTGCTCTGGTAGAAAAATCGTTGATGGGCTACAACACGCGTGTTCACAGTTTCTCCCACATCAGTGAATCGGTGATTATGAATAATGTTGTCATCGGCAGGGGGTGCAAACTAAATCGTGTGATTATCGACAAGCATGCGATCATCCATCCCGGAACGATAATCGGCCTTGATCCTGAAGAGGATGCCAAACGTTTCGAAACCACTGAAGACGGCATCGTCGTCATTCCAAAAGGTGCTGAGGTTGGCTAAACACCTCAAGATTCTGGTCATTACTTCCGAAATAGGAGGTTTTTCAAAATCAGGAGGACTTGCTGATGCTGTCGGAGCGTTGTCCCAACAACTGGTCCGTATGGGCCATGATCTTCGCGTACTGACTCCCGCTTATGCATGCGTTAATCAACAGCACATTGCCTCTACAGCCGCCCAATCGCTGAAAGTACCTCTTGATACCGGAGAGATCTTGTGCCGTGTACTGGAATCATCCCTCGAAGAAGTGCACCAGGGTCATCAGTTGAAAGTCCCTATTTACCTGCTTGAACACGAGCATTATTTTTTTCGCAAAGAACTCTATGGAGAACTTGGTGAGGAATACCCGGATAATGCTCAGCGTTTCGGATTTCTCAGTAAGGCAGCCCTCCAACTGGCGCAGGAGTTGAACTGGATACCAGATATTTTTCACTCGCACGACTGGCATACTGCGCTCGTTCCTTATTTTTTGATGAAAAAAAGGCAGACAGACTCCCAATTCCAAAAAAGCCGGAGTATCCTCACCATCCACAATGCAGGTTACCAGGGACGTTACCCGGGATATCTGAATAGCTGGCTTCATATCGAAGACACTCATTTTCATGCTGACTGCTTCGAGGATCATGGAGGACTGAATCTGCTTAAAGGAGGCATGCTTTCCGCGGACCGAGTGAACACCGTCAGTCCAGGTTACGCCGAAGAACTCAAAACTCATCTTGGGGGTCACGGACTGCATCCTTTCTACCAACGACTGGAGGATGATTTTACAGGAATCCTCAACGGATGTGATTATCATCAATGGAACCCCGAAACCGATCCTCATATTCCGGCAAACTACTCTTCCTCAGACCTGAGCGGCAAAGCCCTATGCAAACAGGCCCTGCTTGAACAGGTGAAACTACCCAATCAACCTCAAACCCCATTGATCGGCATGGTCAGTCGTTTGACGGGCCAGAAGGGATTTTCTTTTCTGATACCTGCACTTGAAGAAATCCTGAAAGAAGACCTTCAGTTCGTTCTACTCGGTGACGGGGAGCCCGGAATTGCTGGGGCCTTGGAAAAGATTTCCAAATCCGGAGCAAATAATTTTTCATTCCAACTGGGGTACGACAATCGTTTGGCTCATCTCATCGAAGCCGGAAGTGATCTCTACCTGATGCCCTCTCTTTATGAACCCTGTGGACTGAACCAGATCTACAGCCTGCGTTACGGAACCCTGCCCATTGTTCGAGCGGTTGGAGGCCTCAAGGATACTGTGGAGGATTATGATCAAAAAACTGGTAAAGGAACCGGATTTGTCTTTCAAGAACCCTCGAGTGAGGATCTGACACGTTGTGTCCGAAGAGCATTAAAAAACTTCCACGGCCAGCCAAAATCCTTCAGCCAAATGGTTTCCAGTGCGATGAAAAAACGCTTCCAGTGGGAAGAGGCGGGAAAGGAATACCTGAAGCTTTATCGTAGGGCTCTCTCCAGTGAAGCGGCTAATAACCCAAGAACCTGACGCCTTCAAGCAAAGGGGGATGGTTTGACTGTTCTCAAGAGTCTCATTATTTTCATTAGCCTGTGAAAGAAGTCAGCAACCTTTCCGACCCCCTTTTTCCAATCCAAGGAGAAAACATGGACATCCAGAAAATCGGCATCATCACCAGTGGTGGTGATTGCGGAGGTTTGAATGCCGTAGTCAAAGGCACCTCACAGATGGCAATCCAGAAACAAATCCAGACCTTTGCCATCCCCAACGGCTATGCAGGACTCTACAATTTATTGGACACCGAAGATCTGGTTGAATTGACTCCCAGACGCATCGATTCGTTCAGCATCGGGCTGGCAGGTTCAGAAGCAGGACATTCCCGTGTCAAGATTTCCAAAATCAAAGACCCCAACAAATATCAGAGGATCAAAGACGGACTGGCGAAATTTGGAATCGATGCACTGGTGATCAGCGGAGGGGATGATACCGGCTCGGTGGTCGCGGATCTTGACTCCCATGGCATCCGGTGCGTCCATGCACCCAAAACAATGGATCTCGACCTGATGCCCTACTCGGTGGGTGGTGATTCCACCATCAACCGCATCGCATTCTTTGTCAGTGAATTAAAAACCACGGGGCGCACCCACAACCGGGTGATGATCATCGAGGTCTTTGGTCGCTACGCGGGGCACACTGCTTTCCGCGGCGGGATTGCCGGAGAAGCCGATTGCATCCTCATCCCGGAAATTCCTGTGGATTGGGAAGAGGTCTACCGTCACTTGAAAAAAGTCTACATCAAACGCATCTGCGAAAGTGACATCCGTGCTGGGACCTACACCATCGTCGTCTCAGAGGGCCTGAAAAACGCAAGCGGGGAGCCGATCTATGACGAGTCTGCCGGAGTCGATACCTTCGGCCATAAAAAACTCGCCGGCGCAGGCAAGTATGTGGCCCAGGAAATCACAAAAAAAATGAGCGCGGATGAGGACATCAAGCATTTCATGCAGCAGACCGGGATGTATGTCGAGGGTCTTTATACGGTTCCGGAAGTGCGGACGATCACTCCTTCGCACCTTGTCCGTGCCGGCACCACTTCAGCCTATGATGCCAACTTTGGTATGGCGGCCGGAGCCAATGCGGTCAACTTATTGCTCAAAGGCCTGAGTGGGATCACCTTCAGTGGATATTCCGGGAAAACCGTCTATTACATGGACATTCATGATGCCATCGAACATCGTCACGTTGATCTTGATGAAGTCACCCTCTTCGAACAATTGGGATTCTGCTTTGGGCGCGTTCGTTCCTCCTACGAACCCGACTGTGAAATCCAGCGGGGACGCATCAAACGCATTTACTGATGCAAACCAGCATCAACCAAATTTTATTTTAAGCCAACACCAATCCTCAGGATATAGAAATGATCGAAATCAATGGAACCCGGCTTTGGAAGAGCCTGATGGAAATGGCAGAAATCGGTGCCACCGATAAAGGCGGGTCCCGCAGGCTCGCACTCACCGACCTGGATCGTCAGGGACGGGACCTTTTCCAATCCTGGTGCAAAGAAATCGGATGCTCTGTATCCATCGATGAGATGGGAAATATCTTTGCAAGAAGGGAAGGACGTAATCCTAATCTTCCTCCAGTTCAGGCCGGAAGCCACCTTGATACCCAACCCACTGGTGGTAAATTTGATGGCGTCTACGGCGTTCTCGGGGCGCTGGAGGTCTTGAGGACCCTGCATGACCACAATTATTCCACAGAATCTCCTTTGGAAGCGATATGCTGGACCAACGAGGAGGGAGCACGTTTTTCTCCTGCCATGATCGGGTCCGGTGTCTGGGCAGGAATTTTTGATCTCGAATTCGGACACACCCGTGCTGATCCAGAGGGAATGACCATCCGTGAGGAACTGGAACGCATCGGCTACCTTGGTGCGCGTCCATGCCGTCAAACAGATGTCAAAGCTTACTACGAGATCCATATTGAACAGGGGCCAGTGCTTGAGGCAGAGTCGAAAACGGTTGGCATCGTCACTGGAGGTCAGGGATGCAACTGGTATCATCTCCGCCTGCATGGTATGGCTTCACATGCAGGCACCACCCCGATGGCATACCGCCGAGACGCCCTTCATGGCGCTGCACGCATCGTTTCCGAACTGCGAGAAGAGGTGCTTCAGCAGGAAAATGCGCTTGTCACCGTAGGAACGCTCAATCTGCAGCACGATTCCATCAATACCATCCCAGGAGAAGTTTTTTTCACCATCGACATGAGGCATCCCGTTCCAGCTGTGCTTTCCGGATTGGATCAAAATCTCCGGAATTTAGTGGAGAAGGTATGCAGGGAGGAAAAGCTTGAACCAGAAATCAATTTGATCTGGGAAGCCCCGACGGTGACCTTCGATCAAGAATGCGTAGGCAATGTTCGTGATGCCGCCAAAAGTCTCGGTTACTCCTGCCAGGAAATTGTCTCAGGCGCAGGGCATGACGCCTGCCAGATGAGTCATGTCGTCCCCACCGGAATGATCTTCATCCCCTGTAAGGATGGAGTCAGCCATAATGAAATCGAAAGTGCCGAACCGGAACACATTACTTCCGGAGCCAACGTCCTACTCCATGCGATGCTTCAGAGTGCGAACTGAATCGGTTTTTTCTTTGAATCCAGTTGGAAATGAGGATAAAGGAAAAATATGATTTTAATTTAGTTGACTTTGGATTCTCCATAAGTCTAGACTCCATTCCTTTCCCAAAATTTTAGTTTTAAACTTAGTTTAAAATCTAATCTTTTTCCTTAAATCAATGCTGTTTTTTAAAGGAGATTTATGTTTAAACAAATAAAATATATTTTTTTATTTTCATTTATGTTGTTCGGCTTTTCGATATATGCTCAAAAGTCTGGAGGAACTCTTGTTTATCTTGTCCAACCAGAGCCTCCTTCCATGGCATCTTATATATCAACTTCAGGTCCAATTGGATTGGTTGCCCCAAAGATTTATGAAGGTTTGTTTGATTATGATAATGATGGACAAATAGTTCACGTTTTGGCTGCAGGCCACACAGTAAGTAATGATGGAAAAACCGTAACATTTAATCTCAGAAAAGGTGTTAAATGGCATGATGGAAAACCATTTACCTCGGATGATGTGGCATTCACCGTCATGAATGTACTTAAAAAGTTTCACCCACGTGGTCCTAATTCATTCAGAGAAGTTACAAGAATTGACACTCCTGACTCTCACACTGCCATTTTTAAACTAAGAAAACCTGCTCCTTACATGCTTAGGGCTTTGTCTGCCTATGAATCCCCCATCGTTCCCAAGCATCATCTTGAAGGAACCGATATCAAGAGTGCAAAATTGGGAAACAAACCAGTTGGAACAGGCCCATTCAAATTTGTAGAGTGGAAAAAAGGTCAGTATGTGAGACTTGAAAAAAACAAGAATTACTGGCGTAAAGGGCTGCCTTACATAGACCGTGTTGTTGGACGATTCGTTCCGGATGCTTCCACAAGAACGGCAACGATGGAAAATGGAGAGGTTCTTTATGCGGCTTACAATGCCGTCCCAAATATTGATGCTGTACGGCTCAAAAAACGTGAAGACATTTCGGTAACCACTGATGGATATTCAATGATCAACCCGGTGGCACTCATTGAATTTAATGCGAAAGAAGGTCCCTTTGCAAACCCTGCAATACGACGAGCCATCTCGCTTGCAATTGATCGTCAATTCATGATCGACAATATTTTCTTTGGTTATGGCAAACCAGCTACAAGCGCCCTTTCCACCAACTTCAAACCAACAGGTTTGTATGCCAGTATGCCAAACTACCCTGCACGAGGAGACATCGCTGCTGCAAAAGCAGAACTTGATTCTGCAGGCATAAAGCCTGATGTGAATGGTGTACGGGTTCGTGCCATCCTTGATCTGATTCCTTATGGTGAGGATTATAGGCGTGCCGGAGAATACCTCAAACAAGTCTTGGGAGATATTGGGATCAAACTGGAACTCCGTTATGAAGATGTTCCTACCTGGTTGAAGAGGATTTATCACAACTATGACTTCGTCATGAATCTGAATTACTTCTACCAGTTACCCGATCCTGTTCTTGGAGTCCATCGTCATTACGGGACCGACCAGATTCGTAAAGGAACCCATTTTGTCAATTCCTCACGTTACAGCAATCCTGAGTTGGACCAACTCTTGGCATCAGGAGCTATTGAAGCTAACGCCCAAAAGAGAACCCAGATTTATAAAAAGGTTCAGGAAATTCTGGCTCGGGACATGCCGGTCGTAAATCTTTTCGAAATGCAGTTCCTTACCGTTTACAATACAAAGCTTAAAGGAGCTAACAATTCTGCACTGGGTCCTTATTCCTCATTCAGCGAAGCTTACCTAGATTAATTTTTTCACTACACTTGATGAGACGCCATTCACTGGCGTCTCATTTTCTGCATTTGGATATATTTTTCCCTTTTCTAGTTTATTCATCAAAATATCTTTTGATCACAAACAGAGCTAAGTTGATTGAGTACTTGAAAAATTTATATAGTTCCCACTTAAAACTGAATCATTAATGCATGCTGATTTTGATTTAATGTAATGAACCGTTCAGCAAAAATTTTACGATACGTCATCCGACGACTGATTCAGGCCATACCGATCATCCTCGCAATCATCGTATTGAATTTTTTCCTTCTAAACATGGCAGAAGGAGATGCTGTTGATGTCTTGGCAGGAGAAGCAGGTTCAGCCACTCCTGAATATATGGCTGAATTGCGAGCGAAATTCGGCTTAGATCAACCCCTACCTGTTCAATTACTGGTTTACCTCAAAAACATTGTCAGTCTTGATTTGGGGTATTCATTTAGACACGACATGCCGGTTTCGATTTTAATCGTGGACCGATTTTGGCCTACACTATTGTTGATGGTCAGTACGATCATTTTGGCAATAGGTTTTGGCATCCTGTTGGGTCTACTGGCAGCAACTAATCTTAATACATGGAAAGATGCCGTCATATCGGTTTTTGCTTTGATCACCTATGCAACCCCACTATTTTGGGTTGGTCTGATGATGATTGTTGTTTTTTCAATTAATCTTCGTTGGTTTCCAACTAGTGGAATGGAAAATATTGCTGCTTTTTATGAAGGCTTCGACCGCTTTGTTGATATAACTCATCACTTGGTGTTACCAACCATCACTCTTTCCTTGTTTTACCTAGCTCTCTATACACGACTGATGAGGGCCTCCATGTTAGAACAGTATGGTCAGGATTATGTGGTTACGGCTCGGGCAAAAGGTTTGCCTGAAAGACGCATCACCTTTGGGCATGTCTTGCGTAATGCTCTTTTACCTGTGGTGACCATGGCAGGGGTACAAGTCGGAGCATTAATCGGGGGATCTGTGATTGTAGAATCTGTTTTCGCCTGGCCCGGACTTGGGATGCTGGCATTCGAATCTCTTTTTGCACGAGACCTCAACTTATTACTTGGTATTTTCCTTATTTCATCAGTGCTTGTTGTCGTAGTGAATCTGATTGTTGACATCATTTACTGTTTTCTTGATCCAAGAATAGAAATTTCCTGACCATGCATGGATTTTGGGGACGTTTTTCAAAAAATAAGTCTGCTGTTTTAGGTTTATTCATCCTCTGTCTGGTAATCTTCTTAGCAGCAATAGCAAATTGGATTTATCCAGATGACCCCTTTCGACTTGCGGGAAAACCAATGTCGATTCCAGGAACTAACGGATTTCTTTTAGGAAGCGATACTCTGGGCCGTGATGTTGCCTCTGGAATCGCTCATGGCGCAAAAACCTCAATGCTGATTGGATTATTAGCAACAGTTGCAGCCGTATTCATTGGTATCATTTTTGGTGCTTTGGCAGGGTACTATGGAGGCATCATTGATGATGCACTGATGAGGATTACTGAAATTTTCCAAACCATTCCATCCTTTGTTTTTGCGATCCTGCTGGTAGCGATTATGAAACCCTCCATTGAAAGCATTGTCATCGCTATCACTGTGGTTTCCTGGCCTGCTGTTGCTCGACTGGTCAGGGGAGAATTCTTGTCTTTGAAAACTCGAGAGTTTGTCCAAGCTTGCCACACTTTGGGCATGAGCGATTCTCGCATTATGATTCGTGAAATTCTCCCCAACTGCCTGAGTCCCGTGATTGTGATTGGTTCCTTGATGGTTGCGACAGCAATACTCATCGAAAGCGGACTTGCTTTTCTTGGACTTGGGGATCCAAACATCATGAGTTGGGGGTTTCAAATTGGCGCAGGGCGAACCATGCTTCGTTCGGCCTGGTGGGTTTGCACCTTCCCTGGAATTGCAATCCTAATCACTGTTCTCGCTATCAACCTGGTTGGTGAGGGATTAAATGATGCTTTTAACCCACGTCTGAGAGAACGAAATTAATCAGCTTCTCAAAATAAAAAATCTGTTCATCACTCTTCCAATCGGTTCTGAACGAAATTATGCCGTTCAGAAACTTGATCTGGAATTGTTGTCAGGGGAAACGTTATGCATTGTGGGTGAGAGCGGATCAGGTAAATCACTGACCGCACGAGCCGTGATGGGACTGTTGCCAGCTCCTCATGTTCATGTTGAAAAGGGTTCTATTGATTTCAATGGTGAAGAGATCACCACAACAAGTTTTGAGAGACTTCGTGAAATCCGTGGAAATGAAATTTCCATGATTTTCCAAGAGCCCATGACCGCACTGAACCCGGTCATGACTATAGGGAAACAGATTGATGAAATCTTTCGATACCACAGTCAATTATCTCCAAAGGAACGAACCAACAAATCCACTCAACTCTTATCCGATGTGCATTTGCCGGATCCTTCAAGAATCCTCAATGCATATCCCCATGAACTTTCCGGAGGACAGCGCCAACGTTCGATGATTGCAATGGCTCTAGCCATGGACCCTAAAATCCTCATTGCCGATGAACCAACAACTGCTTTGGATGTCACAACACAAGCACAAATCCTGAAACTCATCAAAGAAATGCAAGAGGTTCACAAAACGGGGGTGTTGTTCATTACCCATGATTTTGGAGTGGTTGCCGATATTGCTGATCGTGTTGCTGTGATGCAGCAAGGTGAAATTATGGAAGCTGGCAGAGTTGATGAAGTCTTAAATACTCCCAAACATCCCTACACACAAAGCCTGATTGCTGCGATACCTAAATTAAAGCCTAGAACTGCAAGAACCCGATCTGAAGAAACAATCCTTGAAGCCAAAGGAATCAACAAAACCTTCGGAGGGGGTAAAAGTTTTTTAGGCTTTGGGAAATCAGTGAATGCCGTCAAAGCCGTCCGAAAAGTAAGTTTTGATTTAAGAAGGGGAGAAACCCTAGGAATTGTGGGCGAAAGTGGTTCCGGAAAATCAACCCTTGCTCGTTGCATCATCCGACTCATTCAAAGTGATGCAGGAGAAATTTTATTAGATGGAGTTGACCTCATGCAATTGAACCGGAATTCAATGCGTTTGGTCCGTTCCAAGATACAGATGGTTTTCCAAGATCCTTTTGCATCACTTAATCCACGCATCAAAGTTGGTGACATCATCGCTCAAGGACCAGAAATTCAAGGACTGACCAAAGTTGAAGCTGAAGGCCGAGCCAGAGAACTCATTTCCATCGTTGGTCTTGATGATAAAGCATACAACCGTTTCCCCCATGAATTTTCAGGAGGACAACGACAGCGAATTGGAATTGCCCGTTCCCTTGCCGTTAAGCCAGAAATTTTAATTGCAGATGAACCCGTCTCAGCCCTGGACGTTTCCATTCAAGCACAAATCCTAAATCTACTGGACCAAATCAGAACTCAAATGAATCTCGCAATGATTTTCATCACTCATGATTTGCGTGTAGCTGCTCAAGTGTGTGACCGTCTTGCGGTCATGAGGTATGGTGAAGTTGTTGAAGCCGGTTCAACCAGTGAACTTTTTGCCTCCCCTCAGCATGACTATACCCAATCACTTTTGGCCGCAGTCCCTGGAAAAGCCTGGCAGGAAGGTGTGTTTACGAATTGAAATCGGCTTTTTCATTTCTAGCATTTTTCATCTGTTAAGCTCTTAACTCACCCTTCGTTTTTACGTCCTTTCACAGAAGTACCCACACCATTTTTATCTCTCTGCAATTCAAACCAGAATGTTTCTGAATGACGGGATTTCTATTTATCCCGCGTGGGCGACGGGGATTTCGGACCAGCAGGTGGTGTAACCCGGCGACCGGCGGTTCTGGCGCATGCACCACTGCTGGGTATCCTGCGCAGAGGCGAGGTTGAGGGTGCGGCGTCCCCAACGTCGGTTGACCCGTTCCATCACCGACATCACGGCATCCTGTTTTTCCAACTGTTCCGGATCATCCCAGAGGTGCCCCACCCTTTGAGAACGGGGGATCAGTTCGAGCAGAAGCACCCCGGCCTTCTGGTAGCGCATCCCTTCACGGAAATGAGGACGTAATCCCTGCACCGCACGGCGTGCGAGTTCGGGCAGATAATCGGTAGGAGAAAACTCGAGCAGCACGCTGCAGGCATGTTGCGGGTCATCACGACGGTGACGGTTGGTGTGGGCAAAGACCTGCATCGTGGAAGTCAGTGCCTGCTGACGCCTCAGTTTGTCCACTGCCTGAGTCAGGTAGGCCGTCAGCGCTGAGGCCAGCGGATCCCATTCCTGGATCAACTGCCCAAAGGATTTGGCCGAGCAGATCGTCTGT
>Ga0066851_10000997_pt1 | contig 14046 bp, 8 predicted proteins | sample ETNtaG_7_FD_65493 | JGI IMG/M metagenome (GOLD analysis project Ga0066851, IMG submission 65493) | Marine microbial and viral communities from oxygen minimum zone, Eastern Pacific Ocean - ETNP201406SV65 | ecosystem: Environmental > Aquatic > Marine > Oceanic | place: Pacific Ocean: Eastern... | reverse complement strand
CGGCTGGAATTCATTTCCCGGTATCCCGTTATTAAAAAGAAAAAACAGAGTCATCCCTATCATTTTACCATCGTTTTGGACGGGGAAGATACGGTGATGGTCAATCATCGGTACAAGGTCCAGAAATCAATCAGATCTGTCCAGCATCCCAAACATCGTTATACCTATTCTGGGAATTATTTTATCAATCTGGGGCAAGGAACCCACAATATCGAATTGCTGCATGGCGATGGATTGAAATATCCTGTACTACTGCGGGTTTTAGCTAAGGAATTTGAATCTTTGGGGAAACATAAAGAGATCCTCATGCCCATGGTCTTCCAGCGTACCGTTAAACTGGTTTCCAACAAAAAGGAAGTCGATTATTATGAGTGCACTCATGAACTGCCTCTCCAGGTGGAAGCAGATGGGAAAAAGACGCTTAGAATCATGAACCGGCTGGAATTCTCCGGCGCCATGGGACAGGAGGAATCATATCGCCTCCGTGTGCGGAAAGGGGAAAAAATTGTAGGGACATATTATTTCAACACGGAGCGGTCATCCGAATCCAGGATCCTGGGAAAAGCTGACAGGGTTCCGGGAAGGTGGCGTTCCTGTGAGATCACTGTACCGCAAGGAAAACATACCTACTCTATGGAAGTTGCCGATAGGGGGAAAACGGTCCTAACTCGTTTTATATTGTATTGATGATACTGCGAAAACCAATTCTAGTTAGTGTTATTATTTTATCCTGGATTTTTCCGGGGACACCCCTGGAATATGCCCTTCAGTTCACCACGGGATACGACAGTAACGTGATGCGCTTTTCTGCGGATGAATATCTGCAGGCAGCACCGGCCTCAGATGTAATGGGTGGCGCAGATACCTTTGACAGTTTTGTTTATAAACTGGGGTTGTCAGGGGAAAAAACCCTCTGGAATTCACGAAAAAAATCGTTCATAGTATCGGGAAATATTCATTGGTCAGACTACCGACACCATCCGCAGCGAAAATATGGGTCCGGCGGATTTCACATGCAGTTCAAATGGGGTTCATACAAAAATATTAAATACTCACTCCGGCATCTGGACCGATTCTACCTTCGCCACTACATAAACCGGGATATAAGTAATACATTCATGCAGTCCTGTGCGTTTACTGACCAGAACCAGAGTATAACATTCACACAGAGAGTAGGTAGAAGAGAATGGTTTAACCTATCGGCGGGTTTTTTGCAGCGATACTATGATAGGCCATTTACCGAATTCGATTTAGATATCACTTATATTCGTGGTAAGATAAATAAGCGATTCAACAATTTTGGAACAGTCGCTTTCCAGTTTGAAAGAGGCATTGCGGAAAACATCACCTTTGGAAAAACAGCAAAAGCCAGTGAATTAGATCGTTCATATAAAACCATGGAATGGTATATGCCGATTCGGATTCAAAAACGAATCCCTTTTTTGAATGAAGTTGGAATTTCTGCCAGGGCGGAAACCCGTATTTATGTTGCGGAGGATCCAGATGATCCCCTTCATTCCGGCCGGAACCACTTGGATACTAAATATGACTTGTGGTTGAAGAAAATCATAACTGAAACTGTGAATGTAACTCTCACGGGACGTTACCGTACTCGGGTTACCGATTCAGGGTATGAGTGGGTAGAAGATCTGAAAAGTTTTCAATTGCTGCAAATGTGGTGTAAAATAGAATGGGACCTGATTTATGACCGGTATTAGAACAATTTGTGTCGGTGTATTGGCGGCTCTCATCATGGGCTGTATGGAGCCGGTTACGGAAAATCTATGGACTCTAAATAGAATTGCCCAGATGGAGACAGAAGGATACTGCCGTGATATTTTTATTTCGGGGGATTCTGTTTTTGTCGCTGCTGGTCAGGCAGGCGTTCAGTTGTGGGATATTTCCAGCATTACTACGCCAATGAAGGTATGGGAAATGACTCTATCAGACCTGGGTGCGAGCAAGGAAATAACCCAGGTGGAATATGAAGCATCCATCAGACAACTTTTTGCCCTGGAGAGCAATGAACGTCCCATCCACATCGATTTATCCCAGGATGACAGTGTAGTAGTAGCAGGTCAGTTTTCCAGTGAACAAACAAAGGAATTCCGTGTAATTACAAACAGCAGTAGTTCATTTACTGTTTATGCCGCCGATAATGATGATGGCTTAAAATGGAGCAGGTTTGATTATGATCCCGGTTTCGGCCTGTGGTTTAATTCAGCTGGTGATGAAATTCCCAGCCACGGCAATCCCAACGGCATTGATATTTATGAGAATGAAATAATCCTAACATTAGATCAGCTGGGTATCGAAGCATTTCATCATGATGCAGGCAATATTTCCAGCAGTTATCGTATAGACCTGGATGGGAATGCGCGGTCTATTACCATGATTAATGGTGACGAATTTTATGTCGCTTGCGAAGAAGGCGGCGCCTATAGATTGAATATGGGTTATTCATCCCAATGGAGTAGTGAGATTCAGTTTGCTGAAGACCTCTATGTAACCCATGTCGCTAATAATCAATATCAACTGGCACTGTCCTGTTCTGGTAATGGCCTTGTTTTGTATGAAGCGGGTTCAGATTTTTCCATCTATGAAAAAGGCATACATGATATCGGCTATGTCTATCACACCGAGTTTTCCAAAGGCTACCTTTTTGCTGCAACAAGAGAAGGCTTGCAAATTTTCGAGATTGTTGAATAATAGGGCCAAAATGAAAAAACTTTCTTTGATATTGTTGGCATTCACTGTTTCTTTTGCTCAGGACTTTAGTTTAGCCACTGGTGCTCCCATTCGTCAGGGCGTACACATCGAATGGTTCAGAACAGTAGCGCCTGGCCATACAGGCGAGGCCATCTTCGTTTGGTCGGATACCCGCTTTGGTATGCGCAATATTTTTGCCCATAAGGTAAGTCAGACAGGTGAATTCCTGTGGGGAGAAAGCGGAGCGGTGGTAACAGATCTTCCTGGGCGTCAAGAGGACCCGGTAGCCATTACGGATGGGAATGGGGGAACATTCATTGCCTGGGTGGATTATCGTTTTGATGAAGAAGGCGATATTTTTCTTCAGCATATTGATGCGAATGGGAATCTGCAGCTGGATCCGAGTGGTGTAGCCCTGGCTCAGGTGCCAGGAAGGCAACTTACCATCAATATGTGTACTGACAGCCTTGGGGGCGTATTTGTTACCTGGCAGGACAAACGGGGCGGTGTGGATGATGATATTTACGGTACGCACGTTTCCGTTGATCATGAAATTATATCACCCGGGATTGGTGTGGCTATCGTCATTGAAGGCGGCAACCAGAATGCCAAATCCATCGAATATGCGGGAACCAATGAAGCATTCATTGCCTGGGCTGATTTCAGGCAGGGTGCTAATGCAGATATTTATGGGCAAATATTGGATACGAATATGTCTGCAACTTTTGAAGAAAATGGAATTCCGATTGCCAATACAACTGACCAGGAACTAAGCCCCAGGGCAACTTATGTAAATAATGGTATATCTTTCATCACCTGGAAGAGAGGTGATGAAAATTCGAAGATATTTTATCAATTTGTTCATTCTGAAGGTCTGGTCTTTGATGATGCGAAAACCATATCTCTTTTCGATGCTGTACAAACCTCTCCAAGGGTAAAAAGAAATTCGACAGGCGAAGTTTTTGTTAATTGGACAGATTTAAGAGATGATCCTGTTAACGGGGACCAATATTTCCAGAAAATTGATGCGAATGGTGACATTCAGTGGGAGGAAGGTGTACGCCTTGATCCGGCAGATGATTTAGATTTTAGTACCCGGTTTACCGCAGGTGCCAGCGGCGACCTGCACGTGGTCTGGGAGCGTGGAACTTTTCCGGAAGTGGATATTATGTACCAGAATATCGATTCAGCAGGAAACCATTTCCTGGCTGACCCTGTAAATGTATCCGCTGCAGATGGGCACCAGTTTTCGCCCATTGTAACCGGGGATATTGACAATGGTCTTTATATGGTTTATGCCGACCAGGGTACCGGGAGTATTGACCTTAAAGTCCAACGAATCGATCCTGCCTATGAACCCCATTGGAACAATGGAGGTATCACGGCCATGACTGGTCTGGATGGTGATGTAAATTATACCAGACCCTTCCGCATTGATGATGAAGACCTTTATTTGCATTGGGAGGATAATCGGGCAGAAAAAAAGATATACGGTACGCGGATCACTGGGGAGATAATCCAGTACGAAAATGGAAGGCAGTTGACGTTTGGAGATAATTCATCATCAGAAACTGACTTTTCCACCCCGAAAGTGATCCAGACCGAATATGGAATCTTTTCAGCCACATTTGATGGATCAGCATCCCCAAAATTTATCCGTATCAACAAATTCGATGACATGTTGAACAATGTGTGGGATTCAATAGGCGTTGCTCTGACGCCCATTTTTGATATGAGAAATGCGACTCTTGTGGGTGCTGGTGAAGGGGTGGGGTGTTTCTGGTCGGAGAGCCGAGGCCTAAATTATGATATTTATTTCCAAAGACTGGATGCCAATGGAAATCTCATTTTGGATGCGGAAGGGGTGGAAATTGTGAATTCCAGCGGAGATGATTATCTTCTGGAAGTGGTCCCAACACCTGATGAAAAATTCCTGATATTTTGGATGGAAGATGCGTGGCCCGCAGCAAAACTCATGTATTCAAAAATAGATGGAAATGGCAATGTGGAAATTGGCTGGAACCCCAATGGGAACAGTTTGAATGTCGCCTCCTATGATTCCAGGTATCTCCAGGTAAAAAGAATAAGTGATGATATCGGTGTTTTGGCCGTCTGGGTCCAGCAGGGTAATGCTTCCGATATTTATGCCCAGCTCGTGGATTGGGACGGAAATCAGCTATGGGACAATGTAGGCATTATTATTTCGGATGCAGAAAATGATCAATCCAATTTCACCTTTGATTTCAACGAGAATCGTTCAAATTCGCTTCTGGTCTGGCAAGATTTTCGCAATGGCCAGAATTTTGAAATATTTGGACAAATCCTGAACTTGGAAACTGGGTCTCTTGACTCCGAACCTATCCAATTTACTTCTGTAGTGAACGATTCTCTCCACAATTATAATCCCACTGTTACATCCATCATGGAAAATGAATTTCTAGTGATCTGGGAGGATGGCCGAGGCTATTATAATGAAGATCCATTGCTGATTAATGGTGTGGACCTATACGGTGCAGGCTACATCATTGGGCAGGGTATGACAACAGACGTGAATGGAATCCCCATCTGCATTGCTTACCACAAACAGCAGCATGTGAATGTAACCCATCACACGGGGGAAGAATATTTCTTGGACTGGATTGACTACCGCAGTTCCGGTAAAGAAGACCTTGCCAATTACTACGGGCGTACGCTCGTGAAAGCGGAATTACTTACCAATGACCCGGGCTGTAATTGTGCCGTGCCCACAGAATTCAGCCTGAAACCAGCTTATCCAAACCCATTTAACGGTAGAGTTAATTTTGATTTTACCATGCCTGCCCGCGAAGCTATTGAGTTTAGGATATATGATATTAAAGGCAGGGTGGTTTCCGATAAATTGATCCTGCCAGGATTCGGAGGAAATTACCGGATTAGTTGGGATGGAAAAATGACCGATAGCAGGATGGCACCCAGCGGAATCTATTTTTATGAATTCAATACAAATAATGTAATAATAAAGGGTAAGATAACTTATCTTAAGTAATACATGAAAATTGTATTACTTATAATATTTTTCGGTACTTTATCCGGACAAGTCCTGGATGAGCGATACCATACCACGGAAGAGATCTACAGTTTTCTGGATTCACTTAACCAACTGGAAGAATTGAATGGTTGGTTTCATTTGGATACTATCGGGTATTCCACCCAGGGAAACATCCCCATTCTTGCAGCTAAAATATCTGACAATGCACACATAAAAGAAGATGAACCTAGGGTCCTATTTGTAGGGCAGGTCCACGGGGAAGAGATTCTAGGCGTCGAAGTGATCATGGAATTATTGAATGATCTTCTTTTCCCGGGCGCCAGTATGTACACCCATATGAACATTTTGAAGGAATACCTGGAGATCTGGCTTGTGCCGACAGGGAATCCTGATGGATTGAATGTGGTCCATGAAGGATTGGATGTGAGTTATCGGAAAAATAAACGAGACCTGTCCCCGGAAGGCTCATTTCCCAATGGGATATTTGATTATGATCCTGCCATTGGAAATGATGTGGACGGGGTGGATCTGAATAGGAACTTTGATTTTAACTGGGCCTTCGGAGATACATTCCTCGAGCCGGATAATTCCGATTATGGTGCCCATTTTGATTATTACAGGGGTGACGAGCCTTTCTCGGAAAGCGAGGCTATTGCCCTACGTGATCTGGCTATTGAGAATGATTTTGTTTTTTCCATTGTCTGGCACAGTTCCAGATCAGGGAACTTATCTGAAAAGGTATTTTCCTCGTGGCGGTGGGAAGACACCAAGGATTCTCCTGATCTTGATATCATGAAATCCATGGCTGATTATTTTGCAGGGCTGATGGAAACAGAGGATGGTACTGGCACCTATTTGTCCGTTTACAGCGGGTCTCGGAATGGAAAACTCCACGATTGGTTCTACCGGGAAACGGGGTGTATTCAATACCTTGTGGAGTGCGGCACAGCAAATTTGCAGCCGGACAGTGCTCTTATTGAGAGCACCATTGATCGTACCAAACCAGCTATGGTGTATCTTATGGATCGAGCCATTGGCTATCATACAGCTGAACAGCAGTGCAATTGCCCCCAAGTCAATGGGATTGTTTATGATGCATCGACAAACCAGCCCATTGAAGGAGCCATTGTAGAAGTACTGGAACATACAGGTTCGGTTTTAAAACCGCGCTTAACAGACGAATTTGGTCGTTATAGACGTATTATGAATCCGGGTACTTATACAATATCAATTAGGGCGAGGGGGTATTTACCGCAAGAGATTACTGCAGTGACCAATAATAGTGGGATTACAACAGAAGATATTTTTTTAGAGCCGGCAGAAAACCACACTTTAACATTGAACTTACTGCACTCGACATTTAACATAGTGACTATTGAAGGATTTATTCAAAATGAATTCGGTGCGGAGGAAATTCAAATTACCACTGGAGAGAATGTTTTTGAACTACCAGAAGGAGGGTATACAGTTGTTTTCCCTATGGATAGCGAATTCCTTCCATGGGAAAAACATATATCATTAACAGGTGATTATTCCTGTATTGTGTCTTATTTAGAAGGGAATAAAATCATGTTGAGTGAATCCTGGCCATGGGAGAATGCGGAAGGACTCTGGTCAGCGGGCAATGTTGTCTTAAGATCTCAGGAAAATAGTTATTACAATAATGGCGATTCTACATTTACCACACAGTGGATGGAATCTAATCTAATCGATATTTCCGGTACAAATCGTGTCGTTGTATCAGTCAGGCATAAATTCGAAACTGAATGGGATTATGATCCCATTTCAATTGAAATTTTAGATGAGAATGAAAATGTCCTTGGTTCAAAATTATGGACCGGAGACCATTGGGATGAGTATCAGACTCATTTGATCACTGCCATCTCCGAAACGGAATTCTCACAGGTAAAGGTGAGGTTGGAATTTTCTCCTGATCAAACAGTGAATTATCGTGGATGGGAATTGCAGGAACTTTCCCTTTATTCCAGTTTTGATGAATATTTGGATGTGGCAGAATCCACTGGCGGCAGATCGCCAAAAATTCCTATGATGATCAATGGGATTTATCCCAATCCGTCCAATGGTCGGCTCCAGGTCGATCTGGCTAATTATCCCGGCGGCAAGGGTACCATCCGTGTCTATAATCTCCTGGGGCAGGAAATCCTGGCTCATGCGTTGAATAATTTATCATCGGGAAGACATTTTCTGGATCTAAACTTGAATAAATTAAGCGACCGTCCCATAGGGTCCGGGATGGTGTTTATCCGAATGGAAACAGAGAAAGAACAGGTTGTAGAAAAATGCGTGTTACTCAAAAACTGATCTTAACTATTTTAACATTTTCGATCCTTTTTGGCGAAGGGATCTCCTTTCGCGGTAAATCCAAAAAACAACTCTTGGGACAGGCCGTACCTCTAGCCTTTGCTAATATTATTACTAATAATTACAATATACTGCCTTCCCAGATCAATCCACAGCGGGGGAGTTATCTTATCATTGTACCGGATGGGATCGTGAATTATTTGGGAGATTTCGTCGCGTTTAAGAATTCCCAGGGCTTTGATGTTGATGTTATATCATTGTCCGAAGCAGGAGAGTCGGCTGATGCGATAAAAATCACTATTGCCAATAAACTGGCTGAAGATCCAATGCTGGAATATGTACTGCTGATCGGTGATGTAGATGGTTTTGCAGAATTCCCATCTTTTTACTATGGACCAGAAAATGATGTATCTGATCAGAAATACACCCATATCCTGGGGAATGATAATATCCCTGATGTTTTTATCGGACGATTGTCGATTGATTCTTTATCGGAATTTGCTGTGGTTTTGGCAAAAACGATCAAATATACCCGGGATCCACTGGCATTCAATTCTGATTGGCTGGATCATGGACTTATTGTTGCGGGTAACTATTCCAATACTTATCCCATTCCCATTACACCGAAATGGACCTCATACTGGCTGCGGGATGAACTACTGGATTATGGCTACAGCCAGGTCGATACTATTTTTTACCCACCCGTGCAACAGGGGGCACCCTATATCATTGAATCCATTGACAACGGAGTCGGCATCGTCAATTACCGTGGCTGGGGCGACGCCAATGGCTGGCATTATCCTGAATTTCACGTGGATGACGTAAATGGTCTGAACAATGGTTGGCTTACACCGGTTTTCATGAGTTATGTCTGTAATTCCAATGATTTTGCCAATAATGTGGACCCATGCCTATCCGAAGCGGTTCTGCGTGGCGGAACTCCAACGGTGCCCAAAGGTGGTGTTGCGTTTATTGGTCCATCTGACCTTCACACCAGCACGAAGTTCAACAATGTTATAAATGCTTACATGTATGATGCCATGTTGAACCATGATGTATTCGAATTGGGACCTGCCATGCAGGCGGGGCAGTCGGGATTGCTCAAGGAATTCCCGGCACAGAATGGTCCTGGTGAAGCACAGGAATTTTATGCGCATGTGTATAATATTTTAGGTGATCCATCATTGCAAGTGTATGTAGACACTCCTGAAGAATTTACTATTGTTGTGAACGATATAAAGTCATCAGATCATTTTGTAGAAATTATACTAGTCGATCCAATTGGAAACCCTGTAAAGAATGCAGTTATAAGTATCATGGGAAATGGAGAATTACTAGCTAAAGGCATCTCAGATAATGATGGAAAATTTGTTTCATCGCTAAATTTAACTGACCTTTCAGCGATTGATGTTTATGCTAATAAGGGTGGTTTTATCCAAGGCCATGAAACAAGCCTTATTGATGATAATGAACAGGCGATACATCTATCTGATATAATTATTGACGCTGGTGAGAACGGTTCTAAGCCCACTCTTGGATCTCCATTCACCTGTAATATAATATTGGAAAATGCTTCCAACTATACAGTCAGTGGATCTGGAGCAATGATAACATTCTCTAATAACGTTGTTCCTTCGTCCATTGATATCGATATCCCATCTCTTGCAGCAGGTGAGACCACAATAATTGGCGATATTGAATTGATTTCATATAATACGGATGTAAGCAACTTTATCATTGGAAATTTATCTTACAACACTGATATGGAAATAATATTTGATTTTGCAATTGACATTGAAATGCCTTTATTTGAGGTATCATTCGAAAACAATGTTTCTCCGAATTCTACTTTTGATCCGACACTTTTGGTTACAAATTTTTCGGATGCAACATATTCTGATATTTGGCTGAAGATCTCATGTCTTGAAGGGGCCACAGTAACCCTAAATGGTTCGTCGGATCAGTTTTCAACTTTTTCGGGATTCGAGACTTCATCGCAAGGTACGAACTATATAATTGATCTTGGTGACGTGGCCTATGGGAGCGATATAACTTTTCTTGTTGAATTCCAGAAAATGGAGCACACTATTTTCAGCCAGTCAGTTCCATTGCATATTGAACCTGCTTCAGAGAATCTCCCGATAGCGCCAAACAACTACGGGTATTGGGCTTATGATGATACGGATGCTGGATTTGATCACACACCTGCATTCAACTGGGTGGAACTGGATCCTGCACATGGCGGCAGCAATGGTACGCATCACCAGTTAGATGATGATGACCATGTGGATATTGAGCTGCCCTTTACATTCAAATATCACGGCATTGATTACAACAATATGACCATCAGTTCCAATGGTTGGACATCCTTTGAACCATGCTATATCGATTATTTCTGGAATATGTCCATTCCCATGTATATGGGTCCCAAAGCGCTGTTGGCACCTTTTTCCGATGATCTTGAGACTATCGATTCTGATGGTGACGGCAATATTGACGTGTGGATCAACGTGTACACGAAACACGATGAGGCAAACGGACGATTTATTATCGAATGGTCCAGGGCATTGAATGGCTATGATGAGATTACGGAAGAGACTTTTGAAGTGATTCTTTACGATCAAAATGCCATGCCGACCGAATCTGGCGATGGTGTGATAGATTTTCAATATTTGGAAGTGGAAGACGTGGATGTAACCAAAAATTATTCCACAGTAGGTATCGAATCGCCGGAAAAGAATTATGGTCTGCAATATGTTTTCAACAATGTGTATGCGCTGGGCGCAGCACCATTGGCTAACGAACGTGTGATCCGTTTTTCCACCCAAGCACCGGATAATTATGTGGCCCCCTTGGCAGTAGTGGATGGAGAATTAAACCCAAATGAATTCTCCTTGAGTCCCGCTTATCCGAATCCATTTAACCCGGTAACACATTTAGATTTAATAATCCCAACTACTGAAAGTGTGAAAATATCCATTGTGGATATTTTAGGTAGAGAAATCGCTGAACTTCACAGTGGAGTACTGTTTCAAGGTATATATAAATTCTCCTGGAATGGAACGAATCATTTGGGTCTTTCAGTCGCTTCAGGGACTTATTTTGCTGTAGCCGGATTCGAAAAAAACACTCAAATTCAAAAACTGCTATTGTTAAAATAATGAAACAATTAGTAAAAATTTATTCAGCATCCTGGTGTCAGCCGTGTAAATCCGCAAAACGATTGCTAACAGAACGTGGGTTGAAATATGAGGAAATAGATATTGAAGAAAGAGGATGGAGCAGGGAGGATCTGTTTGATTTGACTGGCGGTCGCACCGTGCCCCAAATAGTAATTGATGGGCAACCTGTTGGTGGATATGATGAGTTACTTAAGTTGGACCATGAAGGAAAATTGAACGGTTGATCCAACCTTTGGCCAGAATTATCAGGGTTTTTGCAGTAGCGGGAACCCTGTTTTTGTTTTTTAACTGTTTCGGTCGCCGGGCCAAGGCAGAGGGTCCCCCTGATATACACACGGTGGCGGCAAACCGTCTTTCCATTGAACAGTGGAACGAAAATAATCGCAAGGATTTTATGGACCTGGGCATCCTAATGAAGGGTGAGATACCTGGATATTTATTTACCAATCTGAAAATCCACGATATCCTGATAGAAAACATGGAGATCATGGAAGAGAATCTAGATAATGTGGAGCGTTTGCAGCAGGATATGAACAGCATAATGGAATCACTGCAAGAATCTGATGGTGACAGTTTACAGTCGCTCATGGATGGTGAAACCAGTTATGAACAGGAAATCGGTTCGATATTCAGTGATATCAGGGATGCCCAGGCAGAGTACGAAAAGGGGAAGAAAGGACTGCGGCAAGGATTGAAAATGGACAGACGCAGGATTATTTTTATCCGGGATCAAACGCATTCTTGGAAAAAGGAGTTTCATCATTTGCGATATGAGCGCGCCGGACTGCAGCAGGCTGTTGAACATTTCAACGGCAGCCTTAACGAAGCAATCTTCACAGATAATCATTCGAAAAAAGAGATACTGGAATTATCCAGTAAGCTGGAGAAGTATCGTAATGAACTTGGCCAGATAGAATTATTTATTGCTGAAAGCGAACGTATCGCCTGGGAAGAAACTGGCGCATGGGTATGTATTCGGCCCATGTTGACCTTTCAAGAGGGTGAATTGCGAAGAGGAGTTCCCTTGGCTTGTGAACAGAAATATGAACAGGGACTGCGCGATTATAAACGAATCCTCCGGGATATGAGCATAGAATTGGATTCAATCTGATTTTTTAAGGTAAGTGACCTTGTACAGGAACCGGTTGGATCGGCCTGTGGCCTGGATGAGATATACACCGTTTGCAGCTTGCCCGCCGTTGTTGTTTTTGCCATTCCAGGTTATGGAAACCACTTCCGGTTCCGGAAAATCCTTCGTCATGGACCATATATTGTGACCTAGGATATTGTAGATTTCAATTTCCACGATTTGCGGGGCAATGACCTGCAGTTCAAGATGGATCTTATCAATGCCTATCCCGGGATTGGGGTATGGCGGAAATAATGTAAAATCCTCCAGATAACCATCACGCAGGGATAAAGTATAGTCCCAATTCTGCACTTCATCATTTACAGCAGAGATTACCAGGGCTACATAATCGATACCCAGAGAGGGGTCGTAGTTGGTTGGATTTTCCATCCTGACTGTCCATTGCTGTTCATTCTCATGCTTGATGATTGTCGTCAATAATAAGTCTGTAATGGGTCCTGTATCATTGGTCAGTGAAATGGACACAGGGGTGCTGGTATTCAGTTCATAATAGTGGGATGCGTAGAGTTTTAATGTGGGGCTTGTGATGGTCTCAGAATCGCTCTGGTTATAAATGATATATTCTTTGGTACCCGGCTGTTCAACCGGATAATCTTCTGCTTCCTCATAGCGGTAAATTCCTGCGCTGAGGCTGGAAGACAGGATACGGTTGGCGATGCGCATACGATTATAGGCATCCACGAAACTTGAATTTTGGGATACAAGTGCTTCGTCTATAGATATAAAACTGACATCCTGGGCCGGACTGGCGTTGGCCCGCGATCGTTCCCAGCATTTTTTGATGGTCTCTCTGCCCCCCAGATGTTCATCGATGTACTGGAAGAATATAAAGGAGCCGTACATATGCGTATCCTCCACATCGAGCGGTTTATCCGTGTTTGCGAACCAGGCAGGCATGTACCGGTACAGGTCATTCACCTGGTCGTATAAATCATCTTCTGACCAGACTGCAGTCGCCTCCATGAACCATAGGCGCTCGTAACAGTTGTAGCCAAACTGCAGGGCATGAAAAAATTCATGTACAGCTGTAACCTGGATATTTTCCAGTTCCGTGTGATCGCTGAATACGGAGGAGTCATAAGAGTTGCGCATTTTGATAAAACTGGCACATGCGGGATCTTCAGCGGGTGCGTTTGATGTATAGGTTATGCCAAAGTATCCCGCCGGAAGAGCCATAATATAGATATCGTAAAGGTCTGAACTGCCAATCCCATTGTCCGTGGGCGGCTGATCGAACCCGAGGGAATCGGCGAAGAAATTCCAGACATGCTCAAACACAGCGGCCATGTTGAGGACATAATCCTCATTTTCAACTTTGTTGTAGGAGTCATCCAGGGTATAATGCAGCAGAAAATGCTCCGTGGCATGGGTTTCATCCAGACCTTCGGGGCGTTCCACCAGGAATTCTGACCCGTTCACAGCCAAGCCTAATTTTTCCAGTTGTCCGCGTTCGTCGGCGGTAAACTGACCGGGACCGTTCCGGATCAGATTTGTAATGTGAGGAGTGGCATGTGTCCTGGTTTCGGTATCGAATAGTGCAGAGAAGGATTGTTGTGATGTAAGTGCATTGCCATAAATCAAAGCAATGGTGATAAACTGAAGAATAATGAGTCTGATCATTTTTCTTTGAATTTGTCTTTATATTTTCTCCGTAC
>Ga0066851_10000994_pt1 | contig 14062 bp, 13 predicted proteins | sample ETNtaG_7_FD_65493 | JGI IMG/M metagenome (GOLD analysis project Ga0066851, IMG submission 65493) | Marine microbial and viral communities from oxygen minimum zone, Eastern Pacific Ocean - ETNP201406SV65 | ecosystem: Environmental > Aquatic > Marine > Oceanic | place: Pacific Ocean: Eastern... | reverse complement strand
AGCCTAAGTAACAAGAACTATTGTTGTAATCCTTTTAGTTTAAAATTAACAGAGATTGAAAGATGATTAGTTAAACAAGTTCTTTTTAAGACAATAACGTTTTTTTCTTTATAACGTATGGAAAACATTGTCAACAGCCCTTTGGTTAAAAACGAACTTCAGTTGTTTTATTTTATGGACGGGCGTAGCTCTATACCCATGTTTCTCAATTTATTGTCTAATTCCTCAGTATGATTATTTAGTTGATTAATTCTCTCTCTCCTTTCAGAAAAGAATAAAGATTCATGGAAGCTCTTTTCCTCTTCTTTCTTAGATGCTTCTATAGGTGCTTCTATCGTTTTTGACACAACTATGTGTTTTATCACCTTTGATAAAATTCCCATGGTGTTTTTCCTTATTCGACTACTCTATTTCTAATGCTGATTCTACGTCCCACAGTTTACAAAGCTCATTGAACATTGTTTTTTCATTTTTATGAATAATACCATCTATTAATATCATCGCCTTGATTACTTCAATGAAACTTTTCTTAATACCCTCACAGTCTTTTGTTTCATTGATGAGTTTTCCCATTTCTGTAGTTCTTGATTTTATCTTATCGAATCCTTTAGAAATAATATTTTCGTTATCCTTTATTTGTGATTCAACTATCTTTTTTTCTTCATCTGTTAGTTCCGTCATTGTATTCTCAATGATTTCAGACTCTTTATCTGATACATCAAAATCACAATTCATAAACATATAAAGAATGTTAAACAAGATGACTTCTGCTGTGTTTATTTTGTTATTCATCTTTACTGCTTGATTTGTTTATGAACAACTCTCCTTATTTACTTTCTGAGTATAATAATATTTTGGGTAAACAAGGAATGGTTATTAAGAAATAAACAAAAAGCCATAGATAAAAACAAGGGGTTGGATAAACATCTCTACACCCCCCCCTGCTGGATTTGCTATCATGATTCACTTACGTTGTATCTTTCTGATTATCAATATGGTTAGCTATTCTCCATAAGGTCCGCCGTAGGCACCCATGTCGTTCTGGGATCCGTTATTGTCCTGGTATTCATCTCCTGGATGTCCAGTGTTGGTACAGGGTGAATCGGGGCGTAAATGAAAATCTTCATTGGCCACTTCAAGAAACAAAGGATCATCTGGAATATTTCCATTAGAATCCGTTGGGTCGGCATCCTTGAAACGACAGTATGCCACAACAGAAGCAGGGGCATCATCCATTACAAGCAAATCAAAACCTGTGTGCTCCGAGATAATATTATTTAAGAATATTACCGAGCTGTTGGCAATGGAGACGCCTCCCAAGGAATCACCTGCGATACTATTCCCTACAATCGTGTTATTGATCACTTCTCCTGTGGCGTTGCTGATAAAGATGCCGCCCACATTATCGCCTACATTGTGAAAGACAATATTGTTGTACAGGCTGGCATTCCCAGTTAGGTATAATCCTCCGCCCTCCCCCGGGGCTTGATTATCCACGATGAAGTTGTTCCGTAATACTGCGCTTCCAGCAGCATATACACCCCCACCAGGCGTATACGCACCCTCACCGCCTGTTCCACCTTCCAACCAAAATCCTTCCAAGATACCGTCATTGATATTAAGACACCTATCACTATCTGAAGCAATAATAGTGGTCACTTCATGGTCATCGATCGCTCGAACTAGAATGTCTTTTCCTAAAATGGACAGGCTCCCCGGGTATTTTCCAGAAGAAACCAATATGGAATCTCCATCATCAATCACAGGACTCTCAAAAGCTGCCTGGATTGATTCATAGTCATCTGGTATGTATAAAGAAGTTGTTCTCGGAATTGTGGTTTCTCCTTCGGTCCATTTTTCGTTGCCCTGAACATCAGAAAAGGTCACTCGGTATTGGAAATCTGCATCATCGTTGACTACATCCGTGTATGTTATTACTAATGGATTCGTGAGTATTGCCCGCAGTGTCCAGTCTGTATCTAAAGAGATCCTACGCTCTACCGTCACTTTGGAAAAATTTTCAACTATGATTTCACTCCAGGTTAATTTGACATCAGATGAATCTACAAGCCGTGTAATGGAATGTTCAATGGCCAAATCAAGGAGTGCATCTGGGCTCGTCTCATCTGTATCAAAAGGCCATTCACAGGCATAAACCAGAAAAATCAGGACATAAAGAGAGAGGATCCTCACTCTTCTTCCTTATTATTTGAAAGGGTTAGCTTGAGGGAAAACAAAGTTCGATGGGCTTCATAATAGCGAAAAGGATCATTAGAGTAATGGGCGAAATCCACAAATGTGATTTGATTGGAAAAAAGGTTTCGTATTGAGTAGCTTACACTTACGTCAAACAACCAGATCGATTCTGTAAGCGTTAACGTTAGATTAGTATTTTTTCGGTTGTCATACTGCCTAATCTCAACTCCTCCTCGCTGGTAGACCTGTGGTCCTTCATAAATGTGACTAAGATTAAGATGAAACACCCCTTTCCGCCAATCAAGAATAAAACGACCTATGGCGCTTGGCTTGTTTGGAAACGCTTCTTTGTTGCTGACACCCACAAGTGTCACATTTCCAGTGAACTCTAGGGATCCATGAAATATTTCCAGGAACTTGATTTTGGTTCCGATCTCAATGCCGTTGACGGACGCTATGGGCGTGTTGTATGGAATTGGCAGGAAGTCCCCGATTAGTCGGTAAGCGATTTTGTCGATATAATGATTGCGAAAGACACTTCCACTAACAACCCAACGGTCGATAGTAGCCGTGGTCATTTGTTCCCATATAAGTTCTCCTCCTACCTCTGTCGTAGATAAGTGTTCCACAAACAGATCATCAGTCAAGATCCCCTGGAATAGTATAGTCTTTTCTTCCGGGCTTATTCCGTGGAGTATTGCATCGGCTTGATAACGTGTTGTAAACCAGAGAAAATAGTCATTCAAGGTGGGGGGCCGCTTATTCCAACCTTGGTTGAAAAAGAGGTTATATCTAAAGCGCGGAGCTGTGCCTCTAAGATAGGCTCCTAACCGGAATGTGCTCATTCCCATTTTTGATTCTTTTTCGTAGCTGGTCTCTTGGATGAAACTTTGATTCCAGCTATCAGATGCTTGATTATATAGAGAATCAAATTCGGTGATAGTCTGACGATGATTATATTTGGCTCGACTTGGGCGAACACCCAATTCAAAACGGATTGACTCCATAGTGGGGGTGTCGATCAGAGTTGTATAGCGCAAGACCCCGGCCCAGCCCTTGTCTAGCCACCTTAATCGTGCATTATCTCCCCAACTCTGTTTTATATCTTTAGGCGTGGTCAGGTTGTCACCAAAATACCACTGGTCTTCCATTTCCCACTGGATTGTTCCGTCCCACCGATTCCAGTGAAAAGATTTTCCGATACGAAACATGGTAGTTTCTTCATCAAGGTCCCGGGTTATATTATCAAAGAACGAATCCTGCCATGCCCAGACCCTGAAACCGTATTGGATATCCCAATCGCGAGTACCCAGGATTGATCCATGAAAACTTGCTCGATTTACTGATAAACTATCTTTCGCAATGATAGAACCAGTGGGGAATTTTATGGAATTGCCAAGCGACAGATGTCTTGCCGAAACCTTCCCATCAGATAAGTCGAGCGTAGAAACAAGGTTATTAAAGAGGGATGTGTAGAGTGTCCGGCCATCGTATAATCGCGACTTACCGGAAAAACGTCCACCCAGCCCAAAGGATCGGGCACGCAGATTTATCGCTCCTGATAAATCCTGATCTCTTGCATCGGCTAGACCAACATTACGGTATAGGGTTATTGTGTTGCTTTCGGGTGATTGTGAGGATAAATGAATCACGCCCCCAAAATTTCCAGGGCCAAAGAAAACAGAGTTTCCCCCTCTTATTATCTCCACGCTGGATAAATTCATCATGTCGATGGCAGAGAGGTCTGCGACGCCGTCCAGAGCTCTGTTGAGTTTGATCCCATCTAGGTAAACTGATATCTCATTGGCATTGCTGCCCCTGACACTGGCCGTTTGTCGCCCCGATGTGGCAGTAGAGATTATGACACTGGTCATTTCTTGTAGTGCCTCGCCGATGTCACGGATACCGCGAACCTCAATTTGTTTCAAGGAAACGTCCTCACCACTGCTGGAGACTTCCCTCTCTATTTTTCTTCGCTCACCTGTGATCAAGATTTCTTTTCCTTTCAATACCGAGGATTCCATCCTCATCCAGATTTCATTGGGGACTAAGACTGTGACCTCCTGTTCAATGTAACCGATATGTGAGACGCGAATCTTGATAGGAAAGTCCCCCTGCCAATCAAATGAGAACACGCCTTTGTCGTCGGTAGTGGTGCCCATGTTTGTGTTGACGATAAGGACATTTGCGCCTACAATTGCTTCTTGTGTTTCTTTTTTTACTACCTTACCTGTTATTTGCGCGTGTACCGCACAAAACACCGGCAATATAAGGCAAACAAAAACGGTTACTCGAGGAGTAGAATGGGGAAGCATCGCCTGTCAATATAACTCTTCATATCCGTCTCTCAAAAGAAGGTTTGTTTTAGAGTTTCAAACTGATGTGTGTAAACCTAGAGAATAGATTGTTTTTGATGTTGTGATATCGCTATTGTTTTTAGCGTTGGTAGGAGAGACCTCTTCGTAACTCACATATAACACCAGACAGGTCAGCAAGGACAGCAGGTAAATAAAGTTACTATTTCCGATTATCCTTTTAGTTTAAAGTTTACAGGTATCGAAATCCAAACCCCAACAGCCCGCTCTCTTTGTTTTGCAGGTCTAAAGCGTGTTTTGCGGATGGCCTCTATTGCTGCCTCATCTAGACCCGTATTTGGAATTCCTTTAATGATTGTGGTTTCTATAACACGTCCTTTTTTATCAATGAAGGCCTGGATAAACACAGTACCTTCAATGCCGGCTTCTTGGGCAATCTCCGGATATTTTGGTCTAATTGGTGTTAGGGGGACCGGAGGATCATCATAAGGTATAAATTTAACCTGTGGGCCGGAAGGCGGTGGTGGGGGTGCATCCCATGCTTCAAAATCGCTCAAGTCGGTTTCTTCAATAGTTAAATCATCTGCAAGATCTTCATCTTCAGATTCAATTGGTATTGATGGTCGTGCAGGTGGGGGTGGTCTTTCAATCTGCTGAGTTTGAGGGATATCAATCTGTTCAATAATAATTTGGTCATAATGTTCTTGAACTGTTTCGCCAGCAAATCGCGGGAGGATAAAAAACAGGGAAATTGAAAGAATTATGCTTAGTAAACCTGTAGCTCTTATTATAAATGGAAAACGGAGTTTAAGTGATAGCTGTTCCAAAGACATAAATTAATCAAGGGACGTTTTTGTAGAATAGTTTAGCTTTAAAGCGTCTGCTTTCCTAAGCTCATTATGGATTCCTGAAACCAACTCCATTCTTGCTGATTCATCTGCTTTTAATGAAATAACAATCTGTGGATCTGCGACTCTCTTATCATATATGATGTTTCGAACATTTTCTATATTAAAGAGGCGGTCTTCAATTGAAATTAATCCTTCCTTAGAAATCCAAATATGTGATGTGTGTCGTTTTGATTTAAGTTTTTCGATTCGTTTCGCTTTTGGAATTTCAATAGGTAAACCAGAAAACTCTCTGAGTACAGTTGTAACCATAAAAAAAATTAACAACATGAATATTATATCGGGCATAGACGCCGTTGGAATTTCACTAGAAAGAGTTGTTTTTCGGATAAATTTCATCAGTCAGTATCTGCGATTGAAATACGGGTTGCATCTGCTATTTTAAGCTGATCTATGATAGCCACATAATCTTTGTAGCGAGTTTTTTCATGTGTTTTGACAGAAATGATCAGCTTGTCATTTTCCCTGAGTTTCTCTTTTACTATGCGGCTGACATCTTTTAGATTTACTGGTTCACCTCCCAGCAAAACCATTCCAGAGGAATTAATAAGGCAGTTTAAAATATTTTTTTTCTTTATTTCAATTTCTTCTCCCTCTGCAGGCAACACGAGACCCAACCCTTTGTCAATGTCAATTGTTGTTGTAACAAGAAAAAAGATAAGGAGTAAAAAAGCAATGTCTGCCATGGATGATGTAGGAATTTCCCCTCCCTTGAATCTGCGTTTTATTTTTCCCATGAGTTTTTCTTAAAGTTTTTTCTTTCCTCCTTTTGATGCATCCAGGTCATAAAGATGATCAATAAGTCGTACTGATTGCTCTTCCATATCTAACACAAGTTTGTCAATTCTTGATACGAAAAAATTCTGAAAAACCTGTATAATCATAGCGACGATTAATCCAAAAGCAGTGGTCAATAGAGCTTGGGATATACCACCGGCAACGACTGCAGGAGAAATATCGTTGGCAGCTTTAATTGCATCAAACGCAGAAATCATCCCCACAACGGTTCCGGTAAATCCAATCATTGGGGCAATTGTAACAACGGCGTTTAACCAGATCATATTTTTTTCGAGGAAAGCCATTTCCATTGGACCGGCATTCTGTATTGCCTTTTCTACTTCAGATATACCATGGTGTCTTCGTGTAAGGCCGGCATGAAATACTTTCGCTACTGGACCCTGAGTGTCCTCACATACTTGAACAGCTTCTTCTAAGTTTTTTCCTTCGATTTTTTCGGAGATTTCTTTGAAAAATTTCTGTTCATCAATTGATGACATTAGTAAAGAATATAATCTCTCGGCTGAGATTGCAAGCCCAGCCAATAGTGTAATCAAAATAGGCCACATAAAGGGGCCACCATTTACAAAATATTCAACCATTTATTCCTCCAAGAATTAATAGATTAATTTATTTATTTACAGAAATTATGAGAATTTAAGGGTTATTATTAATGAAACCAGAGGCTTCTTCAAAATATTTTAATGCTTCTATTATTTGGTTATCCGTTCTTCTGCGGATTCCCCAGGTTTCGTTGTTTCCCCAAAGAATTCCCGCACACTCTGCTTTCAGGTGGTTCATGATATAGTTTTTATTGTTATATATTGCTGTTGAGTCATATTGAATATCCTCTTGTTTTAAATAGAGTAGAAAACCCCGGAATTCATGTTCTGATAAAGACCAATGATCGCGAAATTTTATAAAATTATTAATGTTTTCAGATGTATTGTTTTTCATCTCATTATTACTTAAATAAATGGAAGCCCAGTTAAACAAGGGACGTTTAGAGTTTGAAAGAAGCTTATACGTTTCGTTTTCGATAAGTGTATCCCCCCTTGGTATGTATATATCAGGAGTGATCCCTCCTCCCCCGTAAACGACCCTTCCAGAGCGGGTAAGATATTTAGGGCGCAATGCCTTCAAAGAATCAATTTTTTTCTCACGGTCTTTTTCATACAGTTTGAGATAATATTGATCATCCCCACCATTTTCATATGGCCGCTGAATTAGTCGTCCACTTGGTGTAAAGTACCGTGCAATGGTTATACGAATAGCTGACCCGTCCTTTAATGGAAGTTGTTTTTGGACAAGGCCCTTGCCAAATGTTGTTTCTCCTGCGATGAGCCCTCGATCAATGTCTTGTATAGCCCCAGAAACAATTTCGCTTGCGCTAGCAGAGCCCCGGTTTACCAGGACAACCAACGGAATATTTCCATCACCTATATGAGGATGTGCGATAAAGACCTGTTCTGTCTCTTTACGCTTTCCTTTTGTAAAAACAAGTGTATCTTTCTGAGTAATAAATAAGTCGGCAATTTCGGCTGCCTGTTCAAGATATCCACCACTATTATTTCGCAAGTCAAAAAGAAGCCTGGTCATGCCTTGTTTTTTCAATTTTTCAATAGATTTTTTTACTTCTGTTGCCGTTGTTGCAGAAAATCGTGTTAACCAGATATAACCAGTAGAATCATCATACATTATTGATGCTCGGACGCTGTAAATAGGAATATTGTCTCGTATGATAGTTACCTCAAAAGGATCGTCAAGCCCAATACGACGGACAGTTATATTTACAGACGTTCCTTTCTTTCCTCGGAGATCTTTAAAAACCTGATCTTTTGTTATATTATATGCATCTTTACCATTAATAGCAATTATTTGATCTCCGGGGAGAAGGCCTGCGCGTTCGGATGGACTATCAGCCACAGGCGAAATAACAGTAATGTAGCCACCAAGAATATCAAATTCGATACCAATTCCTTGAAATGTACCCTTAAATTTTTCATCAATATCTTCTAGTTTCTTTGCTGGAATGTAAATCGAGTGAGGGTCTAATTCTTTCATCATTCCCTTAAAAGCACCTTCCATCAGTTTATCTAATTCTACTGTATCAAAATAGTATTGGTTAATAAACTGAAGTATTTGGTTTAAGACCTGCATTTTTGACCTGATAATTTTGTAGGAGTCTTTTCCCTGTGAGTAGAGATTGTGGGCAAAAGGAGCTACAAGAATGATTATGACGATCGCAGCACTAAGAAGGGATAGAAGTTTTTTTGACTTTATTTTTGTCATTTTTTAGTATTTTTAAATCAATCAGCTGGCGAATATACCAACGATCTTTAGGAAAAAACAGGGGCTTTTCCTTGTTTTATGTAAGATTGATAAACTATATTTCATAAAATGAGGAGTACATCAAAATTGAATAAAAACCAGCTTTCCCCCCTTCTATTATATCCTTACCAACCTAAGTTGTTCGTCATAATTCGACCTAAAGATATATATTCTTGATTAGGAGAAGAAAACTAAATCCCTTCATTGGGTTATTATTTCTGATTTCTTTGTCTGGTATGCCCTTTTATGTAGATGGTACATATGATTTAGACGGAGATAGTCTTAGCGAACTTCTTTTGTTCTATGATGAGAAGGACGGAGGGGAAATTCGTTATGTTGAAATAGAAAAGGATGGGAATCATACCCTTCTATGGTCATTTATAGCCACAGAAGATGTTCTGGGACACATATCAAGCGTTAAAATGGTTGATTTAGAAAATGATAATGTTCCGGAAATTGTTGCAATATTAAGAACTGAAGTAAGAAACAAAAATAATAATACTCCGTGGCTACTTTTATTTAAATGGGAAGGACAAACCTTTTCACCGCGACCTATGGAACTCTATGAGGATGATTTGTCGATTGGTCGAATTCGTTCGTCTAATTTTGTAGTATTAAATAATAATGAAAGGACTACCACAATAGGGGCGGCCTTTGCAACCCCCCTGAGGACAGGGGCAATTTTTAACCTCAACATGGCAGATAAGGAAATTCAGCTAATGGACTTTAGACTGCTTGAGTCTTCTGTTGTCGGCAATGGGTATGGTAAGGTGTTTATAGGCTCCTTTGAACATAAAGAAAAAAATAAAATTGTCTTGTTCACATTGGAAGCCAATTTAATTAAGATAAGTATGTATGATATGCTGGACGGCAGCAACCCGTTACAGGAAATATTTTCGGATGTTTTTAGTCTCAATGGAGCAAAGAAACTTTTTGTGCCTGGGATTATGACAACCGATGAAGACATGAATGGAAATGAGGAGCTATTATTGCCCTTTTTGAGCGGTGAAGTATTGACACTTTCGATTGAGGGCGGGGAGATGATACTAAAACCAAGTTCTTTTAGTGAAAAACCGCTATTTTTCTTAAATAAAGAGGTGAATGAAAAAGAAATAAATAGCTTCGTTTTAGCAAGGATTGAAGCAGGGCTGTATAAGTCATCATTATTTCCCAAACCCACTGAAGTGCTAACTGACGAGGACAGACCTGATTCTTTTGTTTCTAATATTCTAGAAACAACAGAAGAAGCAGAGGATAGTCTCATTTTAAGAAGTGATAGTTTAAACCTGAAGACAGAAGTGGTTTCTTTAGACCAAAAGACGTCTACGGTAGCCGATGCCATGGGTGAAAAGCCCCCAACAGCTGACACTGTTGTGGAGGAAAAGACAGAAGTGGTTTCTTTAGACCAAAAGACGTCTACGGTAGCCGATGCCACGGGTGAAAAGCCCCCAACAGCTGACACTGTTGTGGAGGAAAAGACAGAAGTGGTTTCTTTAGACCAAAAGACGTCTACGGTAGCCGATGCCATGGGTGAAAAGCCCCCAGCAGCTGACACTGTTGTGGAGGAAAAGTTTCTTCGTTCCAGGCCCCGAAAAACGTCTATGCCTAAAGAAGGGGGCTTCGCTGAACAACCCTTATTCCCGGATTATTACAGTGTTTCAATAGCCATACAGGAAGAAAAGAGGGCTGTTAATTTTAGTTCTAAGGGGGACACTGTTTTTTTTGTTGAAGTAGATACATCTTTAGAAAAAACAGTAACACATCGAATTAGTCTTGATATGGGAAAAATGCCAGTGAAAACCAAAGCAAACTTTGAATATAAATCTGAAAGACTTGTTGATGTTCCTGCTACTCAGATTTCATTAATCCATGATTTAAAAACAAACATGTTATTAGTATCGAAATCACCAGTGTCCAGTGCTATACCACAATCTTTTAATCCAGAAGCGTGGGATTCTCAATTACATAAATATCCCGAATATTTATTTGATGGATTTCCGGCGACGATTTCAATGGAATCTTTTGATGCTGGTATCCAATTTAGGATTGAAGAAGAAGTGGAGATAGCCAAACAGACCCCATTTATTGAAATGGTGAGCCCTTCAGATCCATCTCAAAAATTTAAAATGTATTTTAAATCAGGGGATGTTAAATCAATAAAGAGTGTTGTAAAAGTTCGGAAAAACGGATCTAGAAAAACAGTGACTCGGATTGATTTTATAGGGGAGATAAACCCAATTGCAGTACGTGTTTCTTTGGAGGAACTCCCAATTGGTGATACTGAGAAGGTACGTACCCCCAAAGAAGAAGATGAATCTGAGACTGATGTAAAGCTTAATGACATGGGAGGACAGAGAATAGATAAATAAAGAAGAGGCTAAAGAACAAGTTGATGAAGACAGCAGTTATTCTTAAATACCAATAAATCAATCAAGAGCAATATCCACAAGGCGTCCGCTATAATGATCTGTTTTTTTTATTGGTGATTCCAATCTTATCGATAAAATCTCTTATTGTTTGAGATCCCTGATCCTCTATATTTAAACTAATGCGTATGGCCTGAATAGGCACATCACCTGAAAAAGCCTCTAATTTTAATAAATCCTTTTCTGTTGTTAAAATTAAGTCAGCTCCAATTTCTTCCTTTGTTTCTTTAATTATTTTCCAATCATTTTTTGTATAGGCATGGTGGTCTTGATAGATTAAAGATCCTGCGATGGTGGCTCCAGTTTTTTGAATGAGACTATGGAATCCTCCCGGGTCTCCTATTGCTGACAGGGCTAAGACACGTCTCCTACATAATTTTTTTATACTTATAGTTTCTTCGTTGATACTGGAAAGAACAGAGGTGGCACTAATTGTGCTAGAAAAAAATGGCACATTAAGTTGCTTAATTTTTCTGGTTATATAATCTGATGGTTTTTTCAGGTTTGTTTTGGTTAAGAAGATGATGTCAGCCCGCTTTGTACATGACCATGGTTCGCGAAGGAGACCCAAGGGAAGAAGCCTGTGGTCTTGTTGGAGATCGCCAGAGTTGATTAGAACAATATCTATATTACGGGAAATTGAAAAATGTTGAAAGCCATCATCAAGGAGAATAATATCTGGATTAAAATGTTTTATTAGGAAAGAACCCCCACGGAACCGATTTTTATCAACAATAATTGGAATACCCTTTAGTGCCATTGCCATTAAAGCAGGTTCGTCTCCACACAATTTCCAATTAGGTGGTTTGGAATATCCATCTGTAACTAACAGTGAACCGGAACTCTGCCGTCCATACCCTCGGCTTAAAACGGCAACTGATTTTCCAGCCTTTTTAAAGAACTTTGCTAATGAGATTACCATAGGGGTTTTTCCCGTACCCCCGGAGCTAATATTTCCGATGCTGATTACCACACAGGAAAGTTTTCGTTTCGGAAAAACATCAATTTTGTAAAAGAAATCTCTCCATAAAATTAGTCCAAGGTACACTATTGTAAGAGGAGACAAGGCGGGCCGAAGAGTCACTAAAGAGTTTTTTTTATTGATGACCACGTTTTTCCACCTCGTTTTCCAATTTATCCAGTGCCTGTTTTAGTTTGTTTTCACACACATTAAAATCATCAGACTCTAAAAAAACTAAAGGGTCACCATAAATCATTTCTATTCGGCCAAAAGGCTTTCCAACGAAAAAAGTATCCCAGTTTGTAAAACTCCATCGGCAGGTTGACTGACCCATGGCTGGAATAATTACCGCTCTTGTTTTCTGCGCAGCGCGAATTGTTCCCGGCTTTGGTACTTTAGCAGGCCCCTTTGGTCCATCTGGTGTGAGAGCGACTACATTCCCGGGGCTAGCAAGAACATTAACTATTTCTTTATAAACCTTTTTTCCTCTGTCGGAGCTGGAACCACGAAGCAATTTCCATCCCATTTTGTCACCAATTTTAGAGATGAGGTCAGCGTCTTTATGCAAACCAGCTAAACCATAATATTGATTCCCAGCTAAATCCATAAAAGTTGGCAAAAGATGGCTGTGCCAAGAAGCAATAATCACTGATTTTCCGTCCGTAAGAATTTTATTGATTTGGCTTCTTCCTTTTATATTCCAACGACTTGTTCCAAAGAGAAATTTTAGTAACCATTTCGCCAGAAGGGCCTTCAATGAAAGCATCGCCATTATAAATGTTCCTTGAGAATTGCTTCTGCTGAGCGGGTGTACGCCCCCGGTTTTCCAAGGACTTTTCTAACCTCGGAGAAGCCAGTATACATAGAATTTCTTTTTTCTGAATCGTTAAGAAGAAGCCTCAATGCCTTGTAAAGGTTTTCAGATGTCATTTCATTTTGGAGAAATTCCGGTACAATTTCTTTTTTGCCTATCAGGTTAACTATAGAGGCAAAAGAAACTTTTGATAATTTTTTTATTAGAAACCAGGAGAAAAAAGACATTCGGTAACAGACAACCATGGGAATATTCATAACTGCTGCTTCTAGTGTGGCAGTACCTGAAGCAATAAGGGCTACGTTTCCATAATGCAGTGCCGTTATTGTATTTTCTTCAACATATATATGGTCTGGGAGTGGGGACAGGGTTGCAGAGGGAGCTTTGCCAACTACAACCTGAAGTTCAGGGGTAGATAATCTTAGTAATTGAACCGTTGTGAGGAAGATTTTCCAGTGTTGGTCAACCTCCTGTTGGCGGCTCCCAGGAAGTAGAATAAGCAAGGGCTTATCTGGAATTAATTTATGTTTACTGAAAAAATTATCCCTGGAAATTTTGGGTGGATTTAATTCTGTGAAAGGATGACCTACAAAGCTAACATTTACTCCTCGACGTTTAAACCAATCCTGTTCAAATGGGAAAATACTAAGAGATTGGTCCACAAAATCACGAAGGATTTTTATCCGACTTTCTTTCCAAGCCCAGACCTGAGGAAGAATAAAATATGTTATGGGAATATCAAGAGAGGAAATTCTTTTTATTAACCTAAGATTAAACCCCGGGTAGTCTATTAAAATAATTCGTAACGGACTAATTTCTTTTATTGTTTTTATGGTTTGGCTCATTACCCGCTTCATATAGGGTAAATGTTTTATGACTTCGGAAAACCCCACCATCGATAAATTATTTATGTGTTCCAAAATTTTTAGTCCTTGTTCCGCCATTTTATTGCCGCCATGCCCAATGAATTGGCAATTAGAATATTTTTTCTTTATTGCTAGGATCAATTGTGAACCGTGAATATCTCCAGATTCTTCTCCTGCAATAATAAAAAAAGTCAGGGTTTTTTGTTTTGTTTTTTCAGGTGTTTGAGTCATGAAATAAAGTCAGCAATCTTAAATAGTTTGATAAACGTAATGGTGGAAAGGGGTTCTGAAAAATATCAGTGCAAATCCTTAATTATCATTTCATGAATTTGTATAGCCACCTTTAAAGCTTCCCTTCCATCAGAGCCGGAAACGATAGGTTTCGTTTTTCCCTTTATGGAATCAATAAAGTTTGACAGTTCCATTCGTAGGGGGTCGAATGAATTTACAGGGGGTTTTTCATAAATT
>Ga0066851_10000988_pt1 | contig 14153 bp, 17 predicted proteins | sample ETNtaG_7_FD_65493 | JGI IMG/M metagenome (GOLD analysis project Ga0066851, IMG submission 65493) | Marine microbial and viral communities from oxygen minimum zone, Eastern Pacific Ocean - ETNP201406SV65 | ecosystem: Environmental > Aquatic > Marine > Oceanic | place: Pacific Ocean: Eastern... | reverse complement strand
TCACTCATCGCTGACATGGAACGCAGAGGGCATCTCGAGCGCAGTAGGGGGCCGGGTCTTGTACGATATCATGACCAGGCCTGCTGCAAGCGTGAGCTCGCACATCAGGACCCCCCCGTATGACGCAATGGCAGTGAAGATGGACACCCAGCCCATCTCCTCCATTGGGATCGAAGCGTAGAAGTCGTCCATCCAGCTCATGTACGAGTGGACGACGTAGAATTGGGAGGTCGCGTGGACTGCCACCCATGCCCATGCCAGCTTTAGTGAGGTCTCCCTGTCTTCGGCATTCCACATGACGATCGTCGTTGGGATTGATAGCAGGAACAGGAAGGCAGAGAACGCGGCTCCGACGTCCCATAGGCTCATCTCGGAAATCTCCGAAATTGATTCTATCAGAGCCTCGCAATCCTCCTGGTCAGGGTCCTCTGCGCACAGCTCCTCTGGGTCGAGGTCTTCCATCATCGATTCCATCATGAAACCGCTGAAAGCGAGAGAGACAGCCCCTAGTAGGGAAGATAGCCCGAGGATGCCGATGAATATGGCCCCCCCCTTCAACCACCAGGAAGATGGTTCCTCGGGAGTCGCCTGTTCCACCCGCAGGCTGCCCATCATGAGTTTCGGATTAGGTTATCACCCAAAAGGGTGTCAATCCATGGATCCCATCTCGACCCTTTCTTCTGATCTTATCATCGTGTGAATGCACTGCCTTGCTGGGTTGACGACGAAACCGAGCCTGAGGAAGTTCCTGCCCAGTATCATCCGGTGCTTTAGCTGGGAGCGATCTGCTAGGCAGATCTCGACGTCGAAGTCCCTGGATGCTATCTCGATTGAAGTCATGATTACTGGTCGCATGGTCTCATGCCCTCCAGTGTCCCTTATCCTCCTCCACCTGTGAAGCGGCCTCTCAGTCCACTTGCTTTCCTTCTCTAGTCGGAACCTTATTCTGGTTTCAGGGGCTGACTCGATGATCTCTATATCCGCAGCATGCAGGGTGTTTGACCATGCCCCAGTATCTATCTTCGCTAGTATGGGGGACCTTTGTAGCTCTGGCAGGCCAATCCACTCTCTCCATCCTACTATGGCCGGCCTAATCACGTTCTCACCGCATCCGGGGCTGGCTTGGGTTTCTTGAAACCAACGGATGAGGAGAGGGGGGATTCGAGTCGAAATTAGCATTCTAAGAACTAGATGGAATCGTTGAAGTACAAGGCTCCACGCGTATCCCTAATGGCGCATATAGAGACCGCATTGAGCTATGACGACGTTCTCCTTCTGCCAGCTGAGTCCGCTGTACTTCCAGCAGAGGTTGGCCTATCAACCAAGCTAACAACGGAAATAGAGCTGAACGCACCGATTGTTTCTGCAGCGATGGATACGGTAACTGAAGCCGAGATGGCAATCGCAATGGCTCAGAGCGGAGGGATAGGAGTCATCCACAGGAACATGCCAATCGAAGAACAGGCGCAAGAGGTTGACAAGGTCAAGAGGTTCGAGTCTGGTCTGGTTCTAGAGCCTGTGACTGTCGGGCCCACGATGACAGTCGCTGAGCTTAGATCGATTAAGGATCAATACGGATTCTCCGGCTTCCCAGTCATCGATGATGGGGGGAGCATCGTTGGAATGGTGACGAATCGAGACATCAGGTTCGTCGAGGATGAGATGACTGAGATCTCCCAGGTCATGACGACGGATTTGGTAACAGTTCCCGAGCACGTGGATCTTGAAGATGCGAAGAGGCTCCTACACCAACACCGGATAGAGAAGCTAGTGGTCGTCAATCCAGAGGGCGGTTTCTCTGGTCTGATTACGGTACGAGACATCAATCGTTCCAGGGACAACCCCCTTTCCTGCAAGGACGAACGTGGCAGGCTTCGAGTGGTCGCTGCAACTGGGACCGGCGAGAATGGCATCCTCAGGGCATTGGCGATGTTCGAAGCGGGGGCAGATGCTGTAGCAGTAGATACTGCTCATGGGCACTCCCATGGAGTTCTGGAGACGGTTCGCTCGTTAAGGGAGCAAGCTGGCCCCGAAGCGCAGATTATTGCCGGAAACGTAGGGACTTCTGAAGCAGCGAAGGCACTTATCGAAAGTGGTGCGAATGCGATCAAGGTCGGAATAGGGCCTGGTTCAATTTGCACTACCAGGATTGTAACCGGGGTTGGAGTTCCCCAGTTTACCGCAGTAATGAACGCGGTTGAGTCTTGCTCGGAGAGAGGAGTCCCCGTAATCGCTGATGGAGGAATTAAGTACAGCGGCGATATTGCGAAGGCGATTGCCTCAGGAGCAGATTGCGTGATGGTTGGGTCGCTTCTGGCGGGCACTGATGAGTCTCCGGGAGAGACCATCCTCTACCAGGGTCGGGCATACAAGCAATATCGCGGAATGGGATCTCTTGGTGCGATGAGCAAGGGCTCATCTGATCGCTACTTCCAATCTTCCCAGGGAGACACCAGAAAGTACGTCCCCGAAGGCATAGAGGGAAGGGTTCCTTCCAGGGGTCCCGTGGATCAGGTTCTCTACCAACTGATGGGTGGATTGAGGAGCTCGATGGGTTACACGGGGAATTCGACGATTCAGGAAATGAAGTCAGAATGCAAATTCGTCCGAATCACAAATGCCGGACTTTCTGAGAGTCATGTGCATGATGTTGAGATAACTAGAGAGGCGCCAAACTACAGAAGGAGGTAGGAAGATGGAGGATCTGTACCTAGGAGGTGGGTGCTTCTGGTGCATAGAAGGTGGTTTACTAGGCCTTAGGGGGGTTAGTGAAGTCATCCCGGGATACAGTGGGGGGCATGTTGAAAATCCGACTTACGAGCAGGTATGTGGAAAGAAAACTGGGCATGCAGAGGTCGTGAAGGTTACCTTCGATCCGGAGGAAATACCCAGGATGACTCTGCTGAGGGTTTTCCATACCCTCTTCGATCCAACCCAGTTGAATCGCCAGGGTAATGACGTGGGGCCCCAATACAGGAGCATTGTACTTTACACCAGCGAAGAGCAGCGGGAGGATGCGGAGGCTGCCATAGTGGAGGTTTCCGAGTACTACGATGATCCGGTAGTAACTGAAGTAACTCAATTGGAGAAGTTCTGGGTTGCTGAAAGTTACCATCATGACTACTTTGCCAGAAATGGATCTTCGAATCCATACTGTGTAGCGGTCGTTGCACCGAAAATCGCTAAGGTCAGGTCCCTACACGCCCAACTGTATGAGTGAGGCGGAGTTGTCTCCCGAACCTTGGACATTCCACCTATTGGGGCTAATTAGTCCACTTCTAGCCATCTCTGGGAACATTCTGGGAGTAATTGAAAATCAGATTTTCGTGTCCATGGGGGTCGTCTTCGTTTGGGGGATTGGTCCAATTCTAGACATAATAATGGGCGAGGCCGATGTGGCTCGTCCGCCTAGGAATTCTGGCACTCCTTTCGAGGTTCTACTTTGGATCCATGGACTTCTCCAGCTAGTGGTCTTGGGTACTTTCTTCTGGTTCGCTGCGAATGAGGGCCTCACCATCTGGCTGGTGATAGGGGGTCTCTCCTCCGGGCTAAGCGCAGCTACTTCGGCGATCGTGACTGCACATGAATTGGGTCACAAGAAGAGGGGGAGTGCAGGTTGGAGGTTGGCGAGGGTGATTCTATTTTCGGTCAACTACACCCACTTTACCTACGAGCACAATCATGTCCACCACAAGTGGGTTAGCACCGACAAGGATTCAGCCAGTGCCACTGCGGAACAGGGACTGTGGTCTTTCTGGCTCAGTACTATTCCTGGTCAGTTCGCCTCCTCAGTTCGGGTCCACAACAAGAAAGGAAGGACTGGTCTGAGAAATCCGTCCTATAGGGGGCTCCTTCTGCAAATCTCTACGATTATGGCCATAGCCTACATCCCTGGCGAGATGGGTTGGTTCGATGGCATCCCAGTGGCTATCGGCTGGATGATCCTCTCTGCGATAAGTATCCTGACTCTGGAGTACGTGAACTACATCCGTCACTGGGGGCTGAGGAGGTCTGAGGACGAAAGGTTCTCTGCAAATCACTCTTGGAACACAGAGGCACGATGGTCCAGGTGGAGCCTGCTGGAGCTAACTCGCCATTCTGATCATCATCTCCGGGCAAGCGTCCCATTCTGGAAGCTCAGGCCATACGATGGAACCCCCGAGCTCAGATGGGGTTACTACGCATCATGGTGGCCATGCCTCATTCCGCCTATTTGGAAGAGAGCGATGAGGAGCAGACTGCCCGATAACCGGTAGAATTGTAGACGATACAATCGCAATTCTCAATAGTGGCTCGATGAGCAACTCGACCGTGGTACCGGAATCAACCGAGATCGGCTCGCCCAGTACAACCTCTGCGCTGATTCACACTGGTCTGCTTTCGGTTGGCCTCAGCAACCTTTTCTGGAAGGGGAGTGAGATTAGGGATAATCCTGATGAGAAGGTTCTGATTTTCGCGATGGGACTTTTCTGCTTGGCAATTCCATTCCAAGGCCTATACATCCTGCTGTCCAGAATGATCAGGGAATACGACTCATCAGCGAAGCTGGTGATGCCAGACTCGATTCTGCGGTTGGCATCTATCTGTGAGATGGTCAGCTACGGATGTGGGATCACAGGGTTCTGTCTCATGCTGATGAGGACTTCCACAATCTTGGGCGGGATTCTCCTGTCTTCGGCAGTTCTGGTCATCATCCTAGCAAGGATTGCGATGATTAAGGCATACGAAGCGAATCAGACCGGTTACTAGAAGGATATTCAAGCTTAGTTGGTTCGCGAGCGACATGCTCGATGGGCTGATGGAATACGGCGGAAGGGACAAGGGCCCCGATACTGCCATCATGACCGTAGCATTTCTAATTCTGATGGTTTTTCTAATCGTAGATTCTGGATCACTGGAGGAGTCCCAGACTCAGGAGAAGGTGGCTACGTCGGAGATAGTCCCGGATGTCCTTCTGTTTTCTTTTAGGATAGCATGTAGCATCGTTGTTTTCATCACATTGACATGGATAGCCATCGATAAGAAGGGAAGTAGCGATTTCCCCCTCTACTTCAAAGAGCGGGAAAATCTTCCCAGAAAGGTAGTTGGCCCTACCAGACTCGCTGCTTTCACAATGTGTCACTTCGCCCTGATTGGAGTCAGCTTCGGTTTCTCCGGGACGGCATCACTGATTCACATCACAGGTGGAGCTGTTCCCGAATGGATTCTGGTGGCCTCGCCAATCCTCTTCTCAGCATCATATGCTTGCGCGATCCTAGTCACCTTTGTAGTGACTTTTCGACTTATCCCGGAAAATGTGAAGAGAGGTTTCCCAGTGAAGAACTTCTTCAGTTGGTACGAGATTTTGATGCACAACGGGAACATAGTCATGCTAGGAATATCGCTATTTCTGAATGGCATGGATGTGCATTGGCACTACTTCGCATATCCAGTATTATTCGGAATCGCATACGTTGCATGGGCTGCAGTGTATGCGAACTTCATCTCTGGGGTATTCATCTATGGTTTCCTTGACTATAGGATGAGGGGTGCTCCTCTGATCTACATGGGCCTTCTAGTGATCATAGTGTTATCTTTCACAGTAGTTTTCGTACTCGACCGATTAATTGAGTGGAGCATTGTCCCAGCGGCATTGCTAACTCTGGCAATGACATGGGGCATTTCTACCGTCAGAGAGCCGGTTCATGGGTAGAGTCGCTTCTCGGACCACGACTCTCCTTCCTTGCACAGAACGACTCTCTCGTGCAATCTGCTAGGCCTCCCAGACCAGTACTCGACCCTATTGACCATGATCCTAAAGCCCCCCCAGAATGGGGGTAGTGGGACCTCCAGGCCTTCAAACCTAGACTCGATTTCCTCGAACTTTCTCAGTAAATGCTCTCGTGATTCTAGAGTCCTACTCTGATTGGATGCCCAGGCAGCAATACGGCTCTTTCTTGGTCTGGATGAGTAGTATTCCTCAACCTGTGAGCTGTCCATACGGTATGCCCTCCCCTCTACTCTGACCTGCCTTTCCATCACTGGCCACCACATAGTCGCCGAGACGCGGGGGTTTTCCTGGATCTCAAGTGACTTGTCGCTCTCCAGATTTGTGAAGAAGCCCAGCTCTTCTCCCTCGAAGAACTTTAGCAGAACCATTCTATTGCGTGGAGATCCTGATGACCCAATCGTGGCTAGGCTCATCGAATTGGGCTCGACTAGACCCTGGTCCTCTGCTTCCTGGATCCATCTCGAGAGCAAAGCCAGAGGCTCGAATCGATCCTCGATGGAGATCTCTCCACCATCACGGTATTCTCTGCGAATGCCCCCCATCTGTCATCTCGGATTGATTCGCATATGTATTGGTGTCGAAATCTAGTGTGAAACTGAATGAACTATAGGGTAAATTCCCAGCGGGACCCAATGGGTTGGGCTTTCGATACGGGAAAAATACTCCTTACCGCCCTGATAATCTTCTCAATAGCTCAGATTTCAGAGAGGAGCACCATGATGGCCGCAGTGCTGGCGTCGATTCCGATTGTCAGCGTCCTCTCGATGATGATGATGTTTCACGAAGGTCAGACGGCTGTCGAGATTTCCTCATTCGCGAGGGACATTGTCTGGTTACTGATTCCATCTCTGCTAATGTTCATTGTAATGCCCTGGCTTATTGAGTCCAAGGGATGGGAATTCTACCCGGCTCTCGCTGCGGGGATGTCCTGCACCATCGCAGGATACTTCGTTATGATTCAAGCCATGGAGAGGTTTGGTCTGTCGACATAGGTGATCCGATGCCAGTCCTAAACGTCGCTCTAGTCGGTTCGGAAGACCTGGCACGGAGATTGGGTAAGAAAGGGGATACCAGGGACATTGAGTCCTACGTGTACAAAGAGATCAGGGAGGATGAGGTCAGGGTCCTATCCCTTTTGAGGCCACTAAAGCACCCAGAGAGAATAAGGCCTCTATTGAGCGTTCTTGATGTGGCAAAGGCAGGTTTACTGGAGATCGGGGAGCTTAATTCATCCGTTGGAGAGACGATGGTTGCACTGGGATGTGCTGGCATAACCAGTGGGATCGCTATCATCACTCCAGTGGATGGGTCTTGGATAGATTCGGACCAAGTTAGGGTGATGCTTGACCAAGCGGGATTGAAGAGTTGGGAGGTAATAGAAGGAGAGATTGACGAGCACGAGGTAAGGAGTGCTCTCTTTGAGATCCAAGATCATTTGTCCTCTTCCATGGAAGAGTCGAATGCTTCGTCATTGATCCTTCCAGTTGACCAGCATTTCAACGTCAAGGGGGTTGGATTGGTCGCCATAGGATACGTTCAGTCGGGGAGAGTCTCGAAGCATGATGAGGTTGAGGTAATGCCAGCTTCAGATATTGGCGTAGTTAGGTCTCTACAGGTTATGGATGACGATGTAGATGTTGCAATTACTGGGGATAGAGTGGGTGTGGCCTTGCGCAATCTTCGAGAGCAGTCTCTTCACAGAGGCTGCATGATCTGCATCCCCGGGCAGGGGGGCTTGATCAGCCACGGGGTTTCTACGTTCCAATTGGAAGCAGCTCCTTTCCAGAAAAAGGTGCTTACTGTGGGCGAAGTAATCCATGCTGCATCCGATCTTCAGTTCTCGGTCGGGAGGGTGTCTTCGATTGATGATGGCACATTGACAGTTGACTGGGAGTCGCCAATCTGGATCAGGTCGGATGGCAGTTCTAGAGTCCTGATTGTCCAACTCGACGCTACCCCGATGAGGATAATGGGCAGTGCCAATGGAATTGAGAAGATTGGCTAGAGTGCATGGGCCTCGTTCGGGATAGTCAATTCTCCAAGATACTCGGAGACCATCTTTCCGAGTTTCTTTTGATCACCCTCTCTGTGCAGCTCCACCCTCATAGATGATGCACCCGGTAGTCCCTTTGTGAAAGAAACCGCGTGCCTCTTCAGATTCTTGTTGAGCCTGTCGGAGTAGACATCGTTGCATAGTTCGAGGTATCTATTCCAGCACCATTGCCTTGCAATTGCGTCACCCCCGCCTCCCCAAGGGGGTTTTTCCGTGGTCCATCCCAGTTCGCTCTTTATTTCGTAGAATATGGAAGGCCTCCCAATTGCCCCTCTACCAATCATCAGTCCCGCTGCACCGGTTGCATCGAGGCACTCAGATGCAGATGATGAGTCGACGACGTCACCATTGGCGATGACCGGGACCCCCACTGCATCAGAGATCTCTCTTATCTGGGACCAGTCTGCCTCTCCGGAATACCTCTGTCTTAGCGTCCTGCCATGGATGCAGACTCGCTCAACTCCCTCCTCCTCGAGCCTCGAGCATATCTCTAGAGCTGTGTTCGGGCCACTCCCGGTTCCAAGCCTCATCTTCACGGTGATTGGAACCTTGGCTACATCGATGCAGGCACGGACCATGCTAACTACTCTATCTGGGTCCCTCAGCAGCGCAGCCCCTGCATCGTTCCTGCAAACCTTGGGAGCAGGGCATCCGAAGTTGATGTCGATTGCATCAGCTCTCTCCTGGAGCATCTCGACGGTCTGAACCATCTCCTCGGTGATGCCCCCGAAGATCTGCGGGATGAAGGGGGACTCTCGAGGATCGCTCTCTACCTTCAGCCAAGAGTATGTGTTCTTCCTCGTTAGTCCTGATGCAGCGGTGAACTCGGTCACTGTCATGTCAGCACCGCACTCTCTGGCCAGAATCCTGTACGCCAGATCGGTAACCCCTGCCATCGGGGCTAGGAAGAGAGGCGGGGACGATGCTTCCATCGTGTGTGGGAGCGAGTGCTTGGTTTTGAGGACGTCGAGCTCAGAATGTAGATTCCCAGTCGTCCACGTTCTCTGCGAGCTCGAACTCCAAATCCGACTTTAGCGTGCCTCGTAGCTTCAGAGTCTCACGGGCCAGAAGCCAGTACACTAGAGCTAGGGAGCGGCGCCCCTTGTTGTTTGCGGGGAGGGCGAGGTCGACGTTTCGGAGGCGGTTGTTTGCATCGCAGATTGCCACGACTGGGAGACCAGACTTTACGGCCTCTGAGAGTGCCTGGGAATCAGCGGCTGGGTCTGTCACCATAATCACCTCGGGCTCCATGTAAGTCCTGAGGCGAGGGTTGGTCAGTGTTCCGGGGATGAAGCGCCCGACGATGTGCTTGGCGCCGATTGCCTGAGCGAACTTCCTGGCTGGCCTCTGCCCGTACTGCCTCGCACTGACAACTAGGATTCTGCTTGGATCGTAGTTTGAGAGGAAATTGGTGACGACCCTGATTCTTGAGTCAGTCTGGTTCACATCGATAATGTGGAGGCCATTGCTGTCATGCTGCATGGTGTCTAGGAACTGCTTCATATCCGCAGATTTCTGATTTGTTCCAATGTGAACAGCGTGCAACTGGTACATATCAAGCGACACAAGTGGCGACGTGCTCTCCGACATTCGGTTTCCTCAGGAGCGCGGCCACCTGCCCTTGGTTGATAAGCGCTACGCAGGGAGGGAAATTGGCGATGTATCACTCTTCCAGCTCTGAGAGGAAGGTGCACTCCATCTCGCCATCGATAGTAACTTCGTGAGAGCTGGGGAAGTGAATGCATGGCTTTGTCAACGTAACATACAGGTCGAATGAGTCGTGGAAGGATAACTGCTCCACTGGAGTGGTGACTCCCCAGCCCCTCGCCTCGACCTCCAGTAGCCATGTTCCTTCGATGAAGTCGAGTTGCCAGTCCCACCTCTCCCCGGGGTAGTCCTGGGTTGCACGGACGTGCCAGAACGGTGCGCCTCCGGATTGCTTAGCATCGGGCTCCCACAGCTTCGCATCCACGTAGCGGACCTGATTGGTCTCGTTGCCAACTATATCCTCCAGAGTGCTGGAGTACGGGAAAAGGGCTCTGAACTCGATTACCAACTTGGAGACGGTCTCGTCTATGACTAGATTAGTCTCGTTCTCGTATAGCACCGAGTCTAGCTCTGTGCCTGTCTCGAAGGTCTCCGACCATCCGAATGGGACCTCGACGGGGATCTCTATGGGAGGGTCCCTCAGGCTCTCCATTATCTCCCGCTGGACTGAGAGTGCCAGGCACCCGCTGCTCATCATGGATGCCATCAGCAGGGTGGAGATGAGCAATGCCTTCCTATGGGCTCCCATGTTGGTCCCGAGGGCTATTACATCTTCAAATCGCTTGCTGTTTGGTGCCTCTCGGTACTCATAGGGTACGTCAGCGCCTAAGCTCGGTCACCCTTTGTCGTCATTGAGGCGAGCCTACGTGAGGGGGTTCAGGGATTAAGGTTCCAGTCAGGGCTACGATTGGGCTAGAATCCCATGCCGCCCATGCCACCCATGCCGCCCATGCCGCCCATGTCAGGCATCGCTGGCGCGGCTTCCTTCTGCTCCGGGTCATCGGCGATCAGCGTCTCTGTTGTGAGGACCAGGCCTGCAATTGATCCAGCCGACTCTAGAGCGTTCCTGGTGACCTTGGCTGGATCCAATATTCCGGATTCAACCATGTCAACGTACACGCCAGATCGGGCATTGTACCCGAAGTTCTCATTGTCGTTTGATAGGATATTGCTGATTACCTCGTCTCCATCAGCACCAGCGTTGGCTGAAATCTGCCTTGTTGGGGCTGCTAGAGCGTCGTATACTAGGTTGATTCCGATCGCTCGATCCCCATCTGCGGACTTCGAGAGCTCCTTGAGGACCTCGCGGGCCCTCAGCAGGGTTACCCCCCCGCCAGCGACGACTCCCTCGGCCATTGCTGCTCTAGTGGCGTTCAGGGCGTCATCCACCCTGGCCTTGGTCTCCTTGACTTCCGTCTCAGTTGCAGCGCCGATCTTGAGCACAGCGACACCACCGGTTAGCTTCCCAACTCTCTTCTCTATCTTCTCGCGGTCCCACTTGCTGGTGGATAGCTTGGCTTGGCCTCGAAGAAGTTCTGCCCTCTCCTCCGTTGCCTTCTTGTCTCCGCCCCCTCCTACTACTGTGGTCTTGTTCTTAGCAACGATTACGCGATCTGCGCTTCCAAGGCTCGAAGGGCCTTGGGCCTTGAGGTCGGCTCCTTGATCCTTGAACAGTGGCTTCGCCCCAGTTAGAACTGCGATGTCCTCAAGCTGCTCGGAGATCTCGTCTCCGAATCCTGGTGCCTTTACGGCGACTGCCTTTACGACCTTGCTAACCACGTTTAGAACCAGAGTAGCTAGTGCCTCTCCTTCGATGTCCTTGGCTACGATAATGAGGGGCCTCTTCTGCTGGACGCTTGCCTCCAAAGTGGGGAGTAGGTCTTGAGCAGAGTTGATGGTGTGGTCGGTAAGAAGAATGAGGGGCTTCTCATGAACTGCTTCCCTCTTCTCCCTGTCCGTAATCATGTATGGGCTCATGTAGCCCTTGTTGAACTCCATTCCCTCGACAACGTTTAGGGAAGTCTCGATCGACTTGGCCTCCTCTACGGTAATCACGCCATCCCTTCCAACTGCCTCGACAGCCTCTGCGATCAACGTCCCGATCTCCTCATCGTTGTTAGAGGCGATAGTGGCGACCTGCTTGATGGTCTCACTGGCCTCGACGGGGACTGCTCTGTTCTTCAGTGAGTCCACAACAGTCTCAATTGCTTGATCGAATCCTGCCTTCAACTCGACAGGACTTGATCCAGCCCCCATGTTCTCTAGTCCGTGGTGGCAGAGGCTCTGAGCCAGGATTGATGCTGTGGAGGTTCCGTCTCCTGCATTGTCCTGAGTCTTGCTAGCTACCTCCTGGATTAGCTTCGCACCCATGTTGGCGAAGGGATCGCCGAGTTCGATGTCCTTGGCTATAGTGACTCCGTCGTTTATGATGGAAGGGCTGCCCCATGACTTCTCCAGCACGACAGTCCTTGCCGCTGGTCCAAGTGTGACCTTGATTGCGTTAGCGACCGTGTCAATTCCTTCCAGTAATTTCTCTCTTGCTTCCTCTCCGTATACAATTTTCTTTGCTCCCATTTATTCACCCCATTATCTTAGCTTGAATGTCCTCTTCCTGAATGAGGAGGTAGTCCATCCCCATCCATTCCATCTTTGTCCCACTGAACTGCCTGAAAATCACTCGATCGCCGACCGAGACGCTCTTCGCGTCGGGCCCTACTGCCTCGACCCTACCGACGGTCATCTTGTCCCTGGCCTCCTCTGGCAGGAGGAGGCCTGATTCGGTCTTCTCCGGGGCGTTCTCCATTGCTAAAAGCACCATTTCTCCGATTGGTTCTATTCCTACTCCCATGAACTTCATCTCCAGTTTGTGTCAGTCGGAATTTTTGGTCTATTTTAAACTAAACGAATCAGGCATTAGAGTAAACTGGTCAATTTTTCGTCTACTCCTCCTCTTCGGATTTGGAATACATGGCTGAGATTCGCTCTACCCCAATTGGAGAGAGCAGGATTAGCAGAATCGTGAAAGTTAGCGAGTACCATGACTTTGCAGTAACTGATCCTGCAGTGCTCGAGGTTACGAGCTTGATGGTTCCGATCCAGGGTATCTCTGATGAGGCGACTCCAACAATCCATTCTTCCCTCACTGGCTCGACTGGCTGCCCAATCGCATCAACTAGACCCCCTCCTTGGCCGTTTGCAGATGGCTGATCAATCATGCATCCACCATTGTTGTTGTCTCCAGAGGTGAGGAAGCCCGAGTGTTCTGGCTCCCAACCTTCTACCCTGAGGCTGTAAGTCCCACCGTGGTAGGAGCATTGGTATTCCAATGTCCATGAGATCGTGTCCACATTCCGTAGAGTGGTTCCTGGGACATCCCAACCGGTCCCATTGGAAACAGCCTCCAGCAAAGCTCGGTGTATCACTGGGGTGTCATCCCCTCCGTTCTTCCTGTAGATGATTACGTCTCCCGGCATTCCGTGGGACTCGTAGCCATAGTTTTCATTTCCCATTTGAGTAGCCTCGACAAAGGAAATGACATCGATCCTGTCCTTATTCATGACCAGAATCAGGTCACCCGGATCAATTGCCCCAAGTGACCCTTCTGAATCGTGCATCATAGAAGATGACTCGACGACGACCATCGGGGGAAATGTCCCTGTTGAAATCCACATCGATCCGAGAAGTAGGGTCACAAGACCGATGGCTAGCGATGCCTCTCTAGCCCACATTGCACCAGGAGAAATATCCAATTTGTTCTCAAAGTCTGAACTGGCGGTTCCCTTCTCCGACACCTCATTCCTCCTCGGAGCTGATTCTCGGGGACTCTTGGGCGGGAGTCGATAGCGTGGAGTATCTCTTCGGGATGCTGATTCCCATCATCTCGTAAAGCTCCTTCAGCCTTGACTGGAATGACTTCCCCAGTAGGTCGGCAGCTATCTCTGCGTCCTTTCTCCGCCTCATTACCTCGGCACGTGAGTCGAGAGCGAGGATTTCTGTGAGTGTCTGCTTCTTATCGTAGAAGTAGAAGAACTCTGGTGCCACGTAGAACAGAGCGAATGCCCCGCCAATCAGGCCCGCCCAAATCATAGTGACCATGTTATCAGAAGCTTCCTGGGCGAAATCCATGAAGAAAAGCTGGATGAAGGAGAACATTGTGATTCCGAGGGAGAGTAGGGTCATCGAGGTATATGCCTGGAAGTGAAACTCTTTCTTAGACCTCCACCACTTCTTGATCGGATTGGGGGACTTCGTTCTGCGTCGCGCCATGCTATCAGACCTCGCGCCGCACTCACATTGTTAGTCCCTTTCGTCGTTTAGCATCCTATTTCGAGGGGCAAGAAATATGCGAGAGGGTCTGCTGGGGTGGTTGTGCTGATTGGCCTGACGGGCAGGAACGCATCGGGTAAGTCCACTCTGGTGAGTTGGTTCTCCGAGAGGGGCCTGACCAGCGTGTCATGCTCCGACTCGATACGAACGTGGCTGAGGGGACAGGGGAAGGAGACCACCAGGGACAACCTGATCGAGGGAGGCAGGGAGCTCAGGAGGAGCGGGGGCGCGGGAGTCCTCGCCGAGATGCTACTGGAGATCCTGGACGGCAAGGACGCCGTCGTCGACTCGATCAGGACCCCCGCCGAGGTCGAGGCGCTCAGGAGCAGGGGCGACTTCGTGCTGATCGAGGTCAGGGCGGACGAGGAATCCCGTTGGCAGAGAATGACCTCTAGAGGTAGGGCTGGCGATCCGATCGAGAAGGAGACCTTCCTCTCCCAGGAGGCAGCCGAAGCC
>Ga0066851_10000986_pt1 | contig 14166 bp, 11 predicted proteins | sample ETNtaG_7_FD_65493 | JGI IMG/M metagenome (GOLD analysis project Ga0066851, IMG submission 65493) | Marine microbial and viral communities from oxygen minimum zone, Eastern Pacific Ocean - ETNP201406SV65 | ecosystem: Environmental > Aquatic > Marine > Oceanic | place: Pacific Ocean: Eastern... | reverse complement strand
ACATAGGATAAAAACAATGCTTACATACCAAAAAACCAAAGGCATTATTCTTTCCATACTCTTACTCTCATTATCTTTTGCTCAGGATGCGGACACAACTGCGGTCGAAGAAGAGGGAAGTGGAAGGCAGATGTACACCAGTTTTGATATCAGTTACTCTGATGATAGAGGCAATACTGATTACCAGTCTTTATATTACGGTTTCAATGTCACCCTATTAGGTGACCTAGGGCCATTTAAGGATACGGAATTTCTTTTTGATATTACCAGAAGTGATGATCAATTGGACGGTGAACCCTTTACAGATGACCAAGCGTTGACCTTGAAGTTTGATGTTTGGGCGAACCAACGCTTTTCTCCCTTTTTATTCTTCCAAAACTCTTTCGATAAAACCATAGGTTTAAACAATAGGCTCAATTATGGAGTAGGTGCGAAACTTGGATTATTCAAAGGATTTTCAATTAGTTATGCCTTCTTGGCTGAAACTGAAGATTATGTAAAGTTCACAGGTATGGACTATGATTCGACAGAGGTGGATTGGTATAATTACACAGATTCAATTTGGTGGGGGGAATATGTTTATACTGATTCAGTACTATTAGATGAGGATTACTACTATTATGAGGGAGATCCCGGATATGGAGAATATTACTATACAGATTCAAGTCTTGTGTATGCTGATTACTACTACACAGATTCAGTAGCGACAGGAGAGAAATACTGGGAGTATACAGATTCGACACAATTTAAAACCGGTGGAAAGAGCAAGCAATTTTTCAGGCATTCAATACGACCAAAATTCAAGATCAAATTATTCGATGACAATTTAATTTTTGATTATCGTTTTTATTTTAAGCCTAAGGTTGATAAGTGGAAGGATTATCTTCTAGAGCATGAACTGAAAATCTCATTTGTAACCTTTTACGAGGCACTGTCGATAGACTTTAGTTATACAGACAAATACAATGCTAGGTATGACCTTACTAAAAATGGGAACACAAAGTATTTTAACCCTGAGTCAGGGATTCCATTCAAGGAAAAAGACCAAAGTTTTGTTGTTGGTCTTTCCTTTGCATTCTGACTATTAAAGAACTTTTTTATATTAAGGGACCTGAGAGTAATTTCAGGTCCCTTTTTTATGCAATACGATCACCTAAAAATAGAGCAAAAATGGCAAAGACACTGGGAGGAGAATAAATCCTTCAAGGTTGAGGTGGACCCAAGCAAAGAAAAACTCTATGTTTTAGACATGTTTCCCTATCCATCTGGCTCTGGTCTACATGTAGGCCATCCCCTTGGATATACGGCCACAGACATCTATTCACGCTATAAAAGGCTCCAAGGTTTTAATGTATTACACCCAATGGGCTGGGATGCATTTGGACTTCCAGCAGAACAATATGCCATAAAAACTGGTACCCATCCAAGAATAACTACACAGGATAACGTGAAGAATTTCAAGCGCCAGATAAAGATGCTTGGATTCAGCTATGATTGGGACCGGGAGATCAATACTACAGATGAAAAATATTATAAATGGACACAATGGATATTTCTGCAATTATATAAAAAGGGACTAGCATATGAGGCAGAGGTCCCAGTCAATTGGTGCCCAGAATTAAAGGCAGTTCTAGCAAATGAGGAGGTGGTTGATGGTCGTTCTGAAATTGGTGGGCACCCAGTAGTTAGAAAACCTATGCGCCAGTGGATGTTCCGCATCACTGAATACGCAGAGTCTCTACTTGAAGGACTAGATGATCTTGACTGGCCAGAGAGTGTCAAAGAACTACAAAGAAACTGGATCGGAAAATCTGAAGGAGCTGAAGTTATTTTTCAGATATCATCCATAAATAAATCCATTACGGTATTTACAACAAGGCCAGATACTCTATTTGGTGCAACATACATGGTATTGGCACCCGAACATCCGCTGGTAACAAAGCTAACAACCAAAGAAAATAGTGACACAGTTGAAAAATATGTATTGGAGGCACAGAAGAAAAGCGATCTGGATAGGGGAGAGTTGAACAAAGATAAGACAGGTGTCTTTATCGGTTCATATGCCACAAACCCAGTCAATGGCGAGCAGATTCCAATATGGATCGCTGACTATGTTCTAATGAGCTATGGAACTGGTGCCATCATGGCAGTACCAGGTCATGACGAACGTGACCATGAATTTGCAATGAAGCATGATCTCCCGATCTTAGAAGTTGTATCTGGAGGAGATGTGAGTGTTGAGGCGTTCATGGATAATCAAAATGGTGTGATGGTCAATTCATCCAACGATAAAGGGTTAGACCTTAATGGACAAAAGGTACCAGAGGCCATAAAAGACACCATATCATGGCTAAAAGATAATAATAAGGGCAAGGCAAAGGTTCAATACAAGCTGAGAGATTGGCTGTTCTCTAGGCAGAGATATTGGGGAGAGCCCATACCTATTGTTCATAAAGATGATGGTACCATAGTTCCCATCAATGAATCAGACCTTCCGCTGACCTTACCACAGGTAGATAAATATGAACCTGCTGATACAGGTGAGTCTCCACTGGCAAACATAAGCGAGTGGGTTGAGACAAGTGGCGGTAGGAGAGAGACCAATACCATGCCGCAGTGGGCGGGATCCTGCTGGTATTTCCTACGGTTTACTGACCCAACCAATGATGAACTGCCATGGGACAAGGAAAATGAAGAATATTGGATGCCTGTCGATCTTTATATAGGCGGGGTAGAGCACGCGGTCCTTCACCTCCTTTATTCAAGATTTTGGCATCATGTACTTTATGATCTAGGTCTTGTATCATCACGGGAACCCTTTCAAAAATTATTCAATCAGGGTATGATACAGGGTGAGGATGGTCAAAAGATGAGCAAATCACGTGGAAACGTGATCAATCCTGATGACGTGGTGGGTGAATATGGTGCTGATAGCTTTCGGTTATACGAGATGTTCATGGGGCCTTTGGACAAGTCAAAACCATGGAGTACAAAGGGATTGCAGGGATGTTATCGATTTCTTCAAAAGGTCTGGCGTCTGTTTAATGATGAGAATAAAGAAATTGAAAAAAATTGCTCAGATGATGAAACCACGAGGTTATTACATCAGACCATAAAAAAGGTCACTCTAGACTTAGATGATCTCAGATTCAACACCGCAGTTTCTCAATTAATGATCTTCACCAACCACCTAAATAAATTAGAAAAGCTTGATAAGGGTGTATTGCATCAATTTTTAATTTTATTGAATCCGTTTGCACCTCATTTATCTGAGGAATTGAACGATAAACTTGGCTATGGACCAATCACTAACATAAAATGGCCTATACATGATCAAGAATTAACAATTGAGGCAAAACTTACAATAGCTGTTCAATTCAATGGAAAGACCAGAGGAACGATCGATCTAACTACAGATGCTGATGAGGAATCTGCATTGAATCAGGTTAGATCAACAAGTTTTGGAAAAAAATACCTCTCTGATGCCAATATCATCAAAATAGTGTATATACCCAATAGAATAATCAATATTATTCTTTCCTAGAAGAACAATGACAGGGTAGAACCGCAATTGCCATATATAATTACCCAATAATTCTATTATACATAATATATGTTATACGCAATTTAGAATATAATTAAGGTTTAAGAGGGTAACTGGGCTTTAAAGAGATTCATTTTATCGTTTTCCCCTATAAGAAGTATCGTATCATTCATTTCAAGTATACTATCAGAGTTAGGATTGATTATTGAATTTCCGTCCTCTTTGATGATCCCGACAATAGAAACTGAAAATTCTTCCTTTATCTTTGAATCCTTAATAGAAATCCCATCATATTTTGTTAGACCTGTTAGTGAAATCTCATCAAGTGTGAGATTCATTTCACTATGTTTAGGTGAAATGACAGATATTGAGTCCTCGACCTGAGGTTTTGAAAGGATCTCGGCCATTCTGTGCCCGCCCGCTGTATATGGATTTACAACCTTGTTTGCTCCAGCCCTTAGCAATTTTGATTGATTATCTTCTTTTGAGCACCTGCTTAGTATGAAAAGATCAGGATTAGTCGTTTTCATTGACATTGTAACAAATAAATTTTCTTGGTCAGTATCTAAGACCACTGCCACACCTATGGCTTTGTCAATTTTCGCATCTTTTAATATTTCTTCAGATGTAGCATCTCCATTGATACAAAACATACCCTTTGATCTAATTTTTTCTACCTTTTGATCATTATTTTCTATAATTAAGAATTTCTGACCTTTTTCTTTCAGTTCTTTGGCAATAACTGCTCCCATCCTGCCGTATCCACAAATTATATAGTGATTTTTTAGTTTAGATATGTTTTTGATCATCTTTTTATTCCAAAATAGTTTAGATTGAATGAATTCTTCATTGATTGCTCGTAGCAATGCACCAATTCCTGTAACACCAAATATGATCAATAGAATTGCCCATATCTTCCCAATATCACCAAGCTCATGTACCTCTCCATAACCGACTGTTGATAATGTGATAATGGTCATATATAGACTATCTATCCAAGACCACTTGCTTCCCCCAATAATATAGAAACCAACGGTTCCAATTGATATAAGAAAAATAAAATATATTACGATCCTGGTTCTTTTTTCAAACATCGAGTTCATTCTATCATTTCCACCAATAATAATAGATCAATAATATTTAATTTGTCATTATGATCAAGGTCGCCTATGCCTAGTGTGTCTTCTGAAATTGTTTGATTTGATAATAAAATTGCTACCAGTGTGATCAGGTCATCTACATTGATGATCCCATCAGTGTTAATATCTCCTAGGATCATTATTGGATCATAGTCGAATGTATAGTCCCATATGCCTCTGCCGTATGTGCCAAACCTAACTGTATGTATCTCATCTATATATTCTACACTCCAATATACTTGTTCTGGAGCGCCTGCCTCAGACATAGACTCCCATACACCTTCTTCAGATGAGTATGCATAGGGACCTACCTCGGTCGCGGCAAAGATAATGGATTCATCTGGAAGACATGCCATATCGTATACCAATGTGTTTGGTAGGTTAGCATTGAACGATGAAAAGGTCTCTCCCCCATTTTCGCTCTTGTAAATAGCAGGGTTCGAATAACCACTTCCACCTATATATAATCGCTGATCCTCGATAGGCGATGGTAATATGGTACTCCCATAAAAATAATGCGATTCAGGTCCGGAAAAATTTGTGCTTTGAGTAAAATTCTCTCCCCCATCATCAGAATAAAAGAAATCTCCATCCTCAGTTGATACATACCATTGACTATCGGATAAAGGGCTGTATGACATAGCAGAGATCTTAGACTCAAATGTATGTCCAAGGTCTTCTGCTACCATACCATTAATGCCATATGTGACTCTTACCATATGATTTTGAGAGTCTATCCCTCCTCCTCCTATATATACAATATTTGATAGGTTTGGATCATTCATTATGGGTGGCAACCAAAGATACCCACTACCTTGGAAGTCCCAAGAGGCCATATCGGTTGAATTGGCTATGTCGGGATAATACATTACAAAGCCAGGGTAATCTGTCCAAAGACTTGCGCCTCCATCTGCAGATACAATATGTCCATAGTCTCCGCTAATGGTCTGTTCAAAGTCTAGAACACCATCGTAGGTTCCCTCGCTGAGATGTCGTTGGAATCCCTGATCTTGACTACCTGCAAAGACGTGATATGGAGATTGTCGTCCTGTGTATGTTGAGTAATATTGACTGACGCCGAGACCACTTAATGAAATATTCTCAACATTTTCAAAATGATCATAAGATCTGTAGATGCCACCATCGGTGCAGATCAATTGAAATTCTTCAGATGACCCAGGGTCTACATTATAACTGATCTCTGGTATATCAGCATGTAGCTTGCTCTCTGGTGATGAATAATATTCCCACCAATGGTTGACCATTTGCCATGTTTGCCCGCCGTTAGTTGTCGTATATCCATCAACATTTCCAATGGCCAATCTATTTGGATCTGAATTAGAACATTCAAAACTATTTATTGTAAAAGTACCTGTGGGAAGTTCACCCATGGCTATCCATGAGTATCCTGCATCCATGGATGAGTAAAGATCATCCCCGATCCTTGTATGTAGATATGCCTGACCATTTTCAGATTGCCCACCAATGATTATATTGTTTCCGCTACCACTCGGATTGATATTATATATCAAGGTGGTCTCATTTGAAATGCCATTTAGTTGATATATGTCACCATCATTCAATATGATTGGTCCATCACTAGGGTTATCAGATACCCAAATATCAAAATGACTCGTACCTACGATAAATCCATTCTGCGCTGTCAGTTCAACTATTCTCGTAAAGGATACACCACTATCAATGGATTTATATATAGAAGGCATATATGTCCATGCATCATAGTCCCACTCTATTGCAGCTAAATAAATAGTTCCTTGATCATCATCGGCTATCACAGTCCTAAAGAACCATCCCCATTCCTGCACAGATTCTAGCCCACTGGCCGTTTCAATGATATAACCATCATCATCAGTTCTAAAACAATTTTTATCATTTACCATGATCATTCTTACACCATTGGCATAATTGAATCGATTTAGATAGTGGATACCCTTAATTTGATAATAGTCATTTAACGAGGTCCAGTTACTACCATCAAGGCTACCGCGCCAGACATTGCCGCCACTTGATGCGCAATAAATTTCTTCATTTTCATGATCTATATAGGATGTGCGTATCCTACCGGCCTGATTGTTGCTACCTCTTTCATGCCATTCGCCGGGTACTGATAAGATATTACGAATTGCCTGTTCATCTGAGAGTAGGTTCTTTCTGTTGTTCGTGTTATTGATGAATTTTGCATTTCGTGTATTTTGATCAATTTCTCTCCAATCTACATCAGGCGCAGATCGGTGCATGTTCTCCATCCAATCTTTACGATGTTGTTTAAATATTTTTCTATCTTTCTTCCTCTCAATGATATCCGTCGGTATTGGAATGTTCTGTTTATTATCAATGTATAATACTGATGCAGAAATCACTAGAACGAGGAGGATGGTTAGGGCATTTTGAGGCTTTAGTAAATAATTATCGTTTATGGTCATAGTAAAAATTAGTAGAAAATTAATTAATGATACAGCCTATAAAGCAAAAAGGGGCTGTTTCCAGCCCCTTTTTACGTAGGATGGTGTTCTTATATAGTAAATCTAATCTTCTTCAGCGGCCTCTGCTTTCTCTTCTTGAATAAGAGTTAGGTCTTCTATTTCCTTGAGTCGTTTTTCCAGGGTCTTGGTGGTTTGCTCTAGGTTTGAAATTCCCTGTTTTAATTTTCTGACCGTTCCCTTGACCTCTGTGGCAAGATCATCTAGATCATTATTGACATTTCTAAAGTTCTTTTCAGTATCCCTTTTGAAATTATCTAATCTAAAACTTACATCGTCTATCATTACTGCCAACGAGTCAGTATTTTTTTCAATGAGATCTGTATTGGCTACAATATCTTTTTGCGCCTTTCTGAGATGTTTACCACGACCAATGAATCTAAGATTGTAGGTGTGTAAGCTATCTGCGTAGGAGCCTAACACCTTATCAACATGCTGTTTATCAGCGAGGTTGAGCTCATCCATTCTTTTATTCAATTCTTCAGTCATTGCATAGTAATAGAATGCACCTATATACAGAGCCAGAAGCATTGCAAACATGAATTTTTCTTTACCGTTCATAGAATTTCCTAATTGTTTTTACTTTCCTTCCAAGCGTTTTTCCCATTCACTCATCTCAGATGTATCTGGACCAGTATCATCATGGGCTTGGTCACCATCCAAACTATCACCCTGAGAGGGTTCCTTATCCTCCATAAGGTCATGAATTATTTGATTACGGCGGTCAGAGCTATCCTTCAGTTCACCCATTATTCCTTGAACTTCTTCATTGAAATCAGCAAGGGTCCTTTGAAGTCTAATGACTAATTCATCTAACAATACTTGACCATAGCTCCCATTTATACCGGAAAGAAGGTTATCAAGTTTTTCGTTCAGATAGTTTTGTCTACTGTCTTTATTATCGAAATCAATACTCATAGCTTAATGCAAATTAATAGTTTAGTTCTTTATAATAGCCTGCGAATTTCATATAAGAATGGTTTTTTGGCAACAAAGAATTCAAGGCCAGTGATCAATGGTCTTATAGCCTATATCATTTATTGACTGAACCAAGGTAAAAAAAGTTCTTTTTTGTATTTCATAAGGCAATCTATCTACTTCTTTAATCTTTAATAGATCTTCTGGCGGGCCTATGTTCGTAACGGGGACATCCATTTTACCCATTCCTGTAATGGTTATCTTATCATTCACGTGAATTGCGACTGCTAGTAGTCTCCTCCCTGTTCCCCAATCATAAAGTTTATACTCAGTAAAAAGAAAAGCATCCTCTGGGGCATATTCTTTAATATTAAACCCTGACCCTTCCAAATGTACACGTAATTCCTCCAGCACGACAACCTTGGACTTTATTTTAGAATCATAGGCAAAGTGTGCCACCATTCTCGGATATGTGGGACAGAAAGAGAATTTAACGGCAAAAAATGATAAAAGGATGGAGAGGACAGAACGCAATTTTAGTTATTTAATTACTGTGCCGATCCTATCCCAACGTGGTGCCCAAGTGTCTAGGTCCAATGAAAAATATGCAAACAGTGCCTCACCAAGTATATTATTCTCTGGAACAAAGCCCCAATAGCGCGAATCCAAACTGTCATCTCTATTGTCACCCATGGCCCAATAATAGTTTTGTGTTACCACATATTCACCTAGCGTGCTTGCGGGTGTTCCATCTATCATTAGATATTTAAAATGCTCACTCTTAAAGACATCACTCCAGGGTGTGATCAGGTTGCCACCCCAAGGGAAATAATCTTGAAATATTGACTCCTTGTCCTTTCTTCTAGAAATCTGTTCAGGATCTTGTAGTGTAAAGGTATAGGATACCTGTTCGTTATTTAATGTGGCAGTGTGGCCCTCCATTAGAAGGATAGGAAGCAGGTATTGCCAATTGGTATTCTCATGTATAGGAAATACATCTCCCTTCTTAGGTACGTAGATAGGTCCTAGATTGTCACGGTTGATATTTGTCTCTCCACTAAGAAAAATATCAGGCTGCCTATATTTTTTCTGCATCACACTAGTTAGATATTTTCCATGCTCCCACATGGGTACTTCTTCGCTATTTACAAAAAGTTTCTTATTTGAGACCGTTAAAGTATCTCCTGGGCCGGCCACACATCTTTTGACGTATTTAACATGAACATCTCTGGGGAATTTAAAGATAAGGACGTCACCCTTTTTTGGAATTCTGAAGGCCGGAAACGTATAATATGGAATAGAAAATCCGATGTCTGTATATGGTATCCCTAGCCAATCTGGGGTTCTCATGCCAAATACAAATCGACTACCAATTAAAAAGTCTCCGGTCATGATCGTATTTTCCATGCTGCCAGTTGGTACTATATAAGCCTCTAGGACCGTTACTTTTATCAATAGTACTGTCAGTACTATATACAATATGGCCTTGGCCTCTGATTTTATCTTATCTTTGTTCATTTTCTTTTTAAATGTGGTACGGTAAATTATTATTCAGTTTCATATAATCCCTTTAAAATGTTTTATGTTGGGTGGATTATTTTTATTTAATCTTACCGAGATCACATCTATACGATGAAGTTTTGGCACCTCTGTTTTATAAGAGCATGATCCAACGGCATCTTTTATTGAAATTAATTCCTCAGTATTAGCAGAAAACTTGGTCCTATCATCATGGTCAAGAGGAAGGGTCCTTACATTCACAAAGATCGTTAGATCATCATTGTCTTTTGCAATAATGTTAATTCTTTGTTCTTTCTCATAACCATGATCGATCTCAATAATATCATACCCGCGGTCTCTTAGATATAGAGCAGCAAGTTTCTCACACATCCATGGGATCCGGTCATTGTCCAATAGCCAACTTATTGTTGGCATTTTATTTTTTACCGGTGAGAAGCTACGTCTATGGATAGGTGTCGCTCTATAACGATCCAATGCATCAAGATGTATCTTTGTTCCATACCCACTATTACTATCAAATCCATATTCAGGGTATACCTTACCGTACTGGGCCATTATGTTATCGCGAGTAACCTTGGCTATGATCGAGGCAGCCTTAATAGAGTCAATCTTATCATCACCCTTGATCACGCCTACATTTGGGATTTGTTGTGATCTCAATGCCTCACCATCTATCAAAGCTCTATCAGGTACCATTGGTAATTGTGCCAGGGCTCTATCCATTGCAAGGAACGTGGCTTCTCGTATGTTTATCTTATCAATTGTACTTACTCCTACCTCCCCGATCCCAGTACCAAGGGCATGTTCAATGATGATCGGATATAATTCAGTACGTCTCTTTTTTGATAGTTTTTTCGAATCTTTTAAACCCTCTATCGAATGGTCTTTAGGTAGCACTACCGCAGCCGCAACTACGGGTCCTGCAAGGGGACCTCTTCCAACTTCATCTACACCTGCGATCATTTCCATTTTTTCTTTCAATAATACCCTTTGTGGTTACCCAGACTTCTTTTAAAATAACAACCTTGATTAATAGAGGTTAAATAACATGGACAGGAAAACTGCAGGTTTTATCTCCTTCGGAATCATCATTTTCATTATCTATGCTTTTGGGATTCATATCTTTGAAGCCGTTTGGTCATTTCCAAGCCAGAGAGCGGTTCCGCTTATGGTCTTGGCCCTAGTGGGTACGGGAATTTATGCCACATTGAAACTAGGATTCCCACAAATAAAATATTTAAGACATGGGATAAATGTGACAAAAGGTGCATACGATGATCCAAACGACGAGGGTGACCTTAATCACTTCAAGGCACTGACAACGGCATTATCTGCAACTGTGGGCATAGGAAATATAGCAGGAGTTGCAACTGCAATCTATTATGGAGGTCCGGGTGCGTTATTTTGGATGTGGGTAACAGCATTTTTTGGGACCACATTAAAATATGCTGAGTGTACCCTATCATTAAAATATCGTGAGATGGACGCATTGGGCAAGACCGCAGGAGGCCCTATGTATACTATCGAGAATGGACTTGGTAAAAATTGGAGGTGGATGGCTGTCGCATTTGCCTCATTTGCCATTATTTGTTCTTTTGCCACAGGTAACTCCATCCAGTCCTTCACTGTCTCAGATCAATTATACTCAGAATTATCAAATATCGTTGGTGATGCACACCTTTTAACAACCAAACATATGCTATGGTCTGGCTTTGGTGTCTCAATATTTCAATTTCTAATTGGAATTCTTATGGCTGCGACCGTTGCAATGGTCATCATTGGTGGTATATCAAGGATCGGGAGCTTTACAGGTTATCTAGCACCAATAATGGCCCTTATCTATGTGATTTCAGCAGGATTGATCATTGTTATGAACATAGATAAAATAGCAAGCAGTTTTGGCCTGATCATTTCGATGGCCTTCAACCCACCTGCGACGATCGCAGGAACCGGAGGTGGAATTTTAATGACAATGCTGTGGGGAATAAAGCGTGGCCTATATTCAAATGAGGCTGGACAAGGCTCTGCCGCAATCGCCCATTCGACGGCAAAGACAAGATACTCTGTCAGGGAAGGTGCAGTGGCAATGCTTGGTCCATATATTGATACACTGATCATATGTACAATGACAGGACTGGTCATTATTTCAACCGGAGCCTGGAAGCATACTGAATTCTTTGTCAAGATCACTGCCACTTCATTGGATGAGGCCAATGAGGCCTTGAGAATTGGAGTGTTCCAGGGCAAAGAGCTATTTAATAGTAGTCTCCTTACATCATTCGCCTTTAAGGAAGGTCTAGGATTCTTGTTTGGATTTGGTGACAAGATCGTAACGGTGTCAGTCCTTCTATTTGCCTTGTCAACTGCGATCGCATGGTCATTCTATGGGAATAGGGCTGCGGTATATTTGTTTGGTGAAAAAGCCATCACACCCTACCTGTGGGTCTATGTCTTTTTTACATTTGTTGGTGGAATCGCGGAACTTGAGACCATATGGGCCTTTGGTGATGCCGCATTGGGGATAATGACATTTCCTAATCTTATATCGATCATACTCCTGACTGGAGTGTTGAAACGAATGACCAAAGATTATTTCTCAAAAGAACATGTCCCTAATAGATAATGACCATCTATTAAATGTAGGCATAGAGGCTTGTCTGGCAGCATCCAACATCATTATGGAATCTGCAGATCTACCAAAATCAAGCAAGAACAAAGGCAAGACAGATCTGGTCACCAATACTGACATAGGATCTGAAGAGATCATAAAAGCAGTCATACGTTCATCGTTTCAGGAACATTCAATTTTAGCGGAAGAATCTGGACAAGAGCTAACTCCTTCTGAATATCTATGGATCATAGACCCGCTTGATGGTACTACCAATTTTGTCCACGGTTATCCTTCTTACGGTGTGTCCATTGGCATATACCTGAATAATGAACCCTTGATCGGGATCGTATTAGAATTACCAAATAAAAAACTATACACTGCGGTGAAGAACAATGGTGCATATTGTGAAGGTGTAAGGATCAAACCATCAGAGACAAATACCTTGATCGAGTCGCTTCTGGTCACAGGATTTGGCTATGAGCACGGAGATGATTGGAATACGAATATGGATCTGTTCAAGCATTTTACCGATATTACGCAAGGTGTCCGTAGACTTGGTGCTGCGTCCATAGACATCTGTCATGTTGCATGTGGAAAGGTTGATGGATTTTGGGAATATGATCTTAAACAATGGGACACAGCCGCAGGTATAATCATAGCCAAGGAATCAGGATGTAAGATCACTGACATAAGGAGCAATGGTCACAGATTAGATGGTAACAGTATCCTTATTACAAACAGTCTTATACACAATGAGTTCGTTGAACAGGCAGCCAGCTATTTGAATTGATCGCGGAATTGTTTCTCTGACCATAGGCCCACTACCCTTTCAATCAGATTCTTCTTTTTATTTAACTCCAGTATCTCAATTGCCGTGAAGTAAAATGTGGGTCCGATCTCACTCTTTGATCCTTCCCAATTATAATGAACAACGATCTCATTCTTTCTTGAAATGATATTTTCTATTGTTATGTCGTAATCGTACCAAGCCTTAGAGTAATTCATTATGGATTCGAGAAAAGAATCAGCGTCCTGTATATATTGATATTTTGCTAGTGGTATCTCCATGACAGAGAAGGTTGAATCGCCGGACCTGGTGGCAATTACCTTCTGAATCTCTCCTACTGAACCTTTAATATTTAGTCCAGTCGAATCAATGGGCACATTGTTAAACTCATGTATCCTGTCTCCGATAGAAAGTTCTGTCTGGATTGAATCATCTATTATATGAGTGATCAACGCGCTACCATCTACATAATATGCCTCAATGCCCAGTCCCACATAGGGCGTATGCTCATATAGGAAATTTTCGGAGATCATTGAATTAACGGTCATGGTGTCACCTTCATATCTGGCTAAGATGAAAGATTCAATATTTGAATCTTTTATAGGCGGAAGAGCCAGCAAGAATGAAAAGGATAAAGAAATTGAAAGATATGTTCTTTTTATGCTCATTTATTTTCGTACGCCCGACAGGATTTGAACCTGTGACCTTTGGAACCGGAATCCAACGCTCTATCCAGCTGAGCTACGGGCGCATGTGTGTAAGCTACCGACGAGAAACCCACTGATTTTAGTGGGTTTTTTGTTATATCTAATTTATGCTAAATATGTACAAAAACGCACTAAAATGAATGGTTTTTTCAATAGTTTTCAACAGAAATAAGGATCCCCTACCATGCAAAATTTGAATTAAAAGGTGTTACTGGGTATTATTTTAAATAGACCATTTTATGGGTCTTGATGAATCTTGGTGATTGTATGGTATATAAGTATAATCCAGCCGATACGCCTCTTCCCTGCTCATTGGTACCATTCCATTGGGTGAATCTGTTTCCTGCGGTCTGTGGGCCATCTACAAGTGTTATGACCCTTCTTCCCATCATGTCATGAATGATGAGCGTGACATACGCATCATCTGGTAGATCATAG
>Ga0066851_10000978_pt1 | contig 14215 bp, 13 predicted proteins | sample ETNtaG_7_FD_65493 | JGI IMG/M metagenome (GOLD analysis project Ga0066851, IMG submission 65493) | Marine microbial and viral communities from oxygen minimum zone, Eastern Pacific Ocean - ETNP201406SV65 | ecosystem: Environmental > Aquatic > Marine > Oceanic | place: Pacific Ocean: Eastern... | reverse complement strand
TGGCAGGATTGCAGCACTAGGACTTTCTAAAGCACTTGAAATACCCTATAGGGAGGGATTCGTCAAGAATAGATACATTGGAAGGACATTCATTATGCCAGGTCAGAAGATGAGAAAGGACTCTGTGAGGAAGAAGCTGAATACGATAGATGAGGAGTTTGAAGGAAAGACTGTTCTGATTGTCGATGACAGCATAGTCAGGGGCAATACCTCTAGGAGAATTGTCCAAATGGCAAGAGATGCGGGGGCATCGAGAGTCTTGTTCGCCTCTTCTTCCCCTCCGATAATACATCCAAACGTGTATGGGATAGATATGCCTGCCAGAGAGGAGTATGTGGCCTATGGGAAGACCAATGATGAGATTTGCAACGCCATAGGGGCAGACTGGCTGATCTATCAGAATCTTGATGACCTGGTCAAAGCATGTGTTGGAGCAGGGGGGGATTCCCCCGTAGACTTCGATTGCTCTTGTTTCAATGGGGTCTATGTCACCGGAGGAGTAACAGAGGAGTATCTCAGCAGAATAGGAAGGACTAGGTCAGACTCCGAGAAGGAACATGCATCAGTTTGACAGAATCTCAGAAAGCTGACTCTTCAAAACAGGCAACGCATCTTCCCAGGTAGCTACGATGCCGTAGTCAGCAACTCCAAAGATAGGTGCCTCAGGGTCCTTATTTATTGCAAGGATGTACTTGCTGGACCTCATTCCTGCAAGGTGCTGTATCGCTCCACTAATCCCTACTGCAATGTATAGATTCGGCGTCACTGTCTTTCCTGTCTGTCCCACTTGCATGCTGTGAGGGATTCCCTCCCAAGTATCCACTGCTGCCCTGCTCGCACCCACTGCTGCTCCTAGGATATCTGCAATTTCGTTTAGGTGGGAGAAGTTCTCCGGGCTCCCCATCCCTCTACCTCCAGAGATGATAATTTCCGCCTCTGAAACGTCGATCCTCTCTCCTGCCTTTGTCAGAGCTTGTTTGATTGCCACTGCAACGTCACTACTAACGTCTACAGTTGTAATGTCAGCATCTCCTCCCTCTTCTGAAGCTTCGAATGAATTAGCTCTTAGGCTGATTGCGCAAGGTGAAGAAAATCTCAACGACTCTTCTGCCTTTCCGGAGTAAATCGACCTAGTGGCCAAAAAATCTCCTGATAGTCTAGTAACATCTTGTAAGGCCGGAACTCCCTTCGAAGCAGCTATTGAGGCGAGTAACTCTCTGCCCATTGAAGATGATGAAGAAAGAATCAAGCCCCCATCGACTAATGGTTCCAGGGCCTTGGACCAAGCTATGCAGTCATACGTTTCAAAGCAACCCCCTTCTACTGAAATGACCTTTGAAACATCAGAAATATTCGCTGCATCGGTAGCCCCGACTCCTCCGGGACAAATCACAGTAATGGGGCCGCCAAAGGTGGACGCAGCACCTACTAGTTGTGCCGTGATTGGATGGAGGGTTCCGTTGCTGGACTCTGAAATAACTGTAATATTCACATTATCACCTCTAAATCACATTGGCTTCTTCCCTTAGCCTACTGACTACTTCAGACACTGAATCAGCACCTACGAACTTCTTCCCAGGGGGCTTTTCTGGAGGGGATGAGTGTACCTCAATGTTTGTCTTTGGATTGTCAGTGTCAACTCCCAAATCATTAGGGGAAAGGGCCTCAATGGGCTTCTTCTTAGCCATCATTATTCCTCTGACATTCGGCCTCCTGAGTTCTACTTCCCCCTTGTCAAAGGTGAATATGCACGGAGAAGTTACCTCTATTTCCTCCAATCCAGAGGTTCCCAAACGAGTGGCTGTGATGGCCATTCCATCTACTGATACCACTGTAACTGAACCAACACAAGAGAACTCCAAATTACTCGCTACTCCGGGCCCAGTTGATCCACTATTGGTGTCGGATGCCTGTTTTCCACACATTACTATTTCACACCCAGATCTTCTAATTGCCTCGGATAGTAGTGACTGGATCTGTAAACTGTCTAGATGACTTGTCTCTGAAACAACATGAATTAGCCGGTCCGCCCCTACCGCCGCAGCTTCAGTAAGGCATTTTGATGCCCTATCAGGTCCGCATGTGATTGCTACTACTTCGCCAAATCCAGATTCCTTCAGTTTAATTGCGTTCTCAAGGGCATACTCGTCGTAAGGGCTAATTGACCATTTAGAGATTGCAGACTCATCTACCCTCCCACCTGTGACTCCGATCTTGGACGTGGTGTCGGGGACCTGTTTCAGAAGAACCGCTATTGCCATCTGATTCCCAATTAACCGGGCAGGAAGACTCCATTTCAATATTGGGACGTTAGACTCTTGGGGAATCAGGGCTCCCTAGTAAATGACTGGATTCCAGTAATGTGCCTTCCTAGGATCAGATTATGAATGTCGTGAGTTCCTTCGTAAGTTTTTACCGACTCCAGATTAGCCATATGTCGCATTACTGGGTACTCATCCAGGATCCCATTAGCCCCATGGATGTCCCTAGACATCCGAGCAATTTCCAGTGCCATATCTACGTTATTCATTTTCGCTAGGGAGATCTGCTCCGGAATCCAACTCCCATCGTCTTTCTTCTTGCCAATATGGTATGCAAGTAATTGGCCCTTTGTTATCTCCCTCAGCATCCAAGATAACTTGTTCTGTACCAGTTGGAATGAAGCAATTGGATGCCCAAACTGAATTCTACTCAATGCATATTCTCTGGCAGAGTTGAAGCATGATTGAGCGGCCCCAACGGCCCCCCAAGATATCCCATATCTAGCATTATTTAGACAACTGAAAGGCCCTCTAAGGCCCTTCACATCTGGCAAAATCCTGTCCTTCGGAATTTTGCAGTCTTGAAAAACTAACTCGCTAGTTACACTAGCCTTTAGCGAATGCTTTCCTTTCATCTCCGGAGCACTGAAACCCTCATCCCCCTTTTCTACAATGAAACCACGAATCTCGCCGTCAAGTTTTGCCCATACTACCGCTATGTCCGCAATGGTTCCGTTGGTAATCCACATCTTCGCGCCATTCAACAAGAAATAATCCCCCTTGTCTTCTGCACGTGTGATCATATCTCCAGGATTTGATCCATAATCCGGCTCGGTTAGGCCGAAGCATCCAACCAATTCTCCGTTGGCCATTCCTGGCAGATATTTCTCCTTCTGTTCTTCACTGCCAAAGTCCCAAATTGGATACATTGCAAGAGAGCCTTGTACGCTAGCGAATGAGCGAACTCCGCTATCCCCTCTTTCCAACTCTTGGCAAATTAGCCCATATGCTATGTATGAGAGTCCAGGGCACCCATAACCCTTCAATGGAGCTCCGAGAATCCCCATCTCACCTATCTCAATTCTCCACTGATCCGGAAAGACACCGTCCCTACATGCATCCTCGATATCTGGAAGGACCCGCTCCTCTACCCAATCTCGTACCATGTCCCTAACCATTCGCTCTTCCTCGGTAAGCAAGGAATCAATGTCGTAGAAGTCTAACGCCTCGTATGCCATGTTCTCATCCCTTCGCGAGCAAGTTTGCAAATGAATTTATGCTCGCCCTTTTTTCCTTGATAGTCGCCTTTCTTCCCTGATTGCACTCTTTCGCTCTTCTTCGCTCCCAATCTTTTTTGTAAGCCATCTACTAAGTCTCGGGGATGAACTGGTAATTAGTGATAATAGCATCAGTGTAGTCCCCCCTAGGATAATCAACCCAATCCAAATTTCAAGCATTGATCCACCATTTTCCTGCTCAGTAAGATCGAAAGAGACCACGCTCCCCCTGTCGGTTACTATCCAGCCCCCATAGGGCGAAACGCCCCATGTCCCGACAATCCTCTCACCAGATATTGCGACGTCAAATTCTACTACGTCTGTATTATCGAGCCAGTGGAATGATCTACTCACGCTCGAGTCATATTCTATCAAACCAAAGGGTGCCAATGAGATTAGAGAATTCCCCCCCCGTTGGGGATTGATTCCAGTCATCGCCCCCTCAAATCCCTGGAGTTGAACAATATCATTGTCATACATCGTTGTCTCTGACGTATCGCCCACGTTAACGCCGATCCTCGCAATAGATAGATCAGAAGAGATGGCCACGCATTCAAAACTGCTTATTGAATTGCACACGGCGTCAACCCAGAGATGTTCAAAACCCCCAATCCAACTCAACTTGTGTTCCTCATCGATAATTCCAATTCCATCGAAATCCGTTGAAACAATGCAAATATTGGAACCCCTAAGGCAGGAAATTGCATTGATATCACTATCTCCTCTGTTCTCCAAGGGAAACGCCTCAAATCCGCCATCTTCAAGGCCCCTGTATCTCCAAATCCAACCCTCTTCACCCCCAATATACGCCCAACTCCCATCGCTATTCCATGACACGGCCCCCAACTCGGTATCTCCGAAAGTCGAAGATCCTCCAGCACTTTCGATGCTAAGATTGGCCATAGTCAATCTCAATATCGCGCCACTCTCTCCAACTAGAAGTACGGTTTTTCCTCCCGGATGGAAAGAACCATCCAGCAGAGAAACACTTCCTTTGGGTCCTATTAGTGAATTATTTTTCGGAGACGCAGAGTCGATTATGAAAACCGCCGAGTCGGCACCATGAGCAATCACCACCCCTCCATCGGGTGAAACAGCTACTCCTTCGATACCGAGATCAGATTCGTCCAGAATCTCGATTTCATCCAGTATTACAATAGACTCAGACTGAGCCATTGTCAATGCAGGGAATAGTAGGGCCATTAGAAGAGCTGCTAACAATGAGCGTCCCTCCCTCATGAGCCTCGGAAACGGAGAGGCCGTTTAGCCCTTGTACCCTATAGGATTTGATTTTGGGTCGGCAGTATTGAAGTGGCATTGTTGATTCGGAGGGCCCATGGAGCGTTTCGACTTAAGAAGGGGATTGATGAAAGAAATAGAGGGCAACGGAGGAATTAGCGAGCTTGCAAAAGAGTTCTTCAATGAAGTAGACCGAACTTCAGACTCCTCTTTTGAGGCCTCTCACGGTGTAATGACATCCATAGTAGCTAGTTTTGAAAACGGAGCATTGATTGTAGATGTAACAAACGTCGCACCCGATTTCGATGATCAAGAAGCGGTTAAATCTGCTATGGACGATCGAAAGAGATGGACATTATTCCTAGACAAGGCAACTGGATACAACTCTAAGCAGAGAGGGGATAAGGCAAAGGAATGGGCCAAGAAAGCTTCCAAAGCAAAATCTGCAATCTCAGCAGCAAATCACTTTATGGAAATGTCTGAGAGTATTTCCTCGGAAAAGAGGGAACAGGCAGAATCCCTGATTGCTGAGATACGAACCCATCTGGAGTCCAATGATAATACCAAGGCTGCCGGTAGGGCTGAGAAACTAAACAAGCTATTCAATTAGGTGAGTCAATGTCCGAACAAAATTCTCCAGAAATCGAAATCGATTCTCAGGAGAGAATTGACAGGATGTTCTCCGGTTGCCAAGAGGTAGTGGGGGAAAATCATGTCCAATCAGTCTTGTCTGGAGGATCTAGCCACTCTGGCGATGAGAAATTAGTTGCTTATATCGGCTTAGAGCCAAGCGGAAAGGCTCACTTGGGTTGGATGATACTTGCTGATACGATTAGGAAGTTAATTGACGAAGGAGTGAATGTAATAATCCTTCTAGCCGACTGGCATGCATGGGTAAACGACAAATTCGACAGGGACATGGAAAAGATCTCGGTATGTGCAGATTACATGTCGGAGATGTTCCGGGCAATCTTGAGCAGCCCCCCTGAAGGTGACGGACCAGGGCAGATCAGGTTCGTCAGAGCTTCCGAGATTATGGATTCTGGTAAGTACTGGGAACGAGTCCTTAGATGCTCCAAGAATATGAGTCTCTCGAGGGTTCGTAGGACCTTCAGCATCATGGGCAGGGATGAGGACTCTTCTGACCATGATCTAGCTGCATTCTACTATCCCGCACTTCAGGCAGCAGACATTTTCGAGCTGGAAGTGGATATTGCTTTCGGAGGAATGGATCAGAGAAAGGCGCACATGTATATGAGAGAGGTAGCGGAAAAGAATAACTGGACAAAACCAACCTGCATCCACACTCCAATGTTGTCTGGTCTGAAGGGCCCCGGAGGACGGATGGAGTCCTTTGATCATAAGATGTCCAAGTCTGATCCTGGAAACGCAATTCTTCTAGACGACGACTCGGAATCGATTAGAGCTAAGATGCGTAAAGCATTCCTCGATGTGAACGACCAAAACTCCCCAGTTTTCGAGATTGCTCAACATGTAGTTATTCCTAGAATAGGAAAGATTACAGTTTCTCCAGACCCCAAGTATGGCGAAATTTCAGAATGGTCCGACACTCAGGATTTTTTTGAAGCGGTCTCCAATGGATCAGTACATCCATTGGATGCAAAGATGGCCGTGGCGGATGGACTTTCCGAAGTCCTAGCCCCAATTTCAGATTATTTTTCAGGAAAAAGTGAACTTCTGGAGTCAATTAACAGCATTACTGGCTAATCATAGCCACTATTCCAATGTGCGACTATTGGGTTTGTATTCCATATAGATGATAATCTAGTTCTATGCCGGCAGTAAGGGATTAACATGACAGAAGTCGGAATTGACGACATCGCCTTACATTTTCCAAGGCTATACTTTGCAATGCAGGATTTTGCAGAATTCCGAGGCGCCGACTATGGAAAACTCAGCAAGGGCCTAGGTCTGGAAGCTATGGCAATCCCAGATGTCCATGAAGACACAGCAACCATGGGGGCGAACGCAGTTTCTAGGTTGATTGACAGAAACTCAATCGAACCTTCCACTATTGGGAGGATTTACCTAGGAACTGAATCTGCTCTAGATGGGGCAAAACCCACGGCAACATACATCATGGACATGTTAGAGCAACGCTACTCTTCAAAATTTGGAGAAGAATGCTTCAGGAACTGCGATGTTGTGGATATGACATTTGCTTGTATTGGTGCTGTTGATGCGATGCATAATACTCTCGATTGGGTTGCTAGGGGGGGCGAGGATAGAAACAGGATAGGGATAGTTGTATTTGCTGACAATGCAAAATATGACCTCGGCTCATCAGGTGAGTATACTCAGGGTGCTGGCGGAGGGGCGATCCTAATTCGCCACAATCCCCGATTATTGGCAATTCCTGATATCTGGGGAGTCTCAACAATGCCAGTTCATGATTTCTTTAAACCACGTAGAGAGATTGAAACACGAACTGTGGTGGAGAATGTTCTGGAACTAGCAGAGGAGACTGGCGCTAGCATCACGTCAAACTTAGCAGAGAAGATCCTCAAGCTAATCCCAAGGTCGAAGAAGAAAAATGACGTAATTTTCGAGAATGAAAAGATTATGATTCACAAGGATACTCCAGTTTTTGACGGACAGTTCTCCAATCGTTGTTATTCAGAGTCAGTAAAGCAAGCATTCATCGATTTCCGCCGTAAGGCGATAGAAGAGGGAAGGTACTCTCCCGAGAAGGATGAAATTCTAACTAATCAGTGGAGTAGAATCATCGTTCACCTACCTTACGCATTCCAAGGCAAGAGAATGTTTCCCGATGTGTTCCGGCACGATCGTAGAGACCTTCCAATGTGGAAAAGCATCATCGAAGAAATCGGTCCCGAGCCCTTCCCAAGTGATTATACGGATACTCCAGAGGGAATTGAGGAATTCGAGAAAGCAAACGACTCTTATCGAAGGCTCATCTCTAAGACCGCAGAGTTCAGAATATTCGTCGAACAAAGAATCGAGAAGACGCAAAGAGCCTCAAGTCTAATTGGAAATCAGTACACAGGGTCTATTTTCCTCGCATTGATGTCTGCCATGGAGTCCGACTACCTAGAGAACGTGGAAATTGAATCCAATAGAATTGGGCTATGTGGTTATGGTTCCGGTGCCAAGGCTAAGGTTTTCGAGGGCATTGTCCAGCCAGGTTGGCGAGAAATAGCCTCTAGATTCCATCTTTTCGAGAGACTTTCTACCAGACATTCAATCAATAAGACCGTTTACGAGGCATTACACAAGGGAAAGAGGAAGAAATCAGTAGTCAAGCCAACTACAGAGTTTGCTCTAGTTAGCGTAGGTCTGCAGGGCGATCTAGAGGGGCAAAGAAGGTATCAGTGGATCCCCTAGTGCTACTAGTACGCCATTCTTTCCCCTTTGCCAATAATATTGGGAAATCGCTCGAAAAGGTATAAAAGCACCCGAAAATCGTTTTGATTTGTGAAAAAGTTTCTGAAATCTCTCGTCCACAAATCAGTCAACAAGACTGGCTACAAGATTACGAAAATTCATGATGCCGATCCAATCATCGATTCCGACCAAACCTTTCTCAGAATTTATCAGGAATGCAAGTCCAAGACAATGACCTCGAAGGAGCGAATGTATGCTCTGCATGAATCTGTGAAGTACATCATCAATAATGCAATTCCAGGTGCATTTGTAGAATGTGGCGTTTGGAGGGGAGGGAGCTCAATGATGATTGCTCGAACTCTACTTGAGATGGGCGTTTCTGATAGGGAAATATACCTATTTGATACGTTTGAAGGTATGACAGAGCCAACAGATTCGGATACCAAAGTTGACGATGAAAGCTTCAGCGTTTCGGGTTTTTGGAATAAGAATCAGAAGGAAGAACACAATGATTGGTGCTATGCATCACTTTCTGAGGTGCAGGAGAATATGGTCTCGACTAATTATCCGAAGGAAAATTTGGTCTTCGTTAAGGGAGACGTTGCTATGACCATTCCCGAGACAATCCCCAGTTCCGTCTCCCTCTTGAGACTAGACACTGATTGGTACGAGTCCACTCTTCATGAGCTGAATCACCTTTTCCCAATTCTCTCGAACAGCGGCGTCTTGATTATAGATGATTATGGCTCTTGGAGCGGAGCGAAAAAGGCCGTGGATGAGTATTTCTCATCTGGTCAGATTCTTCTGAATCGAATCGACTATTCTGGAAGAATAGGGACTAAAGCCGAAAAAAGTGAATGAAGAAAACAACTCTGGTGAGGTTATGCAATGAGCATCGAACGAAACAGCCCACGAATCCCAATCAGAAATAGGATTAGCAGACTGATCCTTCCAAAGTTCTTTCGGGGGTGGGTCTTCAAGTTCATGATTGACTCCATAAGGTCAGATAGAATTCGCCCCGAACCAGGCATTCCAATTTACGAACTCACTAATGATCATCTAGAAAACTTGGTAATCTTGCCTACTCGGAAGGAACTTCTCGAAAAAATGCCAAAGGAATCAGTCTGTGCAGAGTTGGGAGTAGACGAAGCAGAATTTAGCAAGGAAATAATCGAAATCGTAACACCAGAAAAACTCTACTTGATTGACTTATGGAGTAGCGATAGGTACGACGAACAAGTGATGGAGGGGGCGCTGGCTCGAATCGACGATGAGATCAGATCGGGCCAGGCAGAGGTCCACAGGGGATACTCTCACGAAGTTTTGGAGACATTTCCCGACTCATCACTTGATTGGGTATACATCGACACCGATCACACTTATTCCACCACTAGGAAGGAGATTGAGGTAGCCAGTAGAAAAGTTAAGCCACATGGCATTATTGCGGGGCACGACTACATCGAAGGAACATGGAATAACTGGATTCGTTATGGGGTTATGGAGGCAGTAAACGAATTCTGTGTTGAGAATGATTGGGAGATGATTTATCGGACAACTGAGATTAGTACGCCCCCTAGCTTTGCAATCAGGAAGAAAATCTAGTAAGATCCATGGTTATTTATTAGTCTATAATTTGCTTATTATTTCTGTCACAGAGCTAACGAAGAATTCCACCTCTTCGATTGAATTATAGTGGAGAACTCCAGCTCTCAAGACGCCTTCTGGTTCCAAATCCAACGCTTCGGTAAGCTCTAGAGCATAGAAATTCCCAGCCCAAACGAAGATTCCTCTTTCTGCTAACCTCTCTCCCATCTCGGTTGCAGAAATACTTGGATGTGTGAATGAAACAGTAGGCGATCTTTCTGCAATTCTACCGGGATCAGTAATACCCCATACTTTCAGTCCTTCAATCGCAGATAGCCCTTCTAGCAATCTCAAGCATAGGGAATGCTCGTATTTCTCAATTGCAGAATAAGCAGAAATAATCGCCTCTCTCCGAGGGAGGCTCGAATTCCCACTACTCTCCCTCCCAATCCAGGCAATGTGATCAATCGCAGCTCTGGTGCCCGCCATCCCTTCGTGACTTTGCGTCCCCGTCATCCATCTGAAGGGGAGCTTATCTGTAGCCACTCTAAGCTTTGCTACTGGCAACTCCTCCATCCTTCCCCTCTTTCCCCAGAGTAATCCTTGGTGCGGACCGAAGAACTTGTACGGTGAGCAAAGTAGGAAGTCGCAACCTATTTTGTTGACATCAATCAGGGAGTGAGGGGCGTAATGAACAGCATCTACAACTACTTCCGCTTCAAATCTATGTGCAATTTCCACGATTGATTGAATATCGTTGATGGTCCCAGAAAGGTTTGATGCAGCTCCAACAGCCACCAAAACAGTCCTCTCTGAAATCAATTCATTTACCGACTCCATGTCCAAAGTACAATCTTCTTGATTGATCTCAATCTTCCTTAATGTGGCTCCAGACCACTTCGCAGCGAGTGACCAAGGGCCTACATTTGCATCATGATCAAGCTTAGTTACAACCACCTCGTCACCTGGTCCCCAAGTTCTACTTAGAGCATTAGCCAGTTGGAAATTTAGACTAGTCATGTTCTGCCCGAAAACTATCTCTGTTGGATCATTACAGCCAATGAAGTCCGCACAAGCTTGTAATGATTCAGAAATGACTTGATCAGTTTCCAATGATGTGGCAAAACTCATCCCAGTATTCGCATTATGCCTCAACAGATATTCGCTCATCGCATCGACAACTGAAGAGGGCACCTGACTCCCTCCGGGGCCATCAAAGAAAACTGCCCTCCTATCTCCAACCATTCTTCCCAAGGAAGGAAAACGATTTCTTATCTCATCTATTGGATACACTTTATCATCCATTTATTCCGGTTTAATCAAACGATTAATCACTATTCTCTGTACTTCTTGGGTTCCTTCGTATATCTGAGTAATCTTTGCATCCCTGAAGAATCTCTCGACGGGGAAATCTGTAGTATAGCCGTACCCACCAAGGACCTGCACCGCTCTCTCTGAAACCCACATTGCAGTATCCCCGGCAAATAGCTTCGCCATGCTGGCATCAATTGTATGACGCCTAGCTCCGTCTCGGTAATGCCTTTCTTTGGCTAGAGACGCATTGTAGACCATCAGTCTTGCAGCAGTGGTTCTGGTAGCCATGTCTGCAAGATAGTTACCCACACTCTGGTGATGAGCGATAGGTTTTCCGAAAGCCTCTCTTTGGTGTGCATAGTTCAGAGCAGCCTCGAATGAACCCTGTGCAATTCCAAGGGCTTGTGCTGCAATGCCAATCCTGGAGTTGTCAAGAGCGTTCATTGCTATTGGAAAACCTTCTCCTGGTCCCTTGAGGACATTCTTGATAGGAACCCTACAGTTCTCAAGAATTAGAGAGCAAGTGTCACTAGAACGAATCCCCAGCTTGTCCTCCTTTTTTCCAATAGAAAGGCCCTCAAAACTCTTCTCGACAATGAATGCTGTAGTTCCACCATGCTTCTTCTTTCCGAAATCTGGATGATCCACATCCTTTGCAAATAGTACGTAGATTCCGGCACTGGCACCATTGGTGACCCACATTTTTTCTCCGTTCAAAAGATAATGACTGCCATCTTCACTGATTTTCGCCTTGCAACCAAGTGCTGCAGCATCAGTTCCAGCACCGGCTTCAGAAAGTGAGTATGCACCAACCTCATTTCCTGCTAGACGAGTAAGGTATTCTCTCTTCTGCTCTTCGTTACCATGCAATGCAATTGTCATTGAGCATAGCCCGACATGAACGCAATACATCACAGAGAATGAGGGATCGACCCTCGCCAACTCCTCCACAATAATAGCCTCGGAAACCGAATCAACCTCGCTACCACCATATTCGTCAGGAATAGTGACCCCTTGGAGGCCAGTTTTTTGACAGAATTCCATCCATTCCTCTATTGGAGCTCTTTGCTCCTTGTCCCGTTCTAGGCAAGTCGGAGCCAGTATTTCTTCTGCAAACCCCCTTACCATCTCACGAATCATGCCCTGCTCTTCCGTCTCTCCAAAATCCATATTCTCGCTACTCCGACCAATAGGATATTGTTAATTCCTCTGAAACAAGACTTTTCTCCCAATCGAATAGTTCAAATCGGAAACTGACCCGCCGCCGGACGATATCGGATGAATAGCGGGGATTTTTTCGAATTTAGCATAGCCCACGACAGGAAATATACTTTGGAACATCTTTGGATCCAGGTCCTTGATGAAGACGAAGAAGATATGACGGTAAAGATCGGCATTAGCGAGTTCATCAGGGCCGAGTATGGTGATATTGTCAGAGTTGTTTTGTCTAAGCCAGAAGACGATAGTGAATTCCAACTTGACACTGGTGAGGGAGAGTCAGAAAATGATGACGATTCCGCTCCAGTACCCCTTTCTAGAGGAGACGAACTGGATACGGATGATTTGCTAATCACCATCAGAACCAATGAAGACCGTGTTCTGATAAATGCACCATTTCCATGCAAGATTGTAGAACTTAATGGCGATGTTGAGGATAACCCCGATCTCGTGAACGAGGAGGCATATCAGGACGGTTGGTGCATGATTGTACGTCCACATGATTGGGATGAGGACATGTACCTTGACCAAGCAGAGTATATCGAATACCTGAATGAAATTTGAGTCAGGGCCAAGAAAGATTAGGCCAATATCGGTAATCGCTGTTTTCCCATCCAATTTCACCCAATAGGGCAATCAAAGACTCTCTGCTGTCTATGTCTCTTTCCACTTGGATCCTATGCAACCAGTTCTTCAACCTCCCGAGCTCCTTGCCAGGATCAAGACCAGTAAGGTCGCATAGCATGTTGCCATCGATCAATGGTTCGCCTCCAGACTTTAATTCACCTAATTCCCCACAGGCCTCCTCGAAATGCATCGTGTCAATACCTCGTCCCGAAAGATATGGGATCAAACTTCTTTTCTGAGATTCATTAACCACTACCCTGAATCTTCTGACACTTTCCAATGAATGATCAAGCTCTAATTCTCTGTGGCTATGAAGGAATGATAGACCCGATCTCTCTGCATTGGAGAGTCTGAGATTTTCTGCAAGAATATCCGACAATTCATCCCCACTAAAATTCTCTAAGCTGTAAATCAGTGCTAAATTTACCAAATAATCTGGGGAATAACTCACGTCATGGTTAATTGACAGTCCCGGGGTTATTTTTTCGAATAATCGGTGCTCATCCATCATTCTTACAATTTCTTTCGAGTTCTTTCCAGCCAATATGGCTCGCATTTCCATCCAGACCCTCTCTTTTGACACCTTTCCTAGCATCTCCATTTTGGAGGAAATCGCATCGCTTAGTCCAGAATCCAAACTTCTCATCCCTCCTTCAGCTTTACTCAAAAATCTGAATGCTCTAATCACCCTCAGGCCATCTTCTCCAAGCCTCTTCTCTGGATCACCAACTGCTCTAACAATTCCATTTTCCAGATCCGTAACTCCTCTGTTGCCCTTGTCGATCAATTTTCCGAGGGGATCATCATTTCCCGACAAAGTCCCCACCGGTTCGATTGCCATCGCATTAATTGTGAAATCTCTTCTATCCAGGTCATCGAATATTTCAGTTCCAAAAACTACGTTGTCGGGTCTCCTTCCATCAGCATAACCCCCATCCTCTCTTAGGGTCGTAACTTCGCATTGGTATTGGGTACTCTCAGAATTTTCGATTCTAACTATGACCGTCCCGAATTTTGCTCCAACCATGATGGATCTGGGAAAAATAGCTTTAACCTCTTCCGGGACCAGATCCGTTGCAATGTCGATATCGCTCGGATGGTACCCAGAAAGTAAGTCCCTGGTCCAACCCCCAACTATCCATGCTTGCCCTCTTTCCCTCAATCGATCTAGAACAATCCTGTCATCAGAACTTAGAAGGTCAAGCTTCACTTCCCCCGCAATCCCGTCTCCCATGATAGCCCTCCAGAGGAGCAGATATATTGAACCACGGCACGTCGGAGCACCATGCAAGTCGATTTAGTGCCGGTAGAATCTCTTCGACCCCATGA
>Ga0066851_10000971_pt1 | contig 14320 bp, 10 predicted proteins | sample ETNtaG_7_FD_65493 | JGI IMG/M metagenome (GOLD analysis project Ga0066851, IMG submission 65493) | Marine microbial and viral communities from oxygen minimum zone, Eastern Pacific Ocean - ETNP201406SV65 | ecosystem: Environmental > Aquatic > Marine > Oceanic | place: Pacific Ocean: Eastern... | reverse complement strand
ACAGGTTTTTAATTTCACGCAATTGGTGTACAAATGATAAATAATCGTGTTGCATTTATGTCGGCTTTGGCTCTTGGGATATTGTCCCTTTTCTTATTAGGGAACTCGCAAGCAGCTACTTTGAATGGGGCTACTTTTGAGTCAGAGGACGATACTCGAGTTGATGCCGAGTCAGGTGTGAGCTTTAGTATAGTATTTGATGCTGAAGATGGAGAATCTATAGTTGGTGATACATTTGTAGCTACCTTTGGAGATCCGGATGGAGGTTGGGAGTTTGAAGTAGAGTTAGAATGTACTGATGATGTTGTAGACTGTGATGGTCAGGGAAATGATTTAGACGGTACTTGGACAACTCCAGTTACATTAACTGCAGGTCAAACAGTTTCAGCACCAGGTGATGAGAATATCTGGTATGGTTTCGAAGTTAGTACTAGCGTAGGTGATTTTTTCGTAAGTAACCAGGATACTGGCGTTGTAGTTAACACACTGCCAATATTGGAGGATGATGCCGCAGTTACTGGTGTCGACATGCCTTTTTCAGAAAGAACTATTTCAATAACTTATACTGATCTAGATGATCATGATGGCGTACTTTTCGCAGAGGTGTGTGAAGATAGTAATCCGGCAAGCTGTGAAACTGAATTCGGTTTAACAAAAGAGGATGGAGAAGATAATACATTAGGTGCAGTATATTCAGCAACATTTACAACTGCATTCGGTGGTGCCCTTACAGCTACAGTCAGTGGTACAGATGGATTTAATCCTGCTGAAGATGAGAGAACAGCATCTTTTTCAGTTGACACAGACAAGCCATGGCTCGTAAGCGATTCAGTAAGTTCAACTTCAGCAACTACATCTGAAGAAATAGAATTTAGTGTAGTATATTGCGTTTGGGAAGCACAAACTGGCCCTTCAGTGTCTGTAAATGTAGGTGGCTCTTCTCATGCATTATCCGAAGATGGGGATGCTGACGCAGGGCTTTGTGTAAATGGTGTTGGTAAAAATTACACTGTATCGACTACTGTTGCATGGGCTGCAGCTGCTCAAGCAGTTCAATTTTCAGCATTTAATGATGCAGATACAGGAGAAAATACAGTTCCATTCTTTGTGACTATCAATGATTTGCCAGTTGTTTCAGATGGTTCAGCTAAGAAAGTTGATTCAAATTTTGTCATAAATGTAACGGTAGATGATGCCAATTCTGATGATGGAGATACACTTTCAGTTAAAGCAATAGTTGAATTTAGCTCTGGTGCAGATGTCATGAACTTTGATGCAGATTCTAATTATACAATTACTATAGCTGAAGCTGCAATAATAGATGAAAGAGGAGGTTTGAGAACTGTAACTTTCGTAGTATCTGATTCATACGGTGTAGATGTTCCAGCAGATTTTGGTAGCACAATTGAAGTTAATAAGACAAGTAATTTTGTTTTGGAATTCAAAGATGGAAGTACTGATGTTACTACAGTTCCAGGAACTAGCACTTACACTTACACTATAACTAATAATGGTAATTTTGAAGATACTTACACAATTGCAACTAGTAGTGTTAATGGCTGGTTCTCAGCAGTTGATAATGTTACGGTTGCTTATGAGAGCACTTCAGATTTTGATGTGACTGTAACAGTACCTAATGCTCTTGCAGGTACTAAAGATACATGGAGTGTTACTTCAACAGCAACTAATGATGTTACAGTCGATGATGAAGTTGTAAGCGGTACCACAACAGTAGATAGAGTTACAGGACATGATATAACTGGAGACAGCGACCTTTCAGGAAATCCTGGAGATACTGTAACCTATTCTTTTACTGTTTTGAACACAGGAAATGCTGAAGAAACTTATGCTTACACTGTTACAGCTACTAAGGGTTGGACTGCACTTCCTGCAGGAGGCCCATTCACATTAGCTATGGGAGCTTCTGAAACAATAGTCGTTACTCACACAGTTCCAGCTGATGCAGGCGCAGGTGACAACTCTAAGGTAACTTTCACTGTTGTTGGAGGATCTACTTCTGAAGTTACTACTACAGCTAATCAGGTTTATGAATTATCAGTTTCAGCAGGTACTTTAACTGGTTTGAAACCAGGCGATACTAGCCAGTTATCATTTACAATAACTAATGAAGGTAATGGCTTTGATACCTACACAATAGGATACAACGGAGTATGGGCTACAGGAGTATCATCATCTGTGGAACCTATAGTTTCAGGTAGTTTTGCTATAATAACAGTAGATGTAGCAATTCCAGCTGATGCAGCTAGTGGAGCATCGTCAGTAGTTGGGTTATCAGCCTCAGGTTCAATGGACACTGGCGCTAGTGATTCATATGATGTAGTAGTTGCTTCATCAACCAGATCTTTAACAATTACTGGAGCAGACGCATATACTGTAAATGAAGGAACTGTAGGCCAAGGAACAGCTACAATTCAAAACAATGGAGTTTCTACAACCTTTTTTGTGACATCGATGTCAGATTCAGTTAGTTTTGCCACTTCATCATATGTAGTAGGTGCAGGAGCAAGTCAAGAAATCACATTCGACATAATGGCTACAGCTAGTGGCGATCAATCATTCACAATTTCAGATAATGTTGATTTTAATCCAGCTACACACACATTTACTCTAACTGCTAGGACTTTTAGCACAGATATGAGCTCTTGGGGTCTTGCAGAATGTAGCAATTCAGGTGTTATATGTAATTACGATGATGCTTCTTGGAGCGGTTCAGCATATACCAATGCAGGAACATGGACTACAAGTATGGTTTATGTAGATGCAAATGGCCAAAGTGGAACTCATTCATTCGACACTACAATAGCTAATACTAATCCAACAGTTGCAGAACCGTCATTGAGCAATCCAGTACAGGGTGCAAAGCATCAGTTTTCATTTACAATACCAACAGATGCAGATGGTACTGTAACCCACTTTGTTGTTGAGTTTGGGGATGGAGAAGAACAATCATTCCAAATATCAGATTTCGTTGGACAAACAGTTACAGCAACACATACTTATTCAGAATCAGGTAATTTTGATGTAGTAGCAACAGCATATGATAATTCAGGAGGCAGCACTAAACAAACAGTTGCAGTTTCCGTTGGCGACGAAATGGTAACATTGGAAAAAGGTTATACTTACAACCTAATTGCTTTACTTGGATTCTTCTTGTTAGGAACAATCTTATCAGGAACAGCATTCAAGATGCAACAAGGTGAAATAGCAGGTGACGAAGAAATGAACGAAAGAGACCGACAAAGATTAGAGAGTGTAGAGCGCCGCATGGAAAGTATATCTGAGCGTGAAGAACTTATGGAAGTCTCCGCTTATGATGCATCCCGTGCAGCGACAAAGTTGGAAGAGCATATTGCTGCTTTCAATAGCATACTGGTAAAAGCCCAGGAGATAGCTGCAGAAGATAAACTCAAAGAGCTAGAGGCTGCTGAAGAAGCACGCCAAAAGAAGGAAGAGGAAATGCAACTTGACTTGGAAGATCCAGACATAGAAATGGTTGCAGAAAGGTTCCACGAATCTTTAGCACGCTTAGTTGCAGCACGTGATGACTTATCAAAAATTGAAAAGCATCTTGCACGCATTCTAACAATGGAACGCGATGAGCAATTAGAGAAGCTAACAGAGATGACTGAATCTTATGAATCAACTAAACGTAAAATTGATGCTTTAGAATCATCAAAAGAAGCCAGAGATGCAGCCGCAGTTGAAAACAACATTATGAACATGCTGAGTGCAGCAGCATCAGGTGGTTCAATGAATGACGCAAACTTCGGAGATTTCGGAGACTTTGGGGATGACGATGAATATGAAGTTGAGATTTATGAAGACGAAGATGGTTCATTCTATTACATAGATCCAGACACAGGTGAAGAAGTTCCTTGTGACGAAGACGGTAATGCCTTATAGGCACGATTCTAAGAAATAATTAGATTCAGTTGTCTTTAGCCATAGACTGGTGGTGGTCTTTCCAAGAGGAAATAAACTCCCAGTTTGGTTTTTCAAAATCTAGAGAGGAAGTTTCGTCACGTCTAATCTCTAGGTTATATCAACCTAAAGGAAATTTATCAAAACTATTATTGCATAATACAGTAACTATAGTTGGTGCAGGAATAACAGCAAATGAAATAATTCCAGATGGTGTTTTAATCGCTGCAGATGGTGCAGTTTCAGCCTGTCTTAAGAGAAATTTGATTCCAGATATAGTAGTTACAGATTTAGATGGTCATCTACCAGAGATGGTGTTGGCAAACACAAAGGGTTCAGAGATAGTAGTACATGGTCACGGAGATAATTTATCTAGACTTTTTGAGTTTTCAACTAAGATTCAACCAATAAGTTTGACAACTACCTATCCTTCCTCTAATACTAATTGCTGGGGCGGTTTTACAGATGGAGATAGATCTCTTATGATGTCGTTAGGCTTGGGTGCTGATTTAGTTAATTTAGTAGGCTTTGATTTTGAAAAGGTTGGTGAATATACAGGTAAGTTTAGTTTTAAGAAACTTCAAAAATTATCATGGGCACGCAAAATAGTAGATAAGTGTAAAGAAGAAACAGGTAAAGTTCAGGTTTTCTAATCACCAATTAGTCTGATGAATGCATCTTCTAGATTATTGGTTCTCGTACTAGCCAGTATTTCTTGTATTGTGCCTACAGCCAGAAGTTGTCCCCTATCAATGATTGCAATTTTGTTACATAGACTTTCAGCCATTTCAATAATGTGTGTTGAAAGTAGGACAGTTCTCCCATTAGCAGCAAGATTTTTAATCCAATCTTTAAGTAATTTAGTATATCTTGGATCTAATCCACTTGCAGGTTCATCCAGCAATACCATTTCGGGGTCGTGAATCAAGGTCATTGCAATAGCAATTTTTTGTCTCATACCTTTAGAATAGGTTCCTACTTCTTGGTAAATCTGCTCATCTAAACCCAATGTTTTAGCATAATAAGAGACCCTTTGCTTAATCATATCAGCTGATAATTTCCGCAATTTTCCGATTAGTTCTAAGCATTCTGCACCAGTTAGTTTATCATAAAGCAGAGGATTTTCAGGAAGATATCCCATTATTGACTTTGCTTTCAGTGGAGTTCTCTGTAAATCTATACCTCCAATAGTTATACTACCTTTACTTGGTTTAAGTAATCCACAAAGCATTTTTATTGTTGTAGATTTTCCAGCTCCATTTGTTCCTAATAATCCAAAGACTTCGCCCTTTTCTACACTAAAAGTAATTTCTTTTGCTGCAGGCTTACCACTGTAGTATTTTGTTAACCCTGCAACTCTAATCATTACCCGTGAAAGGCACCTTAACTTAAAAATTAAGGTAAGATACATTTCAATTATATATGACATTGCATAATATATTAGAGCAAGGAGTTACGTGCATGAAATCAAATAAAGAGAAACGCCTTTTTGATTTTCAGAGAATTCTGAATGATTTGCAATCACTTAATTCGCCTATTGTTGTTGAAGGGAAAAGAGATACTATAGCTTTACGAAAATTAGAAATAAATAGTGAGATTATTGAGATAAATGATGGAACTTCTGTATTAAATACAGTTGAGCGCATATTTCAAAATTTTGGTTCGTTAACTAAATTTATTATCTTGACAGATTGGGACAAAACAGGAAATAAATTAGCTAAGCAATTAATTTCATATGGCGAAGCTTCAGATTTGAAACCAAATGACCAATTAAGGCGTAAACTTTCAACGTTTACAAATAAGGAGATATCTTGTGTAGAAGAATTACCAACATTTGTAAAGGGACTTAGGGGCGAGGCCCTCTCCCTTTAATAATCCATATCTGTTCAGAAAAGTATGCAAGCTCTAGGTAATAAACAGGAAGGTAGTGCAGATGATTCTCCAGTTTATCTTTCTAAGCTAGAAGTGATTAGAAATAATAGTGGTGATTCAGATACAGCAGGTCTTTCAGATTCTGTAATTTTGTCTTTTCTTGCGCAAGATTCAAGCCTTAAGGAGGCTATTTTACAGGCTTTTGATTATCATTTAGCACTTAGACAATTAGTTGGTAATGAAATACTTATGAAATCAGAGTCATCATTAGTGAAATATTTACAAGAAGGATTTGTGAATTTTTATGCCCCAGCTACAATAAATCCTTATGTAGCGATTGGAGCCCAAGGGCCATGGATAATCACATCTCATGGTGCAGTAATACATGACAATGGTGGTTACGGGATGTTAGGTTCAGGACATGGTCCAGAGAAGATAATATCTTCAATGTCTAAAAATTGGGTTATGGCAAATGTGATGACACCTTCTTTTTCTCAGCAAAGGTTTGTTGAGGCATTAAACAAAGAGCTAGGCCATACACGGGGTTCTTGCCCGTTTGATAGATATCTTTGTGTTAATAGTGGTTCAGAATCAGTATCAGTAAGCCTTAGGATTGCAGATGTTAATTCTAATCTACATACCTCTCCAGGGGGAAAACACGAAGGTAAAGAAATAAAATTATTAGCCATTGAGCAAGGATTTCATGGCCGAACTGATAGGCCTGCTCAAATATCACATTCATGTAAGGACGGATATGATAAGAATTTAGCATCATTTAGGGATAGAGATAATTTGTATTTAGTTCCCCCAAATGATATAGATGCTCTAAGAAAAGTATATAATTATGCAGATAAAAACAATGTATTTATTGAGTTAATGGCAATTGAACCAGTTCAGGGAGAAGGTAATCCAGGTCAATGTATAACTAGAGAATTTTATGATGAAGCAAGAAAATTAACAAAGAAATATGGTTCATTATTACTAATTGATTCAATTCAGGCTGGTTTTAGAGGGCAAGGCTGTCTTTCGATTATTGATTACGAAGGTTTTGAAGACTGTGAGGCGCCAGATCTTGAAACATGGTCTAAGGCACTCAATGCTGGCCAATATCCTTTATCAGTTCTTGGCATGAATTCAAGAGCTTCAAAGTTGTATGTAAATGGCATTTATGGTAATACAATGACCACTAATCCTCGAGCATTAGAGACTGCAGTAAGTGTTTTGGATAGTATAACTCCAGAATTAAGACTAAATATCAGGGAAAAAGGGAAGGAATTTGTTGACAAATTGAATAATCTTATGTTTGAATTTCCTGATGAGGTTCTCAAAGTGCAGGGGACTGGATTGTTGTGTAGTGCAGAATTGGTGTCTGAAATACCCGTTGTTGGGTTTAATGGTATGGAACCATGGTGTCGTAAAAGAGGACTTGGAGTAATTCATGGAGGGACCAATGCCCTGAGATTTACACCACATTTCGGTATAACCTCTGAAGAAATAGATTTGATAATTTCAATTGTAAGAGAAGGAATTATTGACTTCAAAGATAACTAATTAAGTTTAGTATCTAAACCTTTTTCTACAGCTTCTAGAATTTTATTAGATTTTAATAATTTTACCATAGCATTATGATCTCTGTATAATGGCCTATCTTCATCTAAATATTCTACATGCTCACGTATAATCTGGTGTGCAATAGAAGTACCTTTACCCATTTTTATAGTATTAACATCAGTGGTTTTCTGTTTTTGTTGTTTAACTCTAATATCTAAGGCTTGTGCAGCAGCCATCATTTCAATAGCTAAAACACCAAAGCAATTATCCATAATCTGTCTTACTTTCTGGCATGTAGTTAACCCCATAGAAACAAAATCTTCTTGATCTGCAGCTGCAGGTATAGATTGATTTGCTGCAGGATGTGATAGTATTTTTGCTTCAACTATTAATGCATCTGCAGTATATTGCGAAAGCATCATCCCTGAATTTAGACCGGGGTTTTCAGTTAAGAATGGAGGTAATCCAACAGACAATGCAGGATTTGTTAACCGGTTTAATCTTCTTTCAGATAAAACAGCCACCATACTAAGCCCAGTTCCAACCATTTCCATTGGTAAGGCAACTGGACTGCCTTGGAAATTTGCCCCAGTTAAGACTTCTTTTTCGTTTGTTAAGAAGATAGGATTATCACCTACACCATTAAGCTCCGTTTCTACTTGCTTTCGTGCAAATTCTAATGAATCTCTAAGAGCCCCTGCAACTTGAGGAGTAGATCTCATAGAATAAGCATCTTGAACTTTCTTTTCACTACCAAATAATATTTCTGAGTCTTCAGTCAATAGATTTAGGTTGGCTGCTATTTTTTGAGAACCTGTAAATCCTCTTAAAGTGTGTATGCGTTTGTCATATGGCTTCATATTTGCTTTCAAAGCTTCTAATGTCATAGCTGCAGCAATGTCATGCATTTTCATCCATCTTTCAGCATCATATAGTATGAGAGCTGCCAGTGCAGTAAGGATATTACTTCCATTAATTAGGGCTAATCCATCTCTTGCTTTCAATTCTAGGGGAACTAAATTAATATCTTTCAGAGCTGTTTTGGAGTCAATTATTTTTCCATTTACAAACATTTCACCCTCTCCCATTAATGCTAATGCAATCTGTGACATTGGAGCTAAATCTCCACATGCCCCAACAGAACCTTTTTCGCAGACTACAGGTGTAATTTCACTATTTAGAACATCTCTAAGGTATTCAGTTATTTCTTTCCGACCACCCGAATGCCCCTTTGCATGTACGTTAATTCGTCCACAAATTGCACCTCTAACAATTTCAATATCCATAGGTTCACCAATTCCAGCTGCATGATTTCTAACCAACAATTTTTGAAATTCTTGTGTTTGTTCAGGAGTCAATGTCACTTCTGAAAATTCTCCGATGCCCGTTGTTATCCCATACATAATTTCATGGTTATCTATTTTTTCTTCTAGCATTTTTCTACAAGCATTAATCTTTTTCCATGAGTCGCTAGATACTGAAACATTAGTTTTGTTTCTAGCTACTTCAACAACTTTATCAATCGTTAAAGATTTACCATCAATTACTACGGACATTCTTGACAAGATATTAGTACTTAAATAAAATTCACGGTCCCCTACTTTTTTTATAACCGGTTTATGCTAAATTGTGAGTAGTAGTATAAAATCACAGCTAAAATCACTAAAATCAGAGGCAAATTCCTACAAAAAGTTGGGAGATTATAGTAAAGCTGAAAAAAGTATTCTGAAAGGATTGGAACTAAAACCAGAGGATAATAGCTTTAATCACGAATTGGCTAAGATTTTTTTTAAAAATAAAAAATATGACCAATGCCTTGAAACATTATTAACTTTATCTGAGAGAATTAAGCGTCGCCAAATTCTTTTCAAGGACATCGCGATGTGTTATTATCGAATGAATAAATTAGAAGAGGCCCTAGATGCCGTACAAGTTTCATTATCTGAGAATCCAGATAATATTTCTTCAATATATGTAGAAGGATTAATTTATAGAGAATTAGGGGAGTTTACAAAGTCAATTTCTTCATTTAGCAAGCTGCTAGGTTTAGATTCAAATAATAGAGATGCACTTTACCAATTAGGAAAGATTAATCATCAAAGAGGTAGATATAGGGAAGCTTTAGAATCTTTTGATAAAGTTTTAGAGTTTAGACCTAGAGACAACGAAGTTTTGAAGGCAAAAGGAATTTCTCATGATGAATTAGATGAGTATAAAGAAGCCTCTGAGGCCTTGATGAAAAGCATAGATGTAGATGATGAAATTGTGTTTAATGATAGAGGTGTTGCACTTAGTAGATTAGGATATAACCATAAAGCAATTGATAGTTATCGAAGGGCACTTGCATCAAATCCTAAATATTCTATTTGTTGGTTTAACCTCGGTAAAGCACTTTTTAGAGTTGGAGATCTCAAAGAGGCTCTCACGGCATTTCAAACATCAACAGAGCTTAATCCCAACAATAGAAGTGCATGGAATAATAGGGGAGTTACTTTGAGACAATTAAATAGGTTAGAAGAATCTCTTGATTGTTATGAGAGAGCTTTAGCTTTAAAGAAAGAATATGCTTGGGCCTGGCACAACAAAGGTTATGCATTAGAATTATTAGATAGGCCTCGTGAGGCACTTGAAAGTTATACAACAGCCCTTATTCATAAACCATCTTCCAGTGAACATGGTGGTGTAGAATGGGACAAATTAAAGAAAGATACAGAAGATGCTATCGAAAGGTTGAAAAAAGTTATTGGTGAATAATGGATGTTATAGATCTGATTGAAGAAGGAGAGTTTCTTTATGAGAATGGAGATTCAACTTTAGCGAAAAAAAAATTCGTGCAAGCTTCTTCACTTGCGCCAGATGACCCTCAAATTTATAACAGATTAGGTATGCTTGAGATGTCTAGATCTTCACCAAGTACTGCTAGGGATTACTATGAGAAGGCATGTAGTTTGGCTCCAGAAGTAGCCAGATATCATATGCGTTTAGGTGATTCACTGCAAAGGCTGTCAAGGTATGAAGAAGCAATAGAGGCTTATGCAAAATCTTTAGAATTAGAACCAAGAAATGCGCCAGCATGGAATAATAGGGGTTTTGCAAACTTCAATATTAATCGTTGGAATGAAGCCTTAAGATGTTATGATGAATCTATGAAATCAGATCCAACATATGCAGTAGCTTGGTACAATTACGGTTATACTCTTCAATTATCAGGAAGATTAAATGATTCAAAGGATTTTTATCAGCGGGCCGTGGATTTAGATCCAAGTGACAAAATAGCATGGAATAATTTAGCTAATGTCCACTATAATCAAGGCCTTTATGAGAGAAGTATTGAGCTTTACAAAGAGTCATTAAAATTAGATGAAGAGTATGTAATTGCAGTTAATAATATTGGAAATGCTTTAGATCACTTGCATAGGTATGATGAATCAATATATTACCATGAAAAGGCAATAGAATTAGACTCAACATTTCATTATGCGTGGATGGCAAAGGGAAGAGCACTTGCGCGCCTAGGACGCCCTGAAGAAGGTTTAGAATTCATTGAAACTTCAATAGAATTAGAATCTGAAGACCCAGATTATCATGAAGCATTAGGTCGTTGTTTCCAAGAATTAGCACTATATGATAAAGCGAGACAAATAATCAATTTAGGTTTATCAATAGATGGGCAGCACGTTCCATGTTGGGTTGCATTAGGAGATATAAATATGGAAATAGGAAATACTTTGCAAGGCATGCAATGTTTTGATGAGGCTGTGAGAGCCCAAGATGTATTGTCCCGTAATAGGATGAGAGATCTTGATTGGATTGAAAAGGGGCGCATTTTGCAGACTGCAGGAATAGTACATGAGGGTTTCCGTCAATATACGAATGCAATTGCAGTTGCTCCAGGAACAGGTAGGCCGTATTTTAGAAGTGCACGAGTATTAATTGATTTTAATGATTTGGTAGAAGCACGGAAATTAATAGATAAAGGTTTAGAAATAGATCCTAATTCTATTACTGGCCAAATTTTATTGTTAAGAACATTGTCCGGTGATGAAATAAAAAATAGAAAAAATGAGTTTTCGGCATTTAGAGATAAAACCACGGAAGCACAAGAAATTATCGCCCATAAATTAATGCAAACAGATCCTGAATTAGGTTTGGAGTTTCTTGATTTTAATAATCCAAAACATTTCCTTTTAATCAGCCAATGTTTTTTTGAAATCGGAAATTTCCCAGATTCTCTATTATTTGCAAACAAATTTATCAATTCTAATCCTAGAGAAATTGTGGGATTTTTGAATGGCGGTTGGATATTATTTGAGATGGAAAATTTTGATGAAGCTAGCAATTTCTTTGATATGGCTTTGGGCGTAGATAAATTATCTCCTGAGGCGATATATGGCAAAGGTTTAGCATTGAAAAAGAAAGGTGAAGATTATGAGGCTTATCAAAGGATACTCTCACAAATAGATAAAGAATTAATTATTTAGTTAATATTTCATTAAATACTTGCTCAACATCTTTAGAAACTTTTTTCCAAGAAAATAATTCTTTTACTCGTTGTCTTCCTCTAGTTCCCATTTCACGAGCCATCTCAGGGGCATTCCATATTTTTTCAAGAGCCTCTGCAATTGCGTTTGGATCTAATGGCTCTACAATATATCCCTCTTTCTCAGAAATAACATCTCTCACTCCAGGAATATCACTTAAGATAAGAGGTTTTCCAGATGCCATCCCTTCAAGTCCAACAATTCCAAAGGCTTCTAATCTCGATGTGGATGGTAAAATAACTACATCTGTAGCAGCATAATATGCAGGTAACCAATAATCATCAACAGGACCAACAAACACGACTCTTTCACTCAAATCTAGTATTTTCACTAAATTAGTTAGCCATTTTTTATAGGGGCCATCTCCGACAATTAACAATTTTCCTCTATCAGTATAAGTCAAACTTCGTATTAAAATTCCGATTCCTTTGTGAGGTACAAGTCTTCCCACGAAGAGTGCCAAAGGCTCATTATCACTGGAATATTTGTCCCTGATAATTTTACCGTTATTTTCAGGCTTAAATCGATTTACATCTACAGCATTCGGAATAACTGTGACATCAATATCCCATAATGTACGAGACGTAGTGGCATAACTTTCAGTTGTCGAAATAACTCTATCAGCTACTTTTAAGGGGTAATTTCCTAAAAATTTTTGATAAAGATTTACTGCAGTATTTCCAAAAAAACCATTTAATTCTAAATCACAGTGATGAGTCACAACAAAAGGTTTTCCAGCTTCTTTAGCTCCTTTTGCAGCAAATCTTTCAGTAAAGGGAGGTGGTGAATGCACATGTACTATATCTGCATGTGTTCTTCTAACAAATTCTTTTATTGATGTTACAAGGGGAGTATTGTACATGTTTATCCATTGAGGCAAACGGGTTATTTTAATTCCATTAAGATTCTCGGTTTCAGGCATTCGACTATATCTTGACGTCACAACTTCAACTTCATGACCTAATTTTATTAAATTCTCAGAAAGACCTAGTACATGTGATTCCACGCCTCCAAAGTGTGGAAAAAAATATGGAGTTACTTGAAGAATGTGCATTATATTATCAGACTTTTAGCTTCATAAGTCCCAGAGACGAGGGCATGTGGACCAATATTGGTATCATTTCCAATAATTGTTCCAGAATTAATTGATGAATTTATTCCTGTTGCTACGTTATCTCCCATAATGACTCCCAATTTTCTTCTGCCAGTATCAACACGTTTACCTTTGTGAACAACATTTATTTCTTTTTTGTCTAATCTTAAATTTGCTATCTTAGTGCCAGCTCCTAAGTTACAATTTCCCCCAATTATAGAATCGCCTACGTAATTATGATGTGGGGTTTTTGCACCCTCAAATAATATAGAATTTTTAATTTCAGAAGCTGCACCCACTTTATTATTTCCACACAAAACAGTTCCTTTCCTAAGGTAGGCATTTGGTCCAATTATACAATTATCACCAATCCAAAGAGGTCCTTCGATATATGTTCCTGATTTTATTATGGAATTTTCCCCTAAATGAATATTGCCGTTTACATTCACATTATCTTCTATATTGCCATAAATCTCATTTTCAATTTGATTAATGCAAATTTCATTAGCAGTTAATAAGTCCCATGGAGTTCCAATATCCTTCCAAAATCCTATGTATTCAATAATGTGAATTTGGTTTAATATTAGTGCATCAGTTAATTCTATTTCTCCTCTAATAGATTTTTTAACTGATTTTAAAGATTTAAATATTTTTTTATTGAATAAATATATTCCTGCATTTATTGATGATTTGCCGCTAAATCCTTTCTCAATAATTTCAGTGAGCACTCCATCATTACTTTTAACGGCACCGAAGTTACTTCCATCGTCAACATTAGTTACCATCATGGCCATTTCATTATCTTTTTCAGCTAATGATTTCAGATTCTCTTCATCAATTAAAGTATCTCCGTTTAAGCAAAAAAAAGAATTTTCTATATGTTTTTCAGCTAAAGATACAGCATGACCTGTACCTTTTTGCTCACTTTGAACTATATAATTAATTTTAACTTTATATTTTTCACCATTACCGAGTAAATCAGAGATTTCCTTCATCCTGTGCCCAATTAATATATTGATTTTTTTGACACCTACATTTTCCAATGCTACAATTTGGTGTTCAATGATTGATTTTCCACACAAGGGTAGTAAAGGTTTAGGTAAATTTTCAGTTAATGGCCACATTCTGGTACCTTTTCCAGCGGCCAAAATTAGAGCTTCTGTAATCATACAATCTCCTTAATTTTCTCTATTAATAGTTTATTTATAGCTCCACCGTCCATTTTGCCTCTAAATTCAGACATTACAGGACCCATTAAAGCACCAACAGCACCCATTCCTCTTTCTTTTATGAATACTTCTTTTTCTTTGATTAAGTTGTT
>Ga0066851_10000966_pt1 | contig 14348 bp, 9 predicted proteins | sample ETNtaG_7_FD_65493 | JGI IMG/M metagenome (GOLD analysis project Ga0066851, IMG submission 65493) | Marine microbial and viral communities from oxygen minimum zone, Eastern Pacific Ocean - ETNP201406SV65 | ecosystem: Environmental > Aquatic > Marine > Oceanic | place: Pacific Ocean: Eastern... | reverse complement strand
TAGTCGACCTTGGACATCCTCAGCGAGTCCAGGTGCGGAGCGAGCGAGAGGCTCCCCTGGTTGACTATCCCCCTCTTGCGGAGGATGCCGATCGCGCTGTTGACCGAGGTCCTGGACTTGCCCAGGTCCCTGGCCAGCTGTGCCTGCGAGGGCGGGTTGGGCGAGTCTGAGAGCCTGGTCACGATCTTCCTCTGGACGCCAGAAAGGCCCACGGGGAGCATTGCGGCTGCGGTGGCCTGGTCGGTGACCCCGGTCCCCTCCAGTATCTCGACCTGGGCTGGCGCTCCCGCGTAGTAGCACGTCCTCCCGTTAACCGGGACGACTGTGACCGAGCGCTCGTTGACGAGGACCCTGAGGTGGTGTCGAAGCGTCCCGTTGGCTGCATCGAGCTGCCTCTGGAGCTCCCTGAAGTGTATACCGGGGGACCTCTCGAGTGTTCGCAGTATGCTGCCTCTGATCGGGTGCTCCCAGGAGTGCTCGCGGGGCGCGGAGAGGGTACCGGGCGCTAGTGGGAGGAATGGCATGAGGGCTGCTAGGCCTGTCGCCCCGGCGGCCACGGCGGTCAGGGATTCGGCTATCCAGGGATAAGTCTCCCTCAGCTGACGCACTATGGGCATGAGTAGGATCTCGCTAATGCAGGCTTTAACCTTGCAGGTCCTGTTGAGTCGTGGATGCTCGCATCAGATGCTGTGCCTGGTAACCCTTCCCTGGTAGATCTTCATGTATGCCACCAGGGGCCCCAGGAGCCTGCCAGCATCCCTGCCGTGCTCGGTGAGCTGGTAAGTAACCTTCACCGGGGAGGTCGTCTCGACTACCCGGTCTACCAGACCGGTCTCGACGCACTTCGTCAGCTTGTCCGAGAGGGTCCTTGAAGAGATCCCCCGAAGGAGCTTCCTGAGCTCGTTGAACCTCCTGTCCCCCGCGATGTACAGGGTGGCGAGTATCTCCACGGTCCACCTGGATGAGAATATGGAGAATGCGTCCACGGCCGCGTCGACCTCCCAGTCGATGTCCACCTCGGACTCGTAGTAAGACTCGAAAATCGACCTGATTGCCTTTCCATCGTCCTTCACCGCGGTGATCGCGTCGTTCACTTTCTTGTAGTCCTCATCGGAGATAGACATTGGTTGCTTCGACATGTTATCAGGTATGCAGAACGGCATCAGGTGTATAAAATGCACCATAGTGTGCTCATCACAACTTCAGGGTTAATATCTGGCAACCTACACCCTCAGTGTGAAAACCACACTAGGTTAAAAGAGGAAACTAATAATGGACAGATGGCTAGAAGACTGGATGAATGAAGTGATGACTGCTTGGAACGATGATGGAACGGAGAACCGTGACACTGCTGAGGGAGGGGTTCTCTGATGTCCTTCCTGGACAGGATGGTTAGGGCGATGGCCGATTGCCGCGTACCCTTCTGGGTGGAGTACCCGCGAAGGTGATCCAATGGTGATGACTGGTTTGCAGTCGATCTCCGCTTGCCCGAGCTGCGGGTCTCCCTGCCTCGTTTACCGGGAGTACCTTACTCCCGATCTGAGCACCACTTCTTGCATGACCTGCGGGGTGGTATCGCTCAACGCGAACTAGGCACCGGTGTACTCCGGACGACGACCCTCGACCAGGGCTGATAGCCCCTCGCGGGCGTCGCTGGTGGAGAAGATCGCGTCGAGCGAGTCTAGCTCGAGCTGCAGGCCAGCTTGGAGGTCCGTGACCAGGGCCTTGTCGAGGAGGTCACTTGCAAGCCTGACGGATATCGGGGCTGCCCTGGATAGGGACCTGAGCTGCCTCGCGACGTTGCGGTCCTCGGGATCGAATCCCTCTGGGACCTCCCCGGACAGGATCGCGGCCATGTTCGCGTCGGAGTAGAATGCCCTCGACATCGATGCCACGGGATGGCTCGGGTCGAACGGCGCACCTGGGTACTTGTTCTCCGGCTTTCCGGAGGATGAGATCTCCCGCACCGTGTTCGTGACCTCCGAGTGATCGACCAGGTGGGTGATCAGCCCCAGAGCCCTTGCTGCCCCTGGATCCATGAAGTTGCCAGCAAGCACGGCGAACCGAGCAGCCTCGATGCCGCAGACCCTGGTGGTGCGCTGGGTCCCTCCGAGCCCGGGGTAGATGCCGATGGAAGTCTCGGGGAACCTCAGCATCGTCTTCTCCGTCCCGACCCTGTAGTCACAGGAGAGAGCGAGCTCGAGCCCCCCTCCCAGTGCGAGTCCCGTGGTTAGCGCGATGGTGGTGTGCGGCGAACCCTCGATTAGGTCGAGGACCCTGTGCCCGTCCTTGGTGAAGTCCTCGATCTCGGAGAAGGAGTCCTCCTCTATCTTGTCGACGAAGAACTTGACATCTGCACCGGCGACGAAGGCCTTCCCGGCCCCCTCGAGGACGATTGTGCTCACGTCGGAGCGGGAGTTCAGTGACTCGATGGCATCGCCGAGCTGGGATACCACTGTGACGTTGAGGGCGTTCATGGCCTCCGGGCGGTTGATCAGCACCGTGGCGATTCCATCGTCGTCTACGCCCACGTCGACGTAGCTGAAGTCGAATGGGTCAGCCCTACCGGAGAACCACTGCGGGATCTCCAGGTCAGCCAGCTCGGCGTACTCGCGAGCCATCCTCGAGGCCTCTGTGACCCCGACTATGTTGGCCAGCTCGAAGGGCCCGCTGGTCCATCGGAGGCCTACCTTGGCGCCCCTGTCGACGTCCTCCATGCTGCAGATGTCCTCCTCGACGATCTGGGAGCAGACTGCGAAGGCCTGCCCCATCAGCCTCTCCCTTACCATCTTGGCAGCGGCATCTTCGCATTCGCCGTCGCCCTCGTTGATGTCCCACAGGCCCCCATCCTCTACCAGGGAACGCATGTTGCCGGCACCCGCGAAGCGTGGTGTGGAGAGCTGCTCTGAGAGGTAGTCGCAGCTGTGGAGGGCGATGGTTGGGCCTGTCAGGTTCATGAGTCCGAACGGGCCTAGGCCGATCCTGAACTCCCTGCATGCGATCGCGTCTATCTGTGCCGCTGTGGCGACCCCCTCCTCCAGTAGCAGGCATGCCTCGTTAAGCCAAGGCACGAAGAATCGGTTAACCACGAAGCCCGGCCTGTCCTTGCAGACGATGATCACCTTGCCCATCGTCTTGCAGTACTGCTCCACTGCGTCCATAGTCTCCTGTGAGGTTGTCTCGGCGGGGATTATCTCAACCAGCCTGTTCTTGGCTGGGTGGTAGAACCAGTGCATACCGATGAAGCGGTCCTTCCTGCCAACCTGCTCTGCGAGCTCGTTGACCGAGAGGGATGAGGTGTTAGTCGCGAGGATGGTCCCCTCTCCGCAGGTGCTGTCGAGGCTGGAGAAAATCTCCTTCTTCAGGTCGAAGTCCTCGAACACCGCCTCGATGACAAGGTCGGTGTCCGGCGAGACGTTCTCGTGCCCTACCACCCCAGTGATGCTGCTCCTGATCCGCTCGGCCTGCTCGGGACGGAAAATCCTCCTCTCGAGGGCCTCCGCCAGGAACTTGTCTATGGTGGCGTGGCCCTTGTCCACCCATTGCTCCTCCCTGTCCACCATCTGGACTGAGAAGCCCTCAGTGGCGCTCTTCTGGGCTATGCCAGAGCCCATATTTCCAGCTCCTATTATCGCTACCGATTGTACCATGGTCCGTCGGACGAAATATCAGACATAACTGCAACGGAGCGGCGTTCAATCAACCAGAGATCAAATCCATGATCCTGCGAGCGTGGGCATCGGGGCTGAGGTCGAGCTCTGATATCCTCTCCCTGCCGCTTATCGCCCACCCCTCTCGGGTGCTCTGATCGGAAGCCTGCTCCAGAGCAGAGTGCCATGACTCGATGTCTTCCCTTCCGATTAGCCTGCCGTTCTCCCCGTCCACTATCGTGTCCCTGAAGCCGCCCTCATCGACGAATATCGGAGGGGTCCCGACTGCGAATGACTCTATCGGGGTCAGCCCGAATGACTCCTTGTGGGCCATGCTGACCATCGCCCTCGCACCCCTCATGAGGCTAACCAGCTCGGGGGAAGGCAGTCTGGGAGCCACCCACATCCCCACTCCGCACGACTCGGCATGGGACCTGAGCATCTCGATCGAGGTGTCGTCCCCCCCTCCGACATGAGCCAGCGATAGTCCCGTTCCCGAGAGCATCGAGATCGTCTCCCATGTTCCCTTGGCAAAGGATGCCCTGCCGACCGAGACTACGTATGCACCGGCCTCGGTGTATGGGTTCTCTGGATCTCCTGTCGCTTCTTCCGGGAACTCGTCGGTGTCCACGCATGGCCAGAGTACGCCCGCCTCGATCCCGTATACCTCATTGGCCCGTTCGGCAGAGAAGTTGGAGTTGCAGCTGACCATCGAACCCTCTCTCGACATCAGGTCGGCCATCAGTGACTTGTCCCTACTCCTCGCCCTCGATAGTGCGGCCTTAGTCAGGGCTAGGTTCCTCCTGGCAGAGCCGTCCACCCTCCTGTGAAGCGTGTCCTCGTAAAGGCCCCTGTGCGGCTCAAGAAGATGGAGGTGGACCCGGGTTTCCGGTGGTACGTGATCAAGCAGAGGGAGGCTCCCGTCCCCGCTGACCATGTGAATGGCGATAGCCGATTCAATTGCTTCCTTCAGCCCGGGGCATCTCCCCCATGCCTTGGATGCCGTGCCCCTGCCGGAGTCCATGACTACCGAGAGTGGGTCTGTTTGGAGCACCCACTTGGAATCGGGGCGAATCAGCTCGATCCCGTGGTCGGAGCATGTTTCCTCTAGCTCCAACGAGGGTTGGATGGTTGCCATCGTGACTTCGAACAGCCGGTTGATAGAGGGCAATACGCGGATCAGGTCCCTCTCTGCTCCCCCCATGGCCTCGAATGCCCCCTTGGCGACGATTAGCCTCGGCCTTGCTTCGTCGGTCATTCTCCCACGACCCTCCTGTAGACATCCAGGACTCTGTCGGTGACCCTTCCCCACATGTACTCCATGGATGCGTCCCTTCCCGAGGATCCCCATTCGGAGATGGCCTGTGAGTCGGCCTCGATCACCTCCCTCATTGCCGAGGCTAGCCCCAGATGGTCCTCGCAGGGCACGGATAGGCCGCTGCCGCAGCTCTCGACCATCCCGCCCAAGCCGTTCACGTCCGCCATGATGACGGGGGTTCCTGAGTGCATTGCCTCGAGCAGCACCGTCGGTAGGCCCTCGAACCTTGACGGGATGGCTATGCAGTCAGAGTTCTCGTACAGCCACCTCTTCTCTGAGTCGGAGACTAGCCCGAGGACGGAGATGTGCTTCTTGGCACTCGAGGAAGAGTGCCTCTCTTCGAGCCAGTCTGAGAGTTCGCCCTTGCCTGCGATGGCTAGGTCGAAGCCGGGGTCTCCATCGTAGGAGTCCATGGCATCCATCAGCACGTCCAGGCCCTTCTGGAAGCTCATCCTGCCAACGAAGGAGATCAGTGGCCTAGACCGGTCCCTGGCAATTAGCATCGAAGGGCACTCCGCGTCGTCCTCGACGGGTGAGAAGCCGTTCGGGATTACGTCGATCCCCCCTCTGACTCCCTTCTCCCTGAGGAGCCGCTCGAAGAATGGGGTCAGAACAATCCTGGCATCGGAGGAGTGCAGGGTCCTTCTGCCCTGTGTGGCCCATCTGAGCCTCTTTATCGCCCTCCCGATCGCTGTTGTCTTGACGTAGTCATTGTGGTATGTCGTAACGATGGGCTTTCCAGCACCCCTGGCCTTGGACAGTGTCCGTCTGATCAGCACTGGGAGGGTGTCGTGGAGGTGGACGACATCGAAGTCGCTAATGTCCAGATCTGAAACCGATACCACGGGGTCTACTCCCCCGAGGACCCTGCTTGGTGGGATCCGGATGACGTCCACCCCTCCCCTGGAGAACCTAGCCTCCTCGTGGGCAGGCACATCCGCGCACCATACGGTCACCTTGTGACCCCTCCTGACTAGCTCCCTTCCTATCTGCTCGACGTGCTGGTCTCCGCCGCCGACGTGGGGCCAGTACCAGACGTGGACGAGGAGGACTTGCAGTGGTCGGGGAGCGTCCATCAGTCGCCGACTGGGGCACTCGTTTGAAAACACCCGTTGTCATGGGCTTTGCCAACATCCTGATTTTAGCCCTAATGCAGGTCCTCAGACTCGTGTTCAGGCGCGTTGTGCTAGCGAGGGTGACGACTGACGCCTCTGGGTACGGGAGCAACCACCCGGTTGTGGAGTCCCTGCTTGACCGAGCCAAGGTCGACGGATGGACCAGGGCCGCTACCGTGGATGCAGGGGGAAAGCCTAGGGCCGGCGAGAGGAAGGTGGCGAGCTCTCTCGAAGAGTTCGGTGCGGACCTACTCCACATCACAAACCAGCAGGATGCGCACATTGTCCCTTCCAAGTCACTGGGGGTACCAGTGGTCGTTTCCGTTCACGACCTGTACGACTTCAGGCCCAGGGCAATTGATGCTGGGGACGTGCCGGTCCCGCTTGGGGATCGTTTTCCCCCCTCTGCCAAGGCACGGCAGATAGCTGCCTGCAGGGATGGGATGTCCCGTGCCGACCTCCTACTATGCTCATCTGCAAGAACCCTGGAGGAGGCTCAGTCAATGTTCCCCAAGACTAGGTGCGTCCTCGTTAGGGACTCGGTTGATGACGAGTTCTGGAACCCAAACAGGAATCCTCGATCTCGGGGGTTGCTGGGAGAGACGGGGAGCGAGGACAAGTGCCTGCTTGTCTCCGTGGGGGAGAAGGACCCTAGGTGGAGAGCTCATTTCATCGACGAGGTTCTATCCATGGTGCCGGAGGGGGTTCGCGATGACCTGGCGCTCTTCAGGATTGGAGCGGGCAGGATAGACTGGGAGAAGGTCGCTGCCGCTTTCCAGCATGCAGAGGCGATGCTGTACCCTGGCGTCTCGGTTGGTTTCCGCAGCCCCCCACTAGAGGCGATGGCTGCTGGTTGCCCTGTTCTCGCTTCAGACCTGCCGATGCACGATGAGGTCCTTCCTGCTAGGTGTCTTCTACCGGCCACTGACCCGGACCATTGGGTGTCGGCCATTCTTGAGATCCATGCGGATTGGGAACGCTCCGGAGGGGTTCCTAGGCACGTGGACGATGAGCTCCTCTCTCTGACGGAGGGGTCGTTTGGGAGAACCGCGCATGGGGAGCAGCTTGCCAAATCCTACGAAATTGCCTGTGGAAAACCATGAAAGATGGGAGGAAAGGTGGATTTGCATGGAGTCTGTAGTCCCTCCTGCTAGTGTCCCTCTGGCAGTTGGAAAGGCTCGTCGTCATGATGTAGACTGGCTTCGAGTCATCCTGTTCGCACTCCTGATTTGGTTCCACTACGCGGTATTCTCGCTATGGCAGCTAGAGGGCGAGGACAGTGGCATCGAGGGATTCAACTTGGCTCTATTCTTCGTCATCGGGGTGATGCACCAATGGAGGCTTGCAGCGCTGTTCGTGATTTCGGGGATGGGGACTGCATTCGCATTCAGAAGAAGGTCATGGAAGACGTACCTGAGGGAGAGGGGGGCTCGACTGGGCATCCCACTTCTTTTCGGAGTCTACGTGCTTTGGTTCGGGATCTTCGATCCAATAGACAAGACTCGCCTTCTGTTCACGGTTTTCCCAGGCAGTGAGGACATGCCCTACGGACACCTCTGGTTCATCTACAACCTGCTAATCTACTCGATACTCCTCACGCCTCTCTTCGCACACATTAGAGAGAACCCCGATAGCAGGATTGTGTCAGTGTCTAGGGGGGTTCTGAAAATGCCTGCAGGGATGGGGATCATGCTTTTTCCCGCTCTTGTCCTATCGGCGAATGCTATCCTGTTCAAGCCATGGGGATTCGGGGAGGTCGGCATGTGGTGGGAGTTCCCTCGATACCTGCTATACTTCCTGTTTGGATACCTGATGATCACCGCCAAGGAGGATTACTTCCCGGCCCTTGACAGGGTACGGATCCCAGTAACCATCCTCACCCCCATACTCTCGATCACCTGGTTCGTCACAGGTGAGTCGGGTGACGTCCCAGACATCATGGAAGGTGGGTGGGTCGACAAGGGCTATCCAGCCTTCTCATCGTGGGCAACAGTGGCATCTCTGGTCCAGTCTTTCCATGCTTGGTTCTGGTGCCTGTTCATCTTCTCCTGGGCGTCAAAGCTGCTTAATCGTCCCAGCAAGTGGCTCTCATACCTCAATGAAGCGGTCTACCCAACATACATCGTCCACATGCATCTGACATTCCTGCCAATCATTATCCTCTACATCATCGGGACTGGTTACTACCTGGGACTGGCAATAGGGACGGTGATGGTAATGGTGGGCGTGATGGTGTGCTTCGAGGTGGTCAGGAGGGCTCGTTTCGCCAGGCCTCTCTTCGGAATCAAGGGAGGGAGGGAGGAAGTCGTTAGGTTATGGCCTTACAACAAGACCAACGATGAGAGCCTGAGAACGGTTTTCGCATTAGCTTTCCATTCCCTATCCCTAGTTGTTGTGCTCGTTCTCTACGTCTTCCTAATTTCTGCCGAATGGATCGGGTGATGATTGTATCATCAAACAAACAGTTAATTGCTTAAAGTAAGTAATGACGGGCATGCCTATGCTGAAGGTTTCCGAACTCAGGAAGGGATTCGGTTCGGGCCGAAGGAGGCTCGAGGTCCTGAAGGGTATCGATATGGAAGTCCAGAAGGGCGAGTTGGTCAGCCTAATGGGACCAAGTGGCTGCGGGAAGAGTACCCTCCTGAACATCATAGGAGGACTACTTGAGGCAGACTCCGGCAACATTTCTCTTGACTCATTCAACTATGGGACGAAGTCCCCCAACAGGGTGGTGGACGTCAGGAGGAATGGAGTTGGGTGGATCTTCCAGGACTTCCACCTGATCGACCGTTTGAACGCTCTGGACAATGTGGCCTTCAGCCTGGAGCTTTCCGGGTTACCCTCGGCAGAGGCCGAGGAGAGGGCCAAGTCGTCCTTGGAGAGAGTGGGGCTCGGAGACAGGATGGACTTCATCCCAGACCAGCTCTCAGGAGGCCAGCAGCAGAGGGTCGCAGTGGCTAGGGCAATCTCCGGATCAAGGCCCCTGATTCTCGCGGACGAGCCAACGGGCAACCTGGATGTCAAGAGCGGCCAAGATGTCATCAAGCTCTTCCAGGAGCTCTGTGCAGAGGACGGTTTGTCAGTCCTTATGGTGACTCACGACCCCCTTCTTGCTTCGATGGCAGACAGGATGCTGCTGCTGAAGGATGGGTTGACCGCAGCCTCGGACATCCGATCTGCATGGGGAATAGAGGAGGGGTGAGATGAACATCGAATCACTAGTCACAAAGGTACTTCCCACGATGCTGCAAGCATGGATGTTCCTTGCAATCAGCATAGTGGTTCTCATTACCACACGTAGGTTTGTCAGACTACTCTACTCGCTGATCAGACCGATCATCGAGCCTTCCAAGAGGCAGAAGAAGGCAAAGAGCGAGCTCTCCCTGGAGGACATGGCCCAGGACTGGTTCACGTCATTCCAGTCACGTTGGCTTTCAGCCCCTAACAACATTTCAATGGCGGTAAAGAGCGCGTGGAGGGGACGAGAGAGGGGTCTCGCAATCTTCGCGGGCGTGTTCCTCTCATCATTGGTAATCACGACAGTCCTTGCCTATGCAGTAGGACTGAATCAGGCATTCTTCGCCTTCAGCCTAGATGGCAATGAGTTCGATGCGAAGGTAGACTTCCAATACGATCCAGATGCCGACTGGAAAGGGAGGACGAACGACTCGGCATTGTGGGAGTCTCTCTGCGTAGAGATAGTGGAGATGGAGGAATTCGAAGACTGCGGACTGGTCTTCGGCAGGCAGGGGATCAGGGTCTCCGGATTCTTCGACTCCGGATTCACCACGCCCCAGCCTCTCAACGTGCAAAGCGTCACCGGAGGATCCTCGGGATGGGATAACGTCAGTTGGGAATTCCCCGAGGCCAATGAGAATGGGCCTCCGATAAACAGTGACAGGATAATTCGATTCTACGGAGGAGGCGTATGGGACGGCGAGCTGGGTGAAAGGCACTCTAAGTCGGTGATCTACGGGGCATGGCCGAGCTCGGCGGCAGACGCCGAAGCGAACAGATCGGTAGTGCTGCCATCCAAGATAGCGAGCACTGCAGGCGTGGAAGTCAACGAGACTATTGACACCCTGACATTCAGCTACGTACTCGATACATACGAGGGAGGAGACATCGATGTTGGCTACCAGGAGTGTCAGGCACAGCTGGAATTCGTCACCAGCGAGGACTCCGCACCCGTCCTCTTCTGCAAGGACAGCTTCACGGTGACGAACCTCACCATCTCTGCAATCTACGAAGAAGGTGATTTCGGCAATCCCACGCTTCTCTTCCACCCTGTGATGGTCTCTGACTCCGTCCTCAGCGAGGAGCAGAAGACTATCCTGATGCAAAACGACCATGGCTACCTTGGGGTGGCTCTGGACAGGACGCAGATCCCCACATCCTCCACAGGAGCGGCCACCGGTTGGCTCGAGGACATCAGGGAGGATCTGGAGAGCGTGAAGACAGACGTCAAAACCCTCGACCCGGCCACTGGAGAGCCAACTGGCGGAACTGAGTCGGTCCTCCTACCAAGGGAGTTCGTCATTGGCGAGGGTGTAGGAGCGGTCGCAATCTCAATCGAGTACAACGACATAGTCTCGGGGACGATAACATTCCTGAACATCTTCCTCGGAATAATCCAGGTGTTCGACTACATCCTGGTGATCCCGATAGTTGCCCTCTCATTCGTAGTTCTACTCTACGGGCTAGTTCTCTCCCTTGAGCAAAGGAGGAGGGAGGTTGCCATCCACCGAGTGATCGGGGGGACAGAAGCGACCCTCTCGAGGATGATGGTGCTAGAGATCTACGCCATCGGCTCGATTGCATGGGCTCTCGGGTTCGCATTGGCCTCGGGTGCTGTGGAGATCGTCCTCAGAGCGGTGGGTTTCCTGAGATTCACCGACGAGGGGGACATCAGCGTGGATCCGGTGCTCAGCTTCGGTTCGACCTTCGCCGTAGCATCACTGACACTCGGGAGCGCATACTTCTACGGAAAGAGGCGAACTAACGACTTCCTGAACATCGAGATTGACGAGGGAGTGAGGAAGGTAAGCAGGGTGAAGGTACCCAACTACCTACTTCACTGGCTGGTTTTCGGATTAGGCCTACTATCATACGTCGAAAGCTGGATCCAATCCAACGGAGGGTTCCTCATATGGGGGAGCGGAGGCATAGTTAGCAATTTCATCCTTAACGCAATCCTACTGCTTCTCGGCCCGTTCTTCCTGTGGATAGGAGGAGCACTGGTCCTGTCCCGAATCGGGGCATCCGGACCACAGATACTCAATCGCCTAGTTGGATGGTCCCCCGCCATATCAGACATCAGGAGGGGGCTCAGTGGCTCCGGGTCCAGCCAATCGGTAAGCCGCCTGTCACTGATCATGATGCTGACGCTGTCCATAGTTACGCTTGCAGCGGTCCAGGGGCATACCGGAACGTTGGTTGACGAAAGGACCACGAGTGCCCAGAACGGGGCAGACATGCAAGTACAATTCGACTCTGAGCTATCCGAGAGCGAGGCCATGAACCTGGTCATGCAGTCCATCCAGACAGTGAGCGACGATGCGATCGCGGACATCGACTCCATGGCCTCCGTCAGCTATCTGTTCCCCGGAGTCCTGGACAGGGACAACGGAGGGGTGTACTCCGCATGGGTCCTCTTCGACGGACACGAAGACACGTTGATCTGGGACGCGCAGGCCATCCCAGGAAGCAGCATCGGCAGGATGTCAGAAGATTGGAGCCAGGGGGCATACACGGCAGGTGACGGTGCCAGGGTTGCCCTGGACAGACCGGCAACAGGGAGCCCCCTCAACATATCGATAGCCAACCTGATCTTCGACGAATTCGGCATCCCATCAGTCGAGGCCTCGAGCACGACTGTTACCGTGAACTACGCTGGGAGGATCGATTGGATACCGGGGTTCTCGGCAGCGGAGTCTGACAACTCGATCGTCATAGGGGAGAGCACGTACATGGGCCTAATTGGCAACCCCACTACCTTCACGCACACCTCCGACAGGTGGTTCTTCGAGCTCTGCAACGAGGAGTCCGATGACTGCAAGGATGCCTTAGAGGCAGTCAGTGCCGACCTGAGGAGCAAGGGGAGCGTGATTGCGGCCCAAGACTGGTCGTCCACCCACGAGAGCAACGAAAGGAACGGCGGCCTGGTATTCGGGACCCCGGGGCTACTGAGCATGATGTTCGTCGTAGCAGCGCTCGCGTCAGTCTCATCCGCCTTCGTATTCCTATCCCTGGTTCTGAGCCAGAGGAAGAGGGAGCTGGCCATCCTACAGGCCATCGGAGCGAGTCCGAACCAGGTGGTCAGATTGGTCCTATTCGAGATCATGTCGATACTCCTTGTCAGCATGGTCCTCGGAGTGGCACTCGGCCTGGCAGTCTCAGAGTCATTCAACGGCTTCTTCTCGGTGTTCGGATTCATCTTCCAGCTTTTCCTGGGGCAAAGCGCCCCCATCGACAGGGACCTGATCTGGCCCTGGTTCGAGCTGGTGGTGGTCAATGGCCTAGTACTGGCAGCAGTCGTCATCTCACTCCTATTCACCACTAGGAGAGCGCTGGACTCGGATCTGGCTACGGTTCTGAAGGGGGAGTGACATGGAAGGAGATGGAAAAAACGAGATTCTGGGGGCGAACTCCCTCTACCACATTTACGAATCGAGTGCGGAGGACGGTAACGTCGTCGCGCTTAGGGGCCTTAGCGTCTCGATAATGGAGGGGGAGGCAGTGGCTGTAGTCGGACCCTCAGGATCTGGCAAGTCGACCCTGCTGAAGTGCCTCGGCGGGCTGATGAAGCCCTCTGCAGGATCCGTAGAGCTGGGCGGGACTCGTATGACCAGGCTGACTGGCGTCGAGTTGGTCGAGCTCAGGCAGAAGACGGTGTCATTCATCTTCCAAGATGCCAACCTACTTCCTCATCTGAATGCCCTCGACAACGTGGCCCAGCCTCTGATACACCAAGGGGTCATGTCAGGGATGGCCCGAAAGAAGGCAATGACCCTCCTGGAGAGGCTCGGAGTCGGGGACAGGGCATACGGGATGCCAGAGGAGCTGTCCGGTGGCGAGCAGCAGAGGGTCGCGATATCCAGGGCCCTGATCACTGATCCAAAACTGATCCTGGCCGACGAGCCGACGGGAGCACTCGACCCGATTACCAGCAGGGAGGTCCTAGCGCTGTTCGATCAGCTCCACAAGGAGGATGACGTCGCCTTCTTGCTAGTCACCCATAGCAAGGAGGTCGCTTCTTTCTGCGAGCGCTCGCTGGAGCTCAGAGAGGGGCGATTCATCGCCCAGCATGGGGTTGGGGTCGACATAGGCGATCTCTCCGACTCGAGGGAGTTCATAGTCGACGACTCCGGCACCGTGACCCTGCCACCGGATGTGCTGCTGAAGATCGGTGGCCCGGGTAGGTTCGAGGTCCAGGAAATAGAGCGTGACCTGCTACACCTCGAGAGGGTGGAGGAAGAGAGGGTGGACGTCCAGGGATCCGGGAAGATGGCTCTGTCATCATCCTGCCCGGCATGCTTCCACAACTACGGCGATAGTGACGAGCAGCTATGCCCGGAGTGTGGTTCCAGCAGGCCCATGGTTCAGGCCTGAGGGAGCGAGAAGTTCTGCGGCCTCGCTATTCCCAGATCCGCGGGTAGCTCCATGGTCTTCTCGGGCAGCGTGATCGGGATCATCTTTCGGCCGATTAGGGCCACCCTGCTCTCCCTCCTGTCCGACAGGACCTCGCGTCCCACCATAGGCGCCAGCTTCTCGGAGAACTCCATGACCTCCGGGTGACTGGGCATGTTGTCGATGGAGAGGTTGTTCCTGCTGTTGCCGACGAAGACGAACCCCTTCGCCTCGATGAAGTCGGGATCGGCTATGTTGTCCAGGCGGGCGTAGTCTTCGTGATGGCCAAGTGACTCGTGCTTGATCAGGGTGTGACGGCAAACCGTGCGTGTGTCCAGGCTTGGTAGTAGCTCCAGGGTCTGCTCGAGCTTGTGGAAGGCCCCTTGGTCGAACTTGGGCTTGCAGATGCGATCGAAAATCTCCTTGTTGGGGGCGTCCACGCTGACGTAGAGCTGGGTCGGCAGTGGGTCGAGGTTCTCTATCACCTTCGGGAGGCTCCCGTTGGTCACTAGGAACGTGCTGGTGCCGTGCTGGTGGCAGATGTCGAGGAACTCCCCGAGCCTGGAGTAGAGTGTCGGCTCGCCATTGAGTGAGATAGCGACGTGCTTCGGGTTCTGGGCCTCGAGCCACTTCTCC
>Ga0066851_10000959_pt1 | contig 14383 bp, 4 predicted proteins | sample ETNtaG_7_FD_65493 | JGI IMG/M metagenome (GOLD analysis project Ga0066851, IMG submission 65493) | Marine microbial and viral communities from oxygen minimum zone, Eastern Pacific Ocean - ETNP201406SV65 | ecosystem: Environmental > Aquatic > Marine > Oceanic | place: Pacific Ocean: Eastern... | reverse complement strand
TGCTGCCGCTGCTGGCGATACCGTTTTAGTAACTGCCGGCACCTATGTAGAGAATATTAATTTTATCGGGAAGAATATTGCTGTCATTGGTGCAGGCCGGGAGACGACGATTATTGATGGAAGCAGCAGTGGGTCTGTGGTACTCTTTATTAATGGTGAAAATTCTACTGCACTTTTGAGTGGATTTACTATAACCAATGGTTTGGGTTGGGATGGTGGCGGTATTTATTGCGGGAGTAGTTCCAGCCCCAGTTTATATGATCTAATCATAACTAATAATACTGCCAATGGCGGCGGAGGTGGTCTGCGCTGTATAACTAACTCTGATCCCACTCTGGTGAATGTGTTAATCAGTGATAATACAGCAACCCAAGAAGGAGGTGGAGTATTTTGCTATAACTCTGACCCTAGTTTTGTTAATGTCACCATTAGCGGGAATGTATCTGACATAGCCGATGGTGGTGGCATGTTTATTAAGAGTAATTCCAGTGTGAATTTGCTGAACACAATTGTTGGTAGTAATGAACCAAACGAGATAGAGTTCTCAAGTGTTGATGATCCAAGTACAATTACACTATTGTATTCGAATATTGATGGTGGGTGGAATAGCATCAATACCAATGATAACGGGACCATTACCTGGGGATGGGCAGACGGCAATCTGGAAGGCGACCCTCGGTTTGTCAATCCTGATTCAGGTAACTACCATCTTCTAGCCAATTCACTATGCATCAATGCAGGTCACCCAGACTCGCTGGACAGTGATGGAAGTATAGCAGACATGGGTGTCTTCCCATATTTAAATAATTATACCGGGCCCAACTGGTTTGTAGAACCAACAGGCAATGATACAACTGCTACAGGCTCCATAGACAGTCCCTTTTCATCGATTCAGTCCGCCATAAACTTTGCCACCACAGATGGAGACAGTGTTGCTGTTGCTATCGGAACCTACGTGGAAAATATCAATTTCCGGGGCCGGAATATCAAAGTAGTGGGAGAGGACAGAGATGCGACGATCATTGATGGTGATAGCAGCGGGACTGTTGTGACTTTTATTAATGGTGAAGATTCAACAGCTTTGTTAAGTAGGTTTACAATCCAGAATGGTTACTCAGGAATGGCAGGTGGAGTTCGTATAAGTAACTCCCATCCAAGATTATATAATTTGACGATTTCAGGTAATGCATCTTGGGATCCTGGTGGAGGCCTATTCTGTGAAAGTTCAAACTCAGTAATTGAAAATGTTATTGTGTCAGAAAACTCCGCTTATACAAATGGTGGGGGATTTTATCTTGATTATTCTAATTTGATATTGAATAACGTTACCATAAGGGACAATAGCGCAGGTCAGTCTGGAGGAGGTATTTATTCTCAGTATTCCAATCCTACAATTACAGATATCATTATTGATAATAATATAGCATCTGGATTTGCAGGAGGAGGTATTTATTCAGATGGTGGTGACCCGTTGATTTCAGATTGTATTGTTAAGAATAATTCTGCATACATCCATGGCGGGGGAGTTTATATAGGGGCTTCCAATAACGCAACGCTACAAAATTCTGAAATATCAGGGAACTCAATAATTCATCCTAACACATCATTTGGTGGGGGTATCAAAATCAACTTTAGTACCATCACTCTAACAGGGTTAACGGTAAGTCAAAATTCAGCTTATGCAGGTGGGGGAATAAACTTATTTAGAAGTGACGTTAATTTAATTAATTCGAACTTTTGGAATAATTCACCTGAAGAAGTGAGTTTTTACGAAACAGACACCCCTAATTCAATCATTATAGATTATTCAAATATAGAAGGCGGTCAGGACGGCATTGTTACTAATGATAACGGCACAGTTACCTGGGGGCACGGCAACATAGATGTGGACCCCATGTTTGTTGATACTGCAAATGGGAACTATCATCTTTTAGCCGATTCCCGATTAATTGATGCAGGCCACCCAGACTCTATCGATGCGGATGGTACCATTTCTGATATGGGTAATTATTATTATGACCAGGCCGGTCAACCGGTTCGGGTTCAAAAAATTATCACAACCCCTTCTGCAACCAATATCGCCCTGAAGTGGCCAGCCAATACAGAAAGCGACCTGGTTGGGTATAATGTTTACCGTTCTACCGATTCCAATGATGATTTCTATAATATGAGTCAGTATGACACTGCCACAGACAGTTTTTATGTGGATGAAGGCGCTGAAGAAAACACCACTTATCATTATCGCGTTTCTGCTGTAGATGGCGACGGGGATGAAGGCGTCCTCGCATTTGCTCGCCATGGTCGTACAGGCAATGACACCACAGCTCTGGTTCAGGGCGCTGACGACAGTTGGATCAGTGTATCTCAATTTCATGCTCCAATTATCAGTACCGATCAGGATTATACATTAGAATTTTATTTTCATCCCCTTGCCTATCAGAATGCAGTGGAAAAAATAATGCGTCTTTCTGGTTTATCTATTTATCTAGCTATTGCAATGGAAGATTCATTCCGAATTCGTCTTGTGGACGAAGACGGCAGTGTCTTTGATGGAGATTTGATTGTACGAGACAGCAACTGGCACCATCTGGCAGTGACATCGCCTGCAGGAGAAAATATAAAACTTTGGCTGGATGGTCATCTTAGCGGTGAAGCTAGCCCAAGCATTTCATTTACAGGCAGTAGCGGCGTTGATTTTAACAGCTCCGATCCTACGAACAGTTTTGATGGTATTCTGGATGAAGTCCGGTTCTCACTGACTATCCGTTATACTCTAGGGTTTATCCCGCCTGACAAATTCCAGTTGGATGAGAATACCCTGGCACTGTGGCGTTTTAATGAAGGTTCATTTGATGAAGATTTTCCAAGTGTGTATGACTGGAGCGGCAACGGCTATCACGGTATGGTAAACGGTTCTAATGATCCTGATTGGGTCTTAGGGTCTCCAACCCAGCCAGAAGGACAGCCAGCGTTTGTAATTAATGAGCTCATGCCCAACCCAAACGGTTCCGATGGTGGAAAGGAATGGATCGAACTATACAATAACTATTATACACCCCTAAACCTTCAGGATTGGATCCTTGAAGGAAGCGGCAATGGTGAAACAGTTAACCTTGTTTCCGGCAAGGACATTTCGCCTGGAGGCTATGTGCTCTTGGCACAGAATGGCGATAGTACAGCTAATGGCGGCCTTGTTCCTGATATTATATATGGGACCGGTGTCAGTTTTGGCAATAATGAAGAAACCGTATTTATCAAGGATGCTTCAGGTGGTGTGGTGGACAGTTTGGCCTATAGCACAGAGTTTCCATACTCTTCTGGTGCGTCCATGGAGCTGGTAGTGCCCCAGTGGGATAACAATAGCTCAGAGAGTTGGGTCGCGGCTGGGATAACCTATGGTGATGGCGATAATCTTGGCTCCCCTGGCAGAAAAAATGATTCTTACTCCGGTATTGTTCAAGCGTCTATCGTTGATCATGATTTTTCGTATATAACTCAGGGAGAGATCGACAGCATTTCTTTTTGGATTGGGAATGTTGGTGTTACTGAATTAAATGTGTCTCAGATCAGTACCCTGACCGAAGCTTTTACCGTTGACCCATCCCAGGCCACGATTTCAGTAGGTGATTCCGCTGAGATTGAGATCCAGTTTAGTCCAACAGATATAGCTGAATACATGGATACGATTTCTATTTTTTCTGATGATTCCTACAATCCGGTTGTAGCAGTAACTGTGAGCGGGACCGGTGTCAATGAGTATGCCGATATTGTGGTATCATACGGAGATGACGACAGCGTATCATTTTTCAATTTTCCTTTCACCCGTGTCAATGATACATGGTTGGATACACTATTTATAACCAATGCAGGTTCACCGGATCTAGAGATTGAAGAAATCTTTATCGATGGGGATGGTTTCTCTACACCTGTCGAATCAGGGGTTTTGACATTTATGGATACCTTATTGATCCCGATCACGTTTGCACCTGAAACTGAAGGCACCTACAGTGCCAGCCTGGTGATCAACTGTCCAAACGATCTAGACGAAGCGACCTATACGATCCAGCTTTCTGGATTAGCATCGGATCACATTGTACTCTTAGTTCCAGAAGTATATGGGACGATACAGGGTGCCATTAATTCTGCCTATATGGAAGACACGGTTCAAGTAGCTCCTGGGACCTATGAAGAGATACTTCATTTTGGGGATAAGAACCTGGTTCTTCGATCAGAAATGGGGCCATTAGAAACATTTATAGAAGGTGATGGATCCGGTTCTGTGGTCACTATAGCAGGTGGCCAGACCGGTATAACAAACGTAACAGGATTTACGATCACAGGAGGTGAGGGTACAGATGGGGGAGGGCTGCGCATTGAGTCATTATCGAGTCCAGTGATAAACGATATGATTATTGTGGAAAATAGTGCCGATGAAGGTGCCGGGGTCCATATTAATAACAGCAGTCCTGTATTTAACCGTGTTACTATAAAAAATAATGAAACTGCAGGTGATGGTGGGGGCATCGCTGTAAGGGAAAATTCAAGCCCCGTATTTAATAATGTGGTGATCACGAACAATAACGGTGATAACGGAGCGGGTATGCTTGTCAGGGATAACAGTAGCCCGGTGTTTGATCATTTGACCGTTTCGGGTAATGTGTCAGAGTCTGATGGAAGCGCGATTTATATACGCAACGGGTCAAACATTCAGCTGACTAACAGTATTGTGTGGAACAATGGAGCTGAGTCAATTTATTTTTCATCCACCGGTTCTGCCAGTGTAATGTCAATAGACTATTCTATTATTGATGGGGGGAACGAAGATATTTCATTAAATGGCAGTACCGTAAACTGGGGCACAGGGAATCTGGAGCAGGATCCATTATTTATTGATCAATATTCTTTACAGTGGCATTCACCTGCCATTGACGCGGGTGATCCCTCAGCCGATCCTGATCCAGATGGTACCGTTACGGATATGGGAGCCCTATACTATGACCAGACCTACCAGTCGCCTGATCCTCCTGTAGGCCTTTCATTTGCACCCGGTTTCGGTGAAGTCACTTTAAGCTGGACCGCCAATGAAGAAACAGATCTAACCCATTATGTCGTATACAAGGGCCAAGCACCTGATGCCCTGGATTCTTTGGCAATGGTGTTTACAGAAGAGTATGTGGATACAGCCCTGGATCCCAGTGTGATCAACTATTATGCCCTTACCGCTGTAGACACAGCCAGTCTTTCCAGTGAGTCCAGTGCAGTACTGATGGTGAGCTTTCCCACTCTATCTACATCGGATGAAGCCCTCTCTTTTGGCGATTTACGAGTAGGGATGGTAAAGACCTTACAATTGACCCTGTCCAATACAGGCAGTGATACCCTGTTTGTAGACAGTATATATGTATCAGATAGTTTATCCGGTTTTAGTGTAGCCTTAGGTGAGATGAACACATCCCGCTCTCTTATAGATCGTATGGCGTTGTCCAAGTCTCCATTAGGAGTGACCCCGTCAGATAGGAGCCGCTCAAAAACCAAAAGAAGGTCCCGAACAACCACCAGCATTCGTTCAACCACAGGATCCCGTTCATCAAAAAACAATAAAACAGATCCTCAAACCACTCGCGAATCTTCCAGGTCTGGACCCACTACCCCGAGAAATACGGCTGTAGATGATAGTAAGGAGACCAGTCAGGCAACAACAAGAAATGTGCTCACTATTTCCACAGAAGTCATGCCTGGAGAGTCTATAGGGCTGGATGTATCGTTTATGCGGGAAGATACCTTAACCGTAGCAAATGAGCTGCGTATTACCAGTGATGACCCACTGGGGAATGATGTTGTGTCTGTTGGTCTTTCCGGCAGGAGCGTTGCCCCGGTTCTGGCCCTGGCAGCGGACACCCTTGATTTTGGTAATATATTATCTGAAATCCAGCTGAGTGTTATGGTAAGCAACGATGGAACCGATACATTAAACGTATCTGCCATCTCGTTTCCAACCGGGTTTACAGGGTCTATGGCAGACTCGACCCTGGCACCGGGTGAAGCTGCAGATTTAATGGTGAGCATTACCCCTGAAGATAATGGCTACTGGACCGGTGATGTGCTGCTTACCAGCGACAGCTACCAGCAGTCAGAGCATAACGTAGCCTTAAGCGCTTTATCTATGAATGCACTCTTGGTCCATGATTTTGGCGGGGTTCTTACTGGACTCTCTTATGATACCACGTTTACCCTTAATAATACAGGGAACACGGATCTGCTCCTGGACTCCCTGGTTACGGGTCATCCATCGTTCACTACAGATCTTGTGGATGGTACGTCTATCTCTTCCGGTGGCAGCCAGTCTATGGTGGTTACTTTTGCGCCTGCGATGGCTGATTCTGCTATAGGGGCTGTGGTTCTATATACAGCGATTGGGTCAATTGATTTTGGCAGCCTTACGGGTGATGGCTGGAACTGGCCTGATGCACAATTCGCTGCTAAGTCTCTTTCTGTGGTGACGGCACAAGGTGACAACGTATCTTTCAATATCAGTTTAGCGAACAGCGGTGATTATACCCTGGACTATACCACCACAGTGGATGCAGAGTTTGCAGGTTTTGTCTGGCTCACCACAGTAGAGAACGGTCAGGTATCTGCATCAAGCAGTATTGATCTATTGGTTGATATACAGCAGACAGAGAACCTGGATCCAGGGACCTACAATGGTGCCATCTATTTTAATACCAATACAGGTGGAGTGGATCCAGAACAGATCATAGCCAACACAGATACGGTGGATGTCTTTTTATCACTTTTGGTTGATGATAGTCAGCTGTCAGATACCACAGTGACGGTGGGGTCGGGGAATACAGAAGCCATCGTTTTTATTGATGAGAACGGTGATCCCATGGGTGTTGTAGTTGATTTTGCCAATTCCAATGGAGGTACATTGACAATACAGAGAATCGCGGCCCTTCCACCTGTGGATGAGTCTACACCCTGGGTTGATCCTGATGGTTTGATCACGGATCCTGTCTTTCCTGAAAAATATTTTGAGATTACCACGGATATTGAAGGTAATTATCTCACCGATATCGGTTTTGATTATACGGCTCTTCCAGGTATTGAAGATCCTCTGTCTCTGCGTCTGGCAAAGAGGCCTGGGAACGCAGGACCGGCAGAGCCCTGGTCTATTATTGATGTCAGCAGTACGGAGTACAATACAACTGACGGACTGGTCGTGGCCCAGAATCAGACGTCGTTCAGCCAGTGGGCCATGCTCTCCAATGCGTCTGATAACAGTTTTACGGATACCCAGGGTCCTTTGATCACGAATGTGGTGCATGCCCCTGCTGCCCCAGGTATTCTAGAAGATATGATGATTACAGCGGAACTCTCAGATGGTACGGGCATTGCGGCAGCTACCCTCTATTATGCCCAGGGAGGCGGCAGCGGATATACGTCTGTGTCCATGTCTGGTAGTGCCGGCAGTTATGAGGGTACCATTCCCGGCAACTCAGTGACCATGAACGGGTTGTTCTATTATGTGGGTGCCGAGGATCCCCTAGGATACAACTCCAGTAGTGATACCACAGGTGTCACGATTAATTTTGCTGCGGGCAACCTGACAACAAACTCTGCCACAGGCAGCGCCTACCCCAGCGGGCTTCCTGTAGATAAGTGGCGCATGATCTCAATGCCGGCTGTTTTGGATGAGACCGGTGTGGGTCTGGTGATTGGCGATGAGCTGGGTACCCAAGATGATGAGCTATGGCGCTTGTTTGAATACGACCAGACCAGCAGTTCTTACAGGGAAAATCCTATCGATTTTATAGTGGGCGAGTCCTACTGGATCTACCAGCGTGTGGAAAATGACCTGCTTCTGGGAACGCCCGCAGGCGAAACGGGTAATATGTCCGGCACCAGCCTGAGCCTTGTACCGGGCTGGAGCTTCATTGGGTCACCCTATCCCTTTGAGATCAATATCAGTTTGGACCAGGTGCAGTTTTATGGCCCGATCACCTATGGACTGGCCGCTGAAGAGTGGAGCTCGGTAGTGACAGAACTGGATCCCTGGAACGGGTATGCAATCTATAACCGCACAGCCAGTGACCAGACCATTATCCTAGATCCCACCGTGTCCGGTGCAGGGCTGGCTGCCAGGATGGTGGATCAGGAAGAAGGCTGGCTGATTTCGCTTGATGTAAGTGCTGATGGGTACCAGGATAGATTTAACACGTTTGGAGCTCTTAAAACGGCTGATAACGGCCTGGACTGGCACGATAATCCGGAGATTACGTCCCCAGGAAAATCTGTTTCCTTATCCTTTATTATTCCTGATGATGAGAGCGTCCGGGATATTACATCTGATGTCCGAGCCCTGGATGATCATCTCAAGATTTGGGATGCTCAGATCAGGACATCGGACCTGGCATGTGTCATGACACTTTCCTGGTCTATTGAGCAGGAACTACCTGCTGATAAAGCGGTGCAGCTGGTGGATCTCAACAACCGAACCGTGGTGGATATACTGCTCATGGAACAATTAGAGCTTGGTCTGGTGGATTCCCGTTATGCCCGGCAGATAAAAATTATTTCTGGTAATCCGACTGCAGTATCTGGAAAAATATCCGAAATTTTAGCCTTAATTCCGGAAGAACTATCCTTAGACGGCAACTATCCCAATCCATTTAACCCGGTTACCACCATTCGTTTTGGACTTCCCCAGCCTCGGGATGTCCGAATCACCGTGGTCAATATTCTGGGGCAGGAGATCACCGAGCTGGTGAACGGCTGGAGAGACATTGGCCGCCACGAAGCGGTGTGGCAGGGACTGGACCGGAACGGTAAACCAGTGGCAACGGGGATGTATTTTACAGTCTTAAGCGACGGGCATAAGATTATTGTAAAGAAGATGCTGTTATTAAAATAAGCGGGAAGAGGTCAAAAAGCAGGACACTATGTAAAATGAGTTCAAAGTTTGTCGAGTTTTTGATGCTATTACAACATTATCAAGTGTTGGGCCTTCAGAGTGATTATTTTTTATTATATTAATTGTTTATAAATAGTGTAGATACCTATAGCCCCACATTCGTGGGTTTTTTTGTTTGTGGGATGATATGTAGATTTGAATGGAATCAAAAAGGAAGATCATGAAGCAATTAGTAATATATTCAATATTCATTATAGGTTCGTTATATGGACAAGTAAATTATTATACAGAAATACAGACCATATTTAATGATAATTGTACCAGTTGTCACATTAATGGAGGAGCTTACTATGGTGGACTAGATCTTGTTAATTATGATAGTTTAATGGCTGGTAGCAATAATGGAGATGTAGTTATACCGGGTGACCACGCATCAAGTATGTTGTGGCAGAAAATAGATAGTGGTGAGATGCCACCCGGTAATAATGATGACCTAACTTCTGATGAGATTGACCTTATAGCTCAATGGATAGATGAAGGAGCATTGGAGTATTCCACAGTTAATCCTGTTTTAACATATTTAACTATAAATCCTGATACTATTGATGTTAGCGAAGGTTCAATTCAAGTTACTTTTGAAATGGGAGCAGATGATTATAATTCTGATTTAGAATCAGGAAGTATCGTTTTGATTAATCCATCAAACACTCAAACCGTAGTTGGTAATATATACTACAATAATTTATCCTCAGATACTGCATCCACGGAAGTTGCTATTTTGCAATATTCAGAAAATGGAACTTGGGAAATATTTTATATTGAATTATATGATGAAGAAGGTAATGTAACAACTCATGATACCTCAGAATTAATTGATTTGGGTTTTGAAACTAAACTTTATGTAATCTCATCTCCCGTGGATAATTCTGACCCAGTTTTAACTTATTTTTCACTTGATCCTGATACATTAGACCAGAGTGAGGGGGTTATAGAATTGAATATCACTCTAGGAGCGATTGATGATTTAAGTGGGTTATCTGAGGGTAGTGTTATATTTAATTCACCTTCTAACTCAACAGTAGTAGGACATATTAACTATAATGGCACTTTGACCGATACATTGACCGTAGTAATCGATAACCAACAGTATCAAGAGTTAAATGAGAGTGGAACTTGGCAAGTATTTTATATTGCTGTGTATGATATAGTTGGTAATGAGACTACTTATTATACTTCAGAATTAGATTCATTAGGGTATGAAACAGGATTCTTTATTGGTGATGGACTTACAAATGATGAAGACCCATTATTACCAAAGATAGTAAACTTATATCAAAATTACCCCAATCCCTTTAATCCGGTAACCACCCTCAGTTATGATCTTTCAGAGGATGTAATGGTAAGTATAATAATATATGATATAAATGGGAATCTGGTTACAAAACTATTTGAAGAAGATCAAGCTGCTGGTTATAGATCAGTTCAATGGAATGCTACGAATCAATTAGGGCAGCCGGTATCGGCAGGTGTTTATTTATATACAATAGAGGCGGATGCTTTTGTACAGACTAAGAAGATGATATTATTAAAATAGACTCAAGTATTTAAACAAAGAGCCCCACATTCGTGGGGTTTTTTGTTTGTGGGATGATAATATATATCAAGAGAATATTAGAAGAAATTTAGGTAAAAAATATTAAAAATTTCTTTTATTAGTGTATTAATATTCCGTCCTTTAAAAACAAATAGATTAATAAAAAGGAATAAAAGTGCATACCAAAGGAAAAAACCTTAGACATTCCAGAAAACGGTTTATCACTGATAGACTAAATTCGATTAGGTCACGGAATAGTCGCTCGCATCCGTTTGAAAGAAAGGATGTCAATTAGCATCAAGCCCCACATTCGTGGGGTTTTTTGTTTGTGGGATGATGGGTAGATTTGGATATGAGAGGAGAATTAAAATTCTTTGCAGGAGTGGCTATTGGCATAGGAATAGGCGCAGCAACTGATAATTTAGGTATAGGAATTGGTATCGGTATTGCTTTTGGTGCTGCATTATCCCAAACTAAAAATGAACAAAAGAGCACTAAATCAGATTCAAGTGAAGAGGATGTAGTAATTGATTTGAACCAAATGAATAGAAGAAAAAGAAAAGCCAAGAATGATGAAGAAGAGTAGCCCCAGATTAGTGGGTTTTTTTGTTTGCGGGATGATTGATGGTTAGATTTGGGTAATAACAAGGAGATTCTATGAACCTTAAACTAATATTCCGCATCTTTGGTGGGTTGAATATGTTAACTGGAGCTGGCGCGCTTTTTGCAACTAATTCAATGTTAAGTTCAGCTGGTATGACAGTTACTCCTCAGCTAATCACTGTAGGGCAAGGTTTTGGTGTGGCTGCAATCACTCTTGGCCTTGTATCTTGGCGTACAGCAGATATTGCAGGTGATTCATTACCGGTATTTGGTCAACTTTTTAGCATTGTCCAGTTATTACAAATTGCACTCATTGTATATCATCTGATTACAGGACAAGCTGGTGGACCACCTGTTTATATTAATCTTGTAGTTGGATTTGCACTGGTGGTATTGTTTTATTTATACAGCCAACAAGATGATAGTGTTGCAATGACTTTCGATGAGGAAGAATGAATTTATTATAATTTAAAAACATATTAAGCCCCACATTCGTGGGGTTTTTTGTTTGTGGGATGATGGGTAGATTTGGATAAGGGAATTATTTTGAAAAAACTATATTATACTCTTCAATAATTTGTTTTGGGATTGGGTAGTTTATGAATTTCTCTTTTAGTATATCACCCATAGCATCTGCTTTTTTTTGAATTTGGAGAAAAGAAGTTTCAAGGTATGATTTTTCTTCTAATAATAAGTATAATCCAAAATATGTTTCATATTCTATATTGGCTGAGCTATCAATAATCGATTGAAGTTCATCACAGTCAGATTTTAAATTGTTTTTTTTATGTGAGAGATATAGAAACGTTACAGTTTCAATTAAAATTTCAGTTGTTTTCATTTCATCTTGCATTTTTTTACTTCGCTGTAAATCAATTACCGCATCTTTAAAATTATTTGTATAAAAAGAACACAATCCTAAACCATTTAAACCATAAAATTGACCTCTGGGCTCTCCCAGCTTTTCAAATAAATAAAGTGAACGATTTAAATATTTCATTGCATTTTTATAATCACCCATTCGTATATATGTATATCCAATGCTATCTAAAGTATGAGCTAACTTTTTGGTACTTCCGCAACTCTCAGTTAAATTTTCTGCCTCATTAAAGTACAGTAAAGCCTTATCTAAATCACCGGTATTACCATAAACAATCCCAATATTGTTCATAGTCGTAGCGATACCTAATCTGTTATCTAATTTTTTTTCCATTTTAAGTACTTTATTATGATAATCTAAAGCATCTCTATATTTCCCATTTAAGGAATATGCTATACCAATAACGCCATATGTTGTTATTAAATTTTTTTGATTATTTATTTTTTCAAATATTTCTAATGCAAGAAAAGAATATTTTAATGATTCTTCTGTATCACCTTTATTCCAATAAACATTAGCTAAAGCATTATAACATTTACCTACATTGATATTGTCATTTAGCTCTTTTACTTGACTTAAAGTAGAATTGAAAATTCTAAGTGCTTCATCAACATCACCTAAATTTAGATATATATCACCTAAAGCGAGCTTTGCTCGGAATAAAGTGTTATCAGCGCTAAGTGCTTTGTTAAATAACTTTTTCGCTATTACTGTATCATCTGAATTTTTACGTTTTTCATACTTATGTTTAGCTTTTAGATAAAACTCATAAGCTTCTGTATTAGTAATATCATTTTTTTGTTCAATAGTGGGTTTAGTATCTAATGCTTTTAGTAGTCCATCAGAAAGATTGGATTTTATAGTAGGTAAATTGTCCCAATTCTCTTGCCATCTATCTGACCATAATACTTTAGATTCTTTTGTATCATAGAGTTCAATGGATAGTTGAAACATATCTCCCATTTTCCAAAGGGTTCCGTTAACTACATATCTAACAAATAGTTTTTTAGCTTTTTCTTTAAATGATAATTCTCCAAGTTCCTCAACCTCTTTTAAACTCGCAACCCTTATAGCATCAATTGCACTACACTCAGATATTAAATCAGCAGAGATACCATAGGCGTAGAATATATCTTCTTCAGCACCCTTATTATCAAAGGGGATAATTGCTAAAGATGGTATTTCTTCATCAGTATGTACATCCACTACAGTTTTTTGATAATCTTCTACTTTCGGTATTACAAGAAATTCATCTCTCATAGCGTATACTTCAACAAGACGCCCAACTCCTTTTAGGGATTGTAAGCCTAATGAGATTCCATCAAAACCATCTTTGTTGATAAGTTCATCATATACATTCCTAGATATTAGAACTCCACCTGCAGGAGCAAGGGACTCTAGTCTCGAGGCAATATTGACCCCATCGCCATAAACGTCATTATTATCAAAAACAATGTCCCCGATGTGTATTCCAACTCTTATTTTTAGATCTTCTTTTGTGACTTCCTTTTGAAGTTCTTTTGCGCAAGATGAGGCATTGTATCCTGAGTCAAAATAGGAGAGTGTCCCGTCACCTATTTCTTTGACATATTTACCATTGTGATCATCTATCAAAGTTTTAATGATAGATCGTTTTTTTCGAAGCATTTCCAGTGCTTTTTGTTCGCTCTGGGACATTGTTTCAGTATAACCAGCAATGTCAGTGAACATTATGGCAGCAGTTCTACGTTCTAAGTTGTTTTGATTTGGCACATCAAAAATTAATTCATCTAACTCTACATTCGTGGGGTTTTTTGTTTGTGGGATGGTGGGTAGATTTGGAAATGATTAAGCATGTTATACCACTGTTATTATTGGTTGGATTATCTTATAGTCAAGTTGGTGGCTATGCACTGGATTTTGATGGCTCTGATGATCATGTAGTGATACCATCATCAATCGCCGTTGCCAATGAAAACAATTTTACTATTGAGGTTTGGGCATATTGGAGAGGTGGAGCTAGTGGGACTCTTTATGCAGAAGGGTATACCTCCTCAAATAATCCAATGCTCTCTATAATTCCTCGTCCACAGGATGGTGGAGGTATAGAATTAGTGTGCAGAGATTTAAGTGCGACTGGTTTGGTAGCCCAACCAACAACCGGGGTGGTCACAACAACGAAATGGACTCATGTTGCAGTTACGAGACTTTCTTCCACAAATGTAAAAGTATATATCGATGGTGTTGAAACTGATGATCTAACATTTTCTGCTCCATCTAGTTGGACCGTTAACGCCATACGTCTTGGTGTGCGACAAAGACAAAGTGCGGAATCTAGATTTAATGGAAACATGGATGATGTTCGTATCTGGGACGATGTACGTACACAATCAGAGATTCAGGAGTACATGCA
>Ga0066851_10000932_pt1 | contig 14594 bp, 2 predicted proteins | sample ETNtaG_7_FD_65493 | JGI IMG/M metagenome (GOLD analysis project Ga0066851, IMG submission 65493) | Marine microbial and viral communities from oxygen minimum zone, Eastern Pacific Ocean - ETNP201406SV65 | ecosystem: Environmental > Aquatic > Marine > Oceanic | place: Pacific Ocean: Eastern... | reverse complement strand
CACGGAAGTAAATCAAATATTATTTCTAATTTTGATATAAATAGTAATAAAGCTACTGCTTATGCCGTAAGTCAAAATATTTCAGAAGGTGAAGGTGGCAGGGTAGAGGTAATTCTGACTCAGCCTTTAACTGAAGATGTAACATTAGAATATTTTGTATTTAATGGAGATCCTTGGGGGGCTTTTCAGGCAGGTAATTTTGATGAGTTGAATTTTCAAGATGGAACTTCGGGAACGATAACTATTCCAGCTGGAGAGGATAGAGCTTCTATACATTTTTATTCTTATACAGATGGGGAAAACGAACCAACTGAAAGTTACACAGTAGTATTTACAGATTTCCAAACTGAAGTGGATGGCGTAAGGCAAACAGTTTTTGAAAACTTAAACTGGGGAGGAAGCACCGCTAGTACAGTAATCACTGTTGAGAACACTAATGTTACTGTTTCTAAGTATGAAGGCTACGAGCTTATTTTTGAAAACGCACCTCAACATGGACAAGGCTGGATTCAATTAAGAGATAGGGATGATAGTGGTAATAAGATACTCGATAATGAGCATTTCTACATTCATCATGATCATCATACGGACAAATACTATTTACAAGCGCGTAATGGTACCTTTGATTACGATAACCCTCTAGATAGAGACGGCGATAATGTTTATGAGCTAGAAATACAAATAACTAAATTTGGTAGTAATGGAGAAGATTCTATATCTACCAAACAACAATTTCTTCTAGTAGTTAATGACAGTACTGATCCTACTATAGAGTTTTGGCAAGAAAACCCTGAATGGTCTTATTCAGAAAGCTCACTACCGGTAGCTTCATTGCAGACATTAAACATAGATGGTACTGAAGTAGATGCTTTCTTTGCATCCGGTAACATGATTAATGTAGGAGTCAGGGCAGATAGAACCTACGTAGATGATTCTGGTACGCCAGATGCAAGATTGATATGGCCTCATGGTAATCAACAAGGTAGCTTTACTTACACTATAACAGGGGGAGCGGATGCGGATAAATTTATTGTGCATAACGGTTACCTGTTATTTACAACAAGACCCTCATTTGACAATCCTTCCGATGCTAATGCCGATAACGGTTACGAAGTTGAAGTTACTGTTGTAGCTGGAACTAGCGAAATAACCAACACTTATACCATTAAAGTTAACGATTCAGAAGAAGGAGTCGCTGCTATTGATCCGCCTGAACAATTACCTATTTATCTTTTAAAAGAAGTGCCAGAATTAATTGGCGACTCTGAAGCACCTAAAAATATAAGAGGCACTGATAGCGATGATGTAATTAAAGTTAATCCTGATAGATTTCAGTATATTCAGGGTGGAAAAGGCGATGATGTCTTAGACCCTGGTAGGCACTGGGAAGCTCATGGCCATTTAACGGGCGGAGAAGGTAACGACGTTTATATCTTCCGCGAAAATTACATGACCGAACTTAAGTATTTTGGAATTAGAGACTACTCTAAACCCGATGTTCAAGTAACAGATGAGAATGGAAACCCACGAACTTTAGATGGTATAAATGGTTATGATCAGAATAGAGATGGTGTACTAGATCTAGGTTCTGAATTAGATTGGACTAGAGTTGTGTTGATTGCTGACTTTACTCCTGGCGAAGACACTATTGCTCTAACCACTTCGGGACAAACCGGATTTAATAGACTTGGCTTTACCAAAGAAAATATTTATTTTCAACAAGGAACTGGTGATTTAGCAGATCACACTTTAGTTCTTACATCTGATGCTGAATGGTATGACGGTGGCGTAGGTTTGCTGGGGGTACTCTTAAATATAGATGCTACGACTCTTGATGTTGATAGGGATTTAGTTGAAGCCGGAGCCCAATACGAAACCATTCTAGGTAAATTTGATATTGCGCCTTCTACTTCGGTTGATATGACTCTTGATAGCGGTAGAGTTATTCAAATACAGCAATTAGAAAATGGCGATTATGTATGGTATGAAGCTAATTATGATAGTGCAGATAACGAAGTTCTTCATCAAATTTTCAGCGTATCTACAGACGGTATTATTTATGCAACGAGACCTGATGAAATTGATTTCGAGAACCCACTAGATAGCAATAAAGATAACATCTACCAATTTGAGATAAGAGCAACCACATTTAGCAATATCTCTTTCCAGGAAAGTGAACACGGTGATCTTTGGGTAGATTGGAATAATTCTGAAAGAACAGGAGAGATCGCATTCACTGCTGTTTTAAATGTACAAGATGATATTAATGATAACTTAGGTAAGATCTCTATTGCTGAGACTTCTTACATGAAAGATGACGGTACTGTTAATAAGGAGTTAATCGAGCTCGTCTTAAGACAAATATCAGCTGTGCAATCCTCAATGGCAGATATTGATATGAGGGCTATAGCTGAAGAGATTAACTTTGATTTTAGTAGGTTCACTACTGCAATGGCAGAAGAGCGCGAACAAGAATGGTTCCAAAACGACATAGCAGAAAGATTTGAGGATTGGGGCAGAGAGCTTGAGGAAACCTTTGAACAGAATTTAATCAATAAATACAATGACTTTACTGATGCTTATGGGCTAGGCAGTTTAGTGGGAGACGCCGGTAATAATATTATTAAAGGAGAGGGCGGGAACGAAACCATCTTCGGTAAGGCTGGCGACGATACCATTGCAGGTGGTGAAGGAGACGACGTACTCTTTGGTGACACAGGAGATGATACGCTTTCTGGTGGTCCAGGTACGGATAGATTGGATGGTGGTTCAGGCGATGACAGGCTTATAGTTGATGAAGGTGCTGACGTTATAGCGGGTGGAGGAGGAGATGATATTATCTATTTCTCAACCTTAACTGAAATACCTGAATTTGTAGACGGAGGAGGCGGAGAAGATACTTTGGTGCTCGCAGGAATGCCAGAGTCTATAGGCTCCACAAGCTTTGAACACGATAACACAGCTTACACTGGTATTGATCTTAAAAAGATAATATCTGCAAAAGAAACTTGGAATTGGACTGATGATCAAGGCAATACGGTTTCTGAAGAAGGTTGGAGAAATAGAATTGAAAGTATTGAAGTCATTGATCTAAGAGACTCTTCTTCTCTGCTTAATGTTGAACAAACAGCAGATACTTATGATGGGTTTAGACTGTCTTCTAACTATTTCACTGTAACCGATTATATCGGAGGTGATGCTAATCAAGAAAATACCTATAAAACCAAGATAATACCTTACTCTGAAAGAGAGGTGGGTCCTGGCCTGTTTGATTCTGATACTACTGAATTAGCTATGGTGCTAGGAACCGAATCAGTATTAGATTATGCCAACCTACAGAAACTCTTCTCGGGCGACGGAACTGGAAAAGCGCCTATATTTAGCTTTGAATTAGAGAGTATCCCAGCTGCAGGAGAGCAAGGTATTTTGATAGTGAATTTTGCACTTTCTGATGGTTATCCTGATTACTGGTTTGCTGGAGATGTCCAGGCAGAAGAACGATACGGAAGCACTAAGACTATTAAAGCTAATATTAAACTTACCTGGACTTCTGATGGAGAAAATATATCCATAACCATGCCAGCTCAAACGGTTCAGGTTCAATATGAGTCTGGAGATATTCTTATAGAAAAAGAATGGGCTAATGTATCTGCCGATGTTCTTTCTATAAGTAAAGGAGCTACCGGCACTAATAATTTAGACCTTAAGTTAACTAAGTTATTTTCTGATAACAGTTCAGCAGATGGAATTGACATGTCTGCCTTCTTCACAGAAGGAAGATACTTCTTAACTACTGAATTTGAAGGCTTGGATGTTCAAACTGCTACAACAACAGACCAAAAAAGCAACTCAGAGTTTAGTGCCATACAAACCCTATTCAGGGTTGAGCAGGGTTCTTTAAATTGGTATGGAGAAGACGTAGTCGTAGATGAATCAGCGGGCGTAGCGAATGTAACCATAAACTTAAGTAGAGCGGTTGATGAAGATGTAACTTTTACTTATTACGTCTACCCGGCAACCTATGGTTTTATCAATGATGAAGACACTTTGGAGTATGTTAATACAGCTACAGGTTCTGACTTTGGAGATAGCGGCACTAAATGGACGGGCCCTAATGGTGAATCTTACCCTTATGGTACTGTAACCATACCTGCGGGCTCAACAACAGCTACTGTCACGATACCTATAGACAATGATGGCCTTAAAGAGACTTCAGAATATTTCTTAACAGCCTTTTTTGCAGATGCGTTATCAGATGGGACTAGCGTTAGTAAATCCTCTAGACATCCGCAAGTAGAGATAGAAAACAGTACAACTTTTGAAGACGTACTAAACATCTCTTTGGATACGCTTTGGAGAATGAGCTGGGATAATAGGACTTGGAAAATACGTGGTGATGATCATGATACCGTAAGGTTAGTAGGTTATGAATCATCATGGTCAGACTCTAGTGGAGGCAGTGAAGAATACTTTGAACCATTTAGGTTTAATGGACAACAAACCGTAGATGGTGTTCTTTATAATGTTTATGACCTCTGGGATGCTAGAGTTCTTATAGAAGATGGTGTTACTGTTATCTTTAAGAAGCGTGATCTTGGAAAGGTTTCGGAAGGCGAAAACTCTCAACCAGATTTCTGGTACAAGTGGGGTACGGTTAAAGAAAATGAAACTTCTGTTTTTGGAAAAGTTAGAGATTCTTACGACCAAGACGGAGACACTATTACTTACTCTATTGATACAACATATCAAGATGGTTGGCTCTTTGATATAGATTCATCTACTGGTGAATTGACTTGGAAGGTTGCTCCAGATTATGAAGTACCTAATTCTGTTAATACTAATGGAATAACCGACTTTACCGGCGTTGATGATAATCAGATGCGTCATTATAACAACTATCAAGTGCGAGTTATTGGTAATGATGGAAGTGGTGAGTCCAATGCAACTAAAACCCAAGATCTTTGGATAGAGGTTAAGAATATACCTGATTATGAAGGCTATGATGCTTCTAACAAGATTCCTTTCTTTAAAGATATGTGGGGTCAAGAAACTCAATTCATTGACGACGCAACGGATCAATCAGTTAAAATTAAGGGCTTTGACCTAGATTTCGATGAACTGACTTGGGAAATAACAGGAATGTACGCTTGGGGTAAAGAGTCAAGCGATGGTTGGGGAACTATTTGGGATAGTTATAGAGGTAAATCCATAGACAATGCACCTCTCCAAATTTCTCAAGATGGGATAGTTACACCTAAAACAACTTTAAGTTATGAATCTGGATACACGAGCTTTGAAATTGTGGTATCTATCACAGATGGTAAATCTAATCCGGTTACAAAACAGTACCATATAACACTTAAAGATTCTCTTGATGATGGTTTTTACGAAGTAAATGGCCATGCTCAATTGGTCGGTTATTTGTCTGGTGCAACTGTTTTCCAAGATTTAGATAACGATGGCGTTCAGGACGCGGGTGAGCCTTCAGCTACTACTGGTGCTAGAGGTAACTTTACTCTGTCATTAACCAAAGCCGTTCAAGATTCACCTATTTTAGTTAAAGGAGGTGTTGACCTTGGAACAGGTTTAACCAACGATAAAACGCTTTCTATTAATGCAAACTTACCGTTTGCTTCAAATAGAGATTGGGGTGAATATTCCATGACACCTTTATCGGCGGTCACGCTAGCTTTACAAAATCTAGACCGAAGTGTAACCGATAAGACGGCTATGATTGATATTACCAAGGCGATGGGCTTTGAGAATGGATGGGTAGAAGGTGATGGTAATTTCCATGGAGATCCTTTCTGGCAGTTCATGAGTGGTAACTTATTGAATTGGGCTGGTGATTGGGATGTACATCAATTAAACCTATATGTCGCGCATAACTTAGTAAATCTATTAGGAGATATTGCTGGAAATGGTTCTAGTCAGATAACCAAGAATGTCATGGCTGATATTATGGCTGCAGTAGAAGCAACCACTGGAGCAGCAGGAGTTACTTCTTCAACTACTATTTCTTCGGCGCAAGCAGCCTCTATACAAACTAAAGCCTACGATGCATTAGTAGAGGCAATTGCTGAAGTTGTTACGGGCTTAGAAGCTTATGATGGATTTAGACTAGGAAAAACGAACCCAGTTAAGATAATTGATCATGAGATGGTCTCAGGTTCTTATTCATCCGTAACTCACACACCTTCCCATGAAGTTAATGCTGGTGTGATGACTTTGAATACGCAAGACCTAGAAATAAACAGATCAACCTTGCAAGATGCACTTGATCTTGCCGATGGAGCTAAGGGCTTACTGGTTCAGGTTGAGGTAGGAGCGCTGCCAACAACAGCTGAAACAATAACCTTTACAGGTAAGTTAATAGATGGAAATGACGCAACTATTGATGATGGTGAGAGAGCAATAGAAATAAGCTTTAGAGTTACTGTCGATCCAACGCAAGAGATAGGCTCAGCAAATTACGTTTACGTACCTGCGGGAGAAGTAGTAACAATAACTTATACCGGAGAAGATGGGAACTCTACTGAAACTACTGTTAGTCACGGCGATGTGATGGTTACTATAGAGAATCCAATAACCGGTGGAGCGCCAGTATTTAAAGTAGATCTCATGAAGGTATTCAGCAAAGGTATGCCTTTGGCTGATTTATCTACTTACTTCGCCAATGATAAAGGCTCTAATGGGGATTACTACGCAGAATTAGAATTTGCTGGCTCTTCATTGCAAACTTCAGATGGAGACACCTTTACTAAAGTAATAGCTCCATTTTCTGTAAGTGATAGTCCAAAACCAATAGCTTACATATCAGATGTAACTATTAATGAAGGCAGAGGTTGGGCGCAAGTTGAAGTTAATTTAAGTAAACCTGCAGAAGCAGACTTCACTATTAATTATAAATTTGCTGGTGGAACAGCTACACAAAACGAAGACTACTGGTGGTGGTCTGACAACGCAGGTTATAGATCTATAACCTTTTTAGAAGGCCAAAGTAATGCAATTATTAATTTGGATGTAGCTTATGATGAAGAAGCAGAGTCCACTGAAACCTTTAATATAGAATTATCTGTAGCGACAGGATCAGAAGGCAATGTGGCGCTTGGCACGGAAAGCGTTACTGTTACGATAATTGACGATGACGGAGCATCAACCGGTACAGCTTTAAATTCTGATACTTTGGTAGCTAAAGTTATTTCGAAAGTAACCAGTACTCTGGTAACGGAAATCAAAACTGTTCTTGATAGCAATAGCGGTACTCTAGATTCGGTTGCTGCAACATATTCTGAGATTCTTACAGGTGGAAATGCTGAGATATCTGATATTACTACATATATTACCTCCCTATTAACTACAGAAAGTGGTATTTATGATGATATTTTATCTGCCGTTATGTCCCTTACCCAAGAATGGGTTAGTTATCTTAGGGGTCCTACGCAGACAAACTTAGGAAATAAAATCAATGCGCCAGATATGGCAACAGACATTGCTGCTTTAACCATTGGTATTGATGCTATAGACCTTACCTCCTTTGAGGGAACGGCAGCGGATGGATTAAAAGATGTGATTGTCACTTCTATTTTCACTAATTCTGGTTTCAAATTTAATGGGCCAGCTACTACTTCGGAAGCTGGAGTTATAACCGCTGATAAAACAGTGGAATCAGCATCTTCTTATGATGATGTGGTAATGCCAGCCGGTAAAGATTTAGTAGGGACTAGATGGGAAAATATTAGCGAAGCTGGTATTGGAACTTCTGGTGATGACACAGTAACAGTTACTGGCACAGATGATTGGTCAGATGTCTACTACTTTGGAGGTGCTGGAGACGACGTTATAACAGGCGGCGGAAACAACACTGTTTTCATACAAGGTGGTGTGGGTGACGATACGCTTAAAACAGGAGCTGAAAATTATCATAGATTAGATGGCGGTCCAGGAGATGACATACTCTCTGCAGGTAACTTTAATAAAGTTTACTACACAGGTTCAGCCGGTAGTGACGTGTTTGTAATAGAAGCTGCTAGCTCTACTTGGAATACCTCAGCCATGTTTAATGGAAATGATAGAAATTGGGATGGAACTACTGATTTAGTTGAATTCTGGGACAGGCCGGGTGTTATTAGTGACTTTAAAGACGGAGTAGATAAGATTGGTCTTAGAGGAGATTGGAACAACAAGACGGTTGTCATTAAACAAGGTAGTAACGAAGGCGGATCTGATATGTCTGAACACACTATCCTTTATGGCCCTGAAAAGAATGAAGCTGGGGAATATACTCAAATTATCGGTATCATTGCTAATACTTTTGCGGGGAATCTAACCGCAGCTGATTTTGTATTGCTAGATTCTAGTTATAACCAAACAGCTATCTCTTCAGGCATAGATGACATTACCTTCGCTAGCTCCATTTCGTTTAACGGCGGAACTAATGTTGGCGCGGCTCAGTCAGGAGTACTTATATTTAATTCGTCCGACTCCTCTCCTACAACTTACGCGATAACAGGAGGTGCGGATAATTCTTTATTGAATATTGATTCTCTAACAGGGGCTTTAACATTCAAAGAAAGTGTTAGTGCGACTACTGTTACAGACTTTGATAAGGACGGAAATTATGAAGTAGAAGTTACAGCAACTTCAGGAAGTACAGAAAAAACTGGAACTGTATCCATCTCAGTCTCTGTAGACACAACTTACGCTTCTTATTCTAATTTAGCTTTTGTACAAGCCACAAACTCTCAAGGTCAGGAGGTTGTTTATATTACAGGTAATTTAACTGATGATTCAGCTGCTCTTTCTAACGGAAGTATAAGAATTAGCCTTCGTCATGAAAGCAAAGGTGCTCGTATGTCATTAGAAGCTAATGACTGGAATGGAACGATCAATGATGATGGCTCTTTCCAAACCAATTCAACTACGTTAGATGCCGCTATACCTGATGGAAATTGGTACGTAGAAGAAGTAATTCTTCAAGATGATGCAGGAAACGAATTTTCTGAATCCTTCAGAGGAGCAACTGATTCTTCACCACTTACCTTAACCATTACTAACCCAATTTATTTAGGAAATAGTGATACAACTTTAGCCTCCTATTCAGAGCTTGCTCTTAAGGTGGCTGATGGAGAATTAAGTATTACTGGTAAATTGATTGATGATGGCGCACCGTTAACGGTTGCTCAAGTACAAATTGAGATTGTTCACACGGTGACAGGTGCTAGAAAATGGTTCCATGCCAATACAGAACAAATTGCTGCAGATGGAACTTTTGAAACTAGATCGGAAACATTAAAGACTTCTGACCCTTCAGGATTGTGGATTCTTAATTACATCAGACTAAGGGATGATGCCGGCAATGAGTTTAGTGAACGTTACACCAGAGGTGATGACAGTAACCCCATGCAAGCTACGTTAACCAATGACTCGTATTTAGGCGATTCTGACAACACCTCGGCAACGGCATCAAACTTCCAGTTGGTAGAAACTGTCAATTGGGACGGTAAAAGTGCCATTCAGATTACAGGTTCATTGACTGATGATGGAAGCCCTTTAACTTCTGGTGAAGTTTCAATAACGCTTAAACATACTAAGTCTGGAAATCAAATGTGGTTAAATGCTGGAGATGATCAAATAGATGCCAGCGGTAACTTTGAAACCTGGATGAGGACCCTAGAAAATAATGATCCTTCTGGAACATGGTATATTTCAGAGATTCGAGTAAAAGATGACGCTGGTAATACTAGTTACGATAGATATGAAGGAGCACAAGACTCTAGCCCTGCTAAATTTACATTAACTAATTCTGCCTACACTGGTGGACAAGCGGGTGATCCTGCTGGAACTGATTTTACGGCTCCTGCTTACGCTAATTTACTATTAACAATTGTTAATGACGGAGACGGAACTTCCACTCTTAAACTAACTGGTTCTTTAGCTGATCCAAGTGGAGTAGATAGATTCCAGGTAGGGTTTAAAAACGCAAATGATTCGGCTGGCAATAAGTTCTATATGTCTATTAATGGAGATAACCTCAATGAGGATGGAACTTTTGAAATAACTCAGCAATTAGATAGTGTTCTTTCTGGTACCTGGATTGCTTACGATTGGTACTTGAGAGATGATCTTGATAACCAGATAAGTGGAAACATTGATACAGGTTCAGCAGGATCACCTGAGTTAGGCTTGTCTTTTGCATGGACCAACCCAGATATTGATGCAACTGATAAAACAGCTCCAGTGTTTTCTAACTTAGCGATAAGTGCTACAAATACACCTACGCCTACGGAAGAAAATCCTAATTTAGGAGCAGATACTTATTCAATACAAATTACCGGTACCGTTACAGATACATCAGATGTTAATAATGTACAGTTCAGGCTTACCAACACTAGTGATGCTTCGGCAAGTAATATTTGGATGAATACAGGTACCTTTGATGCTGAAGGCGGCTTTACTATTTCCCAGTCAGTGGAGGAGGTAAAAGGTGGTACTTGGATAGTTGATGAAATTCAAGCGCAAGATGCAGTAGGCAATCAATATAGTGTAACTATACAGTCTGGTGGTGCCGGATCTGCCTTAGAAGGTCTTACCTTTGACATAGTAGCTACTACAGAAAATGTATCTGACAAAACTGCACCAGCTTTAGGCAATCTTAGCGCTACCATATCAGCTGATGGTGATGGAACATTCACCTTAACTGTGGCAGGAACGGCAACAGATGATTCAGATATTTCGTGGATGAACATGAGGTTTACGAATACTGTAGACGGAGATCAAGTTTATACTTGGCTAAACAGTGGTAACTTTGATTCAAGCGGAAACTTTAGCAGAGCAATTAGTTTGGATGACGAAAGTCCAGGAACATATGTTTTAGATCAATACACTATCCAGGATCAATCTGGAAATCAATATAGCGCTGATACTAGAGGCGGCGGTGATGGTTCTCCGTTCTTAAGTTTAAGCTTTAACTATGCATCTGTTCCTACCGACATATCGTTCACAGCTACATCGATCGAGGAAGAATCTTACGGAACTTCACTTGGAGTCGTAAAAGTAAATTCTGTTGATAATAATGGTCTTTATACACTAACTATAAGTGGGGCTGATTCGGCTAGCTTAGAAGTGTCTTCTAAAGGTCATTTGAGACTTCTGGATGGCGTGAAATTGGATTATGAAACGAAGACCACTTTAGACTTCACGATTCAAGCTGAGAATGCCACTGGAGATACTTACTCAGAAAACTTTTCTATCAATGTAATAGATGTTGCTGAGTTGTCAGGATCCTCAGTTGGAGGTGCAACTGGCATTAGTATAATTCTAGATCCAGATAATTCTGGAATCTCTTTTGATCCAGGCAATGGAGGAAACGTGAGCGATGTTAAACCTAATATTTATGAACTAGGAATTACTGTTGATTCCATTGAACAATATTCAGTGAGCGACTCAACTATTATTTCTGACGAAGAGGAAGATGAGATATTAGATCTTCTCAATTCAAGTAATGAAAATGAAGTTGTTGCTGCAAGTTTCGATAATAGCTTGGCTGTCATTGAAGACATTATTAATGAGGAAGACATACTCTTTACTGCTGATATTATCTAATTAAAACATAGACTTATGAAGATTTCTTATTTGATTTTCCTAAGTCTATTGTTTCCAACTTTAGCCTGGACTAGCAATGTTTCCTTCTTAAACGATTTACTGCCTACGTCGTATAGAGATTCTTTTGAATTGGCTGTATCTGAAGCTAAATTTGATGATGGATTGGATGTGCTTGGGTATATGGATAATTTTAAAGGATCTAAACCAAAAGTAGCTACCATCTCTGAATATTCACTTTCTTACAAATTTAATAATGGACTAAAGTTTAGTTATGAAGGAAATACTTCCCACGCTGAAGTGATCAGACCTTCCATTCCTACAAGTGTTAAAACAGATACTGATACAGATTATTACTCTATCTCTTATCCTTTTTCTTCAGATAACAAGATCTATGAGCTAGAAGTTTTCTCTACTGAAACAAATCAAGATCCAATAACAATAGATTGTTATGCCTTCGGTACAGTAGTAATAGGAGGTTCTTGTGTTGAAGCAGACATTAAATTGCTTGACTCTGCCTTATACAGATCAACTGGAGAAAGGAGATACTTACCGGTTTTAAGTACTACTGGGTTGTCTGAAGGTAATGGGATAAATCTAAGGATTAAAAATAAAACTAACAATACATTTAATGTCTCCCACACAATCAGCATTTCACAAGAAGAGATTTCACTCAGTTTTGAATCAGCGATCTTAAATACGCAAGATTCGTTTCTTAGAGGCATCAAAGTTAATGGCGTCGCAACAGGAGATCATCTAGATCGATTTAAAAACGAACTACCCCAACAGAAGCCTTGGACAGAAAATGTTTTAAAATATTCTTTTAATGCTACTTATGCCTTGTCAAAAAGACTGGCTTTAAGCGGACGTTTTACTCTTCTTAAAGTTAGTAGAGATGATTACTTAGAGAACCCTAACAAAAAAGATTTTGATTCTAATCAGCTTATAGATCTAGGATTCTTCTTTGAATTACAAAAGAATGTTTTGTTCTATTCAAGGTTGTCTCTTTCTAGCCAATATCTTTTAGGAATCACGCCTATAAGTTACAATCGCAGAACAAATCATTTATTTGACCATCCCTATGGTCAGCTTTATGTAGGAACCTTAATTAAATTTTAATAAGAATGAATAAATTTAAGCAAATTATTTTGCTCACTTATCTGTCTCTAATATCTGTCTCAGTTTCTTCTGAAGATGTTTTGCTAGAAACTTATATGACTGAAGAAGAATTTGTGCAATTTAAGGAGAGAGTGGGGAGGGCGGTTGCTGAACATCCGGAATTTAAATCATCGCAAGCAAATTTAAAAGCTACATATGCCCAACTTAAAGGCTCAAAAGCAGCGTTACGGCCACAAATAAAGGTTTTATTAGATAGCAATAATGCAATAGCTAGAAAATACAAGAATGAAGCTACTAATCTAGTTGAGAGATCACAAGCAGATCACAAAACCAATGTAAGATTTTCGATTAATCAACTTCTATATGATTTTGGAGCTTCACAATATGAAGTATCCATGAACGAGTCACTTACTAAAGCTTCGAGAGCTGATTTATCTAACAAAGTTTTAGAACTCTTATATCTATCAATCAAGAGTTATATTGACGTATCTTCTTATATTAATTTTGTAAAAGTAGTTGAAGATTCTTATGTAAGACATACAACGATTAAAGAAAGAATACAACAAAGAGTTGATAGTGGACTTGCAGCCGGAAGAGAGCTTAGTAGGGCGGAGGCAAGAGAAGCAGAAGCTTTTGCTAAACTAACTTCAGTAAGACAGAATTTAGGGGTAGCGGTATCAAATTTTAGAATCTATTTTCCTGATGGAGATTTGCCTGAAAAATTGCCCTATTACCCGTACAAACTCTCTGCAAACATAATGAAATCTCAAAAAATTATGTTTAATAGGAACCCTTTAATACTTCAAGCTAACGAACAATTACTGGCTTCAAAATACAAAACTAAGAACGTGAATGCTTCTACGCTGCCTAGATTGGATCTAGAACTTAAGAAACAACACTATAACGTTACTCAGGAATCTGATGAATTTGATTTTTATAGCGGTGTTAATTTTAGTTATGATCTTTATACAGGAGGCAGGAATGAGGCGTTAAAGGAGCAAGCTCAAGCAGAACAAGATATGTCATTTAATGACAGAGACGCTTTAATTCAAAACTTAACTTCACAACTAAGAGAATCAGTAAAGAATTTAAATCTCTTACCAGATAGACTTAACGCTTATAAAGGAGCTTATTTAGCCAATAAGAAATCACAATATTTTGCTCAAGAAGAATTTAGAAGTTCCAATGCGGTATTATTAGACCTGTTACAGACGGAGAGAGATTTTCTAGATGCCTCTGAATCGCTCATAGAAACCTTAAGGGCGTCTGAAATTCAGAAATACTCATACTTGCAACTTATAGGGGAATTAGGAGATACTTTCCAAATTATCTTAGATTAATATGAAACAAGTCGATCACTGGTTTTGGTCTGCTTTTGCAGAACACAGAAGTATTTATTACAAGGTTATGCTTGCTGCAACACTTGTTAACTTTATGTCTATTGGTAGTTCTATCTTCATAATGGTTGTATATGACAGAGTAGTACCTAACTCAGCTTATGAATCTTTATATGCTTTAACAATGGGGATGGCTCTAATCATCATTTTTGACTATATCCTTAAAATGTTAAGAGCATACTTTATTGATTATGCGGGTGAGTTCGTTGATAAAAAAGTTGGAGATTCAATTTTTGACAGGTTATTACAAGCTCCTGCTACAGTTGTTGCCGGACCTGTAGGTGCCACAGCCAATACTTTTAAAGAATTTGACCAGGTCCGAGATTTCTTTACTTCTGCAACATTATCTTTGGTAGTAGATCTGCCTTTTATCTTCCTGTTTATTTTTGTTATATATTTAATCTCTGGACCGTTGGCAGTAATTCCTTTAACTGCCGTTCCTCTAGTTTTACTTGTAGGAATTGCCATACAGCCCTT
>Ga0066851_10000902_pt1 | contig 14801 bp, 7 predicted proteins | sample ETNtaG_7_FD_65493 | JGI IMG/M metagenome (GOLD analysis project Ga0066851, IMG submission 65493) | Marine microbial and viral communities from oxygen minimum zone, Eastern Pacific Ocean - ETNP201406SV65 | ecosystem: Environmental > Aquatic > Marine > Oceanic | place: Pacific Ocean: Eastern... | reverse complement strand
CTGGGCGACAGAATGGCCTGCTCCTTCGAACAGAATGAGGTCCTCGGGCTTGAGGACATATCCCTCGCTTTCACAGTTAAGAACTCCGTCTCGGTCAATGAATGCCACTTTTCCGTTCCACTCCACCCCCTGTGGTAGTGGGTGCATTTGCAGGGGGGCGTCAAGCGGCTGACGATACCGGGACGGCATCGCATCGTCCGGTGTCAACACGTAGACGTAATTCCATGCCGGTCCTTGATGGCTTCCTTGACGATGTGATTGATGATTAATTGGAAATCTTCGATGCGCTCCATCGAAGTTGTCGGACAGATAATGGAGATGTCTGCCACTGTAGCCAGACGTCCACCAGCACCTCCTTTGTAGTCACCAGTGATGGCCGCTACCTTGATGCCCCGGTCATGTGCTACAGCAACGCCTTTGATGACGTTCTCAGAATTTCCCGAACCGCTGTAGGCAATGAGAAGGTCGCCCTCTTGGAGGTAGACACTCAGAGATGCAGCGAATACGTTACTGTAATCTGTATCATTGGCCCAAGCTGTGAGGGCGGATACGTTATCGGTGTGGCATATGGTTCGCATGCTCAATTCCTTAGACCAGTCCCCTGCACTGTGGCTGGGAGTGCCCGCACTTCCTCCGTTGCCAATCAGATGGACAGTGCCGCCATTGGTCCGGATCATGTCCACTGCATCGATTAATTCGACGATGGATTCCAAGGGGAGTTCAGTGATGGCCCTACTTAGGTTTTCAAGGTACGCAGCGGCGAACGTAGCTGCATCCACATGGTGTCGAATCCATGACATTATTAGAGGCGTTCGGATGCTTGGCCGGGATGACATACTCTGTGACGCAACTTGGAGTTGCGCTCGCAGCCATCGTTGCATTGATTCTTTCGCGAAGTGGTCCGAAGTCACTCAAACTTCAGATGGCTATGGCCTCATGGCCGTTATTCTCAGTCTTCTTGCTTCTCGACATCCCCCACTATTTGGAAATTCACGATCATATCCTTCTTGGCATGGTGCTTTCAACGGCCCCTCTAGCCGTTGTACTTGTTGTATGGGAACTAAGGGCAAATGAGCACGGTGGCGATGCTGCTCTATCCTGGTTGCGTGGTGCAGTGATATGGTCGGTGGTACCCTACCTTCTGTTCGCACAGATCCCTCTCATTCAAGTCCACCTCATCGAATTTGTTGCACAGCAGACTGCTTGGATGGCCACATTTTCTGGCAGCGACGCTTTGGCTGCAGGTTCCCCTCTTGTTGAATTGGCTGACGGTTCTGCCATGGTGCCTTGGTCTGAGTACCCTGGTTCGCGATGGTGGGTGGATCGTGAGTTGGGTGACGCCGGATTCTACGTACCGATGGTCGATGCGGCTACGGGAGAGTCAGTGGGAATCAATATCATTCTTGGTTGCACTGCTGTGCAATCGATGATAGTGTTCGTTGGTGCGATTATGGCTCTCGATGAATGTTCACCGAGCATCAAGGGCCGCGCACTCCTGATGACTATCCCAGTCATACACGTGCTCAACATCTTTCGTAACGCTGGCATCACTCATCTCACACTACATCATGATGCATTCTTGTTCTTGGGTTCTGACATCTTCCATTTTGCCCATGCCTATGCTGCTAAGGTTCTGGCCCTTGGAGCGATGTTTCTGATGGCGATCGCTCTGTTCGACATCGCCCCTAGCCTTCATCGCCACATCTTGCGCTTGATCGATGTGGTGAGTGATGTTGTCAGAGGCCGGGGGCTCAACGTTGAGCAAGGGCTACGCGTGTCGACCACTCGATAGGCAACTGATGTTCCCACGCGAATTCCTTGATCACTCGAATTCCTTTCTCTTCACCCACATAATCAGTGATGTCAATGATGTTGTTTCTCGTATTGGCCTTGAATGCTGCAACTGGTTCTTCGTCCTTGAAAACAAGATACGCCGAACCAAATCCGAATTGCTGGCGCAGAATGTCTGAGAAGTACGGAGTGAGGTAATCGGAGGGAGGGAGGACGAAATCCCGCATTTGGGGGAGTTCTGCAGCGCGGTCAAGCAATTCTGGCCGACCCCAACAGACCTCGTGGACATCCTGCAATAGGAATCCTTTGATGAAAATCCCTTCTTCTATACCCTCTTGGAGTGCAGACTTGAGTTCAGCAGCTCTGAATATCTTACTTGCCAACCGACTGAACTGACGCATGGTAACCACTGGAAGGCGCCCAAGAATCTCAAGCAGGTGGGCCCTGCGCAGCTCTCCTCTGGTCTGTACTGAGAGGGGGTCAACGGTGCTGAAGCCATTCCGGTCATCTTGTACAAGATGCCCTGTTCGAATCATTGGTTGTATGATCTTTCTGAATTCGGAGCGCCGAAGTGCATGGCGATCCATGAATTGCTGGGGGTCTGAGGCCTCACCGAAATACTCCAAGGCCTCAATCTGAATTGAACTGGTCTCTTCAGGCAAATCTCCTCCACGGATGGTCAGCAGACGTTGAAAATAATCGTAGTTGGCTCGAACCTGATGGCCGTGCAGGTTGACTCCTTGGTGGAGCCTATTGGCCGAACTCATAGCTTTCAAGTCCATCCGATACATGTGGCATCGGCCGCGTAGAGCAAAATCATCTCGGACTCCATTCGATGACTTGATAGCGAGTGATTCGTGTTCAAAGCGGCTTGACTGGTGAAGATTATGCTGTTCAAAGAGCACTCTGTTGGCCTCAGCCATTGCTCGAGGTTGAATGATACCACCTCTGATGAGGCGCTCTCCACTACGCGTGAATCCGATCTTCCCAAACATCTCGAGTAAGTCTTCATCAAATTCATCGATGCCCAGCCCATTGATCTGTGTGAGGACTGCAACATCGATGTTTTGATCTGAATAGTTGTCCAAAAGTTCTGCAAATGCTTGGCAGAATTCCTCAATGTAGGCGAGGGGTATCTGGACGTCCTTGACCTCGTGATAATCATTGACACGGTACATGAAGACCTTGCCTATCGGGTCGACACCCTTGAGGACGGGATGATACCACCCTCGTTTGAGGACATATCTGACCTCATGGACGAAGCGAGAGACGAAGGGATCTGATTGTGTCAGGATTCTGAGGGTTCGATCCTCCTCCAAGGGGGCGCTTAAGCGGGTTGCATCCCTCATCGAGCAGTAGAAGGTCACAGGATCTGGCTTGAGCGCTCGTATCTTCACCAAATCGCCCCTCTCGACAAGGGTTTTGATCGCTAAGCCAATAGACTCAGGACCGTAGCCTACGTACAGTCTCAGGGCATTGATCTGCATTGGCCCGAGCCTGTCTATCAGCTGTAAGAGGGCGTTTTCAAGATCCATCGGTTGTTCAGTGACGCGCCGATAAACCGTGAGCCTTCTTCTTCTTCCCTCCACTTCTTCGAACTGCTTGACGACTGCCATGTTCCGTTCCAGATTGCTGAGTGCGTTCTTTGCTTCACGCATTATGTGTCGGTGTTCTTCGTCCTTCGGGAAGTGGCTGAGAATCTCGGCCCGAGTGGGGAATTCTCCTTCCCGGATATGTCCGAGAACCTCTGCCTCTCGATCAGTCAGTCCTGGAATTTGCCTCAATCCGAGCAAGAGAGGAATCTGGTCAAGTGTTGTGTAGCCCACTCGGTTCTGCATCAGGCGCCCCATGATCACCGCGTCATCGTAGAGAAGATCCATCCAATCACCAAATCGGAACCCCTTGACTCGAGGCAGTAGTTCCAATGGTTTCTGAACATAGAGTTGTGCCCTCACAGCAGCATATGCATCCTGGTGGGCAGCGAATGATTTCTGCATGATGAGATTCTGGACATCTCTGGCCTCGATGACATCATGATCACCGCCGGACAGGCGATGCTCATCGATTCGTAGAATATACTCGGGTTCGTCGATCTGAGTGAAGAAACCAATGGAGATCCTATTGCGCACCTCAAGGCCATTGAGGACTGATGATAGAATTGTGTCGGAGAATGGCAAACGGTCATTGAGAGCATCCATGGTCTGTGGGCCTTCGGTGCCCAGCACTTCGATAATTTTTCGTCGTAGAGCTTCATACGGCTCACCAATGAGAACTTCCTTCCATTTCGTGGGTTCAATCCCTTTGAATTCGGTGGCTACCTCAAAGGTCACCCCACTTGTCCGAACCTCATGGAGGTCCTCGGTTTCTGTGTCGTGCAGGATACCTAGAGTCCCATGGATGTGCGCCATGGAGTGACTGAACCATTTGTCATCAACCGTTGAATTAGTGCCCCTAATTTTTGTGATGGCCTCCATCTCAATGAGTTCCTGAATCCAGCCTTTGATCGTGCTTTTGTCGACTTTAGCAAGTTTGGCATCATATAGAGGGTGGCTGAGATCAGATGTCAGCCCCCCGCCTTTGTGCATCAGCATGAGTAGACCCTGTGCGTCCTTAGGCGTGGGACTCTTCCCCTCATAGTACGAACGAACCTGTTCTTCAGTGAGCTCTGTTGCCATGGTTCTTTGTCCGATGAGGCTGGCAACGATTTCTGGATCCAGATCCTTGATGAGATAAGCACGTGTTCGCATAGCGAGTAAATCTTCGAATGCGGAGGCGAATAGGCCCATTGTGATGGTTGAGGGAACCTTCACGACGGCATGGATAATCTCTACTTCATCGCGCCCAAGACGTTCAAAGAACTCCCTCAACTCCTTCCTGTCGATGTCAATCTGGAATATCTCGTTCAGAGTCTCGTTGATCAGGACGCTGTCTGGCTCCTGGCGTTGACGCTCAAGAACTGCTGCAATGTCTCGTTGCAGTCTCTTTGGGCTTACTTCTTCAGCACCAATCCTCCGGGGCGTGATGAGTGATCTGCAGCAAACCTCACTGAACCTTCGCCGGAATAACTGGGTGTCTTGGACCGCGGCTTCGAACAAGGATTCCCAATCTTCACCCGCAACAGCAGCTGGTATGGCAGCAGGGTCGAGTTCATCGGAGAGTCGCAACATGAGGCCATTATCATCTGATGATACTTCCAGTACTCCAATCTCATGCTTACGACATAATCCTCCGAGGAAATGGGCAAAGGCGAGATTGAACCTCCTCCCGCGCCCAGTAGCGATGAGGTAGAGTTGGGTTGGGCCTCTCACCTGTTCGATCGTGATTCTCTCAAGACTCGGCCAATCGTGGGAAGTCGCCACGTGGCCTCCAAGATGTTCAACCAAGGAACTGGCTATTGCCCGGTTGATGCCGAGTTGAGAGGTCAGCTTCTTCGTTGGATTCCCTCCATCCACGAGATTACCTAGGATCCCGTCAATGAGTTCGAGATACCAACGCCCAAGTTCTCGTGATCTGCTCCGAGCTTCTCCACTCCATGAGGGTACAGTAGGGCGATGTCCCGTAATCGGCGTGACGTTCACCCTAGTGGGGAGGATGGCATGGACCCGGTAGGTTTGGCCACCGAGCAGGAAGACGTCTCCATTGCGGAGGGATTGGACGAAGGACGAGGATAGGTGGCCGATGACACTCCCGTCGCTATCGAAGACAAGATAGGATGAATCAGCAGCGATAGTCCCGACATTCGTATAATAGATCATTCTTGAATAGCCGCGTCGTCCGAAGGTATTGTCCTCGTAATCAATCCAGATACGCCTTTCTTCTTCGAGTAGGTCAAGGACATCGATGAAGGAATCCCAGGCAAGGTCCCTATACGGGTAGGTGGACCTCACGAGTTCGTGCGCCTCATCCATGTCCATCTCTTCGACGACTGTAAGTCCAACGAGGAATTGGCTGAGCACATCAAGACAATTGGTGGGAATGTGAAGTAGGTCCATGTCTCCAGATAGAATGGCCATGTGTAGCGCTACCATCTCAACCAAGTCATCTGGGGAGATCGGTATCAGCCGAGCACGCGGAACACCACCTACATGGTGGCCAGCCCGCCCGATGCGCTGCAAGGCTGTCCCAATCTGCCCAGTTGAGCCGATCTGGACGACTAGGTCGACCGATCCGATATCGATACCCATCTCAAGTGAGGAGGACGTGACGACGGCTCGCAGTTCACCCGCCTTCATGCGCCGTTCGACATCAAGTCGGACTTTCTTATCCATTGAACCGTGATGCGCTTCGACACCTTCGACACCCAGCAGTCTGAGTTTCTGGAGCACTGTTTCGGTCATTCTCCTCGTATTAGCAAACACCAATGTCGTCGTGTGTGCTTCAACGAGATCCTTGATGATTTCAATCGAATGATCGAGAAGATCCTTGACTGCCTGACCGATGAAATTCCTATGGGGGAGGAGGATATCGAGATCAAGTGAACGTGCAAGGGACAATCTGGCAATGTTCACAATTTGATCAACTCCTTCTTTCTCCCTTACATCGGAGTGAACAAGGAAGCGTGCGACCTCCTCTAGAGGTTCCATCGTTGCTGAGATGCCGATGCGTTGGAGGTTGGTGGTGATCTGTTGATCCAGTCGTGCTACAGTGAGAGCGAGCAAAGTGCCTCTTTTGGTAGGGATGAGGCTGTGCAACTCGTCGATGATCAGGTGTTCAGTCTGCGAAAGGATGGCAGAGAATTTTGGTGATGCTATGGCCAGCGAAAGACTCTCTGGAGTGGTGATGAGGATATGCGGGGGGCTGCGCAGCATCTTCTGGCGCTCTGATTGGGATGTGTCACCCGTCCGCAATGCGACTTTGATGGGTAGAGCACGGCGGGGAAGAAATCTATTCTTAATCTCCTCCAGAGGCTGGATTAAATTTTTCTGAATGTCATTAGCCAGAGCCTTGATTGGAGAGATGTATACGCAGTGGACTTTATCTTCGAGGGTTCTGTCCATTGCCTTTCGGACCAACTGGTCGATAATACTCAGAAATGCAGTCATGGTTTTCCCGGTGCCAGTCGGTGAACACAGCAACAAATGCTCACCTTCAATGAGATGCGGGATGGCCATTAATTGGGGCGAGGTGAATGAGGGGAATCGCCACTCAAACCAGTCGCGAACAGGCTGACACAACCGGCTGAGAATGGAGTCGGGAGGATACTCGTCCTCCAACCAATGAATTTCTGCCATATTCTCCCTGACCCCGCGTGAACCGTGCAAGTTCATAAGATACGCGGATGACTTGATGAGTTTGACATCGAGCAAGTCTATGTGATGTGTCGACTCAGAGCGCTACATGCAAGAGAGGGTCGACTCGGACAGCGTCCTCCAATCTCTCCTCAAAAGGCGAGGTTTCGTTCTTCCTGCCTTTGAAACCTATGGGGGGGTATCAGGTTTCATTGATTACGGTCCGAATGGGGCCGCAGTACGCCGCCGTTTTCTCGACGCGTGGCGCCGTCATTGGCTTGCTCGAGGTGACATTATTGAGATTCACAGTCCTACAATTACACCCAGAGAAGTCCTTGAAGCGTCAGGTCACGTAGCAGGATTCAGCGATAGCCTCTCTGAGTGTGAGGGCTGTGGCAGCGCCCATCGGAGCGACCACCTCCTCGAAGAGGTGCTGGGTGAGGTCGAGGGATGGAGTCTTGATGCTCTTGATGCTGCTTTGGCTGAACACGAGGTCAAATGTCCTGAATGTGGGGCATCAACTTGGTCCCCTGCGCGCCCAATGAATCTGATGTTCGCAACCAACGTCGGTCCAGGGTCCCGAGCCCGCAGTGCATTTCTTCGGCCTGAGACTGCACAAGGCATGTTCACTATGTTTCCCACTATACATCGCCATTTCCGACAGAAGTTGCCCTGTGGCGCCATACAGGTTGGACATGGGTATCGTAATGAGATAAGTCCGCGCCAAGGCATGATACGATTGAGGGAATTCTCCATGGCAGAATTGGAATATTTCTTTGATCCAGAAATGTATCCCTCTGTTGACCTTGAGCAATTTCAACATCAGCACCACATGATTTCGCAGGAGGGGGAAATGAGGCTGACCCTTGCCGAAGCACACCTGAAAGGCATAATGCCTCATTCTCTAATCGCTATGATGCTTGGTTCGACTCTTGAGTTCCTTGAACAGATTGGAATCGATCTTGAACGGACACGACTGCGCCAGCACAGAGATGACGAGATGGCTCACTACGCCTCTGATTGCTGGGATGTTGAGATTGAGGGTCTTCATGGCTGGGTGGAGTGTGTTGGTATAGCTCATCGAGGCTGCCACGATCTTGAACAGCATGAGGCAGCAAGTCCAGCTGGCCAGTTCCGTGCGTGGCGAGCCTTTGACGAGCCAAAACGCGTGCATCGCCAAATTGTCAAAGGAGATAGTTCGGTCCTTGGACCCCTGTTCAAACAGCAGTCTGGCGAGGTCCTCAGTGCCTTGTCCAGTTTGGATGAGGTCCCCACATCTTGGCCGTTCACCTTGGAGTTATCAGATGGCAGCCATGTCGAAATCGATGAAAACATGGCTTCGATAATTGAAGTAGACGAGGAAGTCCATGGGACATGGTATCTTCCACATGTCATCGAGCCAGCGTTCGGAGTGGATAGGATACTGTATCACATCTTTGAGCACTCGTTGAGCATCGAGGAGAAGGGAGGAGATGCGTATGTGCGCCTCAATCTTGCTTCCTCAATCACTCCATATGATGTGGCAGTGCTGCCGTTGATGGATAAGGATGGATTGGGTGAATTGGCTACCGAGATTTCTCAGTCCCTGCGGAACCAGGGCTCTATTGTGGAACACGATGTTTCGGGTTCTATCGGGCGCCGATATGCTCGGTGCGATGAGATTGGCGTCCCTTGGATCCTTACTGTAGATCATGATTCTTTGAAGAATGATGATGTTACGGTGCGGCGGCGGTCTGATGGCCACCAGATTAGGATGCCCATCAGTGAATTGTTAGGACTTGATCTCAATGTACTAGAACGGAGATTTCCACCGCAGAGTTGATGGTCCACCCACTCTGAATAATATTGGTGACCGCTCACTCGGATTGGACAGAACGCCATCGTCCTCAGAGTGAGCGAGCGCTCGTTGGCAACGACCGCCAACGGAGTGTCATCAGGGGATGGCTGAAGGGATGGGAACAGGGCCGCCCGCCTAAACCAGGGCTGATTTTGATTGGGCCCCCAGGAGTAGGAAAGACCAGTATCGTGAAGGCTGTTGCTGCTGATAAGGAATGGCATATTATTGAACTCAATGCCAGTGATGACCGAAATGCAGCAGCGATTCGCAGAGCCGTTGGTGACGCTGGGCATTCACGCCAGTTGATGGAATTCGCCGAAGGTGGAATGGCTCGTCGCACAATCATCCTTGTCGACGAAGCCGATCACTTGTCAGGTGGTCTGACTCAGGTTTCTGATACGCGTGTTGCTGAAGCGTTGGATCAGGAACGCCCTCGAACCACTCTCAGGGGAGATACAGGTGGTAAAGCCGAGGTGATTCGCCTTTTGCGCCAGACGCGACACCCAGTCGTTTTGTGTTGTAATGAGCAGATGAGACTCTGGGGTTCTGGTTCGGGTTGGAGGGACAGGAGGCGCCGATTCACAGATCACTGCGAAGTCGTTCTCTTTGAGCGAGCTAGAGACACCGATTTACGGCATGTTGCGAGAAACGTCATCGAGCGAGAGGGACTGGTCATGGAGGAAGCAGCAATTGATTTGATTGTTGAACGAAATCCAGGAGATCTGCGTGCTCTAATCAGGGATTTGCAATCTGTCGTATCTTCAAGTGGGAACAGGATTCGAGAATCAGATGTTGAACGCATTGTCTCAAGCACTCATAGGGACCGGAAGTTGAATGATTTCGCGGCAGTTCTAGACCTGCTGCGCTCAAGATCCTCAGAGGAAGCCCAAGATAGGATGGCACGCCTCGATATCGATCCGTTTAGGACTCTTGATTGGCTACATTGGAATGCACAATTGTGCACTGAAGCACATAGTAAACTCCCTACAATTGCCCAGTTGATGTCAATGGGTGGGCGTGCTGGAGCGGGTCGCTTCCGTGCTGTTGGTCATCGCAGTACATATTGGGTTGTAGCTAGTTGTATCTGTAGTGCCGTCGCCACGGAGATACCGCCGCGATTCAGACTCCAGTATCCCGATTTTCTGCGTAGATTCTCTGGGCGAAGTGCTGGTGCAACGAGACTTTCTGAGCTTTGTCTGAGTAGTCAAGATGCCACGCGCCTTGAACTCTGGCCTCTTATTGATGCAGCTTTGTCCAAGGAGGATGACGCGTCGGACATTTCTCTTTCTTGGTCTCTGGGTTTGGATCTTGAGGATCATCTCTCTCTCCATGGGCTCCGCAGATCGTGGAAGCGCAGCCGCGTTGTCATCGATGCGTGGGAGACGATGGAGTTGAATTCTGCGTCACGGCCCGTCGATATCACCATCAACATTGATACGGGTCAAGAAGAGGTCCATGCAGTATCCATTGATGTAGAAGAGGAAACAAAGGAAGATACGTTTCAGACGCGTCTATTTTGACGTGCTTCTGCGCCAATTTCGAAGTCGCAGGACAACCATGACGGTGAGTAATTCAAGCCTCCCCATCCACATTAGGATGGTTGTAGTAAATAGCGTCCCTATGGACAATCCGGACCACGTCTGGGTTGGTCCAACTTGATCTAGAGCTGGCCCAGTATTCCCCATGCTTGAAGCGGTTGCTGAGATCAGCGATTCGAAGGAGAGTCCAGAGTCGAATAACCCGATAACAATCATCCCAATGATGAAGATGAAGACCCAGCATCCTAGCATGCCCACCATCGTGTTGAGGGTGTTCTGTTCAACAGTTCTGCTGTCTTCTTTGAGGGATAAGACGAGGCGAGGTTCGCCTAACTGCGAGATCTCACGGCCAGAGATCTTGGCTAGGATTCTCATCCTGAGCACTTTCACCCCTCCACCAGTCGAGCCAGCGCAGGACCCTATGATCATCAGTGTGAGAATTATCACTCCCGATAGACCTGGCCACATGGCAAAATCAGCAGATGAGTATCCTGTGGAGGTGCCTATGGCGACAGACTGGAACACGGCATGTCGTAGTGCCCAACCAAAACTATGTCCAAGTCCAGAGCGCGTGAGATTTAATGTCATCAGGGCTGCAGCCACAAGAAGGATGCATACATAGGTCTGAAATTCTTTATCCGCGGTCGCTTTCCGAAATTTCCTGCGCACCAAACCGAGATGTAGTAGAGTGAAATTCACTCCTGCAAGGAACATGAAGAGGATGAGAATCCCTTCGATGATGGCAGAGTTGTAGACGGTGATTCCTGCATCGTGGGGAGCGAATCCGCCTGTGGGCATCGTCGTCAATGAAAGGTTGAGAGCATCGAACCAATCTATTGGGGCGCCAAACATAGAACCTGCTGAGAGAAGCGCAATGAATTCGGCGACTGTCAAGCCGAAGTAGATGGCCCAGAGCCTTATGCCTGTGTTGTACAGTCTTGGAGCAAGTCTGTTCAGAGTTGGTCCAGTGAGTTCAGAAGTAGCCATTGTGTGTCCGCCACTCATGATCTTTGAGAGAACAAGGAGGGACATCATGACGATGCCCATTCCTCCAAGCCATTGGCTGAAACTTCGCCAAACAAGGATGCTTTTGGGTTGTGCTGCAACACAATCTAGCGTTGCCACTGCGCATAAACTGGGTGAAGTCGTTGCATCGATGACAGTCGCACCTGTGGTTGTGAAGCCGGACATTGACTCAAACCAAGCGTATGCAAATCCTCTGAGCATGTCGGCCTGTAGCGGGCCCTGAAAGGTTGGCCCAAGCCAGTAGGGGAGTGTTCCCAAGAGGACGACAGCAGGCCATGTGAGTGCAACGGCGATGATGGCATCTAAGTCCCTGATATTCGTGACCTCTCCGAGGCTGTCGCCTGCACGTTTGGCAGCCGGGATGAAACTAAGCGTGATGAGGAGTGTTATGAGTAGGCCAAGAATCTCTTGTAAGCCGTCGCCTGCAGCCATTCCGATGATGATGCTGAGGACCAGAAATGGTGAGAGGAGAGAGATGGCAATACTAGCAGTGGTCCAGAATACGAACCAACGCATCAATCAGTCTTGATGACCGGCGGTTGTCAAGATATCGACGAGCCGGGCCACTTCATGCAGTTCCTCAGGCTTTGAGACGAATGTCAGGATGTCTCCGACTCGGATGCTACGTCCTGAGAATTGTGTAATAGTGTTGCGCTGGTCGCCCTTGCGAGCAATGAATGCGAGGCTGCAGATGCGATGCAGTTCGCGTACGGTCAACTCAAATCGGTTTGGATTCTCATCCTCACTATCTGGGATCAGAGTCTCAACGGGCACGTCGATCAGTGCATTCTTTTCATGATCGCTGATGGTTGTGACGAACGTGGCTAGATTTGCCTCAGTCCCCATCGAAGCTGTGGATGTCGAGTGTTTATCTCTAAGGAATTGTAGTATGCTCTCGACAACTACCTGTCGCTCATTGACAAGATAGGTGAGTGACATTTTCTGGGCCATCTGTAGCAACGAAGGACGCCTAAGAATAGCGCCTGTTTTCCGCACTCCGAGATTGGAAGCCAAGAGACACAGGCCGAGGTTGTCGTGATCATCTTCAGTGCAGGCGATACAGATGGTATGGCTTGAGACATCCAGTTCCTCAAGCAACTCTTCGTCGTGAGGATCGCCATGAAGGATATCCAGATGTTTAGTATGGGCAGTGAGTTGGCCGCTGAGCCGATTTGCGTGATCGAGTTCGGGTGTGAGGTAGGTGACTGAATGGCCTTGATGGAGGTAACGAAGAGCGAGCACTTCGCCGAAACCTGCCGCAGAATGCCCAAGAATGAGCACTCTCTCTCTGTCAGACAATTCAGTCATAGCGTGGCCACAGATTCCTATTGCTTCTCGGAGTCCGGCACCATTGGGAGTAGCGATATGGAGGCGATGTTTTGGCTGAAGGTTGACTGCAGTATCATCAGGACTTAAAATCTTGATCTGACCCTCGTTATTTGTGATTGCAAGAATGTTAGGCATTCGGTCACCAAGTATGTCTCTAGCACCTGCAATGGTGCGCTGTACAAGATCACGTCCATCGACTTTCAGCATGACTTCGGCGATGAGGGGAGCTTCATGATAGGGTGAATTGCCGAATGGAGTGATGTGGCTGGCACCGGGGCAGGAGAGCCCAAGAATGAGTCGCTCAACGACTTCATCATGGACTCCAATGCCTTTGCTGACACCTGACCAATCTTTGAGAGAATTTCGTTTTGCCTCATCCTGTAATTCTGGACGAGTGACTCGGGCTATGGTGGGAAGTTGTTCGGCGCCGGCTGCAGCGAATACCTCGCGCGCAAGATGGCAGATGCTGATGTTCAGTACATCATCGCTTGCTGTGGCAATCAAAACATCTGCATCTTTGATGGAAGCTTCCTCAAGTATGTCTCTGTTCAAGGCACTTCCTAGGATTGCAAGGCAATCGATGTTCCTAGCGCGCTCGATTGCAGTAGGATCGTGATCAATCAGGATGACATCAGCTCTGGAACGAGAGAGGGACCGTGCAACTTCTCTGCCAACATATCCTGCGCCAGCGATGATGATACGCATCTAGGAAAGCACCTCGAAGTCTACTCTCCCTCGATCAGGCGGACGTTGTAAGTTCCGCCGCTCACTTCAGGCGAGCCGACCGTTGACCAATGTTCGTCCCAGGCATAATTCGAAGAGCCAATCTGGAGAGCGCCATAGAAACTCTCGATCATCTTTCCGTCTGAGTCGCCCTGTGGTGGAGGCTCTATCCATTCACTGAACGCAGTTGGAGTATGCAGGAGGAATTTGTTATTGACCACATCTACAGATCCTTCAATGTAGCAGGACCTAATATCAACACCCCACTCTGCGCAGGCCTCATCACTGTAAGGCAGCGCTACATTCGCCCAGCCGTGACCCTCCCATCGATCAAATGTTGATGTCGTCAGAGCCCCAAATTCATACCAAGTGGGTATCCCCAAGACTCTCAGAATCGACATCCATGCGTTGGATTGCTCGTCACAATCCCCCAGACCTGTCGTCAGGCAGACTGTGCCGCTCCTTGGCACAGCGAGTCCAGTGGTATACTCGACGTTGTCTCGGACATAGACGAACGAAGCATGAGCCAGTGAGAAGGCGTTATCATTCTCCCCTGCAGGAAGTGTGGCTCTGATGCTCTGAGCAACGGTCTTCACTTGCTGATTCCCTCCAGTAATCGCGTAATCAGGCGCACCACTACTGGCTCTGTCAAACCAATTTTGATTCTCATTTACATAGTACTGATTATAATCAGAAAGGCCGAGAGTACGAGACCCATCCGAGATGTCCTCAAGATTGCCGCTGTTCTCAGCATTCATGCCCACTGTGAGTCGGCCAATTTTCTTCCCGAGTTGGAGGTCGAGGTTAGGGTCATTCCACCAAGTGAATGACTTGCCTTCGACAGTGTATCTGACGGTGATGGACAGAATGCTGCCTGAGCGAAGATCGCCCTCCCAGTGAACGCAGGGGCCAAAGACGCAGTAATCATGCCCACTTTCGCTAAGAGGTTGCATCTCTTGCCACCATATCTTGTGTTCACCGCCTGGCAGAGGCGTTGCATGGACCTCGCCCTGGTTAGTCATGTCATATCCTTTGAAATCCCCGATAGGGATGCTAATGCCGTTGACAGTCATACTAGTAATCGTTTGAATCGAGCCGAAATCGGCTTCATTATTGAGAGCTGAATTCACACCTTGGCTATCGAACTTGACGTAGCCCCACTCTTCATTACGCCAACCAGAATAAGGCTTTGCAGTTCTTTCCTCAGCGGGAACGGGCAATCGATAGTGGAATTGAGCGGTCTGAGTCCCTTCATTTGATAGTGTGACTGTCCTGTCGACTGTATAGGTGACGGCAGCCGGGTAAGTATGACGTGCTGCTGATGCGTCG
>Ga0066851_10000899_pt1 | contig 14823 bp, 16 predicted proteins | sample ETNtaG_7_FD_65493 | JGI IMG/M metagenome (GOLD analysis project Ga0066851, IMG submission 65493) | Marine microbial and viral communities from oxygen minimum zone, Eastern Pacific Ocean - ETNP201406SV65 | ecosystem: Environmental > Aquatic > Marine > Oceanic | place: Pacific Ocean: Eastern... | reverse complement strand
GAAGAGTGAGTTTGAAATCTCGGTGACTTGGCTGGAGCGACGTGACTGAGGCTGATTCTGCGGGTTCCCATGTCCTTCTGGACTACGTGGACTATCATAGGGGCGAAGAAGGGGACGGGGTGTGGGTCCTCGGTGTTCTGAGAGATTGCGTTCGCAAATCTGGAGTGCGAGAGGTCCATTCCCATGTCGAGCTCTTCGATGGAACTCAAAGCCCCCTTGGATTCGCAGCGGCAGTGCTGATAGACGAGAGTCACGTTACCGCTCACTGTTACTCTGAGAGGGGCTTGCTGGCGATTGACGTCTTCACATGCGGAGGAAGCGATTCAGATTCTCTGGCGGATATGATTCACAAGAAGATCGTTTCGGAGAACCCTGGATTGAAGCTGGTTTTCAGAAAGAGAGTAGAGCGATTTCGGAGTGGTTAGATGACTGTTCGAGACTTCATCGAGACCCATTACAGCCACTTCAACGCGGGTGAGCTTGCCAGATGCATAGAGTCACTGAGGGGTTTCCTGGACAGTGGTGGCCGACTGATGGTTACTCTCGCCGGAGCGATGTCGACGGCCGAGATAGGGAAGAGCCTTGCTCCGGCGATCAGAGAACAAAGAGTGCATTCAATTTGCTGTACTGGAGCTAATCTAGAGGAGGAGTTGTTCGGACTCGTCTCCAGATCCAGTTACGAGAGAGTTTCGAATTGGAGACATCAGAGCAAGCAGGAAGATGCTGCCCTTCATGACAAGGGGATGAACAGAGTAACCGACGTTGCGATACCGGAGAGCGCCTTCACCGTGGTGGGGGGGAAGATGCTGTCACTCTGGGAGGAGTCGGAGGCAGTGGGGGACAGTCGTTTTCCTCACGAATACGTGTATGATCTGATACTACATGGTGAGATTGAATTCTCGTCCCCTCCAGAGGAGTCTTGGTTGGTTGCTGCAGCGGATGCGAATCTGCCCATTTTCACCCCCGGCTGGGAGGACTCGACGCTGGGGAATCTATTAGCTGCCAGAGTGATAGACTGCACCCTGAAGACCAATTCCATCGTCAAGGGTGGTTTGGATGCAATGCAGTCTCTGGCTGATTGGTATCGAGAGGATGATTCGCCAACAGGAATGCTTCAGGTGGGTGGTGGGATTTCTGGTGACTTCGCGATTTCCGTGGTCCCAATGCTTAGACAAGATGCCGGGATAGAAGTCCCCCTTTGGTCGTGGTTCGCCCAGATTTCAGAGTCGAGGCCCTCGTTCGGAGGTTACTCCGGTGCCCCACCTACAGAGAAGATCAGTTGGGGAAAGATTGGGGTGGAAACTCCCCAATTTGTAATTGAGTCAGATGCGAGCATCGTTCTGCCACTGATTCTATCCTCGTTGGAATAGATCCGAGTAGTTTCTCACCTTTTCTGAGATTCTCAGTAACTGGTTGTACTTCGATGTCCTGTCTGATCGAGCTGGAGCCCCGGTTTTGATTTGCATTGAATTAGTTCCAACAGACAAATCGGCGATAATGTCATCCGAAGTCTCGCCTGATCGATGACTGATTATTGTCCCGAAACCAGCCTCACGGGATCTTTCTATCACCTCCATAGTCTCAGTGAAGGTTCCAATCTGATTGAGTTTGATTAGAATAGCATTAGAGGCCCCGATGGCTATTCCTTTCTCTAGACGCTTTTTGTTTGTCACGTACAAATCATCACCTACAATCTGCACTCTGTGTCCTTCGCGAGAAGAAAAATCGACCCATGAGTCCCAGTCGTCCTCTCCAAATGGGTCTTCGATCGAGACAATCGGATAATCAGACAGCCACTTAGAATAAATATAGCCCAAATCTTCTCCAGAGACGGTGTATCCGTCAAATTGGTAATTTGAGCCGTCAAAGAACTCCTGTGCTGCAACGTCTAGGGCAATTGAGACTTGGTTGCCCGGAGAGTATCCGGCTCTAACTATCGCCTCATTGACTAGTCTCAAGCCCTCTTCGTTCCTAGGGAGGTTTGGTGCAAAACCGCCTTCGTCTCCAACGCCTCCAAGAAGGCCTTCCTGCTTGAGTGTAGACTTTAGTGCATGGTAGATCTCAACACCTGATCTAAGAGCCTCGGAGAAATCATCGAATCCATGTGGAACGACCATGAATTCCTGGACATCGACATTGGTTTCAGCATGAGCTCCTCCATTCAGGATGTTCATCATTGGCACTGGCAGGCTGGCTTCGCCATCCTGACAGATGTGCTGCCACAGATTTCCACGTGAAGATGCCCTGAGACAGGATAGAGAGGTTCCCAAAGTGGCATTGGCCCCCAAATTTTCCTTGTTTTCTGAACCATCTAGCTCGATTAGGATGTTGTCGATTTCGGATTGGTTCTCGGGATTAATTCCAATTAATGCCTCTCGAATTGGGCCATTCACATTATTGATGGCCTGCTGAACCCCTTTGCCCATCCACTGGTCACCTCCGTCTCTCAATTCGACTGCTTCGTGAGTCCCTGTGCTCGCCCCGGATGGGACCGCTGCTCTACCCTTCAGTACGCCATCGATGTAGCATTCGACTTCCAAAGTGGGATTGCCTCGAGAGTCAATTATCGCCCTAGCGAAGATGTCGCTGATAGCGGCACCCATTGAATACCCCAAAAGACCTCGGCTTCTGAAGTTAGCGCTGATTCAATCTATTTGTTCAACCAAGTAAGCCAACGAGAGACCGTTCTTTGAACCTCGGGAACTTCAAGTTCCGACCTACAGCAGCACTCCCAACAGAGTTGTTCCTCTTTTGGAGAAATGGAGAATAACTCAGCCCTAATAAGAATCCCGTCGGCTCCATTGGATTTGGAGCGGTTGTCGTCGACGAAACAATGCAAGAGATTCTTTGGATAGTGATGAATTCGTCCTGATTTGGGGCAACAGAGCATAACGCTCCTTGGTAGGAAAACAAGTGATGACCCGGTGTTTGGATCGATTTCGTGCCCTTCTATTCTAGTTCCGTTGAGTAATGAGGCGACGTCTATGTGATACCACTGTGAATGAGAATGTGGGATATCTAATCCAGATACATCATCCAAGTACTCTTGAATTCTGAGTTGAGAGGCTGCTTCTTCCTGACTCATGGGTGATCTGGATGAGTCATGTCATTTGAACGCAACCAAAATCATTCTAATCCAAGATTACTGAAAAAGAGTAATTTTCTATTGAAAAATAGTGAAAATACATCAAGAAATAACCATAAGTTGAGCTTTTTTCGGAGAAATCAATGAGTGATGTCGATTCTCTAGATAGGTCCATCTTGTCCTTCCTTAGAGAATCGGCCCGTGCGCCGTACGTTGAGATTGCCAGAGGAGTTGGAGTAACGGAGAGGACTGTTAGAACTCGTATCAAGAGGCTCGAAGATGAGGGGATTATCAGAGGGTATACGATTAGGGAATCAGGTATTGGTCTGACTGCTCTAATTCGTCTCAAGGTAGGTCCCGGAACTGAGATTGGAACGCTTGCTGGGGAGTTTTCCGGTTGGTCTGGGGTTGAGTGCGTATACGAGATCAGTGGTGATGCGGACCTGGTTGCAGTAGTTCACGTTGATGATACGGTGGCTCTGAGGGACATGCTCGATAGGATGTGGTTAGCGGCTCCGGGCGATATCAGCTCCACTCAAACAGAGTTAGTCCTAGAACAGTACTAGTGTTTTTTCTGTAAGTTCTAAATTATTCAGCTTATTTCTTCAATTTTCAATAATTTTTGATTAGAAGGCTATTCAGTATTCCACGGGAACCGGGTCGAGTGCCCTCCATAGAAACCAACATGCTGCACTGCGAAAAGGCCTCCATGATTCAGCCACCGCCTCCATCTCTATCTTTGTCTGGGCCGTGGGTACGAGTGTTTGAATTCCCTTTACGACTCCCAAATCACCTAAACTAAGAACATCCGGGCGCATTAAGGAGAAGATTAGCATCATTTCAGCCGTCCAAGGCCCTACTCCATTGAACTGCATTAGGTGATTTACAATAGCTTTATCTTCCATTTTCTCATATCCTTCGGGTAGGAGGGGCATCTCACTAGTTGCTATTCCATGGATGTATAGGCTCTTTTGTCTTGACAAGCCGCAAGAGGCAAGTTCCTCTGGCGTACAGGAACCAACCGAAATTCTACTTATTTCGCCACACAATTCCTCCAATCGTTTGGATACAGTGTCTGCAGCCTTTACCGAAATCTGTTGGCCGACTATGCTACGAACAAGAGTCTGGAAGACTTCCCCGTGCCCGAAAATGCTCTCGCTTCGATACAAGTCAACAATTTCACCAAGAAGCGGATCTGTCGAAAGATGGGTGATTGCGTCGCCCCACCAATCAGGTATGCCGACCTCCATGAAAATATGAAGAAGTGAACTCACCTATGATGTATGTGTCTTAGACTATATTGTCTTTAATTGACGTGTTCCTCCGCCCCCTGGGCCCATCCATAGCTCAGGTCTATTACCCAGAATTTGGTCTAGATTCGACATATCATCATCTGTGAGAGACATTGCTACATCGATACAGCCGATGTTCTCCTCTATCTGTTCGGGTGTCGTCGCTCCCATCAGTATTGTAGACACATTTGGATTTTTCAGACACCATGCCAATGCCAACTGCGCTGGTGAGCATTTCAGATTCTCTGCGTAATTGCACATCTCGGCCACAATTTCGAACTCCCCCCTTGCCCTTCGTTCCTCCAGATCCTCCATAAGCCACTCGTATCCATCTTGAGTAACTCGGGAGTCTTCGGGAATTCCATCAAGATATTTCCCAGTAAGAAATCCCGATCTTAGCGGGCTCCAAATGGTTGTTCCAATTGAATAAGGAGGGTTGTACATTGGGAAGTACTCGTTCTCGAACCTTTCTCTGTGGAGCATGTTATACTGAGGCTGTTCAAATTGTGGTGGTTCCAGTCCCTCTGATCTAGCTATCCAGAATGCCTCAGTAATCTGTTGAGCAGACCATTCACTTGTCCCCCATGCAGTGGCTCTTCCGGAGCGGACCATTTCAGTCATAGATCTTACAACAGTTGCAGTTGGAGTCAACGGATCTGGCCTATGACAGAAAAGTAGGTCAACATATTCCAATTGTAGACGGGAGAGAGATGCATCTAGTCCCTCTCTACAATGCTTCAATGATAGCCCTGACTCGTTCACTCCCGAGCCTCCCCAGAAAATCTTAGTCGTGATGACAAGGTCAGAGCGTCTCCAAAGATCTGGTTCCTCTTTCTGAAGATCGTTTAGAGCTAAGCCAAATATCCTCTCTGCCTCACCATTAGGGTTCCCATATGCTTCGGCATGATCAAAACAGTTCACTCCGGATTCTCTTACCATCCTCATGAGTTCTTTTGCCGTCTCGACGCCGGAATCACCCGATAGTCGATCCTTGATTCCATAAGTAGCCCAGAATCCATAGGAAAGTACTGAGACTTGAATTCCAGTTTGGCCCATCATTCTATAGTACATCTTCTCGTTTGTCATGTCTGTCGACTAGTACGCCCCTTTGAGAACCCTCTTAGTCGCCGGTCTATTGAATGAAGTTTCAAGATACATGAATCGTCGGGAGCGTGATGGAAAGTGATCTTGAGATTGCTAGAAAGGCGAAGATGAACCCTATTGAGGATGTTGCAAAGAAATTAGGATTGGTTCGCAATGACCTGATTCTCCATGGCCCACACATTGCCAAGGTGAATTGGGGCGCTATCCACTCGAAGACTGATACTGATTCTGGGTTTCTAGTTCTAGTCACCGGCATTAGCCCTACTGCTTTCGGAGAAGGAAAAACTGTGACAACTATTGGGCTAAATCAGGGACTAAACTCTCTAGGGCACAATGCTTGCTGTGTAATTCGTGAGCCATCTATGGGCCCGGTGTTTGGAATAAAAGGAGGTGCTGCTGGAGGAGGTTTCTCGCAGGTACTGCCGATGGAACAAATCAATCTTCACTTTACTGGCGACTTGCACGCTGTTACTGCTGCACACAACCTTTGCTCGGCTATAATTGACAACCATATTCATCGTGGAAATGATCTTGATATCGACATCGAACGAATCTATTGGCCTCGAATAATTGACATGAACGACAGGAGCCTCAGGAAGGTAAAAGTCGGACTTGGAGGAGATTTCAATGGAATCGAAAGATCAGAGAGGTTCGATATCACTGCTGCAAGCGAGGTTATGGCAATTCTGTCCCTCTCAAAGGACTACTCTGACTTGCGGGAACGGATAGGTCGGGTGATTATCGCCAAGTCAAATTCTGGTGACCCGGTTACTGCTGAGCAGATAGGAGCAGCTGGAGCAATGACGCTGTTGCTTAGGGAGGCACTGATGCCAAATCTGGTACAGACACTGGAGGGTAATCCTGCCTTTATTCACTGTGGGCCATTCGCCAACATAGCACATGGAAATTCTTCTATAATCGCAGATAAGCTTGCCCTTTCATGCACTGACTATGTCGTCACCGAGGCGGGTTTTGGATCAGAAATGGGAGCAGAGAAGGCTCTGCACATCAAGGCTTTAGCATCAGAAAAAGTGCCGGATTGTCTAGTTCTAAACGCCACAGTGCGAGCAATGAAGATGCATGGAGATGGATTTGCTTCCGGAGGAGGACGTAGGCCAACTTTAGATGAGTTGGGGACTGAAAACATCGAAGCTGTAAGATCTGGGGCGTCTTCAAATCTACGAAAACACGTACAAAACCTTACCAAAACGGAGATTCCAGTTATTGTCTCAATCAATCGTTTCAATGATGACACTGATGCAGAATTAGATGCCATCAGAGAGGCTGCTATGGATGCTGGAGCCCGGCAGGTTGTGATCAATCGAAGTTTTGACAGGGGGGGCGAGGGTGCAGCAGATTTGGCTAATGCTGTAGTCAATGCATGCTCTGAATACGATACTGCTGGAAGACCATATTCTCCGCTAGTGAAGCCAGGTGGTTCCATCGAGAAGACGATCTCCGAAATTTCAACAGGAATTTACGGGGCCGAGGGGGCCGAATATAGTGAAGAAGCTCGGAGAGCTCTAAATTCGTTAAAGGATTGGGGTTTGGGAAATCTTCCAGTTTGTATGGCAAAGACCCAGTACTCGTTCAGCCATGAGCCAAAACTTCTCGGCGCTCCAACGGGATTCACCCTTCCAATTAGGGAAATAAGAGTCAATGCTGGTGCTGGCTTCGTTGTAGCTATTTGTGGCTCGATGATGACGATGCCTGGGCTGCCCACAAGACCTGCAGCATTAGATATGGACATGGACGATGAGGGGAATCTTGCCGGAGCGTTCAGTTAGAGCTTGGTTTGCTATCTTTTGGTTTGGATAGAAGAAATCTGTAATATTGAATCTTGCCGGATTTTAGTGCCTCGTAAACAGGAGTTCCTGGAACGCCTCCAAATGTCTCGAAGCTTTTTCTTAGTGACGCTGGGGAGTTCTGGCGTATCATCTCCCTCCTACCCTCATCGATCAGGTTCAATGCCTGAATGACGTTCTTGGTCACATCGGCTTTAGATTCGGTTTTGAATCCAGCCTGCATGAACTGATCTTGCATCTTCTCCATCGTCTCAGAATCCCTCATGTCGGTCCAGCAGAACTTGCCACCCGGCCTAAGAACTCTGAAAACTTCATGAGTGAATTCTGGAATGTTTGCATAGCAGTGCGATGACTCTACGTTGTATACTATGTCGAATGAGCTGTCCATAAGGGGTAAATCCTGAGCGTTTCCCACCTTGAATTCCAGATTATCCTGCCTGGCAAACCAATTTTTTGACAGTAGGATTGCTTCTTCTGAATAGTCTACTGCTACCAGAGACCTTGGTTTGTATGTCCTTGCTATCCAACTAGCCCCTCCGCCCCTGCCGGAACCAATTTCCAAGACATCTTTACCTTCTATGTCGACATCTCTGATATTCATGTTGTATAGTTGAATGAAAAGTCTGTCGGCCTCGTCTCCTTCGGATAATTGGACATCTGTGCCATCCGAGAAGCCATAGTTCATGAAACGGAAATTTGGATCCTTTTGGGAACGAGACATCCTCTGATACAATCCCCTCCACATTCTCATTCTGATTCTAGATGGGGAGAGTCGCATTATTGTATAGAAAACCCTTGCAGGGATACCCATTACCAAATTAGCACCTATGCCTTCCACTTTACGGAACAGCCTATACTCTCCGTTCTGGATACAGAAACCTTCGTTCCCTTAACAAGCTCCTCTATTGCATCCTCAAGTTCTGAAGTTGTGGCATGAGAGGGATCTCTTGGAGAGTCGTCTAACCTCCCTCTGTATACGACATTCGATTCTGAGTCCAAGAGGTAGAATTCGGGAGTTCTCTCGGCCCCGTATGCAAGTGCTATTTCTTGAGAAGCGTCATGAAGATAAGAATAGGTCATACCCTTTTTTGCCCTTTTGACCATGTTTTCCCAGGAGTCTGATTCGTAATTAACGGGGTCGTTTGAGTTTATTCCGGCGAAACCAAGTTCTTTTTCCCTAGCCACTTCTGCAACCCTCTCGATCCTTTGCTCCGATCCAACAACATATGGACAATGATTGCAAGTGAAGAACACCACGCCCCCATTCCCCCCCAATACATCTTGGAGAGAGAGGGTAGGTCCACCTGAGTCAGGATTGGCGTTTGGGAGTTGGAAATCTGGTGCCTTTGAGCCTGGTTCTAGAGTATGCTGGTTATGCATGTCTTGTCGACATAGTGAATACAGTTCAATCCTTTGGAACTAGGGTTCCTCTAAGAGAAGTGATTTGCTCTCTGCACTCTCCTAATCTTCTCCTGGCAAGGCGATTCTGTGGATCGACGTCCAATACCTTCCTCCAGGCAGAGGCGGCTTTCTCCGAATCCTTCTCTTCGTGAAGAATGGCGGCAATTCTGAGTCTTGCATCCAAGTGCTGAGGGTCTACTCTTACTGCTCCCTCGAAATCTGACATGGCCTCTTCTGATCTTCCAAAGTCTAGGTATAACAGGCCTCTCTGATACCATGCCTCTGGTAGATTAGGATTCGTGGCAATCGCTTTGTTTAGTGGTTTTTCGGCCTGCTCTGACTTGCCCATTGCAATCATGCAAGTTCCGAGATGCACGAGGGCCATTGAATGGTTATTGTTCAGCTTCAGAAGCTCCCTCAATTCAGACTCTGCGTTCTGCCAGTCTGCTTGATTCATTAGTATCTCCGATTTCCTGAGTCGGCCCAGTTCATGCTTTGGTCGACTCTCGACCAATAAACTGGCATCGTCTAGAGCCATAGCTAGATCCTCGCAGAGAAGAGATGCTGAGGATCTGTTTAATCTTGCTCTTGAGTGATCCGGATCGATATCAAGGCATGTGGAAAAGAGGCTTCTGGCCTCTTCTAAACGACCGTTTCTAGCTGCGATAATTCCACGAATGAAGGAAACTGTCGGACTATCCTTCAGAATTGTGGTGGCTTCTAGAGTGAGTGCATTTGCTTGTTCCAGGTCTCCCATCTCAAGGAAAAGCTGCGCTTCTTCAAGAGGGATTGAAGGATGGTCGGGAATCAGTCGCCTCGATCGAACAAGTGCCACTTCTGCCTCATCAAATGCCTTCTGATATCGCAATGCTCTAGCTCTACCGAGCCATGCAAGGCCGGATTCTCTATCGATTTCTATTGCCTTATCGAATGAGACGAGTGCGTCGATAACTGGTATTGGATCGATTTTTCCAGTTTCGTCCCGATGGTCATCTGATTCTACGAGACTCAGTCTTCCCTTCATGACATGAAGCGTTGCAGAACTCCAGGAATCCTCGGGGGCATCAATTAGTGTCTGCCTTGCAGAGTCTATTGCTCCGCTAGCCAGCCAAAGTTGGCTTAGTCTGCCTCTGGCCTCTGAATCGGCAGGAGAGGTGGAAAGATGATCCTGAAGAGTCTCGATGGCAGCATCAGTTCTACCATCATTGTCTAAAATCTCCGACTCCAATATTATTGTGTACTCCCCGAGAGCCTTTGCTCTTCGGATGCACTTCAGTGAGTCCTTGATTGAGCCTCCCTCTGCAGCAACTAATCGTGCCTTTAGAAACCATGCAGGTCCGAAGCTGGAGTCCGTCTCGATCGCCATATCGGTGGTTTCGAGGGCTGCTCTAAGCTCTCCTAGCAATAGCTGTTTAGCCGCCCTTTCGATTAATCCGGCTACGGAATTAGATGGGTTCTCAATATAGAAATCTGACTCTCTGGCCCTCTGAGAAATTTCAGAGAGTTGTAGACCCACTTCTGAAATTGTGGGCATTGCTCCCAAGGCTTCCAGTCTCTTACTGTTCCTAGTCAATCTCTCATCTTCAGTATTCTCGAGGAGAACCGATTGCTCATTGAGTACCTCGGTATCATCTGGAACAATTGCTAACAATCTCTCAAGAGTTCTATCTAATGACTCGAGATCTCCATTCTTCCTCTGTATTTGAGAAAGAGACCTTAGTGCAGACTCATCCTCCGGATCCAAATCATTCGCTCTCTGGAAGCAGTCGGCTGCCCATTCAAACCTTCCTACTGAGTGAAAAAGCTCTCCTGCGCGACGATGATCCGGAGCTGATATCTCGATGTCTTCGGCTTTCATCTCTGCTTCGGTCAGTATTGCTGCGAGGCGCTTTGAGAGGGGCTTCAGTCCTTGGACCGCTTCGCTATCTTCCTGATAGTGACTTAGCAGCGCTTTAACGGCGTGACTAGCAATGGCGCAGGATTCGCTATTGCTAACTGGGATTCCTTGGTTAAAGAGAAGAGATTCTGCAGCTTCCATTGACTTGTGCACCCCTAGCAGATCGTGTACTTCGGGGGCGTCTGATAGGATTGTGTCTACTCCACGTGCCAGGAGGTCTAGTCTCTCTGAGGTCTCGGTGAGATTTCCTTTCATCGAACCCAGTTTCAAGGCGAGTCGTTCCCTCTGTCTCAAAACTGACTTGTGTCTCATCCACAGTCCCAGTAGGGTTACGGATAACACACCATAGAGAGCAAGTATCGCCATGGTAGTCTCTTGCATCAACCCCAGCGGGCATGCGAGACTTTTGATGGCTTCTGCTATGGTAACCCTTCAAAGGGACATTATTGACAGTGGTTTGACTTTCCAGAAACCAGTTCCTAGAGTCACTCCAAGTCCTTGATAGAGTACGCTTGTACTCCAAGTTTCAGAGTCTGGGGGCCCACAGTCTTACCTACAACGACGTTGATTCCTGCTCCAGAGGCTAGCTCGTGGATCCTGTCAGTAACCTTGCCCGAGAAGACTAGTCCTTGGGCGCCATCGGACTCTCCAAGAGCTGTTTCCAGAGCCTTAGCTCCGACTGGATCAGAGCCTGATCCATCCGCGAGAACGATTACCGCATGATTGGCCTTGAGGCCGTCCATCATTGGTGCCCAGTCTTTAATTTCATCCGGGGCCTCCAATGATGCTTTTCCCTTTCCTACGGCTTTGTCGTCATCCTTCTGAATCTCAGTCTGAATTCGGGCTACTGCCTTCGAGGCAGCTTCCTTTTGTCCGAGGCACTTCGTCACTACCTTGCCCTCAAGGTGCTCTACTTCCCTACTCTGAGGAGCAAATGCTACGTGTGTAAGTGTCTTGCCCAACTTTCCACTAATTTCCATCAGTAGAAGCTTGCCACCTCGATCGCCATCCAAGAATGCGGTTACTGTCTTCTTCTTGGAGGCTAGTTCAGCCAATTCTGGCTTGATTCCAGACCCCATAGTAGCAATTGCGTTCTTTATTCCAAACTTCAGCAGGTTACGAACGTCGTTCCTACCTTCAACGATGATTATCGAATCCGAGTTCTTCACGTTTGGTCCTGCGGTCATTTCCTCAAAGTCGACCTCGGTATCCAATGTTAGTACTGCCTTGACTTCGTCGAGGATGTTCTTCGACTCGCCTGAGGCAGAGTTCACTATCTCCAGCAGAAGCTGCTTGGCCCTATCGATGACGTGATCCCTCTTTGCGGATCTGATGTTCTCAATCTGCTTGACCTTGATCACTGCCTTGCATGGACCGATCCTGTCGATCGTCTCTAGCGCGGCGCCGATAACTGCGGTGCTGACTTGATCTATCGAAGATGAGACTTCGATAACTCCCTGTACGCGGCCCTTGTGGTTGTTCAAATTAACATCCACGTGGCCAATTCTTCCTGTTCTCTGGAGTTTCCTAAGTTGGAGACCCTCTCCCAGGAGTCCTTCGGTCTGGCCGAATATGGCTCCGACGACGTCTTTGCGTGCTACGGTGCCATCGACTCTGATTGTTGCGTGTATTACGTATTTTCCTTCACTTGACATATTGTTCAATTCCTTCGCTTATCGGCCCCAAACGGGGGCCTTGCCCCTTTTTTGCCATTTTGGCAGGGGGGGTTCGGATGGGCGCAGGGCGCCCGGGAGTGGCTGATTAGCAGACTATCCGGAGTGCGGGGGATTGATGAATGCTCCTGTCTGTCTTAGAAGCCTACATCAAGCCAGAGATCAAGCCAGAGACCTACTCTTAAGGGCAGGTGCCCTCCATGGGGGGGCGTGACTGATGAGGCATGGTCTGAGAATGACCGATCTAGAGTTTTCTTGAATGCATCAAGGCTTGCCTTGAGAGACGGACAGTTGTCGAACGGAGAGAAGAGGATCCTGGTGAAGCTATCCCATGCATTAAGTCTGGACGAAGGTGAGCCTAGGAGAATCTATGATGCTATCCTAGCGGGAGAAGAGGATCAGATTGCTGGGTCATTGATTGAGAAGAGCGAAATGCGGTTGGTGTATGGCCAGGTTCTCGAAGCCATGCTTATTCATACAGACAGGTCGGATGATGTGTTGGCACAAATTGCATATCTTAGGAAGATGTTTCTGATAGAGGATGCCGAGCATCGCGCGATAGCTAGGAGCCTAGACCGTCAGCTAGAAGAAATCGTGCACAGGTCCTTTATTGACGAATACAGAATGCGCCTAAATGACTCCGTGGACAATCTAAGAGAGATTTTCGATAGTGTCAAAATACTCTCTAGGAAACAGTAGTTCAGATGAGTAGCGAACGCATTCTGGATGAGTTCCTCGGAAAACAATCTCGGAGATCGCACAAATCGCATCGTAGTCTATCGAAAATTGTTCGAGAAGCATACCCGATAGGTGTTCCGGCGATGATAATGAAGTCAAGCACCGACCGTCTCGGTAACTCCGCTGGGTACTCTTTCCATCTTGGTACGCCTGATGAACTCCTGAGGAGGATTGCTTCGTGGCTGATTACAGAAGCAGGAGAAGACCAACGAGTCTTGTGGAGGCTAATATCACTTCTCTGGAGGAGGCATGGGAGAGAGGACGTCGCACTCTCGGCGTTGCTTCTAGCCAACTTGGACAATGAGAGGGTCGGAGTCGATCCATGGGTGGTTCTAGCCTCCTCACTCAACTCCACGGAGCCAGCTGAGGCACTTCTCCTTAGTATCGAGGAGGTTTTTCGTGCGAATCATGAAGCTCCTAGTGACGAATTGTTGAAATCCTGGTGTGACGGTAGGCTTGTAGAATCTCACCTAGCTCTCATCTCAGCATTTGTCGCGACAAATTCTGATAGGGAAATAGGAAGTGACGTGATTAATCAACTTGCCATGGTGAAGGTTCCCGATGGAGATTCTCTTCTAGGCAGGATTAGAGACAGGGTGGCATCGAGAATACCAGAGCACTAATTCATTGGTAGCCCCTCTGGTTGTCATGACTGAGCGGTTACTGCCATCAGATGACCCGGTAGCAGAGGAAGTTCTGGAGTGGACCATTAAGAGGGATGCCGAGGACATTACCCAACTAATGGAGTGGCTTGCAGAGACCTCTGCGAGAAAGGATAGGGAGCTGCTAATCAACAGAGCATTGGATCTGATGGAAGAGATTAATCACGCCTTGAGTCGCTTGGACGAGTTGAGGTAGCAGTATGCGTTCTCTGTTGCTAGCGGGAGGTAGATCGAGTCGGATGGGCCGAGACAAAGCATTGGTAGAGATCGATGGGTCGACCATGATAGAGAGGGTGGTAGTCTCACTCGCCACTGCCAATCTTGAGCCAATTAGAATTGCAGTCGCACAACCCGAAGACGTTGAGGAATATGGCTCGGTCATTGGTTCCGATTTGGATATTGAGTGGGTTCTCGATTCGATGACTCATGCTGGTCCAATTGATGCGATAGAAGAGTCCCTACTGGATCCGAAATGCGAAGGAGGAGTTCTCCAACTGGCCACGGTGGACTATCCGTGGGTGTCGGCGGATTTATTTCTCTCCCTAGAAAAGAGGCTCGGAGAGGAAGATTTCCTAATCATGCCTCATGACGGAGAGAGGGTTCATCCTCTACTATCTTTGATTCGAACCAAGGAAGTATTAGAGATTATCAAAGGTGACAGGCGACCACTTAGAGTGCAGTTTGCAGAGGCCAAACATTCGATACTAATGGAGGACCCATCGGTCCTTCTGAATGTGAATACACCAGAGGATCTAGATTGAAATCTGGCCGGTGCAGAGCAAATCGATTACCTCTGGGTATAGAACGTGCTCGACTAGTTTGACTCTCTCTTGAAGAGATTCCTCATCATCATCAGGCATCACAGGGACTTCCCTTTGCGCCAGGATGGGTCCTGAGTCGACTCCCTCATCAACCAGATGCACTGTACATCCTGTCATCGCAACCCCTGCAGAGAGGACGTCTCGATGAGCATGGGACCCAGGGAAATCTGGTAGCAAGGAGGGGTGGACATTGACTATCCTGCCCTTCCATTTGCTAACGAATGAAGGTGTCAGAATCCTCATGTAACCGCTAAGAACTACCAATTCTGCACCGGACGACTGAAGGCTTCTCTCCACAATTTCCTCATGAGCCAGACGGCGTTCTGAGATTGGATGTTCAGTGGG
>Ga0066851_10000892_pt1 | contig 14899 bp, 13 predicted proteins | sample ETNtaG_7_FD_65493 | JGI IMG/M metagenome (GOLD analysis project Ga0066851, IMG submission 65493) | Marine microbial and viral communities from oxygen minimum zone, Eastern Pacific Ocean - ETNP201406SV65 | ecosystem: Environmental > Aquatic > Marine > Oceanic | place: Pacific Ocean: Eastern... | reverse complement strand
TTGGCTAATGCAGTTCTAGAGGTAACTATACTAAAAAGATCTGAAAACGCTTTCCCTATAGTTATTGCCCCTTTTGAGATTAATGGTAACGCAGAGCAAGGCAAGTTGATTGCAAAAATAATGAGTGATAACTTTAACCGCTCTGGCAGGTTTAATGCTTCTAGCTCTTTTCAAGTTATAAGTTCAGAAGATGAAATAAATTTTAATGCCTGGCAAGCAAACAATACCGAAGCCATTGTTTATGGAAAAGTCGAACAAGTTAGTAAGGCAATATTCAATGTTTGGGTTTACCTATACGATACCTATACAAAGAAGCGTCTATATGCAGATAAGTTCTCTGTTCATAATAGCGGAATTAGAAGAATTTCTCACTTCCTTTCAGATCAAATTTATGATGCATTGCTAGGTGAAAAGGGTTCATTTGATACCAGATTAGCCTATGTAACTGTGGTTAATTTAAAGGACGGCAGAAGAGAGTACCGCCTGGAAATTTCAGATTCAGACGCCGAAAACCCGCAAGCAATATTAAAATCAAATAATCCAATATTATCTCCTGCATGGTCTCCAGACCAAAGAAAGATTGCCTACGTTTCTTTTAGGAATTCTCGTTCTGAAGTTTTTATTCAGTACCCATTTGAGAGGCGCAAAACTCTTAAACTACCTCACTTTGATGGCATTGCTTCTTCACCTTCATGGCACCCTAATGGAGAGAGCATTTTGCTTACACTATCAAAGAATGGTAACAAAGATATATATTCCTATGACTTAAATACTGAAAAATTAACAAGAATAACAAAAGACCCTGGGATTGATACAGAGGCTAGCTACTCTTCTGATGGTAAGCATATAGCTTTTACTTCTAATCGCTCAGGCCAGGTTCAGGTATATATAAAAAATCTAATAAATAACAAAGTTAACAGAGCCACATTCGAAGGTAAATATAATGCTAAAGCGGTATTTTCTCCTGATGGCAAAAGATTAGCAATGGTACATAGAGTAGGTAAAGACTATCGTATAGCTTTGTTAGATATTAAAACTAAAGACTTAACTATAATGACAGAAAATAGACTTGATGAGTCTCCATTTTTTTCCCCTAATGGGGGGATGATTATCTTTGCCACAAACAAAAAAGATAGCGGGGTACTGTCAGTTGTTTCAATTATTGGTGGCCAGTCATTTGAATTGGCTAGTAAAATCGGAGAGGTAAGGGAACCTACCTGGTCACATTATTTAAAATAGATAAAAGGAGAAATATATGTTTAAGAGAACTTTATTATTGGTCACATTGGTTGCTTTTTTGTCGTCATGCGCCACTACAAAAGACGATATAGTTGATAAGGCTGATAGTTTTTTTAAGAAGATAACAGGACAACCTGATGTGGTAGAAGTTGAGGACCGAACAACCTCTAGTGATTCAGCTGAAAGTACTGACTCTACTGAGGAAAATGTTATTGCTGCTGATAGTTCTGCCTATAAATCCCAAAGTTCTGAACAACAAGTTAGTTCAACTAATGAATCATCGACTTCATCTTCTGATTCTTCATCAGGCTCTGAATCGTCATCTTCATCTAGTACAGATTCTGAGGCTAGCAAGGTAGTAATAATTGAAAAATCGCCACTAGAGAAATTAAAAGATACTGGTGTCACTTTTACTCTTTACTTTAAATATGATGGTTACGATATTGATGAAAATTCAACTAAAGAGATAATTAAACATGCAAACTTTATGAGAGATAACCCCGACGTCAGATTGCGCCTTGTTGGTCATGCAGATGAGAGGGGAACGCGTGAATATAATCTAGCACTTGGTGAAAATAGAGCTTTAAGTGTTAAAGAGGTTCTGGGTTTGTATGAGCTTTCATCTAGGATTGATGTGGTGAGCTATGGTGAGGAGAGGCCAATATCTACAGTACATGATGAGAGTGGCTGGAAACAGAACAGGCGCGTTGAATTTGTCTACGAGTAGTTAATCTTTTGTTAGCTACTTGCTCTATTTATGAAGGTAATTCTGCTCCTGTTTGTTGCATTTATGTTGCTTCGACTGAATGCTATGGCAGAGAGCGGAATTAACTTTGAAAAGGTAGTTGTTAACCATAACGTAAAAATTCAGAAACTTAACCAAAGATACAAATCTTTATTAAATGAAATAGACCAACTAAAAGAACAACAAAATAATGATAAAGCGAAAATAAGAGAGCTATTTCGCTTGCTAGAGTTTAAGCAAACAAAGGAGGTTGTTGAACAAACAGTAACTCAAATAAGAAAAGACAATGTAAAAGCAAAGAGGCTTTACTCTAATGCCAGAAACTTGCTTTTAACTGATCAATTTAAGCAAGCCATTATCGTATTTAAGCAGTACCTTAATGATTATCCTGATAACAGCAATGCCGATGACGCTCATTATTGGTTAGCTAGATCATACTATTCATTACAGGATTACAAAAATGCAAAGCAAACATTTATTGCATTCCAGCAGGATAACCCTAAGCATCATAAATTTTCAAACTCTTTGATCGAACTGGCAAGGGTACATATAGAGATGGGCGAAAATGAAAATGCCATTGAGCTACTCAATTTGATGATAAGAAAGACCCCTAATCATAGTTCAATTAACAAAGCAAAGAGGCTACTAAATAATCTATTAAAAGCTATAAAAGAGCCGTCTAAATAAAGTGAAAATACTTACAATTCCTAATGTAGAGTTAGATTCACTTTGCTATAAAAATCCAAAACGTTATCCATTCTTATTAGAAAGTGTTGGTCATAATAGTGATAATCGTTATTCAATTTTATTCTCACACCCAGGAGAAACTATTGTACTAAATGACTTAGATAGTTTCGATTTTTTATCCGCCCTTGAATCTAAAGTCAAAATTAACTCTAAAAAAACTGATTTACCTTTTTCTGGCGGTTGGTTTGTGTATCTATCATATGAACTAATAGGGCAGATAGAGCCAATATTAAAAGACAATCTAAATCCCTCGAATGATGTTGTTGCTTATGCAGTTGAGATACCTACTGCTATTGTTGTTGATAAGTTGACTAAAGAAACATTCTTGATTGACCAGTTTGGGTCTGATAAAAGGTTGTCACAAGTTCTTGAAGATATAAAAAATGTTTCAATGATTCCTAACAAAGAACTCAAAGGAAAGTTATCTTTTGAGGACGAGGAGAAGTTTTTACATGGTGTTGGTTCAAGCAAAGATTACATTAAAGCTGGAGACGTTTTCCAAGTTAACCTTTCTAGGGAGTGGAAATACAAGCTTAATCCATCAGTCAGTGCAACTCAAATATACCAATCTTTAAAGAAATCTAATCCTGCACCTTTTGCTGCTTTAGCTCAGTTTGATGGATTTAGTGTTATTTCATCTTCTCCTGAAAGGCTTTTTAGTGTTAAAGATGATATTGTTCAAACTAGACCAATAGCTGGAACTCATCCAAGAGGCGATGGTGAAGAGGATGAACTATTAAAGATTAGGCTTATAAATCATCCAAAAGAGCAAGCAGAGCATGTAATGTTGCTAGATTTAGAGCGCAACGATATGGGTAGGGTGTGTAAGTATGGAAGTGTCCATGTAAATGAGACAATGGTGCTTGAAACCTATCCTTTTGTTCATCATATAGTTTCAAATATTATTGGGACACTTAAAGACGGTGTAACAATAAAAGATATAGTAAGGGCACTTTTTCCTGGAGGCACAATTACTGGATGCCCTAAAGTCAGATGTATGCAAATTATTGCCGAACTTGAGCAGATGCCTAGGGGCGCTTATACCGGCTCCTTAGGATATATTAATAATGATGGCAATATGGACTTTAATATATTAATCAGGAGTTTTGTAAAAAAAGGTAGTCAGCTTAGCTTTAGAGCCGGAGCAGGAATTGTTTACGACTCTATTCCAGAGCGTGAACTAGATGAGACAAAACACAAGGCGGCAGGTCTAATACGCGCCTTCAATATACAACTATAATTCATTAATTAAACTTCAAATGTAACTATTACAACAATCAACAAGCTGTTTTTCAGCAATGTTAATTGTATTTCTAGGATAACAATGTGGATCCCTTTTTAAAATTGCAGATTTTAGAAGCTTTGGTTTGGCTGATGCAGAAATAAAATAAGTATGTATTAAAAAGATAAAAGAGTTAATTTCAGGCAAACCTGCTACCACTTGCCTTTCAAATCTAAGATAAAAGTCTTCAATTTTTTCAGATTTTTGCCATAGATTTGGTCTATCTATTGATGGGTGCAGGTCCAAATGTGGGCTTTGCCTTATTGAATATGCCCCAACTCGCTCATAGAACTTATCACTATAAATAAAGTTGTTTATTAGTTTATAGCTATCTGGAATAATATTATTACCATTCGGTTTTTTTATTGCCTTATGGAAATAGCTGAATGGCCTTCCAATAGCATCTTCTGCAGACCATTCATTAGGGTAATGCAGGTGTACTAAAGATAAATTGTTGCGGGTTTTAGATATTTTTGAACAAACAACTACATCACAAGGAATTTTGTTCAAGCTATTTTTTTTTGAGTATCTGCAAATAAAATTACTAATAGATTCAATTGCTTTATCTGAAAGGTTTTCTAATTGCTGATGATATTTACTTAATGGTTTTCGCCTCATCTTATGCTTAAGGTAATCTTTAGTGTAACCCTTAGGATACTGGATCACGCTATTCCTACTATAATTGCCATTTACCGGTTTAAAAATACGTGTTCTAGGGCTTGATTGTGGAAAGCCATCGATCAATACTTCTGAATAATTTAAATAGTCAGTATTTAGATTTCGTTGCTTTTTGGTGAAATCACTTAGCATCTGTCAATTTAATGTAAGAGATTTATTTATTGAAAAAAATATTGAAATGTTCAACAACTTGATCTATTTGTTTACTTGAAACATCTAAATGACAAACCAGTCTACTTTCTCCAGATATAGTAGAGATATTAATATTGTTGTTAAAAAGATAGCTTATTAGATCTTTTTGTAGCAGTTCAGAGAATTTAATAAAGACCATATTAGTTTGTGTATTTGTATAGTTAACCTTAAGTTCAGGTATTAGCGACAAGGAATCAGCAAGCTTTTTTGCGTTTTTATGATCGTTGACTAGCCTTTCTATATTATTTTTTAGAGCATATAATCCATATCCAGCTATTACGCCAACTTGGCGCATACCTCCACCAAGCAATTTACGGTTACGTTTAGCTTTTTTAATAAATTCACTGTTACCAATAAGTATAGAGCCTATTGGAGAGCCTAAGCCCTTTGACAGGCAGATAGATACAGAATCTACGTTTTTTGTAAGCTTGTCTAGTGGTAAGCCAGAATGTATGTGAGCGTTAAATATTCTGGCACCATCGAGATGAACTTTTAACCCATTTTCATGTGCAGCAATACATAGTTTGTCTATATTTTCCTGATTTTGAGCTTTGCCAGAAACTGTATTCTCTATACACAATAGCCTAGTTTTGGCATAGTGCGAGTCTTCAGGTTTAATTTCATTTAATATCGACTCAACAGATATTTCATCGTTTTGATTTGTTTCAATTGGTGTTAGAGCTACACCTCCAAGAACAGATGCACCATGAGCTTCATGCGAATAGGAGTGGTACTCTCTTCCTACCAATACTTCATCACCTCTGTTACAGTGAGATATTATAGAAGTTAAATTGCTTTGTGTTCCGGAAGGAAAAAAAAGAGCAGAATCTTTATGAAACATTTTAGCAGCCAAGGACTGAAGCTCTATAACAGTAGGGTCCTCACTATAAACATCATCTCCTAACAATGAATCAGAAGCAAACTTGATCATCTCTTTGCTAGGGAGTGTCACAGTGTCGCTTCTCAAGTCAATAAAATGAGCCCTGTTTTTATATGATTTGGTTAGTGTACAGTTATGGTAACTTCGCATTAATCAATACAAAATAGTGGATTTAATTCATTTAATTATAATACTATTGTTATAAAAAAATAAAAAACTACGGCTTGAACTTTGATGTCATAGGGTAACGACGCTCTTTTCCGAAAGCATTCTTACTAATTTTAGGTCCTGGAGCAGATTGTCTACGCTTATATTCATTATTTAAAACCAGCTGACTAACTCTAACAACAGTCTCCTTGTCAAATCCCTGTTCAGTGATTTGCTTGACTGATTTTTTCTTTTCAACAAAGAGACCTAATATTTCATCCAATTTATCGTATGGTGGTAAAGAATCAGAATCAACCTGATTTGGCGCAAGTTCCGCAGAAGGTTCTCTATCAATTACCCGCTGAGGTATCACCAAAGATAAAGAGTTGCGATATCTAGCTAGCCTGTATACAAGGGTTTTGGATATGTCTTTTAGTGGAGCAAAACCTCCAGACATGTCACCATAAAGAGTGGCATAACCAACAGCCATTTCAGATTTGTTTCCAGTTGTAAGTAGAATCTTTCCTGATTTATTTGATATTGCCATTAGTAATGTGCCGCGAACTCTAGCCTGAAGATTTTCCTCAGTTGTGTCAGCTTTAGTGTCTGCAAATATAGTGCTTAGTTGTAAATTAAAGCTATCTACCATAGGGTTTATACTTATATTATGGTAGTCAACATTCAGATTATCTGCTTGTAATTTTGCATCCTCAATGCTCATATTTGACGTATATTCATAAGGCATCATGACAGCTTGAACATTATCATTACCTAAGGCATCAGCAGCAATAGCTAAAGTAAGAGCTGAATCAATACCTCCAGACAGACCTATCAACGCACCATTAAATACATTATTTTTATGTACATAATCTTTAGTGGCTAAGACTAGACCATCGTAAATAGTTTTTTCAATAGATTCATTAATGTCAGTTGTATTTGTTTTTTCAGACAAATCAGAAATCATTTCTTCAAAAAAAGGTAACTGATGATATATTTCACCTGATTTATCCATAGCAAAAGAGCCGCCATCAAATACTAGCTCATCTTGCCCGCCAACACAGTTTACATAAACAAAATTAACATTATTCTCCATGACTCTTTTCTTTATGGTATTAATTCTTTCTGAGTGCTTACCAATTTGATAAGGTGACGCGTTAATACTTATAATAGTACTTACACCTTGGTTGGCAGTAATTTTTATAGGTTCAGGAGACCAAGAATCTTCACAAATCACCACCCCAATCCTTTGCTGTTGACATTCAAAAACAAAAGCACTGTCGCCAGTAGAGAAGTATCTTTTTTCGTCGAAAACACCATAATTTGGTAGTTTTTGTTTGTGATATATACGAACTCTGCCATCTTGTATAAGGTAAGCACTGTTATATAGATTGTCGCTATCAGTAGAAGGTGCACCAAAAATAACAGAGCAATTCTGAGGAATTTGACTTCTAATATCTTCGACTGCAGTTTCAATTTGAGTAATGAATCCTTCCCTCAATAGCAAGTCTTCTGGCGGATAACCAACTAAAGATAATTCAGGAAAAACAACCAAATGGGAGCCAAGCTTATGAGATTTTATGGAGGATTCAATAATGGTTTTGGCATTATTACTAATATCTCCAACAATAGGGTTAATTTGTGCGATTGCAATTTTAATGGGTTCATATCCATTTGAAAGCTTTTCTAGCTGCTCTTCCCAAAATATGGACTTCAATTTATTATTATTTAATTTTGCATGCTCAAGTTTAGTGTTTGCAACAACTTCTGCAGGGTTTAGCCCTAAAATATCAGCAAAAAGCCAGGCGTGAGTTTCAGATAGTGCCGCTTTGCCTGAACTATACTTACTCAGATTTGACTGATTAATCTTATATTCCTGGGAGATTCTATAGTCAGAAAACCCCGTCCTATCGCGCACTTTAGCCAAATATTCTTTTGTAGTTGTAGGCATAAAACTCCTATTTATTTATCTCTTAAATCTCTATTATAGTTACTTTTTACATGTAGTGTTATAAATTAACTATAGTTAAAAATTAACTGTAAGTTAATAAATACATAATTAGTATATAAGTTATTGATTTAAATGAAAAAAATATACAAGTATGTTTTTTTTACATGTATTTGTTGATTTTTAAAAAAATGTGGAGTATATTGACCTTGTGATAAAGGTTTTCTTGGAGGTTGTTTATGGATAAAATGCACAAACACTTATTGATCGAATCAAAGTTAAGCAATGAGATTGTTGATCTGCAGCACAAAGCCTATCTAGGTGATGCGGATGCACAATACTTATTAGCTGATATTTTTCAAAAGGGCAGGGGGGTTGCCAAGAACTCTAATAATGCCTTTTATTGGTATGAAAGAAGCGCCAACCAGGGCAATATTGCAGCACAATTTAATGTTTGGTATGCGTACCTTACAGGTGATGGCGTTGAAGTCAATCTTGAAAAGTCTGATTTTTGGTACAGGATAGCGTCAGTAAACAATACCAACTATAACGATCAATCTGTAGTTCAAAAATTGTTGAGTGCTATATAAACAACCTTTTGAGTGGTGCCGCATATTGAAGAATTCACTCCTTTAGTTCTTCAAGAGCGGCGTCATTTAAGGCTATTATGTCGGGCAAATGCCTGCCATATTCATTATAGTCAAGGCCATAACCCACAACTATCTCGTTAGGAATTGTAAACAGTTCATAGTCCACATCAACAAAAACCTCTCTCCTTGAAGGCTTAGTTAATAGCGCTACAACCTCTACTTGTTTTGCCCCTTTATAAGATAAATAATCTTTTACAGCAGCTATAGTTCTGCCAGTATCGATAATGTCTTCAAAAATAACAATGTTCTGGTTACTTATGCCCCTTTTAAGATCTAGAAGTATTTTAGGTTTGCCGCTTGTTTGGCAATTCTTATAAGACTTTACTATAAGAAATTCAACCTGTACATCTATGTTTAGTTGCCTTATTATGTCTGCCATAAACACAAATGCACCTTTAAGTAGGCCGAGAGCAACTATGCTTTTCCCTTTATACTTTTCATTTAGCTTTGCAGCTAACTTTTTTACTTCTTGCTGAATTCTCTCTTCTGAGACGATTACGTTTTTTTGATATTTGTTCATCTTCATGATCGCTATTGACACAAAAAATTCTATACAAATAATAAGTATGAGTATATCTTAATTATATTCTTATTGCTGTCATTTATTGATTGTGGAATCGATCTATATACCTTAGTAACGTGTCAAAGTATGACGCAATTTAACAATAGTTTTCATTATTAGACACATGTTTATAAATATGTTTTTTTTTAAATAAGTTCACAATTTGAACTTGTATTGTATTAAACTTTACATATTGCGGTCTAGTTTAAATTTAATAAACCGCACTATACTAGTGTTGCTCTAGTGAGGAATGCTTTTTTTAATTTTTACTATTTAGAGGAGAAAACATGAATAAATTATTACAAATTTCTGCAGCATCATTGTTGGCATTTAGTGTCTACGGTGTTCAGGCATCAACTTTAAGTGATGTCCAGGCTAAAGGTAGCTTAAGCTGTGGAGTATCAAAGGGTTTAGCTGGATTTTCAGCTGCCGACTCTTCTGGTACATGGACCGGTGTTGACGTTGATGTATGTCGTGCAGTTGCTGCAGCTACATTAGGTGATGCATCTAAAGTTAAATTTGTTCCATTAACTGCCAAAGAGCGCTTTACTGCATTACAGTCTGGTGAGATTGATATTTTAAGTAGAAATACCACTTGGACAATCACTCGTGATGCTTCTCTAGGATTAAACTTTGCTGGTGTCAACTACTACGATGGCCAAGGATTTATGGTTAAGTCATCTTTAGGTATTAGCTCAGCGAATGACCTTGGAGGCGCTGCTGTATGTATTCAAGCAGGTACAACAACAGAACTTAACTTAGCTGACTGGGGTAAAGCAAACGGTATCGACTACACTTCCGTAGTTTCTGATACTAATGCTCAAACATTGTCAAACTATGATGCTGGACGTTGCGATGTTCTAACAACTGATGCTTCAGGTTTGTATTCAATGAGAGCTGCGTCAAAAGATCCTTCTGAGCACGTAGTTTTGCCTGAAATTATATCTAAAGAACCATTAGGACCTGTTGTACGTCAAGGTGACGATGCCTGGTTTAATATTGTTAGATGGTCATTAAATGCTATGATTACAGCTGAAGAGGTAGGCGTTACAAGTGCTACAGTTGATGAGGTTACTAACAACCCTGAGCGTGAGCGCTTAATGGGTCGTTCTGGAAATACTCATGAATATGTTGGCTTAAACTCAGACTGGACTTACCAAATAATTAAACAAGTAGGTAACTATGCAGAAAGTTTTGAGCGTAACATTGGCCTTAACACACCTATCGGTATTGCCCGTGGTGTTAATGCTTTATGGACTCAAGGTGGTATCTTATATTCACCTCCATTTAGATAATCAAATATCTTTGTTTGACAAAAACCAGCCTATTTTATGTAGGCTGGTTTTTTTATATAATCTCACACATGTTAAAATAGAGCAGCATGAAAGAAAATAAAACATTACTCTCCATACTAAACAATAACGAATTTAGAGGGTATTTATTTCAAGCTATAACTTTGATTGCAATAGTCGCTATGGCTTATATTGCCATTGACAATTTGTTTATTAATATTGAAGCTCGTAGCATACACACAGGATTCTCTTTCTTAAAAAATAGAGCAGGATTCGATATAAATGAATTTTTAATTGACTATTCTCCAGAATCGTCCAACCTAAGAGTTTTTTATGTTGGACTAATCAATACTATTGTTGTTGCAATAGTTGGTATTATTTTTTCCACAATTATAGGTCTTATTATTGGTATAGCAAGACTTTCTAATAACTACTTAATATCTAAGCTCGCTAGTAGCTATATCGAACTTTTTCGTAACATTCCAATACTTTTACAAATATTATTTTGGTACAACATAGCCCTTGTTGTTTTTCCACACCCTCGTAAGAGTTTTGAATTTTTTGATTCAATTTTTATAAATAAAAGAGGCTTCTATTTACCAAAGCCTATTGCAGAGGATGGCTTCTTGTGGGTTATAGTGGCTCTCATAATAGGAATCATTGCAGTAATTGCAATGAAACGACACTTTAAGAAAAAGCACGAAAAAACTGGAAAATACACCCCTACATTTTTATATTCAGTTTGTTTAGTTGTCGGCTTACCTATTACTGTATTTTTTTTAATGGGATCACCAATAAATTTAGATTACCCAGCCCTGAAAGGTTTTAATTTTAGAGGTGGAATGGTTTTCTCACCTGAATTCACAGCACTTGCTTTTTCTCTGAGTGTTTATACTGCAACTTATATTGCAGAAGCCATTAGGTCAGGCATAGAGGCTGTTGACAAAGGCCAAAAAGAAGCCGCATCAGCGATAGGTTTGACTTCAGTTCAGTCACTCAAATTAGTAGTTCTTCCACAAGCTTTACGTGTCGCAATTCCGCCAACTATTAATCAATATTTAAACTTAACAAAAAATTCATCATTAGCTGCTGCTATTGGCTATCCAGAACTTATGTCAGCTTTCGGCGGTACAGTTCTAAATCAAGTAGGTCAAGCGGTAGAAATATTAGGAATGACAATGCTGGTGTATTTGGTTATATCGTTGATAATATCTTTGGTGCTTAATATTGTTAACCAAAAGATGAGTATAAAGGGCAGATAATATGGCTATATACGAACTAAACACCCCCAAAAAGCCACCAATAACTCAAATAGGTATTGTTCGCTGGCTTAGGCATAATTTATTCTCCTCCTCGCTAAATACGGCTTTAACAATATTAGCTATTTATGTTCTTTACATAGTAATACCGCCTTTTATTGATTGGATGATTATAAGTGCAAATTTTAATTTTGGCACAGTTGACATATTCGGTTTCAGTATTAAGTTTTCTGAAGAAATGGCTAATAATAATAATTGCGGCCGTACAGCTGCTTGTTGGCCATACATCTATGAAAAAATTTATATGTACACATATGGATTCTATCCTAGAGGAGAATCTTGGCGTCCAGATACTGTATTTTGGCTAACAATAGGTGTGTTTATAGTAATTAAACTTCTAAAAAATAACAAGTACAAGAATATAGTTTTTATTGCTATTATCATTGTATATCCAATAGTTTCATTTATCCTAATCAGCGGCGGTTTTTTTGGTTTAACTCATGTAGAAACTCACCAATGGGGAGGGCTAATGTTAACTCTAGTTATTGCCTCTGTTGGCATTATAGTTTCGTTTCCAATAGGTATTTTTTTAGCACTAGGCAGACAATCTAATCTAAAAATAATTAACTTTTTTTCAACTATATTTATCGAATTTATTCGTGCCGTGCCTCTGATTACTATTCTATTTATGGCTTCATTTGTATTGCCTTTATTTTTCACTGAAAGTATGGATTTTGATAAATTATTAAGAGCACTTATAGGAATTGCACTATTTCAGGCTGCGTACTTTGCTGAGGTTATTCGTGGCGGTTTACAAGCTATACCAAAAGGGCAATATGAGGCCGCTGATGCAATAGGCCTTAATTATGTGCAAAAGAATGCATTAATAATACTGCCACAAGCATTAAAAATTTCAATACCCAATCTAGTAGGATCTTCAATTTCTCTATTCAAGGACACCACATTAGTTCTTATCATTGGTCTAATGGACATGCTTGCTATGGTAAATATGACGAGTAATGATCCATACTGGCTAGGTAGAGAAACAGAAGGATTCATTTTCGTAACAATGGTAATGTGGATAATATTGTACTCAATGTCTCGTTATTCTAAAAAACTTGAACAACGTTTTAATACTGAGCACACTAATTAATATAAAGGTTTATTTATGAACATAACAACTAATAGTAAAAGCATCATAGAAATTAATGAGCTAAATAAATGGTATGGTGATTTTCAAGCACTAAACAATATTAATCTAAACATAAAAGAGGGCGAAATTATAGTTGTTTGTGGCCCCTCAGGAAGTGGCAAATCAACACTAATCCGATGTGTAAACTTCCTTGAAAAATTTCAAGAGGGTGAAATTATTGTTGATGGAACGCAATTAACAGATGACGCCAATAAAATACGGCAGGTAAGATCTGAAGTATCTATGGTATTTCAGCATTTTAATTTATTCCCACACTTAACAATTTTAGATAATTTAACTTTAGCTCCTATTTGGGTTCATGACGAAACTAAAGCACAATCCAAAGAAAAAGCACTGAAACTACTGGAAAGAGTAGGGATAAGGGACCAAGCTGAAAAGTACCCAAATCAACTAAGTGGCGGTCAGCAACAACGTGTAGCTATAGCAAGAGCTTTATGCACTAATCCAAAAATTATGTTATTTGATGAGCCAACCTCAGCATTAGATCCAGAAATGATTTCTGAAGTGCTAGATGTAATGATAGAGTTAGCTAAAGAAGGTATAACAATGATCTGTGTCACACATGAGATGGGCTTTGCCAGGAAGGTGGCTGACCGTATTATTTTTATGGACTATGGACAGATCATTGAAGAGAATGATCCAGAAAACTTCTTTAGCAACCCAGAATCAGACAGACTACGTCTATTTTTAGATCAAATATTGACTAAATAACAAGCAAAATATACTTAAATTAGCAATTTTGTGTCGCTATATTTTGCGATAAAGGCATTATTTTGATAAACTTAAATCTAAATATTCAATATAAAAAACCATAATGGTCTTTTTTAAAAAAAATAAAAAACTAGCTAAACTTCCAAATGAGCAAGATTGGAGTAAGGATATTAAGCGCAATAAAGCCTTAGGAATTAATGCAGTACAGCAGGGATTTGATTTCGACGAAAACACTGTATTAATAGGTGATAAAGCTACATCGGGGACTAAGTACGGACTAAGCTTGATTCAAGAAAAAATAAGTGAGGATCATTTAAAGATTTTACTAAATTGCAAAGAAGAAAGTACAGCTGAGGAATTGATTAGAATCCTTGAAAGGACAAATAAAACTAAATTTAAAAATGATATTTTAAATCCTCTTATAGGATTCGGGTTTTTAGAAAGAACAATACCTGAAAAACCAAAAAGCCCAAATCAGAAATATAGATTAACCGGCCTATTTATTAAAAAACGAGGTACTAATTTAGATAATTATTAGTAAAACTCTCAAATTAATGATTTTAGGGACTTTTATTAATTAGGCATTACTGAGTTTAGGTTGATCTTTAATCGTCGCTTAAATCTAATAATATATTTTATCTTGTAAGTCTTTGTTTTTTAAGTAAATTTTTGATTTTTTCGTTATTTTAGCTATTTTTTTTCTGTTTTTGCTTATACTGTTGTATATTTATTTGATCTTATTTCTTTTATGAAAAAAATTATTTTTACTTTATTTTTATTATTTTTGTCAAATCATGTTTTTGCATTAACTTTTGTTGATGGTAAAGAAGTCAAACCAGAAATTGAAAAAATTAATAAACTTGAAAGGACATTAAAAGCTGTTTTATTTGAATTGGAAGCAGCAAAATTGAGCAATTCAGAACTCTCCTCCAACAATAAAAGCCTTTCTCAAGAAATTATTGTACTCAATAAAGATATTGCTGACCTTGCGGATAATATTCAAAACACTTCTACTGCCATCAACAATACTAATACCAAATATAGCGCTTTATTTCAGAAGTTTAATAAACTGAATCAAAAGCATATCAGCCTTAATGCTACAAATAATAAGCTACAGACTGACCTCAAAGAGTTAAAAACCAACAATGAAACATTAGCTCTGAGTAACGTCAATCTTAAAAACCAAACCTCTAAAGGCACTGATACAATTGATGTCGATACAAAAAAAATTGAATCTGACTTATTAAGATACAAGCAATTAAATAGCAATTTAAACAAGCAACTAACTGCCCTTCAAGCTAGTAATAATAATCAATCTTCTAATATTTCTGATTTGAAAATACAATTAAAAAAACAG
>Ga0066851_10000888_pt1 | contig 14921 bp, 28 predicted proteins | sample ETNtaG_7_FD_65493 | JGI IMG/M metagenome (GOLD analysis project Ga0066851, IMG submission 65493) | Marine microbial and viral communities from oxygen minimum zone, Eastern Pacific Ocean - ETNP201406SV65 | ecosystem: Environmental > Aquatic > Marine > Oceanic | place: Pacific Ocean: Eastern... | reverse complement strand
AGCTGTAGGGCAAGTTAAACGTGGTGTGGCGGTGGACACAAGTCCCCATGGTGTAGATAGGTGGGGAAATAGGAAGGGATAGTTATGAAAAGTGAATGGTTTAAAGATAACTGGGAAATATGGGTCATTCCCGTGGTGCTTATGAGCTTCTTACTTTTTATTCAAACTTTGCACACGTATCAGCATCAATATGGAAATGCTCATGGAAAATGTGATAAACCCAACAGATATTAAACTTGACGAAACTTAGCATATGATATATAATATGTTATGTTTCTTAATAAAACTATAATGACTGTTACAACTGACGAGAAAGGACGCAACAACATGTGGGCAAAAGAGCCAACCATGTATATTTCCGATTCAGATGCTGCCACAGCAGCTCTTGAGACTCATGCTGATAGGGCAGAGAAAGCTAATGGCCGTTGGGCAATGTTAGGTTTCTGGGCTGCTGTAGGTGCTTATGCTTTTACTGGTCAGATTATTCCTGGCGTATTTTGATGAGTGATACAGAGACCATTATAATGACTTTTGTATATCCATTTATACCTGTATTGTTATTCTTATTGGTTAATGAATTGCTCCGTAATGATGGTGATGATGATGGTCCTGGGGGTGGGACACTTGTCCCAGTGCCCAATCCAGATTGACAAACCTCTCATCATACTCTAATATATGCTTAAGGTTATCTTAAGTATTATGTGTATAAATATGACTACTAAATCAAATGTTAATAGAACTCTTATGAAACGAAGTTTATTAAGTATTGGGGCTGCTATTGCTCTTGTTAGTACAACAACAGCTTTAGCGGCACCAATCAGAAGAAATTTAGATGACGTTCTGAATCAAGTTTCAAATATGAAACAATCAGAAATTAAAACTGAAGAATTAGTAACAGAAGAAGTTATTGCACAAGAAAAAGTATGGAAGTGTACTGGATGTACCCCATCTGAAAAATTTATTCTGGCAGAACTACAAAAACAAACAAACGTATCAGATAGGAATGCACTTGCAACGATTCTTGGTAACATTAAACAAGAGAGTATGTTCCATTCCAACATATGCGAAGGAGGGGCTAGAGTTCCTTACCATAATTGCTATAGCGGTGGCTATGGACTCATCCAGTGGACTACTGCGAGTCGTTATCATGGGTTAGGACACTTCTGTAAGAAGTATGGTTGTGACCCTAGCACTTTAGCAGGTCAAACTCGTTATATGATTAATGAGGTTCACTTCCAGGCACAACTTCCTTATTTTGAAAGGGTTGGTCTTACTGTAAGAGATTACATGAGACCTGCTTACAGGTGGTTAGGATGGGGTATTAAGGGTAATCGTGAGCATTATACTTACCAGTATGTTAATATGATGGTATTTGCTTGATATGACTGAAACTGATTGGAGATATCGTGATAGTTCGATGGAGCTTCGTCGGACATCACTTTCTATTTTACTATCCAAGTATGGAAGAGAATTGAATTCAGATGGTGAGCCTAAATATTCCAACCAATCAATATATGAGTGCGCTCATGATTGGGTATCCCAAGGCAATATGAATTGTGATGGGATTGTAAAATGTTATGAGAGCTATTATGCAAAAAGTAATTAATGGGATGGCAGTCGCATCCTTCGTTATCAGTCTAGGTATCATTGGTACTGCTGGTTACGTTTACACACAGAAGGATTCCATTGTTAGTGGTATCAGGGAAGCAGCAATAGCTGAAGTATCAAAAGCAATCCCCGGATTGATTTCAGGATTGATGCCTTCTATTCCTGAAGTTCCTTCAATGACTGGTGGAGCAATTCCATCTGGTGGATCAATTCCATCTACTCCTTCCACAACTGGCCCAGCACTTCCTTTCTAAAATGAAAAGGTTATTATCTATACTGGCACTCACTCTTATTAGTGGTAGTGCTGCTTTTGCTGATCCTGAAGTGAAAGGTTGGAATACTAATGATTCCATGGGGTGCATGATGTTAAGAGAATGCACCGATCATGTCAAAGAAGTTACATCAATTAAAGATATCAAAAGAGCATATCCCGATAGCGATTATAGTGTTATTGGTCCTGAGTTTAATGATATTGTTTCCTCCCTTAATGAAGTCGGAGTTAAAGTCTTTTTAGGGAATTCAAAATATTTTCCAAGAACAAATCGTGGGATATATCATACAGTAGGAAATAACTTTTTCCTGAATGCTGCATACATGAGTCGCCCACATACTCTAATGTCTGTTACTAGACATGAAGCATGGCACGCTGTACAAGATTGTATGGCTGGTACTATAGACAATAGTTTTATTGCTATTGTTAAACCAGAAGAGGAAGTTCCTTATTACTGGAAAGAGATTGCTGAAAGGACATATCCAAAATCTGCTGTTGCTTGGGAACAAGAAGCAAAGTGGGCAGGTAGTACAGAAGGTATGACTAGAGATGCATTAAAGGCATGTGCTAAAGGTAACATGTGGGAGCACCCTTTATATGACCCCACACCAATGACTGAAGAATGGTTAGTAGAAAATGGATTTATTAAATAATGCCTACTCTATATGTAATCTTCTTCATAACTATATTGATTACTGGGATGCATCTCACATGGCCACTTGATTATAAAGGTAGAGAGGGAAAAAGAAATGATTGAAACATTTTCATTTATTATTATGATATCCACTGGAGATATCTGGTTGAAAGGACTTTTGAATGAGGAGATGGTACAAGTACCAAAGGAGTCTATTGAAGAGTGTATAAATTACACAAAGGTTGACCCATATTCACCAATGAATTCACACCAAGAGATTGAAATATGGGATTGTTTTCAACATCAGATTGGAAACTATGGTAGTGTTATGAGAGAAATGTATGGATTGCAAGAAAAAATAGTAGAGTGAGTTATGATTGTTAGAAACGCATGAGATAATCTAAATAATATATACTCCTGCTCTAATTCAATGCCAGAACAGCCTCAAGAAGTAAGTAAGTCTGATGATGGTAAGGTGAAGAAGAAAGGAGTATTAGGAAAACTCAAAGATACTATGGATGATAAGGAGGAACAACTTGCAATCCTTTCGACCTTTGTGCGTCTGGGCATTCTTGTTTGGTCTGGGGGCATTCTCACTCTTGCCTATATTAAGTTACCTCCTGCTCTTGGAATACCCGAACAGAAGCTGGATCCAACATTTATTGCATCTGTTTTTACTGGCGTTTTAGCAACCTTTGGTGTTCAAGCTGCTAAAGGAAAGAGTGATTCGGCTCCAGCAGCAGCACCACCAGCTTCAGGTGGTGATGGTATTAGTAAAGATGATGTGGAAAAATTGATACAACTTGCATCACAAACAGCACCTTCTCAAACGATTAGAATTGAGCAAGGTCCAATAAAAATTATTGCTGGAGAGCCAGATATTATATCAGGAATAGAGACTAGTGAAGCATAAGTTATGGTCTCATAACACTGTCATCAAACCATCATTTTTCTATTGATTTTTTAGGTATTTTATACTATATAATGTGGATAGTTGATGTTAAATGCCATGTCTTTTTGGTATACCGTCTACGTGGGAGTAGCCTGTGCTATTGTCGCACAAATCCTGTCACCAACAGGGATATTTTTTAGTAAGGTTATAGTTTGATATGAAACATAGTTACGTTAATCCTTCTGACTCTCAAGATCTTGCTCATCTAGAAGCTCCTGATGCAGGAGTGGCAGACCCTGGATTTTATATTGATAAAGATGGTTGGAGTCAAAGACTTCCCATCAGTGATACTGAGTGTATTCTTAAGTGTCTTTATAATAACTTAGGGATGTCTGGGTTGAATAAGAAACAAATAGAACGTTTGATAAAGGAAATACAATCAGAGTCTCCACCTATTCTTGATGGTGAAGATATACTGGATATTCACAAAATTAAAGTAGTATAAGATGTTAAATCTAATAAGCCTTCACGCCACTCCTGATAGTGTTGTTTGGAGTATTGTTGTTATGGTTGCTTTGTCTGTCTTTATGGCTGGCGGTTCGATTGCATATATATTTCGTATGGCATACTATGAAGTAAGAGATGATTAGATTATTTTTACCTATCATATTATTTTTAGGTGTGTGTACTCCTTCGTTTGCTCAAGACAAATTAAATAATGAATGGACTGTTCAGAACTTGATTGATAGACTTCGTGAATATGAATCAAGAGAGAACAGAATTTCAGCTGAAGATGTTATTAATGAAGCATTAGATGAGTTGAATACGGAAAGTGATATAGAACCTAACGATTCTGTTGGGGAACTTAAAGATATTCAACACTATAAATGTTTAGAGAATGATTCTTCTTTGGATACTATTGCCGACGCATTAAACGAGTTAAACCAGGAGGGATCTGATGGGGGCAATGACACCACCAAGCAGGAATAGCTGCTACAATTTTAGAGTAGTGGAGGTTATGAAGGTAGTAGATGGGGATACCATAGACGTAAGGATTGACTTAGGATTCGGCATATTCAAGGATGAGAGAGTTAGGATAGCAGGTATTGATACTCCTGAGAAGAGAACTAGAGACCTTGAAGAAAAGGCATTGGGTATTGATGCTACCAATTATATGAAAGAAAGGTTGGAAGGAGTACTTCATGGAGATGAAGAGCTTACTATTCGCACAGAACTTAAAGGTGGTGTAGGTAAGTATGGTCGTCTACTTGGTTGGATTTATTCAACAGATGGTGATCCAGAACTTTCAATCAATGAAGAGATGATAAAATATGGTTATGCTCTTGAGTATGATGGTGGTACGAAGAATAAGGATTGGGAACCCTTGAAAGAGATTCGTAGGGAATATGGAACTTTAGTTGAATAAAAATATGAATGGAGTGTGGTATTCCACACCCCATTTTTTTATATGGGATGTTATAATTAGTAAGTCATATAAACATATATCAAATGAGTAAGGTTGTTGGGATTGATCTTGGGACTACAAATAGTTGTGTAGCCGTGATGGAAGGTGGTAAACCTAATGTTATTGCAAATGCGGAAGGATTTCGTACTACTCCTTCTGTTGTAGCATATGGTAAAAATAAGGATAAAATGGTAGGGCAGATTGCTAAACGTCAATCTGTGTTGAATCCTGATAATACTTTCTATTCTACTAAAAGGTTTGTTGGTCGTCAGGTTAATGAGGTAAGTGAAGAATCAAAAGAAGTAACTTATAAGGTTGAGAAATCTGGATCAAAACTGAAGTTGGAATGCCCAGTTCTTGATAAGCAGTTTTCACCTGAAGAAGTGGGTGCTCAAGTACTACGTAAGTTAGCTGATGATGCTAGTAAGTATCTTGGTGATACTGTTACTCAGGCAGTGATTACTGTTCCTGCATATTTTAATGACTCACAACGCCAAGCAACTAAGGATGCGGGTAAGATTGCTGGTCTTGAGGTATTGAGGATTATTAATGAACCTACTGCTGCTGCTCTTGCATATGGTCTTGATAAGAAAGAAAATGAAAGAATTCTTGTCTTTGATTTGGGTGGTGGAACATTTGATGTTTCAATATTAGAAGTTGGGGAAGGTGTATTTGAAGTTCTTTCTACTTCTGGTGATACACATTTGGGTGGAGATGATTTTGATGGGGTGATTGTAGATTATTTGGCTGATACCTTTAAATCTAATGAGGGTGTTGATCTTCGTCAGGATAATCAAGCTTTCCAACGTCTTACTGAGGCAGCAGAGAAGGCTAAGATTGAACTTTCAAGTTCCGCTCAAAGTGAAATCAATCTACCATTTATTACTGCTACTTCTGATGGGCCAAAGCATCTTTGTATTACTATTACTAGGGCTAAGTTTGAAGAACTGGTTTCTGGTTTGATTGATAGGTGTGGTGTTCCTGTTGAGCAATCTCTTAAGGATGCTAAACTTTCTTCTGATGAACTTGATGAAGTTGTATTGGTAGGTGGTTCTACTCGTATGCCTGCAGTACAAAATCTTGTAAAGCGTATTACTGGTAAAGAACCTAATCAGACAGTAAATCCTGATGAGGTAGTTGCTGTAGGAGCTGCTATTCAAGGTGGAGTACTTTCTGGTGAAGTAAAAGATATTTTATTACTAGATGTTACTCCATTGTCTTTGGGTGTAGAAACTCTTGGTGGAGTAGTAACTAAAATGATTTCTAGGAATACTACTGTTCCTACTGAGAAAACTGAAACTTATTCCACTGCTGTTGATGGTCAAACTACTGTAGAGATTCATATCTTGCAGGGTGAGCGTGAGATGGTTGCTGATAATAAGAGTCTTGGAACTTTCCGTCTTGATGGTATTCCTCCTGCACCTAGAGGAACGCCTCAGGTTGCAGTGACTTTTGATATTGATGCTAATGGTATTCTTAGTGTTACAGCAAGGGATAATGGTAGTGGAAAGGAACAAAGCATAACTATTAGTGGGGCATCAACATTATCTGATAGTGAAGTGGAGAAAATGGTTAATGATGCAGAGGTTAATGCATCAGCAGATAAGGAAAAGCGTGAGCAGATTGATCTTAAGAATCAATCAGAGTCCCTTGTTTATCAAGTTGATAGGCAGATTGAAGAGATTGGTGATAAAGTTGATGCCGATGCTAAAACAAAGGTAGAAACTAAACGTGATGAACTTAAATCTGCAGTTGAAGGTGATGATTTTGAAGTAGTAAAGACTTTAATTACTGAACTTCAACAAGAACTTTATTCTTTAGGTTCTTCTATTCATCAACAAAAAGAGGATGAACCTGTTGAGGCCAAAGAAGAAGAAGATGTTATTGATGCAGAATTTGTAGAAGCAAAATAGCAATGATTAATAATGATTGAGTTAAAACAGATTCCTAACATTGATAATGCTATTATTATTGTTAGGAATTTGGATGTTCCACAAATACATAATGTTATAACTGAACCTCCCAGAGTGTTACCACCTTTACAGCCGGTAACTATGGGAGGTGCTATTGGTGTTCCTATTGTAGATATGCCGGGATGTGTAGAAACTCATGAATCAAACAACGGAAACAAAAACCTTTCTAAGGATGACGAGAACGGTGTGGTTACGCATTGTGACGCTGGCGTTCCCAGTTATAATACTATTAATTATCAACCGGAACAATTAACATATACAAAAGATGCTCCAGTAGATACAAGAACAAAACCAAAACCTCCAGAGTCACCACCATTACCTGAAGCACCAGAAATACCAGAAACACCAGTACCAAAAGAAGATTGTCCTGCTGCGGATATCTTATCAGAAAATCCTCCAGGTACTGTTGTAGAAGCTAAGACTGCTGGTGGTGGTAAGAGAGAAATAACAGGTTATGAATGGCAGGGTAATCCTAAGGTGTGTGTTACCTTGTATAGGGAGGTTGGTATAGTAGAGCAAGTAAGGATGGCTATACCTACTGCTGGTGCTGTTACTACTACCGGAGGGATTGCTGTTGTGGCAACGACATCTGCCCTATTGGCAAAACCCCTGGCGGATTTACTTTTGAAGGTGGTGAAGCCTGTGACGAAGAAGGTTGTAAAGAAGATTTCTGCGATACGCGGGAAGAAAGTGAAGGTTGAATCACGTCGGGAGAGGATACTTGCCCAGCGGGATCGGAACTTGGCACTGCTGACTTTGAAGAAGGTGTTGAAGAAATAGCGTGTGTATGTGGATGTTTATGTCCAGGTGGATTATTAACTACTACATCAGCACATATCTTATAGTAAGGAGACTTGGGATGGAATTGTATTCCTTGTTGCATAAGGGTTCCACAATTCTTAAGTCTTGCTATCTCAAAGTCTAATCTTTTGTTTGCTACTATCTGAGCATTTAATTCTGTCTGTACTCTAGCTGCTTCCTTACATTGGTCTTGTAAGTTACCATCTAATGGCCAAGATAAAGTAGCAGATAATCCTATGCTTGTATTGTAAGTATCTTTTTGTCCTGTTCTAACTGGTTTCTCAAAAAGAATACTTCCTGGATTATCTGGAGCTCCATCTTCATCAAGGTCTCTTACATCATATATTGGATCAAAGTACATACTTTCGTATGGTATCTGCCAACTATTAGACCTAGTTGCATATGGTGTAAGGTTTAAAGTAGGACCTTGGCATTGTATCCCCCCACCATATGTATTTGTGATATACGGCCCTTGCAAGACTTGGATGGCTTGGTTAGTGACACTCCCTGAACTGTTAGCGATAGGGCTTGCAGTAGCACTAACCCCGCCAATAGTTTCAGCAACAACTTGGCCTGTGTATAATTCATTTAATAGGATTATTGAGAGAAAATACTTGTTGTATCTGTTATTGAAGTAACTTCGCTTGTTCTTTGGATGATTGTTTGATTTGACATCCCTGGACCCAAATAGGTTTCTGTAAACTGAAAAGCATCTCCTGGAGTTTTTATTGAAAACTCTGGTCTGTTGTTCAGATCTAGACCTCTCCATGTTGTAGTCACTCCATTGTTACTTATATTTTCAGCAGATGTGGCTCCTGGTGAAAGATTACCTATGTTCTTTACACCAGTACCTGTTACTGTGTACTGCCACCCTGTATTATAATCAATTGAATTGATTGTTTCTGTTACTGTGCTAGTAGTTTCAGTATGACTTGTCATAGAACCTTGAGTAAAATTAGGTACTACTGGAACTGCTAAGGCAGCTGTAGGAAATAACCCTACAACTAGGACAATAACTGATGTTATCCTCCCTAACATTTGCTACTCCATCATCTAATAGTAAGTTCACTTACAAATTGACCAGTAGCACTAGTTCCTGCACCACCAGCAGTTAGAGTTGTAATCCCACCACTGGTAATAGTTCCTGCTAATGTACCTGCTACACCACCAGATTGTGTAGTTGTTATACCGAAAGCAGGCATGTCTGCTACAATACCTCCAGTAACATCAACACCAGTTCCAATAACATTAACACCATCACCTTGAGTATAAGATTCACTGAAACTGAATGCAGATCCAGCTGTATTAACATCAAATGAACCTTGTGTTTGTAAGGCAGCTGCCGTAGCACTTCCTTTTGTCAAACCTCCAAAGGTTCCACTGTTAGCTGTATCAACTTTGATGTTGGTTCCACTAACACTATATGTTGACCCTATTCTGGTTGCTACCGTAGCAGATCCATCAACCTGGAGTTGAGTGCTTGTAGTTAATCTATGAATCAAATCTGCTTGTACAGGAGTAGCCACTGCCAATAGCATAATCAAAGGTAAAAACCTTTTCATATTTGGTTCTCCGCGCAAAAGTATCTAGGTATATTTAGCAGATATACCTATTCGACTTCGCAACACAGCTTGACAAACCCCTCAACCTATGTTAAGATAAATAAATCGACACTTAACAAAGTGTAATATTGCTGGCGCCACCGGGACTAGCCAGGTTAATCCGTCCCTTATACCTGGCTGGGGAGTCAGGGCATCTTAACTACCAATCGTCCCCACGATTGATACTTAACCTGTTTTAATACTATGGCTACACTTTCACGTACCCAACAGGGATCCTCATGGGATCAGTTCTGTTCTTGGGTTACTAACACTGACAATCGACTCTATGTTGGTTGGTTTGGTGTTCTTATGGTTCCTTGCCTTCTGGCAGCAGCCATCTGTTTTATCATCGCTTTTATCGCAGCTCCGCCTGTTGATATTGATGGTATCCGCGAACCAGTTGCTGGTTCACTTCTTTATGGTAACAATATCATTTCTGGTGCTGTTGTTCCATCATCCAATGCTATTGGTCTACATTTCTATCCCATTTATGAAGCAGCATCTCTAGATGAATGGCTTTATAATGGTGGTCCTTATCAGTTGGTTGTATTCCACTTCCTTATTGGTATCTGTGCTTATATGGGCAGACAGTGGGAACTTTCATACCGTTTGGGTATGCGTCCTTGGATCTGTGTTGCATATTCTGCACCAGTATCTGCTGCTTTTGCAGTCTTCCTTGTTTATCCTTTTGGTCAAGGTTCATTTAGTGATGGAATGCCTCTTGGTATTTCAGGCACCTTTAACTTCATAAACTAAACCAATGTGTAGTATAAATCGGGTGAACTGCTGGAAACCTAAATCGTATTGATTAACCTTTAACTTTATGTTATTATAAATAATATTAGATACATAAAGTTAAATGTCTAAAAGACTTACTATTGACGACTTAAAAAGTATTGCTGAAAATAGAAATCATACTATTGTTTCTATGGAAGGTTATACGGGAGTTAAAAGTAAAGTCCAGTTCTTCTGTAATACTTGTAATAATCATTTTGATACAAGTATTGCTTCTTATAAAAACGCAAAGAAAACTGGTTGTCCTCATTGCAGGAAATCCACTATCTCCAAAACTCAAAAAGGAAAGGATGTTAGTGATGAAACCAGAAAACTTCTATCTCTAAAGGCACAAGGTCGCAAAGGTTCTCTTAAAGGTAGGTTTGGTAAAAACCATCCTGCATATAAAGGAACTCCAAATAGAGATTTTAATAACCCCTCAACAGATTATTATATTTGGAGAGAGGCAGTAAAAACTAGGTTTAATAGAACCTGTGTTGTTACTGGTAAAAAATCTAACCTTGTTACTCATCATTTAGATGGTTGGAATGCATATCCTCAAAGAAGATATGACATTACAAACGGCGTTCTTATTCATAAAGAAGTTCATAAACTATTCCACGACCTTTATGGTTATGGTAATAATACAGAAGAACAGTTTAATCTCTTTCTCAAAGAGCAATACGACACGGCAATCAGCATCCAAGTCCTAGATACATCTAGGAAAGGTTCAGAGACTACCTGAGGAGTTCAGTCTCCTTAATAACAGGTTTAAGCTCCCGACAATCTAATAAAATAGATTGATGATATAGTCCAATCCCTATGGAAACATAGGTTTCCGTTCTGCCTAATAGGTTGGTTTTCCAGGCAGAACACAATATCCTAATGCATCCATTCCATATGGCTGGTGTTGCAGGTATGTTTGGTGGTTCACTATTCTCTGCTATGCATGGTTCACTTGTTACCAGTTCTCTTATTCGTGAGACAACTGAAACTGAGTCTCAGAACTATGGATATAAGTTTGGACAAGAGGAAGAGACATACAACATCGTTGCCGCTCATGGTTACTTTGGTCGTCTAATCTTCCAATATGCTTCATTCAATAACAGTCGTTCACTACACTTCTTCTTGGCTGCATGGCCAGTTGTTTGTATCTGGTTGACTTCCGTTGGTATCATGACTATGACATTCAACCTGAATGGTTTCAACTTTAACCAGTCTATTACTGATAGTAATGGTAGGGTTATTAACACTTGGGCAGACATTCTAACCAGAGCTAATCTGGGATTAGAAGTGCTTCACGAAAGAAACGCACACAACTTCCCACTAGACTTAGCAGTAACAGAGTCACAACCTGTGGCTATGACTGCTCCAAGTATTGGATAAGTTTGTTTAGAGTTTCTACACTATCATTTAATAGTCCGAGCGATGTATTGCAGTTATTGCATAACACGCCTCGGACTTTTCCAGTTTTATGGTCATGGTCTATACAACGTTTAGTCATGGGGGTGTTACAAACTTCACACAACCCTTGACTTCTATTGATAAGTGTGTTATAATCTTCTTCTGATAACTTAAACTTTCGTCTAGCATATTCATGGGGTTTATAATATTGTTTCCTTATAACCCGCTCACAATCTTTACATTTACTTTGGAGAGCTTTTTCACCATTCCCGTAAGTCCTAAGGCCAAACTTGGTGGTGGGTAAATCTCTACTACACTTGTTGCAATACTTTATTTCCATACTATATCTTCCATACCTACTATGTATTATAACACACTTTTTAACTTCCTACTATGGCTTCATAAGAAGCATATAGAGTGGCACTTAGACTAGTTGCACAAGGAGGGTTGACACCCTCCTTTCTTTATGGTATATTATATTTGTAATCCCCTGTAGCTCAATGGTAGAGTACGAAACTGTTAATTTTGGTGTTGCTGGTTCGAGTCCAGCCGGGGGAGTTTATAGAGGGTCACTTGGACTAGTGGCACAAGGGGGGTTGTCAGACCCCCCATTTTTATTGTATAATAAGACCATACGAAACAAGACTATGACTGAGACTATAGACAAAGGCAACGACAACTGGAAAGTGATGAATGATCTTGACGATGCATTCAGCCAAATTGGCCACCTTGAATTTCTTATAGATGAACTGCAACGAGCAGTAAATAAAAATGATCGTGCTTCAGTCATTGATCTTACTGCAGCTCTGACTGCTTTTATGCCCGTTTACACAGCTCAATACGATAGAGCACAGACTATTGCATGGACCCAAGTAGTTGGGCAACCTGAAATACTTAACTAACTTAATAAACCAATGACTATAGACAAAGGCAACGACACCTGGAAGGTGATGAATGATCTTAACGATGCATTCAGCCATATTGGCGACATTGAATTCCTTGTAGATGAACTAGAGAAAGCAATAGATAAAAATGATTGGACTGCAGTCGTTGACATCACTGCCGCTTTGACTGCATACCTGCCCGTCTTCACAGCTCAATACGATAGAGCCCAAGCTATTGCATGGAGTGCTGTTGTTCCACAAGATAAGAAAACGTGTGAGGGTTTTCTTGATATAGAAAAACCAGTTGATTGGCCTGGACCGGAGGTATAAATTAATGGCTATTTTTAAAGCTACGGTTTTCATTAGATTGAGACCTCAGGTAGATGATTCTCCAGGCAATGCTGTTAGAGATGCTTGTAAGAGAATGTCTGAATTGTATGTCAATAAGTTGAGGATTGGTAAGGTAATTGATGTATGGATGGAAGCACCTGATAAAGAATATGCTATGAAAGAATTAAATCATCTTTCTGATAAGTTTCTTGCTAATACTGTCATGGAAGATTGGAGTTATGATATAGAAGAGTTGGATGCTTTACCTGAGGGGGTTCATCCAAGTGTTAAATAACTGTGTATTTTTTGGGTTTACGAAATGATTTCTTTAGTAACAATGGCAGCTATGATTGGTCTTGCTATAGGCGGTGCAGCTTACCTTACTCTTAAAGATAAATAATTAAAAAATTGTCAGATATGAAAACCTTTAAACAGTTTATGCAGGAAACTTCCCTTAATAGGGTTAAGTCAAAGTCCGATAAAGGTGGTATGGCCATCATGTCTGCTCAGAGGGGTGATAAATCCAAGAAGGAGAATAAAGCCCGCTCCAAACAGTTAGAGAAGGATATTAAAGGGTCTGGTCTTCCAGGCCCAACAAAAGTATCAGGAAGATATACGGAAAATCCTGGCACACCACAAGAAAAAAAGGTTGGGGAGAAATCTCATGTAGTTTCTTCAGGTAAAAAAGGTAAGAAGGCATTTAAAAAGGCCATTACCAAGTTAGGTAAGAAGTATGACCAAGACTCTGTTTTGATTCAGAAAAAACCCAAAGGTTCTGCCTCCTTAACAGGAACTTCAAAGAGTTCTTGGCCAGGTGAAGGTAAGAATGTTAAAGTGGGTAAGATGAAGCCAGGTCGCACTGGTGAGTTTGACACTAAAGTAAAGAAGAAAACTTTTACTTATGAATAGTAGAAAGAAAAAGCAACAGCAAAACGCTACAAAAAAACTGAATAAGAAGGAAGAATATGTGAGTGATGTTCGACCTTGGGATCCAGATTGGCAACCCAAATCATTATCTCAGGCATGGATTAAAGATGCATATCAAAAGCAGTTTGGACCTGTGGTGGGCAAAAATAGACATGAACAGTGAAAGGATGTTGAAAAACATGACTAGGACTGTCTATGAATTGGACCAGGGACTAGATTTTTTAATGAAGAGTGATGTTTTTAGACCTACTCCAAGAGATCTTACTAAACATCAGAGGATTGATAGGCTTAGAAATACTGTGCGTTTATTTGAAGATCAACTAAATGAGTATGAAAAATCAATTCCTAAATAAATAAATTGTTTTTTATTATGTACAGGAATTGGAAAACATCTATTAAACAGGGGTATTATTATCGTATGGTAGAACCATTAACAGATTTGCGTCAACAGAAAAAAACTGCTGAGGCAATGGGGAATTATACTACTGTTAGAATTCTTCAACAACAGATTGAGACTATCGAACGTAATCTTGATACTGAAAGAGAGATTAAACTTGAGGATAGATGGGCCTGGACAGTACAGGGTAAGAAAGAAAGAGAGAGTAAGATGGACACTCAAGGTATGTGATTAATTATTATGACTGAACTTGTTAATGGAAAAGTAAAGACTGTTTACAGTATTGATTCTGAACCTGAAAAGGTACTTATTAAATTTGAAGATAAGGTAACTGCATGGAATGGCCAGAGGGTAGAGTATCCTAGAGATAAGGGTGCTACTTGTTGTCTAATCTCAGCATTATTGTTTGATGTATTAGAGAAACATAATATTCGCACTCATTATCTTGAGTTACCATCACTCAATACAATGTTATGTAAGAAACTAACTATTGTTCCTGTAGAAGTTATCTGTAGAAACTTTGCTGCAGGATCTATTGTTAAGAATACAGATGGATTAACAGAAGGAACACCTATTAGACCATCTATCATTGAGTTTTTTCTTAAGAATGATGATAAAGGAGACCCTCTTCTTACATCAGACCGTGTAAGATTGATGGGACATAATCCAGACCCTCTTGCAGAAAGAGCAAAGGAGATTAATGATGTACTCCAATCACTATTCACACTCATTGGGATGGACCTTATTGACTTTAAGTTAGAGTTCGGGTATGATGCTCATGGTGATCTTTATCTTGCTGATGAACTCAGTCCAGATAATATGAGACTATGGAAGAAGGGAACTCAGGAAAGGTTTGATAAAGATCTTTTCAGAAAGGATGAAGGTGATATAGTAGAAGCTTACAAACATATTTTAACTAAACTTAGACCATTTGCTGAATAATTATGAAGATTTTTCTAG
>Ga0066851_10000862_pt1 | contig 15138 bp, 27 predicted proteins | sample ETNtaG_7_FD_65493 | JGI IMG/M metagenome (GOLD analysis project Ga0066851, IMG submission 65493) | Marine microbial and viral communities from oxygen minimum zone, Eastern Pacific Ocean - ETNP201406SV65 | ecosystem: Environmental > Aquatic > Marine > Oceanic | place: Pacific Ocean: Eastern... | reverse complement strand
CTGAAGACTGGGCCGTGATGGATGTAGAGTTACATGGAAAACGACGCTATCGTAAAAACAAGAGAGAGCAGGAGCGTTTAGATATCGATAATCTTCTCGCAAGAGCAGACCAGTGGGCAATGGATGCTAGTGGCGATTATGGAGCCGATAACCCAGAAGTAGATATGCAAGACGTAGCCTGGGATCTCGCTGCTAGCGCTCAATATGAATTTAGAGAAGACGAATGGGACGAGCTTGTTTGGCACTTTGATAATAGCGAAGATGAACTTATAACTTATATTGCAGATAGGATTGCTGGATAAAATGAGGATTACTAAAAGACAACTTAGAAGAATTATTCGTGAAGCTATCGGCGATCAGCTTCCATATAGAGGTGGCCAACCATGGCAGGATCCAGACATGCCAGTGGGCCGAGGCGCAGAGGTGTACGATGATCCTGATCCTTTAGATCGAGAACTGACAAACAAAGAAATGGACGATGCTGGTTATTTCGAAGAGGAGAGCTGGCCTTTAAGATTTGGTTACACAGACAAGACTGGTGAAGAAGTCGAGTTCATAGCCAACAATAGCGACGATGCAGATGAATTTTTTGCAATGCTGTTTAAAGAATACGGAAGGGACTACCCTTACTCGGTAAACTAAAATGAAAATCACAAAGCGACAACTTAGAAGAATCATTAGAGAATCTATCAATGAGTATAGTAGCGGAGGAGGTTCTTCTACCGGTGGCCACTCTCCAGACGAATCTTTTTACGATTTTGCTGCCGACACGGCTGCCGAAGCTGCAAGAATTGCAAATACAGTTGATGGACCAAAGGGCCGGGCAGCTAAAAAACTCTTCACTGACATGATGAAAGAAAGAGTGGCTGAAGAAAGGGCGTATGGTGTTGATTCAAAAAAGATGCGAAAGATTATAAATGACACTTGGAAACAAATCTATCGCTAGGATGGGATAAAATGAAAATAACTAAAAGACAACTAAGAAGAATTATTAGTGAAGCTGTTGAAGGACCAATGTCATGGTCAGAGCATTATGTTGCTCCCACTGTACCCGACGAAGTGTATAGTCGAATTCAAGATATTACCCGTTCAGATCGTCAAGATCACTTATTCGATCTTGTTGATGCTTTGGAGGACGGAGATCCTGATATCTCTTTAGACATTTTATTAAAAAATCTGAAAGATGCCGAGCATGAACAAACAGTACCAGAAGACGAGTTGGACTACACTGCTGGTCGACCATGGGAGCATAACTAAAATGAAAATCACAAGAAGACAACTTAGAAGAATTATTAGAGAAGCTAGAGACAGTTATGGTAGATTAGACACTCATAATATGTCGGCGAACCGGGCGGCAGAACTTATGGCAGTCTTACAAGAGTTTGGGTACTCTCTCTTTGTGGGCCCATTCGTAGATTCAAATACCTATGCGCTCAACGATGCTCTAGCCGCGTACCCAGGAGAGTTTACTGAAGACGAGCTTTTGACAGCGATTCAAGTTTCACAAGGCCGCGGCGCATAATGAAAATCACGAAAAGACAGCTTAGACGCATTATTAGATCGGAATCGCTGTAGTGAGGCTAGTGTTTGTTAAAAAATAATCTTGTAAAATTGGACATTTTTGATTAAGTTTAATTTGCTAGGAGGTAATAGCAAATGAACGGAAATCGTCACAATCGAAACCACAAGACAAATATGGAACGAATCTATGATTGCATGGCTGCATCAGCTAAGATCGTGGGAGCCAATCTTCGAAAGGATCCACTAACTGCTCGCATTGAGGATACTCACCGAGTTTCTTGGCGAGTGGGACATGATCTTCCACCGCTGCAAGAGTTTGATTTTGAACGCTATGAGAGTGATAAAATTAGTGTCTGGGTAGACACTCACACTCGCAAGACGTCAGGTACACCGCTTTCTAAATGGAGCTCAGCAGAAAAAGATACTATTCGAAAGTTCCTTGAAGCTATCGATGACGTAGGAACTCTTGCATATTAAATCTTGAACACTTATTAACAAAAGGTTAATATTAATCTGTTGCAAAGTGCAACAATTGCTTAACATTATTAGGAGAAAAAAGCATGCCATATTCTAACTCAAAGTCCACGAAGCGTTTTAGCTTCGGTATCAGTCGTAACCCTACCGCCAAGAAGGCAGGATCGAACATTGTAACCATCGCCACTAACCCAAGTGCTGGCGATCAGTACAGCTATTCCACTGTTGGTCTTACCATGACCGTCAAGGAAGCTCGCGCTCTTCAAGGTTTCTTGAACTCAGAGCTTGAGCTCAGCGAAGATACAGGTAGCGTCGAAGTCTGATAGATTTTAGATAGATAAAGAAGGCAGGCTGGAAACAGCCTGTCTTTTTTTGTTTAAATTGTTGATTTTGTAAAAAAAGGGTTGAGATGTAGTATAATAGTACTATAAGGAAAAGGCAAACACCTCAACTAAGGAACAATTCATGCCACGCAAATCAGCAGCACTTAGACTCTCCCAAGCAACTCAGCTCTTCAGCGATTTCACTGAAGCTGGGCTGGCTGAGTCTTATCAAGGCAAATTTATCAATGATGCGGCTACTCGCCTCGGCCGTGGCCGTGGCCTGAGCAAGAAGCAGCGTGATTGGCTGGATAGCCTGATTGAAGAGGGCGTCCCGTCACCAAAGAATCCAGAGCAAGTTGCTCGGCTTGAAGCTGCAGCGGCTGTGGTTGGCATGGAAGGAAAGGCTTCCATCCTCCTCGACTTCGCCAACAAGTATCGCAATGGCTGGAAGCTTAGCGAAAAGCAGGTTGGGTTCATGAATAAGCTCCTGGCAGATTCTGATGCCATGGCAGTTTCTGGCCCTTATACTCCAGACGCTGAAACCATTGAAGCTCTTCGGCTTTGCATTGAGCTGTCAAAGGCTCGAAACAGCATGTACTGGTCTACTCACGCTGGCACGCACAGTGCTCTTTCTAGAGCGGCAGAGTGGATTACGTGGAATGAATCCACGCAGCCTGAACGCGGACCCCGCCCAAATCTCGATGAGTGGTGTACTGCAAAACTCCTCAAATCTTTCCGTAGTAAGCTTGCTGAGCTCTCTGAGCCACGGTTCACTCCAGGCGAGATGCGCTGGCTCTGGCAGGACGGAGACTACAAGGTTGCCATCGTCTCTTCTGGCCCGCACATCAATGACCGTGGAGTGATTGTTTATGACGCGCTAGTAGATGGGAAGCTGGTTAGGACTTCTAGTTTGACTAAGGCTCGTCGCCGTTGAAAAGCATTACATTTTCTACCCCAGTGTGATATATAGTACTTTGAGGGGAGAATAAGGTGAAATCTTATATTGCTTTTGGTGCTACTACCTTTATAGGAGTGGCTGCATGCATTTTATATTCTATAAATTCAGATACTAGCCCTGAGATTTTTTTGTCTGAGTGTTTCGCCCAAGATGTTGTTTACGAAGATAGAAGTTTTAATTCAATTTACTTAGCACCTCTACTTACTGTTGATGGTAAAGAGGTAATAATTTTTGAAGAGATCGAAATAAAGGGAAACACAAATGAGCCGAATGAGAATAGCAGACGTTAATGAAAAAGCAGAGAGCAATCTAGCTTTGATCGACAGAAATGCTGAAATAATCAACTGCAGTGCAGAACACTTAAGAGGTTTTGAAGAACGGCAAAAATTCACGAATAAGCTAATTGCTGCGGCAGTTGTTGTTTGTTTTCTTTTGCATCTCGTGCTCTAGTGTATGAAATCGGAACCAGAGTTAAGTGGTATGACTATTATGCCGAGGGCGACATCGTCCGCGACGCTGGATTCGGTTTAATAGTAAATTTTAAAGAATACCCACTTTCGGTAACTGGTGTTGCTGATTATTTCGTTATATACGAAGTGCTTAAGGACGGCGGTTGCTTGGATACTTTTGAGCATTTTCAGCTACAAGCAACTACGTCTTGTACATAAGTTCTTAAAAATATAAAATTGTACATAGGAGGTAACTATGCCAAGTGTACTATCGAGCTAAAGAGCTGGCCATTAGCAACGGCCGCACTTATCATCTAGCCGCTATTTTGCGTCGAAACGGCAAAGTTGTCCGGATTGGCGAAAATACTAGCAAGACTCATCCTAGATTTAGGAGGCAATATCCTGACGGGACGTGGGCTTCTCATATGCATGCAGAAATGAATGTTTTGCGTTTTGCCCAGCCGGGAGATGAAATAGAAGTTATTAGATTCAAAAAATGTGACCATGTATTTACGATGGCTAAGCCTTGTCTACTTTGCGAGCAAGAGCTTAGAAAAGCTGGAATCAAAAAAGTTAGATATACTAATTGGGATGGCGACTGGGAAGAGATGAGTCTATGAGCATTAAGAAGGGAGATTTAGTTTTATTTAGAGAAGAACTTCTTCACGAAGTTCATAGCTCTATTCCAACTACAAAGATAATGGTAGTTTTGAAAGGCCCTTATGAAGGGTTAGATCACGTAGAGAAAACTAGATCTTCTCTTGCAGTGGTAGTAGATTTGTTAGTAGAGGGGGATTTTCTAAAAGGCGTGCCAACTAAATTCTTAAAAAGAACCCAAGAAGTGCGAAAAGGAATTCCTCCCGATGAAATTCAAAGAGGCTGAAAATTGAAAGATTATTATGAAATCTTAGGCGTGACTGAAGGCGCCGAAGAGAAAGAGATCAAGGCTGCTTATCGTAAACTAGCCATGAAATATCATCCAGATAAAAACCCTGGAAACACTAAAGCTGAAACTAAGTTTAAAGAAATTTCAGAAGCTTATGGCGTGTTAGGCGACGAGGCTAAGCGCCAAGATTACGATCTCCAAAAGAATGCTCCTCCCGGGATGGGTGGATTTAGCTGGGGTCATGATTTTGGAGGTTTTGGCTTTGATTCTACTAACCCATTTGCTTCTATTTTTAACGCCTTCACCGGCGGCAATAGACGTCAAACCAGGCAAAATTCTGATTTGAGATTTAGAATTCAAATAAACTTTGATGATTCTATATCCGGCTGTGAGAAAAACATTAGCTTTAATAAAAGAGAAGCGTGCAAGGAATGTGAAGGCCTTGGCAGCACTGATATTTCTTCTACAAAAGTTTGTAATTCTTGCGAAGGAACAGGAAAAGTAAGGCATCGGCAAGGGCCTATTACGTTTGAGTCTGGATGTCCTTCGTGCGGTGGAAATGGCTGCACCCCACCCCCACCATGTAGAAGTTGCAGTGGCCGCGGCTGGAGAGAAATAACTGAATCTCTAAAGATAAAATTTCAACCTGGAGTTCTAACAGGCGACACGCTAAGGTTTAAGAAGCGAGGCGACGCAGCTATTTATGGAATATCTGCCGGTGATTTATATGTAGAGGTTTTAACAGAAAACAATAATGGAAAATTTTATAGAGATGGAGATAACATATTCATAAGTGAAAATATTACATTCGTTCAAGCAGCCCTTGGAGGAAAGATAGAAGTTGAAACGTTACACGGCAAAAAGATATTGACCATACCGCGTGGATGTAGAGACGGTTCAAAGCTAATGCTTAAAGGCATGGGAGTCAAGAGAGAGCGCAGCTGTGGAGATCAATTAGTAGAACTGAATATTCAATTTCCCACCGAGCTTACAGAAGAACAAGAGTCTTTGTTAAACAAGCTTAATGAAACAATGAAAGGTGAAAAATGACTGCTAAGCTAGCGCTAGGTTTTGCTCTTTGCTGTTTAGGACATATATTTGCATGGTTTCAGCTAAACTCTCAGTTTGCGTGGGAGTGGTGGAGAGACCGACCTATTTTCACCGTATGCTTGTATGCATTTCCTACAGGATTAAGCTTTCTTTATGGGGCTAAGCTGATAGTTGGAGAAGTAGAAGAAGTTTGGAGCGCTCGTCTTTTAGCTTTTGCAGCTTCATATTTGATTTTTCCATTTTTAACATGGTGGATTCTAAATGAAAGTCCTTTTACTACTAAGACTATGATATGTATATTTTTATCTTTTATGATAATCGCAGTTCAGTTATTTTGGAATTATCCTCGCTGATTTAATAATTAAGAATGTGACAGTGCTCGGAGTAATAGCATGCCAAAAGTTCAAATATCTGAAGCTCAACTTAGAAGTAAGATAAGAAAGATTTTATCTGAAAAGACTTGGGCAGATATCAACGCCCCCAAGGGTACTACTGTTAATCTCTATCCAAAAGATTTTGAAGATTATCAGCCAGGCGAACTAAATTTAGGAGATGAGATTTTTACTCTTATTAGTACAGCATATGCTGATGTAGAAATATCACCAGGCACTTATGGAAATATTAAAGTAAGAAAAGCTGAAGATCTCCCCGCTGGATATACGATTATGCTGGCAGCAGACATTGACGGAGATCCCCAGCCAGATTATTTTAGGGGAATGAAAATGCGCGGCGGAAAGAAAAAGCTTGGGATTGTAGGTCACGATGGATCTCCCGCGGCAATTCAAAAATATCTTGATGAAACCGCAGAGATGCTGTTAGCTGGCGGCGTTGCAGAAATGTCTGGTAAAATTGCTCATATTATGATTACTCGTCATGGAGTCCCCGCATATCAATCAAAATCTGCTGTTGAGTCTGCGCTTGGTAAAGGAGTCGATTGGGTTGGTAAACATCCAGATCCAAAATATGCAGATCGCTATGGAAAAGATTACGAAGGATGGTACTGTAGAGGAATTGGATCATGCGGCACGCCTCATATGAAAATATTATTGGGTAGCAAATAATGAAAGCTCTAAGGTCTTATATCCGCAAAATATTAGAAGAAAGCTTTCAAAGCCATTCTTTTGAGCCTATAGTCGGAGATAGTGTAGAAAATATAAACCCTGGGTGCAAGCACTTTGGTAGCCATGGCGTTGTAATCAGAGTTGAAGCTTTACCAGAAGAAGCAGGAAAAACAATTACTTATAAAGTAGCCAACCAGGGCAAATCTTTTAGCCCTGGATCAATTTTAACTAAAACTTTAGATCAATTAGCACCTTTAGGTGAATAAATAAGATATGATGGGTATATTCCATAACAACAATAAGCTTAGGAGCTTTACGGAGATAAAATGAGAATCAATAGAAATAGATTAAGAAGAATCGTAAGAGAGCAAGTTGCCGAACTAGCTATGGATCCAATGCTGGCAGCTGCAGAAGTAGTTGCTGCTCCTGCTGAGGAAGCACTAGTCGAAAGCATGGCGCCTGAGCAAGAAGTGATGGTTGAAATGGAAGTTGCTGCGCGCGGTCTTGAGCAGGTTGCTGAATCTTTACAGGTCGCAGCTAGTGCTTGCGCTGAGTGTGGTGATATTGCTAGCAATGCACCTATTCTAGAGTCAATGGCAGTTCAGGCTGCAGCACTTCAAGAAATGGTAGACGCTCAAGCTGAAGTGCTTGCCGAAAGTGTAGAGCTTCCGGTTGTAGACGCAGTAGTTGACGCTGTTTCTGCTGTCGCTCCTGTATAGAGTTATTAGCTCCTAGCTTATTGTCACTCTATACATAGAGTGCGTTTAATTTTATGAGAGACATCAATGGTGTCTCTCATTTTTTTTGTCATCAAGGGAATATTTAATTAAGAGAGTTTTACTGGAGGGCCAATGTATGGAAATTACTATATCATACGTAGTTTTGATTACCTGGACAGTGTCCCTTTTATGGTTCAATTTGAGGATAAAGCTGCAAGTAGAAAAATATAGAGATATGATGAATGAAGAAGTGTTGAAAACTTTGCAAACGCAGCATAAGATTTTAGAAATTGCTTTAAGAAATATGAAAAAAGAGTTGAAGAAAAAGAGAGACAATGAGTCAGCTAGAAATAAAAATTAATGACATTCCAGTTGTTGTAGAGCTAGCTACTGACCCGGCCGCTAGAAATCTCGGGTTAATGAATCGTTATGCTCTGCCTGAAAATAACGGGATGCTGTTCGCGTTTCCAGACTCTCAGCAAAGATCTTTCTGGATGAAAAACACTCACATACCACTTTCCATTGCTTACATTTCAGAAAGTGGCCAGATTGTAGATATTAAGAATATGACTCCACACGACCTGCAAGGAGTACCATCTTCACTTCCAGCCACTTACGCTCTAGAAATGAATCAAGGATGGTTTGATAGAAATCAAGTGAGATGCGGAGATACAGTATCTGGGATAGCTGGAATACAGTGTGAATCATTAGTGAGGAGTTATGTGAGAGAAAAGCTGCTTACTGAATCTAATCTGTTGACTGAAGCTGCGAAATCTCCGCAAGATCTTCCAGACGGTATATTCGTTCAAATCCGGCCCGATGACTGGGGCGTGCGTATTGCGTACGCGAACAAATTAAATAATGTTCTTTCTACGGAAGCTTCTATTACAGGCGTGGTCATGGTGGAGACTATTCTAGAAGATGATACAGACTTAGGTCCGTGCGGAGGAGCATGGATGATCGGATCTGCAGAGGCAGCACCAGGTTGGGGCCCTATGCTATATGATGTGGCAATGGAATATGCGACTATGAACGGCGGCGGCTTGGTTGCAGATAGAGGCTCAGTGTCACCTGCTGCTCGTAAGGTATGGGATTATTATATGAATAGCCGCGGCGACGTCACCGGTATTCAGCTGGACGATCTCAAAAACACTCTTACGCCGCAGGAATCAGACAATTGCAGCCAGAGAGTAGCTTTAGCCACATCAGCCTCAGCATTCGGTTCAGAAAAATCTGTTAAGACGGACTGGGTTAATTCTCCCTTGAGCAAGCGGTGGACAAAACCTCCAACTACCATTGAAGCATTACGCGCTGCCGGTAAATTGATATGGCAAGAGGCTGGCGATCTTCCACCGTTGGTAGACATCTCTGATGAAATGGTAATGTTAGAGTCTTTTATTAGAAGGATTATCAGAGAAAATCTCCCGCCATGGATGATTGATGCTATCAAGAGAAGGGAAGAGCAAGAAGAAAGAAGAAAAGAACAAGGTCGTCGCTTACCTCTTCATCGTCCCCCACCGCCTCCACCAGAGGTTGAGCAAGAGAGGCACCCAGACGATGACGAGAACGTCATAGATTATACTGTCAAACAAGAATTGAGGTTATATATTAAAGAGCTGATCAGTGAAAAGAGATTCAAACAGATGAACAAGCCTAAGTTTACTGATCTCCAGCACGCTCTAAGGGCTTCTTCTTTTTTAGATGCAGATCCAGAGGCTGACTTAGACGATGAAGATTGGTCTTCCGAAGCTGCTAAAGTTTTGAGAGATACTTTAAACGATTATTTTGACGATAAATTCGAAGCCGGCGAACTCAGCGCTTTAGTTAAAGTAGACATGATGGAAACAGATCCTTCAAAAGGAAAAGATGCGGTAGTAAAAGGAGCTTCATATTTCTTCGATGGTCTTCACAATATAGAAATACTATTAGCAAATATTGCAGATGGCTCTACTTTTGCAGATGTACCATCAGCTCATCAAAAAGTTTATGAAGTTATAATGCACGAACTTTTACATATGCAGCAGTTCTTGAAGTTCTCTCGCGGTAACCCGACGATGGCATCATGGAATGAATTCAAGGGATCTTATGAGAAGGCTGGCGGCAGTGCTGGGATGGGAGCTGATTATTTCTTCTTTGACGATTCAAAGGGACCATCAGAATTAGAAACGTTTTCCTTTCAAATGGCTAACGAGTTGGTTGATTCAATGGGCAAAGAAAATGCTGTAAAAGTTCTACAGCAGCAAAATCCTGATCATGAAATTATTAGAGATAATTCTGCTTCTTTTAGAGATATTGAAAGAAAATCAGACGTGGCTCGTCCAGAGTTTAGAGAAATGCTGAAACGAGCCAAGCAGTACGCTAAGAGGATGTCATGAACCTACTCCGTGAGTACATAAGAGCGCTGTTAGTTGAAAAAGACGTCCGTGCTACAGGTATGTGCTTCCCGTTCGCGCATCAAAAAGCCGTGGAATGGTTCGAGGCCCATTATGAAAAGCCGGCTGATCCAGAAGATGATGGCAAAAAGCATCCGGACCTAAACAACAAAGACAAGTTCAAGGTAGTCCATGGAACCGTGACAGACAAGTGGAAGAAACCACCAAAGCCAGTTGTACACGGATGGGTAGAGATGGGTGACCTGGTCTTCGATGATCAGACGAAGATAACCAAGCCGAACGGAGTAGACAAAGAATTCTATTACGATATGTTTCAACCGGTGCCCAGCAAAGAATTTACCGCTGAGGAGGCTATAAACAACTGTATCATGTATGGTGGCGAGGGCCCATGGGATGAGGACCTCTATACACAGCTGCAAAAACGCGATGCGTGGTTAAAAGAAGGTGTGGAATTTCGCACCCTAGATTCTCCGCTTACGTACAACCGTGCTGGAAACGTGAAGCGCATCGCACTTTGTGATACCTCTGTCAAAGAACCTAATCCACGTCGTGATGCATATTTTAACGAATACCAAGAGATGGAACGCTATGGAGCTTCGGGTAGAAGGTTGAAGAAACCGAGAAAAGGAAAGCTAGTGCCTGGAGTGTCGGACGATTGCGTAATAGGGTTTTTAGATTATCACCAGCAAGCAAAAAACAGTGACGGATCAACATATTGGTACATCGATTACATGAAGACTCGTGGCGATAAAGGTGGTAAAGGGACTGCTAGCAAGCTGATTGATGAATTTTATAATACTGTCGCCCAGCCTGGTGACAACGTTCATTTTGGCAAGATGATGCAGCCACAGGTTGGCCACCTTAAAGACAAGATGGTAGACAAATATCCAGAGATCGATACTATAGGAGCTAAGTATTTCTAATGAACCTGCTCCGTGAATACATACGAGCTTTGCTTAAAGAAGATCCCATGGGGTTTGTACAGGACCTTGCCGCAGCAACAGATGAATTCGGTGTTGGGGATTTTGAATGGTTCGGGGGTAATCCCGGGAAGGGTGGAGGAAGAGCGATCAAGCGTGCCTTTAACGCAAACGCTGACCACCAATGGCTTTCTACTCTAGATACGATTCATTGGGGTGATCCTTATGCATTGGCAGATTTAGCAGGTAAAAGCAAAGATGAGCTGTCAACAACAATGACTCTTCCAAACGAAGGGATCGTTGGTTTTGGAAACGAGACTGGTTTATGGGTAAAGGGAAGAATTACATTAACAGGTAATGATATGGATAATCTCTATACCGGCCACTATGGTGACTATGGCCCAGGTAAAGAGGGCTCTGAAGAAGAGGTCACACATAGAGATAAGTCTTCCGGAAGAAATAAGCGACCAACTGTTTCAAAAGACTATAGTCGGTATGGACAACTTAAGCGTGGAAACGAATACGGTGAAAAGATGGCTCGGAATATCCCTTACGTATTAGACCAGTCGATGTGGGACTCAGTGAGAGGTGGCGGCGAAGCGTTAGTTGACAATTGGAAACCCTTAGGTCTTATTCCAGACTGGGAAATTATACAAATATTAAAGAAGCAGAACAAAGGCCGCGATGTTGAAGATGAGCTTGAAGAAATCCCGCCTGGAAAGTTAGGGCAACTGATGAAGCTAGCCCAAGAATTTGGTGTGCCTATCTTTGATCGAGAGCGTAACGAGCTGTGGAGCCCAGAATGAATCTCTTGCGCACGTACATAAGAGAACTAATATCTGAAAAAAGATATGATCCACCAGTAGAACAAGATATTGTACATGGATTGAGCTTTGACGAAATGCGTACACATTTGTCTCGGCATTTTGGTAAAGCAAAGATAACTTTAACTGATTCTCCACTTATGCTAGATCAGTCTCACGATCCTGGGACTGGGTTAAAACCTGATGGGATTTGGTATGCATGCGGAACGAATTGGCTGGATTTTTTAGAAACATCGATGGGTGGACCATCAAAAGATGAATATCAAGTTTGGGCTCTTAAATTAGACATGTCAAAAGTTAAGGCTTTAACAACATCTAAAGAGATCTCGCGTTTTTCTTGGAAATACAGAAATCTAGACGAGTATTTTAAGAATTCAAAAATTAAAATTGTAGATTGGTCTAAAGTTTCAAAGGATTTTGCAGGAATAGAATGCTGCCCATATCCAGTAGATGATTTTCATACTGCTATTGAAAATATTTGGTACGCAGGAATAGACGTTCCTTCCGGTTGCATCTGGGATGTGTCAGCTATTTCAAATAGCACTTTAGTTGCTGAGAAAAAAGAAGATGGTTGGGATGTATACGTATGAACCTCCTCCGTGAATATATAAGAGAGTTATTAACTGAAGCTAATGAATATGAGTGGAATCCTGCCTCTAGAAAAACTATGAAGCTAGACAAAGACGGCATCGAGCAGTCTGATAAGGACAATCAGGAGAAATATCTAAAGTCTATGGGCTTAATGGAAAGTCGTGTTTATTTGGTAGAGAGTAGACGCAGAAGAAACCCTAAGTATATTACTTTCGGAACGCTTTTAGAGCAAAGATCTACCGGCCTTATTTCTGAAAAAAGAATGATTAAACTTTGGGAAGCTTCTGTAGATTATCAAATTAATCAGCTGCTCACTGAAAGTTTTATGGATGACTTAGCTTCTGCGTACGAAACTGTAAAGGGCGGAGCGATAAAGCTTAAAGACAAAATTACAGATGCAGCCGCTGCAGCATGGGAAAAAGCGAATGAATTCATTCTCAATCTCTCGACCCAAGCTTATACAATGGCTACTAAATCTGTGGATGCACTTAAATCTGCTATAAGCAAACTAGCTGCAGCTAACGCTAAGTTTAAAGCCAACCACCCGATTCTTCACAGAATAGTTTCTATCATTATTGTCATGATTATTATCTTCGCTATAATGTCAATGTTTAGCGGAGAAGCCCAGGCAGCAGTTCAAGCACCTGGCGGAACAGGAGACGGTGGAACAATGTCCGAAGGTCAATACACTGCAATGCGAGGTATGCTCAGTAAGTACGGAGATGCTGGTGGGGTAGGTGACATGATTGATAGTGCCAAAGCTATTGAGATACTAGATGATGCTTATAAGTCTAAAGACGTGGTAAACATCTCAGAGCTTGGAAGGTTAAACCAAGTAGGGTTTGAGAAGATTGTAGAACTTAACAACCAAGCAAAGGGCGGAGACCAAGCTGCTTGGGGTGTTCTAAAACAGTGGTTAGAAATAGGTAAAACACTTCAAGTGCAGACTTTTGGTGTTTAGCAAAATACTTATGATAGAGGGTTTATGATGAAAATCACAAAGAGACAACTAAGAGCAATTATTTGCGAAATACAAAGCTGGGAAAGACGCCCGCACAAGGGCTGGAATGATGAAGAAAAAGAAGCAGCCCGCCAGCGCGAGGCAGAGCTAGCTCGGGAAGTTACTTTTGAATGGGACGCCGGCGGTTTAGAAATGCAGATGCTCATAGATGGCCAAAAAGTTACTGGCTTTATGTATCAAAAGCAAGTTAAGCAGCTTATTAAACAGCTTGAAGAGTTACTAGCGGGTCCAATGAGAACATCGCCATGAAAATCACAAAGAAACAACTTAGAAGAATTATTGCAGAAGCTATGGATTTAGATATTGAAGAGGGCGATGTAATACTTACTGGTAGGTTTAAGAATAAGAGAACGATTGTTAAGAAGATCGGAACAGATGATCTGGGCCAGCCAACCATTAACGGAATGAAAGCTCTGAATTTTCGAATTGAAAAACTGATGCCAAAAAGTAAGTGGAGTAAGAAAACTCTTGAAGAATTAGAGGAAGAAAAATGAGACTAAATGAAAGACAGATTAGAGAGCTTGTCAGGCAAGAAATGGAAGATGATATTCTTGAAGAGGGCGCAATGGACTGGCTTCAAGGGGGATTAGACATAGTTGGGCTGGTTCCAGGTATCGGAGAAGCTGCAGATGGATTAAACGCTATAGTTTCTTTAGGGAGAGGTAATCCATTAGAGGCAATTCTTTCAGGTATATCAATGATTCCCGCCGCGGGTGACGCTGTGGGAAAAGGAGGTAAACTTGTCCTTAAATTATTAGATCCTGTTATGGATATGATCAAAGCTGGAGATAAGGCAGCTGATATTATAAAGAAAATTGGTCCAGAAAAAATTAAAAAAGCAAAGGCTGTATTAGAGCTAGTAAAAGATACTATTGTAAAATACAAACCAAAGATACAAGCTGGTTTTGAAGCAGTAAAGAAAGCAGATTTAGCGGCAGTTGAAGAGCTTATAGGTGTGAAAATTCCCGGGCCAGCTAAAGGTAAAGCTGAAGAACTTCTCAAAAAAGCTGCCGGCTCTTTAGATCAAGACGGTATAGCTAAAGTTTTCGATTTTCTTTCTAATCTAGCTCTTGGTGATGAAGATTTGTCTGGAGAGGGCGAAGGCGAAGAGGGTGGAGAAGAAAAACTGGCTGCTTCCTATAATCCCCGCGGATATCTTCTTTCAGAAAACGCTACTTTATTGGGTCACGTGATGGGAGATGAATACATCAACCAGCAGCTTAAAGAAATGGCTGATCATATAAAGAATTTAAAATGATATTAGCTGAAAGACATATTAGAAAAATTGTTAGGGAGGCTATGTTATTAGAAAAGTCTCTAGCTACAGTTTCTGATGTCGCAAGATTCAAGCCTCAAATTTCTGATTGGGTAGAGGTATTATTGGACGAGTTTTCCCAAGCCTCTTCTCGCTGGGATGAAGAAGAAGCTACCGAAAAGAGGCTTAGCAACATGGTTGATAGTATAACTAGGGCTGTATCGTCAGCTCTTATCGACGCGACTAGCGGAATGTCGCCATCAGCTAAAAAGAGATCTGCTTCTCGCGAAGATAAAAAGCAGAAAGAAAAGTGGGCACGAGAAAAAAGAAGCACAGGCGTTCAATACTACGGCAATTATGGTACTTAAATGTCAAAGTATGAGAAATTTAAAGTTTTAGGATATATTCGTCCTGCAGAAGTTTTCTATACTTTGGCTGAGTGGGAAGAAGTAGTCTTTGAATTAATAGACTTGCAATCCCGCGGCTTTGATACTAGAAGCGGTGAGGTTAGTTGCAAAAATGCTAGTTTTTGCTCTGCTGATGATTTTGATAGATTTATTGAATTGATTAATCGCTGTTTCGGTTATCAGCTTAACGTTGAAACGGAAAGATACGATCTTCTTACTAAGAAAAATGTACTTGACTTCATAGAGGATTTCGTCAACCATCGTTTTTGGGGATTTGAAGAAGAGT